>OFIS01000157.1_pt1 | contig 70409 bp, 58 predicted proteins | sample 1775071 | NCBI WGS metagenome assembly OFIS01 (sample SAMN08195774, study PRJEB24354) | sludge metagenome | isolation source: sludge from phenol fed wastewater aerobic bioreactor C | place: India: Nagpur | collected 2016-09-17
CATCACTCAGTCGTGGACGGACGTCCACTCCTTCGTTCTTCCTTGGCCTGCGCGCAAACAGCTCCCGGCGCGGGCCATGTGGAGATCGTGAACAGGCTCTTAGCGGGCGAACGGCCATTCAGGGCTTCATCGACGTTGCCGGGCGCTCGTCGATCAGGCCGCAGTGGAGGGTGATCGGCGCCTTGCGCACGTCCGCCAGCTTGCCGTCGATGAAGTCGCAGGCGAGCAGGTTGTCTGCGCTGCTCTTGCGTGCCGAAGCGATGTTGAGGTTGATCATCACCGGGCCGTCGAGCATGGCCAGTCGCCGGGCGGAGATCGGCGGCCCCTTGAAGTGCACGGGGCCGCTGCGTCCCGGGGCCGTCATGGTCACGGATTGCGTGGTGAGGTCGATGTGGCCGGCTTCGTCCGCGTATTTTCCGGACTGCCTGTTCGGGTCGCCGTAGTACGCGGCGAACAGGAAGAGCTGCTCGTGGCGTGCGGCCAGCGTGGCGGCGGCCTTCTGCGACAGTGCGATGTCGAGGTCGAAGCCGTAGCTGTCCGCCGCTGCCGGCCGGGCAGGCGTGGCAGCGGCACAAACCGTGGCGGCGAGCGCAAGGGCGGCGAGGCTGGCAGGACGGTACATGGCGTGGCTCCTTGACGGTCGTGCGCAACCGTCATGGCGTCGGCGACCGGTTGCCCGGGCAAGGCTACATCCGGAACACGCCGTAGCGCTGCGGCTCGATCGGCGCGTTCATCGATGCCGAGATCGCCAGCCCCAGCACGCGGCGGGTGTCGGCGGGGTCGATGATGCCGTCGTCCCACAGGCGGGCGCTGGCGTAGTAGGGGTGGCCCTGGCGTTCGTACTGCTCGCGGATCGGCGCCTTGAAGGCTTCTTCCTCGTCCTTCGACCAGCACTTGCCGGCGGCTTCGATGCCGTCGCGCTTCACCGTGGCGAGCACGCTGGCGGCCTGTTCGCCGCCCATCACGCTGATGCGCGCGTTCGGCCACATCCACAGGAACCTTGCTCCATAAGCCCGGCCGCACATCGCGTAGTTGCCGGCGCCGAAGCTGCCGCCGATCACCACGGTGAACTTGGGCACGTGCGAGCAGGCGACGGCAGTGACCATCTTGGCGCCGTCCTTGGCGATGCCGGCCTGTTCGTATTTCTTGCCGACCATGAAGCCGGTGATGTTCTGCAGGAACACCAGCGGCACGTTGCGCTGGTTGCACAGCTCGATGAAGTGCGCGCCCTTGAGCGCGCTCTCGGCGAACAGGATGCCGTTGTTGGCGACGATGCCCACCGGGTAGCCGTGGATGTGGGCGAAGCCGCAGACCAGGGTCTTGCCGTAGCGTGCCTTGAACTCGTGGAACTCGGAGCCGTCGACGAGGCGCGCGATCACCTCGCGGATGTCGAACGGGCGGCGGGTGTCCTCGGGGATCACGCCGTACAGTTCCTCCACCGGGTACTTCGGCTCGGCCGGCTCGGCCAGCGCAAGCGGCATGGCTTTCCTGCGGTTGAGCGAGGCCACGATGTCGCGTGCGATGGCGAGCGCGTGCGCGTCGTTTTCGGCGTAGTGGTCGGCCACGCCGGAGATGGACGTATGGACGTCCGCGCCGCCCAGCGTCTCGGCGTCCACCACCTCGCCGGTGGCAGCCTTCACCAGCGGCGGGCCGCCGAGGAAGATCGTGCCCTGCTCGCGCACGATGATGGTTTCGTCGCACATCGCCGGCACGTAGGCGCCGCCGGCGGTGCAGCTGCCCATCACCACCGCGATCTGCGGGATGCCGAGCCCACTCATGCGCGCCTGGTTGTAGAAGATGCGGCCGAAATGCTCCTTGTCGGGAAACACCTCGTCCTGCAGCGGCAGGAACGCGCCGCCGGAATCGACCAGGTAGACGCAGGGCAGGCGGTTCTCCAGCGCTACCTCCTGTGCGCGCAGGTGCTTCTTCACCGTCATCGGGAAGTAGGTGCCGCCCTTCACGGTGGCGTCGTTGGCCAGCACCATCACCTCGTTGCCGTGCACGCGGCCGATGCCGGCGATCACGCCCGCGGCGGGAGCGGCGCCGTCGTACATGCCGTGCGCGGCCAGTGGCGAGAGTTCGAGGAAGGGCGAGCCGGGATCGAGCAGGGCGCGGATGCGTTCGCGCGGCAACAGCTTGCCGCGCGCGACGTGCTTCTCGCGGGCCTTGGCGCCGCCGCCTTCGGCCGTGCGCGCCAGTTCCTGGCGCAGTTCGTCGGTGAGCGTGCGCAGGCGCGCGCTGCTGGCCTGGAACTCGGGGGAACGCGGATCGATCTGCGAGACGATGACACTCATGCGCGGCGGCCGTCGAGATGAAACCGTGGATGATACCGGCTGCGCCACGAGGTGAAGAGCGGCCCCTTCGATTCTCGCGTTCACGGACGAGCGCACGAATACATCCCACAAAAAAACGGCCGCGCGAGGCGGCCGTTCTTTCGAAGTCGTATCGCGAAGCGGATCAGTGCTTCTCGGCGGCTTCCTTGGCCTTGTCGGCGGCGTCCTTGACGGCACCGGCGGCGTCCTTCGCGGCGTCGGCGGCCTTGCCGGCGGCGTCGGAGGCGTTGTCGGCGGCGCTCTTCATCTTGTCCATGGCGCTGGCAGCGGTGCTGGCGGCGGCCGGGGCAGCGGCGGTGGAGGCCGGAGCAGCTTCCGGAGCAGCGGCGGGAGCCGCAGCGGTGGTGGCCGGGGCGGCCTGCTCGGCAGCCTTCTGCGACTGGTCAGCGGACTGCTGAGCCTGGTCGGCCGACTGCTGGGCGTTCTGCGCGGAATCCTGCGCGCCGTTGCTGCAAGCCGCCAGCAGCGCGACGAGCGCGGAGGCGAGTAGGGTACGCGTAAACTTCATGGTAAATCTCCTTTGCCGTGGAATGCCGTATGGCCGTTTATTAATAGCGCTTTCCTGCGACTTGCGCCACAACTTTCATGGGGCCGCTTCAGTCGCCGTTGAAAGCCGGTTCAACGCACTTTCAGGGGGTGGGGCGTTTGGACGCCCCGGCCGCGATTCAATCGACGCATTCGACCGCGATCGCCGTGGCTTCGCCGCCGCCGATGCACAGGCTGGCGATGCCGCGCTTCAGGCCGCGGGTCTTCAGGGCGTTGAGCAGGGTCACCACCAGGCGCGCGCCGCTGGCGCCGATCGGGTGGCCGAGCGCGCAGGCGCCGCCGTTGACGTTGAGCTTGGCGTGCGGGATGCCCAGTTCCTTGATCGGTGCCATCGCCACCACCGCGAAGGCCTCGTTGACCTCGAACAGGTCGACGTCGCCGACCTTCCAGCCGGCCTTGTCCAGCACCTTCTGGATCGCGCCCACCGGGGCGGTGGTGAACCATTCCGGTTCCTGCGAGTGGGTGGCGTGGGCCACGATGCGGGCCAGCGGCTTGACGCCGCGCGCCTTGGCGTCGTCGGCCGACAGCAGCACCACGGCGGCGGCGCCGTCGGAGATGCTGGAGGAGCTGGCCGCGGTGATGGTGCCGTTCTCCTTGCGGAACGCGGGCTTGAGCGAGGGAATCTTGGCGATGTCGGAGCGGCCGGGCTGCTCGTCGGTGTCCACCACCACGTCGCCCTTGCGGCCGGGCACGGTGACCGGGACGATCTCGCCGGCGAAGGCGCCGTTCTGCTGCGCGGCCTGCGAGCGCTTCACCGACTCGATCGCGAACGCGTCCTGCTCCTCGCGGCTGAAGTGGTACTTGTCCGCGCACAGTTCGCCGAACACGCCCATCGCCTTGCCGTCGTAGGGGTTGGTGAGGCCGTCCCAGGCCATGTGGTCGACCAGCTTGCCGTCGCCGTAGCGGATGCCGGTGCGCGCCTGCACCATGTGCGGCGCGTTGGTCATCGACTCCATGCCGCCGGCCACCACCACGGCGGCCGAGCCGGCCTTGATCAGGTCGTGGCCGAGCATGATCGCCTTCATGCCCGAGCCGCACACCTTGTTGATGGTGGTGCAGCCGGCGGCGGGCGGCAGGCCGGCCGCCAGCGCGGCCTGGCGGGCCGGCGCCTGGCCGAGGTTGGCCGGCAGCACGCAGCCCATGATGACCTCGCCGACGTCGGCGGCGCCCACGCCGGACTGCTCCAGCGCGGCGCGGATCGCCGTGGCGCCCAGCTTCGGCGTGGGCACGCCGGTGAACTGGCCGAGGAAGGAACCGATGGCGGTGCGCTTGGCACCGGCGATGACTACGCTGACGTCGGACATGGGGAACTCCGCTGAGCACGAATGGCGCATGGCGCCGGGGATGCAACCGTCCGATTATCGCAGCCGATGGCGCAGTGCGGCAAACCGGGCGGCATGGGCCATCGCGCCAAGCCGGGCCGGTGTTGTGCGACACTGCGCTTCCACCGGAGCCGCACCGGCAGGCGCGTCGGGGCGACCACTCCTCGAGGTGGCGAATGTCGTCCAGGGAGCATGGAGAGATCATGAAACCGCATGGGGAAACGGCCGCGCACGGCCTGCGTTGTCGTCAGCTGGTGTGTGCCATCGGCATGGCCTTGAGCCTGGCCGCCTGCGGTGGCGGCGGCGGTGGGGGCAACATCAAGCCGTCGCCCGTGGGGCCGCCGGCACCGCCACCGGCGCCGCCGCCGGCGCCGAGCCCGCCGCTGGACGCGCAGCTGTCGATCACCAACACCTATGCCGCCCACAATGCCGGCTACACCGGCAGTGGCGTGACCATCGGCGTGGTGGACAGCGGCATCATGCGCAGCAACCCGACGGTGGCCGGGCGGGTCGCGCAGGAGCTGATCTACGTCGACCCCTCGACCAACAACACGAACATCGACGACGTGGTCGGCCACGGCACCTGGGTTTCGGAAATCGCCGCGGGCACCGCGTTCGGCAAATACCCCGGCGGCATCGCGCCGGGGGCCAGCCTGGTCTCGGCGCGCATCATCAGCGACACGCCGCCGAAGGACGACGGCTCCGGCAACGGCAACCCGGTGACGGCTTCCGATGCGGCCTTCTTCGCGCAGACGCTCAACCCGGCGCTGATCCAGGCCGGCGTGAAGGTGATGAACAACTCCTGGGGCGGCATCTACTGGGATACCAGCAATGCCTCGATCAACAGCGCTTTCGGCCAGGCCTACCAGCCGTTCGTGCAGCAGGGCGGCCTGGTGGTGTTCGCGGCGGGCAACAGCTCGAAGAGCGACCCCAGCGACATCGCCAGCCTGCCCACGGTGGCGCCGGGCCTGGGCCTGGACAAGGGCTGGCTGGTGGCGGTGGCGGTGAACAGCAACAACCCCAGCCAGCTGGCGAGCTATTCCAATGCCTGCGGCCGCGCGATGAACTACTGCCTCGCCGCGCCCGGCGACGTGATCGTGCTGGACAAGGACGCCACGTCCTCCAGCACCAGCCCGAAATACTGGGTGGTCGGCGGCACGTCGTTCGCCGCGCCGCAGGTCTCCGGCGCGGCGGCGCTGGTGTGGCAGGCCTATCCGTATTTCAGCAACGACCTGGTGCGGCAGACCCTGCTCGGCACCGCCGACCCGCTGGGCGGTTCGCAGCCCAACCCCACTTTCGGCTACGGCGAGCTGGACGTGGGCCGCGCGGTGAACGGGCCGATGCAGTTCAACTGGGGCGACGTCACCGTCAACTTCAACGGCAGTTCGAGCTGGAACAACCCGATCTCCGGCGCGGGCGGCCTGATCAAGCAGGGCGGCGGCACGCTCAACCTCACCCAGCCGTCCAGCTACACCGGCCAGACCCAGGTACAGGCCGGCACGCTGACCGCGAAGTCGCTGGCCGGCGCGGTGGCCATCAGCAATGGCGCCACCCTGAGCGGCATGTCGGCGATCGGCGGCAACGTCAGCAACGCCGGCACGCTGGCGATCGCGAACGGCAACGTCAGCCTGGGCGGCAACTACACGCAGCAGGCCGGCGGCGTGCTCGCGGTGTCGCTGGGCTCGACGCTGAACGTGGCCGGCACCGCCTCGCTCGCCGGCAACCTGCTGGTGACCGGCACCAATGCGGGCTACACGGTGAATTCGCACACCAACGTGCTGGTCACCCAGAAGGGTCTCTCCGGCACCTTCGGCGCGCTGACCACGGCCTCGAACGTGCTGCTCACCGCCACGCTCAACTACGACGCGATGTCGGCCTGGCTCAACGTGTCGCAGGTGTCGGTAACCGCGGTGCAGGGCGCCAGCTACACCCCGGCCGCGTACGGCGCGGCGCAGCGCGTGGACGCGGCGTTCGGGCAGATCAACGCGCAACTGGGCGCCGGCACGGCCTCCGGCTCGCCGGTGCCCGGCGGCTTCATCGCCGGCGCGGCCAGCCTGCAGCAAACCGCCACCCTGGCCAACCTGCAGCCGTCGCTGGAAAGCCTGTCCGGCCAGTTGCACGCGGCCAGCGCGGCGATGACCTTCGAGGCGATCGACGCGGGCACGCGTGCGCTGACCTCGCGCTTCGACCAACTGCTCGATGCGCCGCGGCCGGGGGCGTGGACGCAGAACCTCGGCTACGAAGGCGGCATGTCGCGCAGCGGCTACGGCAACGTGGACTACAACCTGTCCGGCATGCTGGTCGGCCAGGATTTCCGCGTGGACGGCAGCGGCGTGGCCGGTTTCGCGCTGAGCCAGAGCCGGAGCATGGGGCTGCTGGATGCCAGCGCGGACCGCAGCTTCAGCCATGGGGTGGAAGGCATGCTCTACGGCGGCACGCTGCGCGGCAACTGGTACGCGATGGGACGCCTGGGCGTGGGTTCCTACCAGGAAACCATGCGCCGCACCCTGCAACTGGGCAGCCGCTTCGGCAGCGTGGGCAGCGACAGCCGCGGCAGCTACGGCCTGGCCTACGGCGAGAGCGGTTACCGGCTGGACCTGGGCGGTACCCGCGTGACGCCGTATGCGAGCCTGGAATACGCGCAGATCCGCAACAGCGGTTTCGACGAGCTGGGCGGCGACGGCTTCGGCCTGAAGTCCGGCGCGCTCACCACCGCACGCTGGCAGGCAGGGCTGGGCCTGCGCGCCAGCCGCCACTGGCAGCTGGCGCGCGGCGGCAGCCTCAGCCTGCAGGGACGGCTGGCGTGGCAGCAGTCGTTCGGCCTGCGCGGCGAGGCGTTCGACGCCAGCTTCAGCGGCGTGAACCAGTGGGCGCCCTTGGGCGGCATCGGCCTGTCGCGCTACGGCGGCGTGGCCGGCGCCACGCTGGACTGGAGCATGGGCCCGCGCAGCAGCCTGCTGCTGGGTTACGACCGCTACTTCGGCCAGTACGACGCGGCGACGATGGCCACGCTGAACTACCGCCGGTCGTTCTGAGGCTTGCGGCAACGGCGCGCATGGCGCGCCGTTGCCGCAAGCCAGCGGTCAAACCAGCTCGACCTGCACGCCGGCGCTGCGCAGCGCCTCGACGGTTTCGGCCGGCGCGCCGGTATCGCTGATCACCTTGTGCAGCTGGCGCACCGGCGCGATCACCGACAGGCTGCGCTGGCCCAGCTTGCTGGAATCGAGCACGGCCACGGTTTGCCGCGCCACGCGGATCATCAGCGCGTTGAGCGCGGATTCGAGCGGGTCGGGCGTGGTCACGCCCACCTCGGGATCGAGGCCGTCCACGCCGAGGAACAGGCGGTCGGCGGAGAGCTTGGCCAGCGCGTGCTCGGCGTCGGGGCCGACCAGCGAGTAGGAGGTCTGGCGCAGCAGGCCGCCCAGCATCATCACGCGGATGTGCGGCTGGCCGGACAGTTCCAGCGCGATGTTCAGCGCGTTGGTGATCACGGTGAGCGACTCGAACTTGCGCTGGCGGATCTGCCGCGCGATCTCCACCGTGGTGGAGCCGGAGTCGAGGATGATCGTCTCGCCGTCGCGGATCATCGCCGCCGCCGCCTGGCCGATGCGCAGCTTCTGCGCGTGGTGGCGGGTTTCCTTGATGTTGAGCGGGATGTCGCTGCTGACCGGCACCACCGGCAGCGCACCGCCGTGCGAGCGCACGATCGCCGAAGCGTTCGCCAGCGCCTCGAGGTCGGCGCGGATGGTGACGGCGGAGGTGTCGAACTTCTTCGCCAGCTCCTCCACCGTGGCGCGGCCGTGTTCCTCCACGTGCTCCACGATCAGGCGGCGGCGTTCGCCGAGCAGCAGGCGCTGGCGCGGCTTGGCGGGGGGCTGGGCGGCTTGGGCTTTGCTCATGCGTCGGCAATATGCAGGAGTCGGGCGGCGTTGTCATGATAGACCTTGCGCAGCACCGCGTCCGGCAGCTTCAAGCCGTAGATCGACCAGCGCCCTTGCGGTGGCACGTCCGCGGGCGCGTAGTCGAAGTATTCGTCCTCGGTTTCGAGGAAGCGGTAGTAGATCTCGTACAGCGCGTCGCCGAACAGCTGCTGCGGCACGTCGTCGCCCCACGGCGAGGGCACCGCGTCGGTGCCGAACAGGATGCGGTCTTGGTAGCGGTCGAAGAAGCGCTGCGCGATGCGCGGCTGGCGGCCCAGTTCGCCGATGCGCGCGCTGATGTCCACCAGCGTGTTCGGGAAGCGCGCGAGGCAGGCCTCGACCGCGGCCAGGTTCTCGGCGTTGTTGCCCACGTGCAGCAGCACGAAGGTGGTCCTGGGGTGGCGCGCGATCATGCGGTCGCGCGCGGCGATCAGCTCCTGGTGGCTGGGGAACTCCGGGCCGTAGAACGACCAGTCCGGATGGTTGGCCAGTTCCTCGTAGCGCTCATTCTCGCCGTCGGTGGGCAGGAAGAACGCCTCCGGATCGGAGACATGCAGGAACACCGGCATGTCGTGCGCGGCACAGGCCTCCCACATCGGATCGAAGCGGCGGTCGTCCACGCCCACCAGCGGGCCTTCGTCGATGCGCTCGCGCAGGTACAGGCCCAGCGTCTTCAACAGCTTCAGCCCGCGTGCGCCCACGCGCCTGGCGTGTTCGATCGCGTCGGCCTGTCGCTGCGGGTAGTCGGCTTGCGGGAACAACTCGAACGAGGGTTCGGTGAGGGTGAGGAAGCGCCCCGGCGCGGCCTGGTCGAACAGCCGGATGCTTTCCTCCAGCCCCTTGCCGACGCCGCCGGTGAGGTTCACCAGGGTGCGCACGCCCTTGCGGTCCATCACCGGCAGCAGCGCCTCCGGCGTGGCGAACGGGATGATCTCCTCGCCCACCGACACACCGCTGCGCACGTTCTTCGACCAAGTGAGGTGGGCGTGCACGTCGATCACCGGGAAGCGCGGCCGCTCGACATGCGTCTGTGGCACGCGCAGCATGCTGCGCGGCTTGAAATCTTTCAGCCGCAGCTCGCTCTTGCTGGCATCGGGCGCGGTCTGCAGCGGGTTCTTGCCGGCCGCTTCGATGCGCACGGTGCCGGCACCGGTGGGTGGAGCGCAGCAGAGGCAGGATTTCTGGTGGGGCATGTTTTTTTCTTCCTCTCCCCGGAGACGATATCCCTTCCCGAGGCGTCATGCCCGCGCAAGCGGGCATCCATTTTCAGGCATGCCGAAGAGCCGATGGATGCCCGCTTGCGCGGGCATGACGTCATCGCCAAGTTCGGGGCATGGCTGCCCGCGGGGCAGTGAACAAGACGCTCAGCGCGGATGCTTCGCCATGATGCCGTGCACCTGGCGCACCAGGTTCACCGCCTGGTCGAACGGGCGCAGCCACATGTTGCGGCCGAACATCACGCCGCTCGCGCCGCTCTGCATGTAGTGCTCCACCTTGCGCAGCACCGCCGCGTCGTCGTCGTTCTTCTCGCCGCCGGAGAACAGCACCATGGTGCGGCCGGCCGAGCGCACCACGCGGGCGCAGCGGGCGGCGGAGTCTTCCTGCAGCTTGTCGTACGGTGCCGGCACGTTCGCCACGCTGTCGTTCGGCTCGTGCAGCTTCACGATGTCGGCGCCCAGCTCCAGCGCCACGCGCGCGGCGTAGTCCTGCGCATACAGCGTGTTGGTGCCGCCCTTGGCGTTGACCGCGCTGCCGCGCGGGTAGGACCACAGCACCAGCGGCATGCCGTAGCGCTCGCAGTCGCGGCGCACCTGCTCGAACTGGCGGAACTCGTCGTGCTGGCGCGGCGAGCCCACGTACATGGTGTAGCCCACCGCGTCGGCGCCCAGGCGCACCGCGTCTTCCACCGAGGCGAACAACGGCGAGGTGGCCTCGGCGTCGCTGGGGATGTTGGTCTTGCCGTTGAGCTTGAGGATCAGCGGTACGCGACCGGCGTATCCGGTCATGTACTTCTCGGCCAGGCCGATGCCCAGCGCGATGGCAGAAAAGCCGCCGGCCGCGGCGAGTTCGAACTGGTAGCTCGGATCGACGGCCGGCGGATGGGGAAAGAAGTCGGTGGGGCCGTGCTCCAGGCCCTGGTCCAGCGGCAGCACCAGCAGGCTGCCGTTCCTCGGACCCGAGCCGTACAGCAGGCGCCACAGGCGGGCACGCTTGCCCTGCGACAGCGGCAATGTCGAGAACTTTTCGGAAGCTTGCGAAGGTACTTGTAAGTTCTGATTCATTTCGAATACGCTGCAGTGATGGCGGATGGGCTTCACATTCGGACGAAATCAGTCAAATGTCAACACTTGGAAAAGAAACGAAAGTATCCGACAGTCTCGCCGGGCTGGCGGCGGCCACGTCGGCGGCGCAGCGCGAACTCGGCTATGCCGACACCCTGCGCGAGATCCTGCAGCAGCCGGCGACCTGGCAGGCCACCGCGGCCCTGCTGCGCGAGCCGTCGGTGCGGGCGCAACTGCAGGCCGCGCTGACGCCGCGCCCCGCGCACGTGGTGCTGACCGGCTCGGGCAGTTCGATCTACGCGGGCGAATGCATCGCGCCGGACCTGCAGCAGGCGCTGGGCGTGCCGGTGCTGGCGATCGCCGCGGGCACCCTGCTCACGCACTGGCGCAGCGCGCTGCCGCCGGGCGGCGGCCTGTTGATCTCGATCGCGCGCTCGGGCGACAGCCCGGAGAGCGCCGGCGTGGTCGACCAGTTGCTAGCGCAGGCGCTGGACTGGCGCCACCTCGCGATCACCTGCAACGCTCGCGGCAAGCTCGCCACGCAATACCGCGACGAACCGTGCTACGCCACGCTGGTGCTGGACGAACGCACCAACGACCGCAGCCTGGTGATGACTTCGAGCTTCACCAACCTGGTGCTGGCCGGCAGCGGGCTGGCTGGCCGCGCCGGTGCCGGCGCATGGCAGGACGGCGTGCAGCGCCTCGCCGGCTGCGTGCAGCGCGTGTTCGATCAGCAATCCGCAGCGCTGGCGGCGATCGCGCACGGCGATTTCGACCAGGCGGTCTACCTCGGCAGCGGCGGCGCGCTGGGCGCCGCGCGCGAGGCCGCGCTGAAGATGCTGGAGATGACCGGCGGCCGCGTGCGCACGATGGCCGAGACCTTCCTCGGCCTGCGCCACGGCCCGATGTCCAGCCTCGACGAAAACACCCTGGTGGTGGCCTACCTCTCGCCCGACCCCGCGGTGCGCGCCTACGAATACGACCTCCTGCGCGAACTCTCGCGCAAGCAGTTGGGGGGCGCGCGCGTGCTGGTGGGCGAGGGCATCGCGTTGGATGTGATCGGCGCGCAGGACGTGGCGGTGGACCTCGCCGGCCTGGCCGCGAGCGACGACGCGCTGCCGCTGCTCGCCGACGTGGCGGTGGGCCAGATCCTCGCGTTCTTCCGCTGCCTCGCGCTGGGCGGCCAGCCGGACGCGCCTTCGCAGGGCGTGCTGACCCGCGTGGTCGAAGCCTTCGAGTTGCACGCAGGAGGCAAGGCGTGAAACGCATCCTCGTCGCCGGCGAACTCAACGTCGACCTGGTGTTCCGCGATTGCCAGGCGTTTCCCGCGCCGGGGCGCGAGGTGCTGGCCGAGGATGCCGCGATGGTGCCGGGCAGCTCCTCGATGATCTGCGCGATGGGGCTGGCGCGGCTGGGCAACCCGGTGGCCTTCGCCGGCAAGGCGGGCGCGGACGGCTGGGGGGATTTCTGCGTGTCGGCGCTGCAGGGCGCCGGCATCGACGTGGCCGCGGTGCAGCGCGATCCCGCGCTGCGCACCGGCATCACCGCCGCGTTCTCCACCCGCAGCGACCGTGCGCTGGTCACCTTCGCCGGCGCGATCGGCGCGCTGCGCGCCGCGGACATCGGCGACGAACTGCTGGGCCGCGCCGACCACCTGCACGTGTCCTCCTGTTACCTGCAAAGCGCCCTGCGCCCGGAGCTGAAGTCGCTGTTCGCGCGGGCGCGTGCGCTGGGCCTGGGCACCTCGCTCGATCCGGGCTTCGACCCCGAGCGGCGCTGGGGCGAGGAATGGCAGGCGCTGCTGGCCGAGGTCGACCTGTTCCTGCCCAACGACGTGGAACTCGCCGGCATCAGCGGCTGCGAGTCGGTGCTCGACGGCCTGCGCGCGCTGGACAACGGCCGCACCCGCATCGTGGCGAAGCGCGGCCGCCACGGCTGCGCCACGCTGGAGCGCGGCCAGCTGCTGGAGGCGCCCGGCTTCGTGGTGGACGCGGTGGACAGCACCGGTGCCGGGGACTCCTTCGACGCCGGCTTCCTGCACGCCTGGCTGCGCGGCCTGCCGCTGCTGGATGCCATGCGCTGGGGCAACGCCTGCGGCGCGCTCTCCACCCGCGGCGTGGGCGGCACCGCGCGCCAGGCCGATGCGGCCGAAGCGCAGACTCTGCTGGAGGGTGCTGCGTGATCACGGTCGTCGGCATCAACACCGCGATCGACCACCTGATGCAGGTGGACACGCTGCGCCTGGGTGAAGTCAACCGCACCGTGCACGAAGAAGTGCTGCCGGGCGGCAAGGGCCTGCACGTGGCGCAGACCGTTGCCGCGCTGGGCGAGCCGGTGCAGCTGATCGGCCTGATCGACACCGCGCACCGCAACCTCACCGCGCGCCGCATGAGCGAGCGCGGCGTGCTGTTCCACGGCGTGGAGATCGACGCGCCGCTGCGCCACTGCATCGCGCTGCAGGACGCGGCCGGCCAGATCACCGAGGTGCTGGGGCAGGGGCCGCAACTGGGCGAGCGCGACCGCGCCGCGCTGCTGCGTGCGTTCCGCCTCGCGCTGGCGGAGAGCGAGCTGGTGGTGTTGTCCGGCAGCCTGCCGCGCGGCCTCGCCACCGACACCTACGCCGAGCTCGCGCAGCAGGTGCGCGCGACCGGCAAGCGCTGCCTGGTCGACGCCAGCGGCGAGGTGCTGCGGCAGGCGCTGGCGGCGCAGCCGTTCCTGCTCAAGCCGAACCGCGACGAGGCCGAGGCGTTGTTCGGCCGCAGCGTGGGCGAGCTCGACGCCGCCGCCACCGCGCTGCGCGAACTGCATGCGCGCGGCGTGGCGATGCCGGTGCTGAGCCTGGGCGCGCAGGGCGCGCTGGGCATGGACGAGGGCGGCGTGTGGCATGCCGCGGTGGAGCTGGAGCAGGTGCGCAACACCGTGGGCTCGGGCGACTGCTTCATGGCCGGCATGGCCGTGGCGCTGCGTCGCGGCGAGCCGCTGCAGGAAGCCTTGCGGCTGGCGGTGGCCTGCGGCGCCGCCAACGCGATGGATGTGGAAACCGGTTACGTGCGTCCGGACCAGGTCGAGGCATTGCTCGGCCGGGTGCGGCTGCGGGAATGGAAGCACTGAGCGTCGCAACAACCGCCGCCAGGCGATGCCGGGCGGCTTCAAATCACGTCGACCGGGGCATCGGCGCATCGCGCCGGTCGACCTCGTCCCATCATCGCCAGAGGTCGTCATGCCAGCATCGCAATCCCATTCCCTCCGTTCGCAGCGCGTGACCTTGCTTGTTGCTTGCCTGCTGGCGGGCCTCGGCACGGCGCAGGCTGCCGACAGCGTCGCCACCGGCAAACTGGTGCTCGAACCCGGCGCCGCGGCCTTCGTTGACCAGCAGGGCGTGGAGCGCTTCGGCAACGCCGCGATCGAGGCGCGCTGGAAGCTGGATGGCCGACACCTCGCCGACTTCAGCGTGACCGATCGCGTGCATGGTCGCACCGTGCAGGTCACCGCACCGTTCGCGCTGGTGCTGGCCGATGGCAGTACGCTCAAGACCTCCGACATGAACCTGCTGTCGGCGCCGAAACTGGTGACGTTGCCGGTGGACGCGCAGGCCTCGCGGCTGGCCGCGCGCCTCCCCGGCAAGGCGGTCGAGGCCAGCTTCGGCGACACGGCTGGCCGCTTCCGGGTGGACTGGAAGCTGGTGCAGCGCGACGGCTCGCCCTACCTGCGCGAGGAAGTGAGCATCAGCGCGCTGAAGCAGGACGAGAAGATCGCCAAGGTGTCGCTGCTGGCGTCGAAGGTGGCGGGCGCCGAGGTGAGCGGCACGGTGAACGGCTCGCCGGTGGTGGCCGGCGACGTCTACCTCGGCTTCGAGAACCCGCTCTCCGACAGCGCGGCGCGCGGCAGCAACGTGCAACTCACGCTGGCGCGCACGCTGCCGCTGGAGCAGGGCAAGACGGTGGCCTATTCCGCCGTGGTCGGCGTGGTGCGCGACGGCCAGCTGCGCCGCGACTTCGCCAGCTACGTGGAGCGCGAGCGTGCGCATCCGTACCGGCCGTTCCTGCACTACAACTCCTGGTACGACATCGGCTACTTCACGCCGTACACCGAGGCGGAGGCGCTGGATCGCATCAACGCGTTCGGCGAGGAACTGCACGTGAAGCGCGGCGTGCAGCTGGACTCCTTCCTGTTCGACGACGGCTGGGACGACCGCAGCGGCAGCTGGAACTTCAGCAAGGATTTCCCGCACGGCTTCGTGCCGCTGCGCGAGGCGGCGGCGAAGTACGGCGCCGCGCCGGGCGTGTGGCTGTCGCCGTGGGGCGGCTACGGCAAGCCGTGGCAGGAGCGCGTGAAGAACGGCAAGGCGGCCGGCTACGAGACCAACGACGGCGGTTTCGCGCTGTCCGGCCCGAAGTACTACCAGCGCTTCCACGACGTGGTGATGAATCTGCTCGACCAGGACGGCATCAACCAGTTCAAGTTCGACGGCACCGGCAACGTCAGCAGCGTGTTTCCCGGCAGCCGCTTCGACAGCGACTTTGCCGCGGCGATCCAGCTGATCGACGACATCCGCAAGGACAAGCCGGACACCTTCATCAACCTCACCACCGGCACCTGGGCCTCGCCGTTCTGGCTGCGCTACGCCGACACCATCTGGCGCGACGGCGAGGACGACTGGTACACCGGCGTGGGCACGATGCGCGAGCGCTGGATCACCTACCGCGACCAGCAGACCTACCAGAACATCGTGCTGAAGGGCCCGCTGTTCCCGATCAACTCGCTGATGCTCCACGGCATCATCTACGCGCAGAAGAACCCGCGTCTGAATACCGACCCGAGCCACGACTTCGCCAACGAGGTGCACTCCTACTTCGCCACCGGCACCGAGCTGCAGGAGATGTACATCACACCTTCGCTGCTGACCAGGCAGGATTGGGACACGCTGGCGGATGCGGCGAAGTGGTCGCGCGCCAACGCCGGCGTGCTGCGCGACACGCACTGGATCGGCGGCGATCCCGGCCGTCTGGACGTCTACGGTTGGGCCGCATGGTCGCCGAAGAAGGCCATCGTCACCTTGCGCAACCCGGACGACAAGCCGCAGCTCGCGGTGATCGACCTGCAGCGCCAGCTGCAGCTGCCGCCTGGCGTGGCGCGCCGCTTCGGCGTGCACGACGTGTGGCACAGCGGCGGCGCCGACGTGCCGAAGACGCTGGACGCCGATCATGCGAACACGATCATGCTGGCGCCGTTCGAAGTGCTGACGCTGGAACTGACGTCGGCCAACGGAGACTGACATGGTCGACCCGACCCGCCGCCTGCCGCCGCGCCGGCCGACTGACTACCACTGACGCCACCCAACGGGGAGCAACGATGCAACGACGAGACTTTCTGCGCCTGAGCGTACTGACCCCGCTGGCGCTCGGCGCGGGCTGGGGCGTGGGCGACGTTCGTGCCGCCACCGCCGCCGCGGTCGGCATCAAGCCGGATGGCCGCCCGCACCGCTTCGAGCTGTCCCGGCAGCACTTCCTGCTCGACGGAAGGCCCTTTCAGATCATGAGCGGCGAGATGCACCCGATCCGCATCCCCGCCGAATACTGGCGCCAACGCATCAGGATGGCGAAGGCGATGGGGCTCAACACCATCGCGATCTACCTGATGTGGAACGCGCTGGAAACCGAACCGGGCGTGTTCGATCTCACCAGCGGCAGCCGCGACTTCGCGAAGTTCATCCGCCTCTGCCAGGAAGAGGGCATGTGGGTGTACCTGCGCCCCGGTCCCTACGTTTGCGGCGAGTGGGATTTCGGTGGCCTGCCGCCGTACCTGCTGCGCCATCCGAACCTGCGCGTGCGCGACAAGGACGACCCGGACTACATGGCCGCGGTGCGCCGTTACATCGCCACCATCGCGCCGGTGGTGCGGCCGCTGCTCGCGGCCAACGGCGGCCCGATCCTGATGGTGCAGGTGGAGAACGAGTACGCCTCGTTCGGCAGCGACCTCGGCTACCTCGAAACGATCCAGGCGCTGTGGCAGCAGCACGGCGTGCACGGGCCGTTCTCGACGGCCGATGGCCAGGACCAGATACGCGAGGCGAAGACCTATCTGCCCGGCGCCGCGCTGGGCCTGGACGGCGGGATTGATTTCGCGGCCGCCCAGGCCGTCGCGGGCGAGATGCCGGTGTGGATGGCCGAGGGCTACCCCGGCTGGATCACTGCCTGGGGCGACCGACAGTTCGCGCGCGGCCATTTCGCCGACACGCTGGCCAGGCTGCTCGCCGAGGGGCGCTCGTTCAACATGTACGTGGTGCATGGCGGCACCAACTTCGGCTTCACCGCGGGCGCGAACGTGGACGACGACCACCGCACGCATTTCAAGCCGCAGATCACCAGCTACGACTATGGCGCGCCGATCGACGAGCACGGCGCGCCCACGGCCGACTACCACACGTTCCGCAAGCTGATCGCCGCGCATGCCAAGGCGCCGCTGCCCGAGCTGCCGTTGGTGCCGCCGATGGCGAGCTTCGATGCGATCGTGCCGCAGCCGCACGCCGCGCTGTGGGACAACCTGCCTGCCGCCAGGAAGACCGAGCACCCGCAGGCCAACGAACTGCTGTTCGGCCAGGGCCACGGCATGGTGCTGTACCGCCGCGCGGTGCCGGGCGGCGGCGAGCTGGCGGTGGATGGCGTGCGCGACTACGCCACGGTGTTCCACGGCGGCCGCTACGTGGACTACATCTCGCGCATGCAGGACCCGAAGCTGCGCGCGGGCGACAAGCTGCGGCTGCCGGCGTCGAAGGGCGAGGCGCCGCTGGAAATCCTCATCGACAGCTTCGGCCACGTCAATTTCGGCCACGCGATGGTGGATCGCAAGGGCCTGGTGGGCGAAGTGAAACTGGACGGCCAAACGCTGACGGGCTGGGAAGCGGTGAGCCTGCCGCTGGGCGAGCGCTGGCTGGCGGGCCTGCAGCCGCTGCGCGGCAAGCCGACCCGGCCCGGCGTGTTCTTCAAGGGTACGTTCAAACTCGCGCAGGTGGGCGACTGCTACCTCGACATGGCCGACTGGGCCAAGGGCTACCTGTGGGTCAACGGCCACCTCTTGGGCCGCTACTGGAACATCGGCCCGCAGCAGCGCCTGTACTGCCCCGCGCCGTGGCTGCGCGCCGGCGACAACGAGGTGCTGGTGTTCGACCTGCACCGCACCGAGGGCGCGCCGATCCGCAGCGCGGCGGCGTTGAGCGGCTGACGAAGCGCATGACACCTGCGGTGCAGGAGCGCACCCTGTGCGCGAATGCGGAAAGCGAGTGAAGAGGAGTGAGGAGTGAGAGAAAAGCCCGAGGCGCGAGCTGTACGCTCTCTCTCGCTTCTCACTCCTCTTCACTCATTCCCTATCAGTCGCGCACAGGGTGCGCTCCTACAGGCATCGGCGTGCCGTCACGCCTTGCCGTGGAACAACTCGCGCCCGATCAGCATGCGGCGGATCTCGTTCGTGCCGGCGCCGATCTCGTACAGCTTGGCGTCGCGCAGCAGGCGGCCGGTGGGGAATTCGTTGATGTAGCCGTTGCCGCCCAGTGACTGGATCGCTTCCAGCGCCACCTTCACCGCGTTCACCGAGGCGTTGAGCAGGCAGGCGGCGGGGTCGATGCGCGACTTCACGCCGTCGTCGAACTGCTGCGCCACCATGTAGGCGAAGCCGCGCGAGCTTTGCAGCGCGGTGTACATGTCGGCCACCTTGGCCTGCATGATCTCGAAGGTGCCGATCGGCGCGTTGAACTGCTTGCGCTCGCGCACGTAGGGCAGGGTGATGTCCAGCGCCGCCTGCATCAGGCCGATCGGGCCGCCGGAGAGCACGAGGCGCTCGGTGTCGAGGCCGCTCATCAAGACGCGCACGCCTTCGTTCACCTCGCCCACGATGTTCGCGGCGGGGATCTCGCAGTTCTCGAACACCAGCTCGCAGGTGTTGGAGCCGCGCATGCCGAGCTTGTCCAGCTTCTGCGCGGTGGAAAAACCCGGCATGCCCTTCTCGACGATGAAGGCGGTCATGCAGCGGCTGCCGGCGGCGCGCGGCGCGGTGCGCATGTAGACCAGCAGCACGTCGGCGTCGGGGCCGTTGGTGATCCACATCTTCGAGCCGTTCGCCACCCACACGTCGCCCTTCAGTTCGGCCTTGCAGCTCATCGAGCCCACCACGTCGGAACCCGCGCCCGGCTCGCTCATCGCCAGCGCGCCCACGTACTCGCCCGAGCACAGCTTGGGGATGTACTTCTTGCGCTGCGCCTCGTTGCCGTTGTGGAAGATGTTGTTGACGCACAGGTTGGAGTGCGCGCCGTAGGACAGGCCCACCGAACCCGAGGCGCGCGAGATCTCCTCCATCGCCACCATGTGCGCGAGGTAGCCCATGCCGGTGCCGCCATACTCGGTGGGGATCGTCATGCCGAGCAGGCCCAGCTCGCCGAACTTCTTCCACAGGTCGGCCGGGAACAGGTTGTCGTGGTCGATCTGGGTGGCGCGCGGCGCGATCTCCTTCTCGGCGAAGGCATGCACGGTGTCGCGCAGCAGGTCGATTTCTTCGCCGAGGGGGAACGGACGCATGGACGGTATTCCAGGGAAATCAAGGGACATCAATGATAGCGTGCCGGCGGCGCGGCCGGTTCGGCGGCGCGTGAAATCCCCGGCGCGAAACGGCGGGTTGCCTCGGTTCTCAGCACAGGCCGCCGTTGACGGCGAGCACCTGGCGGGTGATGTAGCCGGCGTCGGCGCTCATCAGGAAGGCGACGGCGGCGGCGACTTCCTCCGGCGTGCCGGCGCGTTGCGCGGGGATCGCTTTCAGGATGTCCTCCACCGGCACGTCGGCATCGAGCATGTCGGTGTCGATCAGGCCCGGCGCCACGCAGTTCACCGTGATCTTCCTTTTCGCCAGTTCCACCGCCAGCGCCTTGGCGGCGCCGATCACGCCGGCCTTCGACGCGCTGTAGTTGACCTGGCCGCGGTTGCCGATCAGGCCCGACACCGAGGCGATGCAGACGATGCGCCCCGGCGCGCGGCGGCGGATCATCGGCATCACCAGCGGGTGCAGCACGTTGTAGAAACCGTCGAGGTTGGTGCGCAGCACGCGGTCCCAGTCCTCGTCGGCGAGCGCGGGAAACGCGCCGTCGCGGGTGAGGCCGGCGTTGCAGACCACGCCGTAGGGCGCGCCGTGCTGTTCCACATCGGCTTCCAGCGCGGCGCGGCAGGCGGCGCGGTCGGCGATGTCGAACTGCAGCACGCGTGCCGCATGTCCCATGCGTTCGATCTCGGTGCGCACCGCCTCCGCTTCGTCGCGCCGCGCGCGGCAATGCAGGACGAGGTCGTGGCCGGCCCGGGCGAGGCGCAGCGCGATCGCGCGGCCGATGCCGCGGCTGGAGCCGGTGACCAGGATGGTGTCAGCCATGCGAGGGTTCCGTTGCGGGCGATTGGAACAAGGCGCTGGCATCGGGCGGGCTGAACACGGTGAGCCGCGCCTGCGCCAGCACGCCGGGCGCCTCGATGCGGCAGGCGAACACGCCCATGCCGCAGTCGTCGTGGAAGTCGCGCCGCGCCTCGATCAACAGTTCGCTGCCCGGCGCGAATGTGGCCACGTTGCAGGCGTAGTGGCGGCTGCCGAGCAGGAAGCCCAGCTGCACCGGCGCGCCCGCGGCCTTCGCCCGGCAGCCGGCCCAGGCGGCGATCGCCTGCGCCATCAGCTCCACGCCCACCCACGCGGGCAGGTTGCCGTCGGCGTCGTGGAACAGGCCGGCCGCGGGCACGCGGCAGCTGCACAGCGCGTGCTCGGGGCCGTGCTCCAGCAGCGCGTCGAGCAGGATCATCGCGCCGGCGTGCGGCAGCAGTTCCGCGATGGGTTGCGGTTCCGGAAGCCGTGGCGCCGTCGGAACGCGATCGTCGGTCTGCCATCCCTGCGATGCCGCCAGCACCAGCCGGCCGGAGGCGTACGCGGTTTCGCCGTTGCGGTAGGCGAAGTGCAGCTTGCCGTGCGCTTTGTCGTGGCGCAGGCTCAGCGTCACGCGGTCGTCCGGCTGCAGGATGTGCTGGAACTTCAGCGCTTCCATCGCGCCGCAGTGCGCTGAAGTGCCGAGGCGCGGCGCAGCCAGTTGCAGCGCCCAGCCGACCAGCGCCACGCCGGGCAGCACCGGCGCCTGCGGGAAATGGCCGGGGAAACAGTCGAGCTCCGCGGGCACCGCGAGCTGCAGCGTGCAGCCGTCGCCGTCGTGCTGCTCGCCGAGGACGGTGGGTGCCATGCCTGCGCTCATGCGCCCACCCGCAGCCGCCTGCGCAGCAGCCACTCGCCTGCGAACAATGCGCCCATGATGAAGTACACGATCAGGCCGTTGTACAGCGTCCACCAGCGCAGCGAGGCCCACAGCGTGAGCGCGGCCGACAGCGCGGCGTTGAACACGAAGAAGCCCGTCCACACCCAGGTGACCTTGCGCGTGTAGGGGATCGCCGCGGCCGGCAGGTCGGGCTCGCGTGCGCGGGCGATGCGCTCCACCATGGGCGTGCCGGCGACGAGGCTGAGCCCGAAGGCGAGCAGCAGGAACAGGCTGATCAGCGTGGGATACCAGCGCAGCAGCGAGGACTCGCCGCTGGCCGCCAGCAGCACGCAATAACCCAGCGCCACGCCCAGCATCCAGCGCCCGCCCGGCGCGCGCAGCAGCGTCGGCACGCGCAGCAGCCACGCCGCCGCCAGCGCCAGCGCGAACACGTGCGGCGGCACCGTGGCCATGCCGACATAGACGAGGAACGGATACAGGACGCCGAGCAGCGGCAGCAGGATGGAACGGGGTTTCATGGTTGGCGGCCGCGGTGGCATCACTCGTTTGCAGGCGAGAGGATGCCATTGTCCGCGCCAAAAAGCCGCGAGCCCGGAGGTTTTGCCTCCGGGCTCGCGGGTGCCGAACGTTGTGTCGACCGTGCGGCGTCGTCAGCCGCCTTGCACCTTCAACTTGCCGCCCGTGCCCGGGCCGCCCTCGATGTGCTGGGCCTTGTAGTTGCGCACGGACTTGACGAGGTTGTTGTACGAGTCGACGAAGGCTGCCACCACCACCTTGCCCTGGGCCGTGTTGGTGTAGGCGCCCAGGCCGCCGCCAGCGGAGCCGCCGAAGAGGGCGCCGAAGCCGCCGAAGTCGATGTTCTTGGCGCTGCCCGATGCGGCAGCCACCTGCACGCCGGAGCGGTTGTCGTCGAGGATCAGCATGGTGCTGGCCGACTTGGCGTGCATGCTGCCCGCCGCCGCACCGGCCACCAGGCCGCCCACGCCGGGAATGAGGCCGGCGAGCGCCGCCGCGCCGCCGCCAGCGTTGCTGTTGGAGAAGGTCACCGACGGCACGATGGTGTAGTCGGCCGAAACCATCTGTCCCTTGTGGTAATTCGAACCCTGGCGCAGCTCACCCGATTGCGCGAGCTGGCGCTCCTGCATGGCGGCATTCAGGCCCGAGCCGCGGTCGACCACCATGAAGCAGTTGGACTGCTGGATGATGAGGCGCAGCACGGGCGTGGTGCCCGGCAGCTGGTACTGCGACGTAAGAATGAGATACCAGTTGTCCTGGGTATGTTCGTCCAGCGCGACGGTGCCCAGCGGCGAATCGCAGTGCTCGAGCTGCGAGTTGGCGTTTTGCGAGCTAGCGCCGGCGGCGCTGCCGGTGGCAGCCGTATTGTCACCACCCATCTGCATGGTGGCGCACGCAGAGATGGCGAGCGGGAGCAATGCGGCAACGGCCAGTCGAGGCAGTTTCGTTTTCATGAATCATTCCCTTGCGCGGATGTGTGGATGACGAGCAAGGGGCGCATTGAACCGTGCGCTCAACAGACTGTATGCAGCCATTTCCCCTGTTCGGCGCTGCCGGGCACCGGCAGGCGCACGTAGCTTAACAGTGCGTCAGACGGACAAGCTGTAGGAAAAGCCTGACATTCGATCAGGCGGTGCCGCTTGAATGTTGACGCCGGACACATGGCGCCACTGAACCCGCCCTGCTAGCCGGCACCAACAACGCCGTAAACGCGATGCCCAACAACAACGTCAACCCGAAACCCCGCAACGCCGGCAACGAAGAAAGCGACAGCAAGCCAAACGACAGCAACGCCGTCAGCGCGGAAAGCAGCACGCTCGCATACATCGCCCCCGGCCGATCGACCGCATGCGGCTCACCCTCGTGCAGGAACACCGCGTAATTCGCGCCCACGCCAAGCACCAGCATCAATGCCATCCAGTGGAACAGGGTCAGCGGCTGGCCGAGGTAGCCGAGCGCGGCGAGGGTGAGCGCGATGCCGAGCGCCGGCGGCGCCAGCACGCGCGGCGCGCGGCGCCAACCGTAGCGCCAGCCGAACACCGGCACGATCAGCAGCATCGCGGCGAGCAGCCACACGCTGGCGTAGCCGCGGTAGCGGCCGAACAGCGCGGACACGCTGGCGGGCTTGTCCACCAGTTGCACGCCGGGCAGGCCGGCCGCGGCATGCGCCAGCAGGGCGTCGTCGGCGTCGTCCTGCGGCAGCACCAGCGAGGCGCAGCCTTGCGCATGGCAGCCCATCCACAGCTGGCGGAACGGCGTGGACAGCGGCGCCTTCAGCCACTCGTCCAGCTGCAGCGGCGTGCCGGGCCATGCAGCGAGCCAGGCGTCGATGGCGGCGGCGCGGAAGCCGGCGTCGGCCAGCGTCCGGCGCAGATGCGCGGGATCGTCGAACAGGCGGGCGAGCAGGGCGTGGTCGCGCGCCTGCCGCTGCTGCGAGGGCAGCATGCCGGCGAGGCCCAGCCAGCCTTCGAGCTTGCCGTCGTCGACCAGGGCTTGCAGCCGCGCCTCCAGCGCTTCTTCACGCTGCAGGGTCTGTTCGGCATCGTGGCCTTGCACCAGATAGAACTGGCTGCCGTTGCCGAGGCCGGTGATCGCGCGGATCTGCGTTTCCTGCGCGAGCAGGCCGGCAGGCTGCGCAATCAGCTGGTGCACGTCGTCGTCGTGGCGCAGTTGCATCCAGCCGGGCAGCGCCACCAACAGCAGGGTCGCTGCCAGCAGCGCGCCGCGCCAACCGTGCGCCGGCCGGGCCAGCGCATGCTGCAGGGCGCGCGCGCCGCGCACCAGCGCGCCGGTCATCGGTTTGGCCGGGCGCTGCAGCAGGGCGGGCAGCAGCCAGAACACGCTGAGGCAGGCGGCGCTCATGCCGCTGATCGCGAACACCGCCATCTGGCGCAGCGCGGGAAACGGCACCAGCCCCAGCAGCGTGTAGCCGAGCAGCGAGGTGGCCAGCGCCAGCAGCAGGGCGGGGCGTACCTGGCGCAGGCCGCGGCCGGCTTGCCACTGCGCGCCGGCGTTGGCGCGCGCGCTGAGGTACTGGATCGAGTAGTCCACCGCCTCGCCCAGCAGCGCCGCGCCGAACACCAGGGTGAGCAGGTGGATCTGGCCGAACACCAGCAGCGACACGGTGGTGGCGGCGACCACGCCCACCGCGGTGGAGAGGAAGGCCTGCAGCAGCGGGCCGGGCGAGCGGAACACGGCCAGCAGCAGCAGGGCGATGCCGAGCGAGGAGATCCAGCCCACCATGTGCACGTCGCGCTCGGCGCCCGCGCGCGCGGCGGCGGCGTAGAACACCGCGCCGGTGCGCAGCAGTTTCGTGCCGGGGTAATCGTGTTCGATCTGCAGCTCGGCCGTGTGCAGCGCCGCCAGCGCATGGCGCTGCACGGCGTCGTCGTAGGACGAACCCTTGAGCGTGGCGGTGACCAAGACGCAGGTGACGTCGCCCTGGTGCGCAACCAGCAGATCGTCCTCCGGCAGCAGCGGCGAGCGGCTCCACGGCTGCTGCGCCAGCCAGCGCTGCAGCCAGCCGAACGGATCGTCGGCAAGCGGCACGCCCACGCCGGTGAGGAAGGGCTCGTTGAGGCGCTGCGCCAGCGCCTGCGCGGGGTCGTAGCCCGGTTGCGCCAGCGCGGCGCGGTCGGCGTCGGCGAGCAGCCAGTCGCGGTGCGCGAGATACGGCGCGACCATCTGCGCGAGGTCGAACGGCGGCAGCTCGGCGGTGACCGTGTCGAACACCGGCTGCGCGGCCAGCGCCTTGCCCAGCGCGCGGGCGGCATCCTTGGCGCGCGCGTCGTCGGCGTTTTCCACCAGCAGCACCATGCGGTCGCCGTTGGCGTGGGCGAGGCGTTCCACCGCGGCTTCGGCCAGCGGGTTCTGTTCGGTGGCCGGCAGCAGCGCCAGCAGGTCGGTCTGGATCGGCAGCGCGCCGCGGCCGAACAGCAGCCAGGCGCCCAGCGCGGCGACCAGCACGGTGGCGACGGCGAACAGGCCGGCGCGCAGCTTCAATGCCTGCGACGTCATGGGCTGCCGAGCGCGCGCTTTTCCAGCGCGTCCAGCGGGCCGGCGTCGCGGGTGTGCGCGAAACGGATGTCGGTGCGCGCGCCGTCCTGCATGGCGATGCGGATGCCTTGCAGGTAGTTGTCGCCCTGCAGCGTGATGCTGCCCAGCACGCGCGCCACGCGTTCCTGCCTGGGCACGAAGCGCAGCGTCCACTGCGCGGGCGTGCCGCTGGCTTCCACGTTGAACTGGCGCAGCGCCTCGTCCAGCTTGCCGCCCAGCATGCCTTGCAGCATCTGCGAAACCTGGCTGACGCCACGCTCGCTGCGCACCGGGTGGACGCGGCCGTCCGCGTCGATGCGCGCGCTGCGGCTGCCGGTGAGCGCCAGGGTTTCCTGGTAGGGCGCGGTGGTCTGCCACAGCATGCCGTGGCCGAGCACGAACAGCAGCCGGCCTTCGCTCGACTGCGGCTTGTCCAGCGCGGGGTTCTCGCGCGTCTGGGTGAAGTCGGCGCGCACCGCGGCGTGCTTGCCCAGTTCCGCCAGCACGCTTTGCAGCAGGGGCTGGTCCGCCTGCGCGAACGCGGCGGCGGCGAAACCGGAAAGCAGGAGGAAGGCGATCAGTCGGCGCATGGATGTCAGGCGGTTTGCGGTTGCAATCGCGCAGCATACGCAATGCCGCGGCCGCTGGGCAGCGCAGGCTCTAACGAGAACGCCGGCGCGAGGCCGGCGTTCAGGTGTTGCGTGCGGGCGCGGCTTACTGCCCGCGCATGCGGCCCTGGAAGCGGGTGCCGCCGTTGCCCATGTGCGGCAGCTTGATCTTGCCGATCGCGCTGATGCGCTCCTCGGCGAGGCGGTCGGCGGCCTTGTAGGTGGGCACGTTCTGGGTCTTGCTGATCTCGTAGATGCGGCCCAGGTTGTAGTAGATCGTGCGCATCATGCGCATCGCGCGCTCGCGGTTGTAGCCGTCGATCTCCAGCGACACGTTCATCACGCCGCCGGCATTCACCGCGTAGTCGGGCGCGTACAGCACGCCGCGGCGGGTCAGCTCGTCGCCGATCGCGTCGGTGGCCAGCTGGTTGTTGGCCGGGCCGCAGATGATCTTCGCCTTGATGCGGTCGATGGTCTTCTCGTTGACGGTGCCGCCCAGCGCGCACGGCGAGTACACGTCGGCGTCCACGTCGTAGATCTCGTCCAGGCCCACCGCCTCGCAGCCCAGCTCGTCCACGCAGCGCTGCACGGCATCCTTGTTGATGTCGGTGACGAACACCTTCGCGCCCTGCTCGCGCAAGAGCTTGATGAACTCGCCGCCGACGTGGCCACAGCCCTGCACCGCGTAGCTGTACTTGCCCACGTCCTCGTTGCCGTACTTGAACTGCAGCGTGGCCATCAGGCCCTGCAGGGTGCCGTAGGCGGTGAACGGCGAGGGGTCGCCCGAGCCGCCGTGCACCTGGTGCACGCCGGTGACGTACTCGGTCTCGCGGAACACGTATTCCATGTCGTTGACGTCGATGCCCACGTCTTCGGCGGTGATGTAGCGGCCGTTCAACGAGTTGACGAAGCGGCCGAACGCGCGGAACAGCGCCTCGCTCTTGTCCCTGGAGGGATCGCCGATGATCACCGCCTTGCCGCCGCCCAGGTTCAGGCCGGCCACGGCGTTCTTGTAGGTCATGCCGCGCGACAGGCGCAGCACGTCGTTCACGGCCTCCTGCTCGGTCTTGTACGGCCACATGCGCAGGCCGCCCAGCGCGGGGCCCAGCACCGTGTTGTGGATCGCGATGATGGCCTTCAGGCCGGCGTCCTTGTTGTGGCAGAAGACGACTTCTTCGTGACCGGTGTTGGCGATGGTTTCGAAAATCATTGGTACGGCGACTCCATGGAACGGTGCCCGCGGGCATCCAGGACGGCGGCATCGCAGCGATGGCCGCCGGGGAACAGCAACAGCACGAATGCATCGCCCCGAACGCGCCGGGGCGACGAACCAAGTCGGCCATTCTAGTACGGCGCCCCGCGCGGCCGTGCCGCGACGCAGCAAGACGGCCGGTTCGCGTGCGGAACCGGCCGTGCGAAGAGACGCGGCCGGACGCAAGCGCACGCCCGAAGGCGTGCGCTTGCGTCGATGGGCTCAGAGCCTGTGAAAAATTCCGCATCGTGCGGAATTTTTCATCGGCACGTCCGGCACATGTCCGTACGTGCCTCCGCGGAGCAGTCACTTGCGTGACTGCTCCGCGACCGGCCATCCGTGGCCGGGCTGAGAGTTTGAAAAATTCTCGAACTCTCAGAACTGCCAGTCGAAGCTGCCGCGGAAGCCGCTGTCCATCGCGTGACGGGCCGCCTGGCCCTGCCAGGACAGGTCGAACGAGGCGTGCTTCGCGACCTGCACGGTGAGGCCGGCGTCGGCGGCCAGCGCGTTGCGGGCGATCGGCAGGCCGGCCACCACGAACGGCGCGCCGCCGGCGAACGCCATCGACGTGGCGGTGCCGATGCGGCCGTACGCGCGGCGCCAGCCCAGCATGCCGTGCACGCTCAGGCGCTGCTCGCCGTGGAACGGGAAGCCGCTGCTCGCCCGCGCGCCCAGCGTGCTGTAGCTGACGGCGTGGCTTTCGCCGATGCCGTGCAGGTCCGCGGCGCCACCGTGTTCCTGGAAGCCGTCCGTGTGCAGGCGCACGTGGGCAACTTGGGCGAACGGCTCCAGCGTCGCGTGCTTGAACGTGAAGCGGTAGCCGGCTTCGCCGAACAGCTGGGCGGTGGTGGCGTCGTAGCGGCTCAGCTCATGTCCGGCCAGGCCGGGCACGCCGACATGGCGCGTGCCGTCCAGCGTGTGCCAGCCGTAGGCGGCGCCGGCGCGCAGGCCCAGCCTGCCGAGCTGGGTGCCGGCATACACGCTGAAGTCGAGATCGCGGCTGGAGAGCGACGAAGCGCGCGCCGCCGCGTTCACCGCGGTTTGCGTGTAGCCGGCGGCGACGCCGAGCCGCGCGTTGTCGCCCAGCGGGCGATCCGCGCCGAGCAGGAAGCCGCCGCTGGTGTGCTTCGCCGACGCGGCATTGCCGTCGCTGTCGCGGTGGCCCCAGCTGCCCACGAACTGCCCCCACCAGGCGAGGTCGCCCTGGCCGTGTTGCACGGCAGGGCCGCCGACGTCGGAGCCCGCGCCGGCCTGGCGCAGGCGGGCGGCGACGCCGTCGCGCAGGTAGCGGCTGTCTTCCAGCAGCACGCCTTGCGCGGTGGCGTGGATTTCGCCGGAGAGCTGGTCGGCCGCGGCGCGGATCGCGGCGTCGGTCGGCAGATTGGTCAGCACGGCCAGGACGTTGCCCGCGCTGGGCTGGCTCTGCACGCCGCCCAGCGCGGCCAGCTCGTTCGGCGTGCCGCCGACGGCGGTCAGCGGCCGGGTCTGCGCCACGGTCAGATAGACGTGGTTCGCGTCGTAGCTGGGCACGAGGCCGAGCACGGCGCTGAGCGCGGTGTTGCCGCCCAGCTGGTAGCTGCCGCCGAGGCCGTGCGCCGCGCTGAGCACGGTGTAGCGGTTGCCGATGCGGGACAGGCCGGACGGTGCCGCCGCGAGTTCGAGGCCGGCGCCGGAACTCAGCGTGGCGCTGCCGCCCACTGCGAGCAGGCTGGACACGCCGGCCTGCGCCGGGTCGAGCTGCACCAGGTAGGCCGCGCCGGGAGCCTGGGTGTAATTGCCGCCCACGGTCAGCGTCTGGTACTGCCCCGGCCCGGTGCCCGGCGCCACGATGCCGGTCGTCGTCAGGCTGCCGCCGATGCGGCCGTGGCCGGTGAGCAGGCCGCCGTTGGCCACGTTGCCGCCGATGATGCCGTTGTCGACGAGCTGGCCGAGGTTGATCACGCCGCTGGCGAGCGAGCCTTCCATGTCGAGCGCCGCGGCGGCGCCGACGCCGGTGGCGCCGGTGTAGCTGTTGTGGCCGGTGAGCGTTTCGCGGCCGCCGGACACGATCAGCCGACCGCCCGTGCCGCCGCCGATGCCGCCGTCCGCGATCTCGCCGCCGAAGCTGCCGCTGGCATGGGTCAAATCCAGCGTGGTGCCGCCCAGTTGCACCAGGCCGGCGCCGGAGAGCGACTGTACGGCGGTGGTCTGCCAGGTGCGCGAGATGTCGAAAATGCCGTCCACGTGCACGTCGGACGAGGCCGCGATGCTGCCCGGGCCGGCCAGCGCCAGCCAGCCGCCGTTCGCGACCTGGGTGGCGCCGGTGTAGGTGTTGGTGCCGGAAAGATCGGCGATGCCGCCGTTGGCGACCTGGAACGGGCCGCTGCCGGAGATCGTGCCGGCCAAGCCCAGCGGGCCCATGTCCGGCGTCACCGTGAAGCCGGTGGTGATGTTCGCGGTGGAGATGTAGAACGGCGTGTAGGCGGTGGACTGGTTCGCGAGGTCAAACATCACCGCGTTGTGCATGAAGAACGACAGACCGTAGATCGCCGCGTCCGGGAAGCCGCCATAGGAACCGAGCGTGACCACGTTGCTGTAGTCGCCCTGGCTGTCGTCGCCGCTGGTCACCGAAGCCGGATGGCCGGAGATCATCAGGCCGTTGGCGGTGACCGCGAGGCCGGTGGCGGTCAGGGTGATGCCAGGCACCAGGTCGCCGTACTGGTTGATGTTGCCGGCGGCCTGTTCGGTGCTGGCCAGGCCCAGGTCGCCGTTGTCGATCAGCATGATATTGGGCGTGCCGGTGTCGAACAGCGTCATCATCGGTGCGCTCACGCTGTTGCCCTTGCTGTCGGTAAGCGTATACAGGAACGCGGTGTCGAACTGGTAGGCGGAGGGCGCACCCGACAGCGGGAACGGATTGGTCTGGCCCTGGGTGGGCAGCCACGGCACCACGCTGAGGAACTGCGCGCGCAGCGCGGGCGTGAGGCCCTCGATCAGGCAGGCCTGGGCGCAGGCGCCGGGCGCCTTACCGGTGCCGTTGGCTTCCACGATGTAGCCGCTGTTGGTGAGCGAGCCGGGTACGCCGTTGCCGAAATCGCCGGCGCCGAAGATGCCGTAGAAGTGCCCTTCGTCGGGCGGATTGCCCTGGTTGAGGTTCTGCTGCCAGATCAGATCTTGATACAGGGTGACGCCGTTCTGCGTGGTGATCGCCGGCCCCAGCGTGTCGCCGCCGGAACTCTGCGGGGTGACCAGTGAATCCAGGATGGTGGCGACCGGCAGGCCCTGCGGCGTGGCGTAGCTGGCGGCCTGGGTGCCGGTCGACGAGTTGTAGAACTGCAGGCTGCCCACGGTGGTGGAGGCCTGCCAGTAGCCGTAGGTGCCGTTGCCATACAGATAGGCGTACGGTGCGCTCTGCGCCACACCCGGCTGGTTCGGGAACCACGCAGGTGCTTGGCCGTTGTTGCCCGAACCGACGGCGATGTTGAACGAATCCGAACCGGTGTCGAACAGGTATTCCTCGGGCGTGGCGCCGTTGACGCCCACGTTGATGCCGAGGCGGTAGCCGTACTGGCCGCCGCCGTAGTTTTCCTGGATCAGGTCCAGCGGAATGCTGGTGCTGGTGTCGGCGGCGAACGCCGGGTGGAACGGCGCCAGCATACAGGCCAGCGCCAACGGCAGCGGCCGCAGATTGAACTTGCTCACTTCACTTCTCTCCCCGTTTGGATGTGCATCGACTGCGATGCCGGATTGCGAGTGCTGCATCCGTCCACGCCCTCTCCGGCCCCTTGGGCGGGACTCTCGTCCATCCGGGCTCTGACGTTTGTGAGGCGGAAAATTGAAATGCGGCTATCGACGCCGGCTGCGTCCGCGCCGGAGGACGCTGCGGCCGCGGGGCAGGGTGGGGTTTTCGGGGGCGCAAAAAGATGAAGGGCCCGGCATGCCGGGCCCTTCGTCTTCGAGTCGGTGGTGGGCGGTACAAGGATCACCGCGCCGCGCGAGTCGTCGCTGAAATCGCATTCCCTACGCTTCTCCGATTCGGCTTTCAGGGCATCGGCAAAGGCGCGACGTGCTGCAGCCGTTGAAGCACGAAAAGGTGTGTCAGGCCACCATGACCTGGGTATGGCCCACTGTCCGCCGGCCAGCCTTGCATACCACGATGTTCACGTCTCGGCCCAGGCGATTCAGGCACTCGATCATCTTGGTCTGGCTGATGCCACGGAACCGGCCACGGAGCATCTCCGAGAGTTTGGGCTGGGTCATGCCCAGCAGTTCGGCAGCTCCCTGCTGCGTCAGGTGCCGTCCCTTGATGATCTGTGCGATCTGGCGCGCCAGTTCGGCTTTCACCCGCATGTCCTCGGCCTCGGGAAGGCCCAGGTCGGCATATGGATTGCCGCTGCCTTGCTCGATGCTGATGTCGTGCGCTTGGGGTTTCGTATTCATGAGCTCACTCCTTCGCCTTGGCGGCGATTGCCTTCAACCGTGCCTCGATCAGATCCAGATCTGGCTTGGGTGTGCTGATGCCGTGGGTGGATTTCTTCTGGAAGCAGTGCAGCACGTAGACCGCTGCGGCGTAACGCACCGTATACACGGCGCGATAGGCGTCGCCCTGATGGTCTTCCACCACTTCCAGCACGCCCGCACCGCCGAAACCCTTCAGGGGCTTGGCCTGTGCATGCTTCTCGCCGCATTGGGCCAAGTGCAGCGCGTAGCCGAAGGTGTCCTGCACTTCTTCGGGCATCGCACCGAGGTCTTTTCGGGCCGAGCCGACCCAGTACAGCGGCTTGAGCGAAGAAGGCATGGTCGTAATTATACCTAAATGTGGATAAATAGGCTTCCACACGACCGCCGTGGTCCAGGTCAATCGGGAGCGTCACGCCAGTTCTCCACCCTCGTAGGTGGTGCCGCGGGCGAGCGAAGTCACGCGGCGAGGCTGTGAGAGCTGCGGGAGAAAATGGTGGCTGCCATCAGGAATGGATCTGATGAGGCGGAAGAGATTACTCGTTTGCGTCAGGTTTACCGAGCCGCTGGAACATGCCCAGGCCTCGATCCGCGCGGCGATGGAGTGTCCGTTGGCCGGACTCATTGCAGCAAACAAGCCCAGCAAGCTTCCCTGTGAGTACGCGAATGGGTACAGCACGGTTGAAAGATGGCGAAATGCCTGGAAATGCCGGTACTCGTTTGGGTACACACTGGTCCACGCGGGCACAAAAAAGCCCGACTCGGCGGGAATCGGGCTCTTCTGTAACTGCTGGACTTACTGAAACAAGTGGTGGGCGGTACAAGGATCGAACTTGTGACACCTGCCGTGTGAAGGCAGTGCTCTACCGCTGAGCTAACCGCCCGCCGAGAGCGCGCAAATATACGGGGTGACGGCGGCGAGGTCAACCATGGCGAAGCGCTCGCGTAGAATGCGGGGTTTCCACGCCGACCGGTTTGCGCCATGCCCCACGACCTTGCCCACGTCCTGCAGGCCCTGCAGCAGTTCGAGCTCACGCCCTGGAAGGCGGTGGGCTTCGCGGGGACGCTGATGTTCACCAGCCGCTGGTTCGTGCAGCTCTACTACACGCGCAAGCACAAGCGGGTGGTGATGCCGCTGTCGTTCTGGTGGCTGTCCGTGTGCGGCAGCGTGCTGCTGCTGGCGTACTTCGTGTTCGGCAAGAACGACTCGGTGGGCATCATCTCCAACTTCTTCCCGGTGTTCGTGTCGGTCTACAACCTGGTGGTGCACCTGCGCCATCGCAAGAACAGCCTGGGCGACGACGTGGCCGCCTGATCAATCCGGGTCGTAGTCGAGGTTCGCGGCCAGCCAGCGCTCGGCTTCCGCGAGCGTCCAGCCCTTGCGTTTCGCGTAGTCCTCGACCTGCTCGCGGCTGAGCCGGCCGACCACGAAATACTGGCTGCCCGGGTGCGAGAAGTACCAGCCGGACACGGCGGCGGCCGGGTACATCGAGAAGCCTTCGGTGAGTTCGATGCCGGCGTTGTTCGTGGCGTCGAGCAGCTTGAACAGCGTGGTCTTCTCGGTGTGGTCGGGGCAGGCGGGGTAGCCGGGGGCGGGGCGGATGCCTTGGTACTGCTCGGCGATCAGCGCCTCGTTGTCGAGATCCTCGGCGGGCGCGTAGCCCCAGAATTCCTTGCGCACGCGCTGGTGCATGCGCTCGGCGAAGGATTCGGCGAGGCGGTCGGCGAGCGCCTTGAGGATGATCGCGGAGTAGTCGTCGTGGTCGGCGTGGAAGCGCTCGAGGTGTTCCTCGATGCCCAGGCCCGCGGTGACCGCGAAGCCGCCGATCCAGTCGGGCTTGCCGTACTCTTTCGGCGCGATGAAGTCGGCGAGGCAGAGGTTGGGGCGCTCCACCGGCTTGTCGGCCTGCTGGCGCAGGTGATGGAGCACGATTCGGGTTGCCGAGTCCCGGTTGCCGACACCATCCCCACCCCGGCCCTCCCCTTGAAGGGGAGGGAGCGCGATTTCGAGGTCGTCGCCGATGCTGGCGGCGGGCCAGAAGCCGATCACGGCGCGGGCTTTCAGCCACTTCTCGGCGATGATCCTGTCCAGCATCTCCTGCGCGTCGGCGAACAGTTCGCTGGCCTGCGCGCCCACCACTTCGTCGGTGAGGATGGCGGGGTAGTGGCCGGCCAGTTCCCAGGCCTGGAAGAACGGCGTCCAGTCGATGGTCTGGCGCAGTTCGGCGAGGTCGTAATCGTCGAACACGGTGATGCCGGGCTGGCGCGGCTGTGGGGGCGCGTAGTTCGCCCAGTCGCATGTGAAGCGGTTGCCGCGGGCGTGTTCCAGCGTCACCAGTTTCTTGCCGGGGCCGCGATGCTTGTGGCGCTCGCGGATCTCGGCGTATTCGGCGCGCACCTTGGCAAGGAAGCCGTCGACCAGCTCCTTCGACACCAGCGACTGCGCCACGCCCACCGCGCGCGAGGCGTCCTTCACCCACACGCAGGCGGTGTCGTAGTTCGGCTCGATCTTGATCGCGGTGTGCGCGCGCGAGGTGGTGGCGCCGCCGATCAGCAGCGGAATGTTGAAGTTCTGCCGCTTCATTTCCTTGGCGACGTGGGCCATCTCCTCCAGCGAGGGCGTGATCAGGCCGGAGACGCCGATCATGTCGGCTTGCTCGGCGATCGCGGTGTCCAGGATCTTCTGCGCCGGCACCATCACGCCGAGGTCGACCACCTCGAAGTTGTTGCAGGCAAGCACCACGCCCACGATGTTCTTGCCGATGTCGTGCACGTCGCCCTTGACCGTGGCCATCACGATCTTGCCGTTGCTCTTGCCGGTGTCGCCGCTGCGCTTCTTTTCCTCCTCCATGAAGGGCAGCAGGTAGGCCACCGCCTTCTTCATCACGCGGGCGGACTTCACCACCTGCGGCAGGAACATCTTGCCGGCGCCGAACAGGTCGCCGACCACGTTCATGCCGTCCATCAGCGGGCCTTCGATCACGTCGAGCGTGCGCGTGACGCCCTGGCGCACTTCCTCGGTGTCCTCCACCACGAACTGGTCGATGCCGTGCACCAGCGCGTGTTCCAGCCGCTTGGCGACGGGGAATTGCCGCCAGGCGAGCTCGTCGCGAGTCCCGAGTCCCGAGTCCCGAGTCCCGCGCTTGAATCGCTCGGCGATCTCCATCAATCGCTCGGTGGCATCCAAGCGGCGGTTCAGCACCACGTCCTCGACGCGCTCGCGCAGCTCGGGTTCCAGCTCGTCGTAGATCGCCAGCTGGCCGGCATTGACGATGCCCATGTCCATGCCCGCCTTGATGGCGTGGTAGAGGAACACGCTGTGGATCGCCTCGCGCACGGTGTCGTTGCCGCGGAAGGAGAACGACACGTTGGAGACGCCGCCGGAGATGTGCGAGAGCGGGAAGCGCTGCTTCAGCAGCTTCGCCGCCTCGATGAAGTTCACCGCGTTGTCGGCGTGCTCCTCGATGCCGGTGGCGATCGGGAAGATGTTGGAGTCGAAGATGATGTCTTCGGGCGGGAAGCCGACCTTTTCAGTGAGCAACCTGTAGGAGCGCTCGCAGATTTCGAGGCGCCGCGCCACGGTGTCGGCCTGGCCCTGTTCGTCGAACGCCATCACCACGGTGGCGGCGCCGTAGCGCAGGATCTTCCGCGCCTGCTCCAGGAACACCTCCTCGCCTTCCTTCAGCGAGATGGAGTTCACCACGCCCTTGCCCTGCAGGCAGCGCAGGCCAGCCTCGATCACGCTCCACTTGGAGGAATCCACCATCACCGGAATCTTGGCGATGTCGGGCTCGGCGGCGATCAGGTTGAGGAACTTCACCATCGCCGCCTCGGCGTCGAGCAGGCCCTCGTCCATGTTCACGTCGAGGATCTGCGCGCCGTTCTCCACCTGCTGGCGCGCGACTTCCACCGCCTCGTCGTAGCGGTCTTCCTTGATCAGCTTCTTGAACTTCGCCGAGCCGGTGACGTTGGTGCGCTCGCCGATGTTGACGAACAGCAGCCCGGGCGTGATGACCAGCGGTTCGAGGCCGGAGAGGCGGGTGTGGCGGGTGGTGGTCATGGGCAGTGCGGCCTTGCAGCTTGAACTCCCTCTCCCCCGGCGACGCCGGGGGAGAGGGTGGGGGTGAGGGGGTGTTTTGGGGTGGGGCGGGAAGCCGGAGGCTTCCCCCTCACCCCACCCTCTCCCCCAAGCGGGGCTTGGAGGAGAGGGCTGAAGCGCGTGGCGGCGCCCGCGTTCACGCCGCTTGCGCGAGCGCGGGCAGGGCGCGCGGCGCCACGCCGCGCACGGCTTCCGCAATCGCCTTGATATGCGCCGGCGTGGTGCCGCAGCAGCCGCCGACGAGGTTGAGCAGGCCGTCGCGGGCGAAGCCGGCGATCACGTTCGCCATGTGCTCGGGCGTCTCGTCGTATTCGCCGAAGGCGTTCGGCAGGCCGGCGTTCGGATGCGTGCTGACGCGGCTCTCGGCGATGTCGGCGAGCACCTGGATGTGCGGGCGCAGGTCGTCCGCGCCCAGCGCGCAGTTGAAGCCCACCGACAGCGGCCGCGCATGGCGCACCGAGTAGTAGAACGCCTCGGCGGTCTGCCCGGAGAGCGTGCGGCCGGAGCGGTCGGTGATGGTGCCGGAGATCATCACCGGCAGCCGCGCGCCGCGTTCCACGAACAGCGTGTCGAGCGCGTACAGCGCGGCCTTGGCGTTCAAGGTGTCGAAGATGGTCTCCACCATCAGGATGTCGGCGCCGCCGTCGATCAGGCCGCTGGCGGATTCGCTGTAGTTGCGCGCCAGCTCCTCGAAGCTGACGTTGCGGAAGCCGGGGTCGTTGACGTCGGGCGACAGCGAGGCGGTGCGGCTGGTGGGGCCGAGCACGCCGATGACGAAACGCGGCTTGCCGGGCGTCAGCGCCGTGAACTTGTCGCAGGCGGCGCGCGCGAGCTTTGCGCCCTCGCGATTCAGCTCGTACGCGAGGTGCTCCAGCTTGTAGTCGGCCTGGCTGATGCGGGTGGAGTTGAAGGTGTTGGTTTCGACGAGATCGGCGCCGGCTTCGAGGTAGGCCTCGTGCACGCCGCGGATGATGTCCGGCCGGGTCAGGGTCAAGAGGTCGTTGTTGCCCTTGAGGTCGCAGCCCGGGTGATCGTGGTGATGCTCGTGCGCGCCGTCGCGGCCGTGCTCGAAGCGTTCGCCGCGGAAGCCGGCTTCGTCCAGCCGGTGGCCTTGCAGCATGGTGCCCATGCCGCCGTCGAGGATCAGGATGCGCTGCGCGAGCGCGGCTTCGAGCAGGGCGACGCGTTCGGGGTGCAGCCAGGGCAGGGTACTCATCGTTCTCTTCACTTCTTCTGCGCGAGCAGGCTGATGACTTCGAAATGCGGCGCCTTGCGCTCGCGGCTGAGCCGGTTGCAGCTGACCACGTGCAGGCCGGCGGCGCGGGCGTAGTCCTGCAGCTCCGCTTCGGTGAAGCCGAGGTTCTTGTGGTCGAACGGCTCGACGGTGGCGCGGTGGTCGTGCTTGCCCAGCGTCACCGCGAGCAGGCGGCCGCCGGGGCGCAGCAGGCGCGCGGCTTCGGCCACGGCCTGCGCGGGGCGTTCGGCGTAGGTGAGCGCGTGCAGCATCAGCACCAGGTCGAAGCGACGCTCGCCGAGATCGAGCGCGTGCATGTCGCCCTGGCGCACCTCGACGTTGGGGTAGGCCTGCAGGCGTTTCGCCGCGGCCTCGGCCACGCGCTCGCTGGAATCCACGCAGACGATGGAGTGCGCGTGCGGCGCCAGCAGTTCGGCGGTGATGCCGTCGCCGGAGGCGATGTCCAGCACGTCGCCGGTGCCCAGCAGCTGCAGCAGCGCGCGCGCCAGGGTTTCCCAGGTGCGGCCGGGCGAGTAATGGCGCTCCATGTCGCCGGCCACGGTGTCGGCCCAGCCTTCGGCGCGGGCGCGGTTGGCCAGCACGGCGGGCAGGCGCTCGGCGTCTTCGCGCAGCAGGGCGTCGTCGATGTTCTCGCGCAGCGAGGCGATCAGCGCGTGTTGGTGCTCGTCGCCCTCGCCGTTGGCGCGGTAGTAGGCGGACACGCCGGCTCGGCGGTCGCGCACGAGGCCGGCCTCCTTCAGCTTGGCGAGGTGGGTGGAGACGCGTGGCTGCGCCAGGTGCAGCACCGCGGCCAGCTCGGCCACGGTGAGTTCCTCGCCTTCGAGCAGGGCGAGCAGGCGCACGCGGGTGGGGTCGGCCAGCAGTCGCAGCACGCTGGAGGCGGTCGCCAGATCCATCGGGTATTCGTCTATCGCGATAAAGAGATTGAAAGGCTAGGCCGCGGGCTGGCGCGCGTCAAGCGTCGCCGTGGCTGGTTCCCCGCTTTCTCTCTTCCCCTCCGCTCGCGGCCCGTCTTTGCTGCGCCCGCACAAGGCGCCTTGGCCGTCACCGTTAAAATGGTCGGCTTTCCCATTCCTGCCTTGCTACCGGAGTCCCCCCATGGATTTCAGCTTTACCGAAGACCAGTTGGCCATCCAGGCCATCGCCCGCGACTTCGCCCAGAAGCGCATCGCGCCGGTCGCGGCCGAGCTGGACGCGAAGGGGGAATTCCCGCTGGACAACATCCGCGAGCTGGGCCAGCTCGGCCTGATGGGTGTGGAGGTGCCGCACGAGTACGGCGGCGCGGGCATGGACCCGATCGCCTACTCGCTGGCGATGATCGAGATCGCCGCGGCCGACGCCGCCACCGCGACCATCATGTCGGTCAACAATTCGCTGTTCTGCAACGGCATCCTCAAGCACGGCACCGAGGCGCAGAAGCAGAAGTACGTGCGCGCCATCGCGCAGGGCGAGGCGATCGGCGCCTACGCGCTCACCGAGCCGCAGTCCGGCTCCGACGCCTCGGCCATGCACACCCGCGCCACCAAGAACGCCGACGGCGACTGGGTCATCAACGGCAAGAAGAGCTGGATCACCTCCGGCATGGTGGCGCGCTACATCATCCTGTTCGCCATCACGACGCCGGGCATCGGCGCCAAGGGCGTGTCCGCCTTCATCATCGACACGCAGCTGCCGGGCTTTCATGCGGGCAAGAGCGAACCCAAGCTGGGCATCCGCGCCTCGGCCACCTGCGAGATCGAATTCACCGACTACGTCTGCCCGAAGGACAACCTGCTGGGGCAGGAGGGCAAGGGTTTCGCGATGGGCATGAGCCTGCTCGACGCGGGCCGCATCGGCATCGCCTCGCAGGCGGTGGGCATCGCGCGCGCCGCGTACGAGGCCTCGCTGCAGTGGTCGCGCGACCGCAAGGCCTTCGGCCACCCGATCGGCACGTTCCAGATGACCCAGGCGAAGATTGCCGACATGAAGTGCAAGCTCGACGCCGCCACCCTGCTCACGCTGCGCGCCGCCTGGGCCAAGCAGGAGGCGGAGAAGAACGGCAGCCGCTTCGGCACCGAGGCCTCGGTCGCCAAGCTGGTGGCCTCCGAGGCGGCGATGTGGATCACTCATCAGGCGGTGCAGATCCACGGCGGCATGGGCTACTCCAAGGAGATGCCGCTGGAGCGCTACTTCCGCGACGCCAAGATCACCGAGATCTACGAAGGCACCAGCGAGATCCAGCGCATCGTGATCGCTCGCAACGAGACCGGCTTGCGCTAAGCGCTGGAATTCGAGATGGCAAGAAGCCCCGGCCTGGCAAGCCGGGGCTTTTTGTCGGGACCGTAGGTCGGGCTTCAGCCCGACCCGCCACGCACGTCGGGCTGAAGCCCGACCTACGCAGGCATGCCCTCACTCCCTCTCTCCTTTGGGAGAGGGAGTGAGTTGGTCAGTGCCCCCGTCGCGGATCGGAGTCGAACGACTGCATGTCCGTGCCCGCGGCCGGGTGCGGCTTGCCGTCGCCGTCGAGCTTGTCGCCCAGCAGGCGGCGCACCACGACGTAGAACACCGGGATCAGCAGCACGCCGAGGAAGGTGGCGAACAGCATGCCGCCGATCACGCCGGTGCCGATCGCATGGCGCGAGTTGGCGCCGGCGCCGGTGGAGATGAACAGCGGGAACACGCCGAGGATGAAGGCCAGCGAGGTCATCAGGATCGGGCGCAGTCGCAGGCGGGCCGCGTCGACGACGGCTTCGCGCAGGGTGCGTCCGGCCTGCTGCTCGGCCACCGCGAACTCCACGATCAGGATCGCGTTCTTCGCGGCCAGGCCGATCACCGTGACCAGGCCGATCTTGAAGTAGATGTCGTTGGACAGGCCGCGCAGCATGGTGAACACCACCACGCCGAGCAGGCCCAGCGGCACCACCAGCAGCACCGACGCCGGGATCGACCAGCTCTCGTACAGTGCGGCCAGCGCCAGGAACACGATGAAGATGGACAGCACCATCAGCAGCGTGGCGGCGTTGCCGGAGAGGATTTCCTGGTAGGACTGGCCGGTCCAGTCGTAGCCGTAGCCCTTGGGCAGGTCGTTGCCGACGATTTTCTCCATCTCGTGCATCGCCTCGCCCGAGGCATGCCCCGGCGCGGGCGAGCCCACGATTTCCACCGCGGAATAGCCGTTGTAGCGGGTCAGCGCGGGCGAGCCCATTTCCCACTTGGTGTGCACCACGTTGGAGATCGGGATCATCGCCGGCGTGCCGTCGGCGTTCCGCTGCGCGGTGCTGGGCGTGTAGAAGTGCTTCAGCGCGTCCGGGCTCATGCGGTAGGGCGCATCGGCCTGCATGATCACGCGCTTCACGCGGCCGCCGTAGGTGAAGTCGTTCACGTACACCGGCGCCAGCATCAGGCTGACCGCGTTGTAGACGTCGCTGACCGACAGGCCCATCGACTGCGCCTGCACGCGGTCCACGTCCATCTGCAGCTGCGGCGAATCCTCCAGCGCGTTCGGGCGCACGCCGGTGAGCACCGGATCCTGTGCCGCCTTGCCCAGCAGCGTGTTGCGCGCCTGGGTGAGCGCGTCGCGGCCGAGGCCGGCGCGGTCCTGCAGGTACATGTCGAAGCCGCCGAACTGGCCCAGGCCCTGCACGGTGGGGATGTTCGCCACGAAGATGCGCGCATCGCGGATCTGGAACAGCTGCCGGTTCGCGCGCTGGATGAAGTCCATCGCGGTGTCCTTGCGCTTGGCCCAGTCCTTCAGCTTGATGAAGGCCATGCCGGCGCTTTCGCTGGAGCCGATGAAGCTGAAGCCGGTCACCTGCAGCACGCCTTCCACCGCCGGATCCTTCTGCAGGATCGCACGCATCTGCGCCATCACCTCGCCCGTGCGCTGCTTGGTGGCGCCGGGCGGCAGCTGGACCACGGACAGCGCGTAGCCCTGGTCCTCCTCGGGCAGGAAGCTGCCGGGCAGGCGGGTGTAGAGGAAACCGGCGAGGACCGCCACCAGCACGAACACGAACATCCAGCGCGGCGCATGCTTCACCGCGTGGCCGACGTGGCCGGTGTAGGTGTGCGTGGTCCATTCGAAGAAGCGGTTGAAGGTGCGGAAGACGATGTTCTTCTTCTTGTGGTGCTCGGGCTGCAGGAAGCTGGCGCACAGCGCGGGCGTGAAGCTCAGCGCGAGGAAGGCCGAGAAGCCCATCGACACCGCGATGGTCAGCGCGAACTGCTTGTAGATGATGCCCGAGGCGCCCGGCTGCAGCGCCGAGGGCACGAACACCGCCGCCAGCACCACGGTGATCGCCACGATCGCGCCGGTGATCTGGCCCATCGCCTTGCGCGTGGCCTCCTTCGGCGAGAGGTTCTCCTCGGTCATGATGCGTTCGACGTTCTCGATCACCACGATCGCGTCGTCCACCACGATGCCGATCGCCAGCACCATGCCGAACAGGGTCAGCTGGTTGATCGTGAAGCCGAGCACCAGCATGCCGAGGAAGGTGCCCAGCAGCGCCACCGGGATCACCAAGGTAGGGATGATGGTGGCGCGGATGTTCTGCAGGAACAGCCACATCACCAGGAACACCAGCACGATCGCCTCGATCAGCGTGTGCACCACCTCGTCGATCGAGATGCGCACGAAGGTGGTGCTGTCGTAGGGGCTGAACCAGGACACGCCCGGCGGGAAGCTCGGTGCCAGCTGGTCCATCTTCGCGCGCACCGCGGTGGCCACGTCCAGCGCGTTGGCGCCGGGCAGCAGCTGGATCGCGAACGCGCCGATCGGCTTGCCGTCCCAGGTGGTGTCGAAGCCGTAGTTGCCGGGGCCGAAGCTGATCTTCGCCACGTCGCCCAGCTTGACCGTGGTGCCGTCAGGATTGGCGCGCAGGATGATCGCGGCGAACTGCTCGGGCGTGGTGAAGCGGCCCTCGGTGGACACCGTGGCGGTGAGGCCCTGGCCGGGCACGGCCGGGTCGGCACCCAGCGAACCGGCGGCGAACTGCACGTTCTGCGCCTTGATCGCGGCGAACACCTGCGAAGCCGACAGGTTGTAGCCCTGCAGCTTGTCCGGGTTCAGCCAGATGCGCATCGCGTACTCGGAGCCGAACTGCTGGGTGCTGCCCACTCCGGGCACGCGCGAGATCTGGTCCAGCACCTGCGAGCCGACGATGTCGTTGAGGCGGTCGCGGTCGATGTTCGGGTTGTCCGACTTCAGCGCCACCACCATCAGGAAGCCGGCGTTGGCCTTGGCCACCACCACGCCCTGCTGGGTCACCTCGCTGGGCAGGCGCGGGGTGGCCAGCGCCACCTTGTTCTGCACTTGCACCTGGGCGATGTCGGGGTCGGTGCCGGTCTCGAAGGTCAGCGTGATCTGGGCGCGGCCGCTGGCACTGGAGGACGAACTGAAATACAGCAGGTGGTCGATGCCGGTGAGCTGCTGCTCGATCACCTGGGTGACGGCCTTCTCGGTGGTGTCGGCGCTGGCGCCGGGGTAGGTGGCGCTCACCGTGACCGAGGGCGGGGCGATGTTCGGATACGACTCCACGCCCAGGTTGAGGATCGCCAGGACGCCGCCCAGCGAAATCAGGATGGCCACCACCCAGGCGAAGATCGGGCGGTCGATGAAGAAACTCGGCATGCTCGCGCTCCCTTACTTGCCGCTCGCGGCGGGGCTGCCCGCGGCCGCTTGCGGCTGCCACGGCGAGGCCTTGGCCGGCGCGCCGTCATGCACGTTCTGCACGCCGGACACCACCACCTGGTCGCCGGCGGCGAGGCCGCTGCTGACCACCCAGTTGCCGCCACTCATGCTGCCGGCGACGACGTCGTGGCGCTTGGCCTTGCCGTCGGCGCCGACCACGAACACGTAGGCGCCCACGGTGTCGCGCAGCACGGCCTGCTGCGGGATCAGGAACACCTGATGCTGCTCGCCCAGCTTCGCCTGCAGCGTCACGTACATGCCGGGCAGCAGGCTGTGCTTGGGGTTCGGGATCTGCGCGCGCAGGTTCATCGCGCCGGTGGCCGGGTCGACCGTGGCGGAGGTGAAGTCCAGCGTACCCGGCTCCGCGTAGGCGCTGCCGTCGGGCAGGGTGACCCGCACGCTGGCCTGGTTCGGCTGGGCGAGGGTGACGCCACCGCTGCTCTGCGCCTGGCGCAGCTGCTCCATGTCGGCCACGCTCATGGTGAAGTTCACGTACAGCGGGTCGATCTGGTCCACCGTGGTGAGCAGGGTGGCGCTGCCGCTGCCCACCAGCGCGCCCTCGGTCACCTGCTGCTGGCCGGCGCGGCCGTCGATCGGCGCGGTGACGTTGGCGTAGCCGAGGTTGATGCGCGCGGTCTGCACGTTGGCGCGCGCGGCCTGCACCGCGGCGGCGGCGGTGCGCTCGGCGGCCAGCGCGTTGTCGAGGTCGGACCTGGAGATGTAGCCCTTCGGCGCCAGCTCCTGCGCGCGCTGCGCGTTGACCTTGGCATTGGTGTAGCTCGCCTGCGCCTGCGCCTGCGCCGCTTCGGCCGCGGCCAGCGCGGCCTTCAGCGGCGCCGGGTCGATCTGGAACAGCGGCTGGCCCTTCTTCACGTCGCTGCCTTCGACGTAGTCGCGCTTGAGCAGCACGCCGGCCACGCGGGCGCGCACGTCGGCGCTGCGGAACGCCGACAGGCGGCCCACCAGGTCCTTGGTCAGCGGCTCGTTCTGCGGCTGCGCGGTGATCACGCCGACCTGCGGCGGCGGCATCTGCGGCGGACCTTGTTCCTTCTTGCCGCAGGCGGTCAGGGCCAACAGGCCGAGGCACAACGCGGGGGCGCGCAGAAACGGGGATTTCATGGGGACTCCGAAGCGAGCTGATCGTGACGGGGGATATCGCGATGGCCGCGCGTCATGCCGTTGCGCGAGGCGCCTAGCATGAGGGCACGACCAACGACTTGTCTTGTGTCAAAGGTTGATCGCAAACCATGCCGACATGGCCGTGATCCATGGCAACAAGTCGCTACTATACCGCACAGTACACAATTTATTGAAGGCTTGCCGGCGAAGTTTTTTTGTCGGCAATGGCGGCCTCGCGCAGCGTGCGGGGCAGTCGCCACGGTCGCGCCGCGCGTGCCGCACGCGCCGAATGCCTGTGTGCGTGGAGCTGTTTCCGCCGTGCTTGCAAGCTGCGCTGCACAACGTCTGCGCGTGGATTCACCCTGACGCGAGGGGTATCCTTCGAAGGCTTGATGCAACACCTTCGTTTCCACTGACAAGTAGATGCCATGAATGCCATTCGTGCAGCCCATGAAGCGCCACTTCAGTCCGCCGTGTTCGAGGTTCTGAAGCAAGCCGGATACTCCACCCAGCGCCTTGAAGAGGCGCAATTTTTTATCGGCGCCTTCTTCGCGCGGATCACGGAGGGCGACCGCAACCTGCACACGCCGGCGCAATGGGCCGCCCTGACCGGCGGCCTGCTGGACTTCATGCAGCAGCGTGCGCCGGGGCGGGCGCTGCTGCGCGTGCTCAATCCCGAGGCCGGCAACGCCGGGCGCAGCCGGCTGCAGATCGTCACCGACGACATGCCGTTCCTGATCGACACGGTGAGCATGGTGGTGTCGGCGCGGCTGCAGATCCACGCGGTGATCCATCCGGTGCTCAAGGTCGAGCGCGATGCCGACGGCAAGCTGCTGCGCCTGGGCGGCGAAGCGGGCGCGCCCGAATCGGTGATGCATTTCGAGATCGACCGCGTGGCCGACGCCGCCGAGCAGGCCGCGCTGATCCGCCAGGTCGAGGCCGCGCTGGAGAGCGTGCGCGCCGCGGTGGGCGACTGGACCGCGATGCGCGACAAGGCGCTGGCGATCGCCGGCGAGCTGCCGCAGCGCCAGCCGGCGATGGACGCCGACTCCGCGCGCGAGGCCGGCGACTTCCTGCGCTGGCTGGCCGCCGACAACTTCACCTTCCTCGGCTACCGCGAATACGAGGTGGCCGACGCCGACGGCGAGCGCGTGCTGCGCGCGGTCGAGGGCACCGGCCTGGGCATCCTGCGCAAGAGCGACGGCACCCTGGCGCCGCGCTCGCTGAAGACGCTCGCCGCCAGCGCGCTGCCGCAGTCCGGCGCCACCGACGCGATCATCCTCACCAAGACCAACGCGCGCTCGCAGGTGCACCGCCCCGGCTACATGGACTACATCGGCGTGCTGCGCTTCAACGCCGACGGCCGCGCGGTGGCCGAGCAGCGCTTCCTCGGCATGTTCACCGCCAGCGCCTACATGGCGCGCCCGCAGGAGGTGCCGCTGGTGCGGCACAAGGTGGAGGCGGTGCTCGATCGCTCGGGGCTGAAGCGCGACGCCTATTCCGGCAAGACCCTGCGCCACATCCTGGAGACGCTGCCGCGCGAGGAGCTGCTGCAGGGCACCGAGGACGAGCTGTTCGCGATCGCCACCGGCATCCTCGAACTGCGCCAGCGCGCGCACACACGCCTGTTCATGCGCCGCGACCGCTACGGCCGTTTCTTCACCTGCCTGGTGTTCGTGCCGCGCGACCGCTTCAACACCGCGGTGCGCGAGCGCATCCAGACGCTGCTGGGCGAGGCGCTGCGCGCCGAGCAGATCGACTCCTCGGTGCAGATGGGCGAGGCCGCGCTGGCGCGCCTGCACATCGTGCTGCGGCCGAAGGTCGGCGACCTGCCCGGGTACGACCTGGCCAAGCTGGAGCAGGGCGTGGCGGCGATCGTGCGCAACTGGCACGACGAGCTGCGCGACGCGCTGGTGCAGCTGCGCGGCGAGGAAGCCGGCGTGGTGCTGGCGAACCGCTACGGCCACGCGCTGCCGGCCGGCTACATCGACGACGTGCGCCCGGCGGTGGCCGCCGAGGACGTGTACCAGCTCTCGCTGCTGGAAGGCGGCGACGCGCTGCGCATGTCCTTCTACCACCCGGCCAAGGCGCCGGAGACGCTGCGCTTCAAGGTCTACCGCTCCGGCGGCGACATCGCGCTGTCCGAAGTGCTGCCGCAGCTTGAGAACCTGGGCCTGCGCGTGCTCACCGAGCACGTCTACGAGATCCACGGCGAGGTGCCGCTGTCGATCCAGGATTTCGAAGTGCAGCCGGTGGGCCAGCTGGCCTTCACGGTGGAGCAGGTGGGCGCGCAGTTCGAGCATGCGTTCGAGCAGATCTGGCGCGGCAACGCCGAGAACGACGGCTTCAACCGCCTCGTGCTGGGCGCCAAGCTGGGCTGGCGCCAGGTGGCGATGCTGCGCGGCTACTGCAAGTACCTGCTGCAGGCCGGCAGCACCTACTCGCAGAGCTACATGGAGGAGACGTTGAACCGCTACCCGGCGATCGCCGGGCTGCTGGTGGAGCTGTTCCTCGCCCGCTTCGACCCGCGCCGCGAATCGCTGACCGGGGACGAGCGCACGGCCGCCGCCGCCGCGCTGCGCGAGGAGATGTCGGCGCTGATCCCGGCGCACGTGCAGGCCGCGAACCCCGCGCTGGTCGAGCAGCTCGCCGCCGCGCTGGCGCTGCCGCGCGCCGAGCAGCTCAAGGTCATCGAGGGCGCGCTCAACGTGCTGCTGGAGAACGTCGCCAGCCTCGACGAGGACCGCATCCTGCGCAGCTTCATCGCGGTGATCCACGCCACCCTGCGCACCAGCTTCTTCCAGCAGTGGAACGGCGCGTACCGCGACTACATCAGCTTCAAGCTCGACTCGCACGCCGTGCCGGGCCTGCCCAAGCCGGTGCCGTACCGCGAGATCTGGGTGTGCGCCCCGCGCGTGGAAGGCATCCACCTGCGCTTCGGCCCGGTGGCGCGCGGCGGCCTGCGCTGGTCCGACCGCCGCGAGGATTTCCGCACCGAGGTGCTGGGCCTGGTGAAGGCGCAGATGGTGAAGAACACCGTGATCGTGCCGGTGGGCTCGAAGGGCGGCTTCTTCGTGAAGAAGCCGCCGCTCGGCGGCGACCGCGACGCGCAGCTGGCCGAGGGCATCGCCTGCTACAAGCTGTTCATCAACGGCCTGCTCGACATCACCGACAACCTGGTCGAGGGCAAGGTGGCGAATCCGCACGACGTGGTGCGCCACGACGCGGACGATCCGTACCTGGTGGTGGCCGCCGACAAGGGCACCGCCACGTTCTCCGACATCGCCAACGGCATCTCGATCGAGCACGGCTACTGGCTGGGCGACGCGTTCGCCTCCGGCGGCTCCAACGGCTACGACCACAAGGGCATGGGCATCACCGCCCGGGGCGCGTGGGAGTCGGTGAAGCGCCACTTCCGCGCGCTGGGCCGCGACAGCCAGAGCGAGGACTTCACCTGCGTCGGCATCGGCGACATGTCCGGCGACGTGTTCGGCAACGGCATGCTGCTGTCCAGGCACATCCGCCTGGTGGCCGCGTTCGACCACCGCCACGTGTTCATCGACCCGAACCCGGACGCGGCGCGTTCCTTCGTCGAGCGCGAGCGCATGTTCAAGCTGCCGCGTTCGAGCTGGGACGACTACGACAAGTCGCTGATCTCCGCCGGCGGCGGCGTGTGGCCGCGCAGCGCGAAGTCGATCCCGGTGTCGCCGGAGGCGCGCGCGGCGCTGGGCCTCAAGCCCGACGTCACCCAGCTGGCGCCGACCGAGCTGCTCAACGCGATCCTCAAGGCGCCGGTGGACCTGCTCTGGAACGGCGGCATCGGCACCTACGTCAAGGCCAGCAGCGAGAGCCACGCCGACGCGCGCGACCGCGCCAACAACGGCCTGCGCGTGGACGGCAACGAGCTGCGCTGCAAGATCGTGGGCGAGGGCGGCAACCTCGGCATGACCCAGAAGGGCCGCATCGAGGCGGCGCAGAAGGGCGTGCTGCTGAACACCGACTTCATCGACAACTCCGCCGGCGTGGACACCTCCGACCACGAGGTGAACATCAAGATCCTGCTCAACGACGCGGTGCAGCGCGGCGAGCTGAGCGAGGCGGACCGCAACAAGCAGCTGGCCGCGATGACCGACGAGGTGGGCCAGCTGGTGCTGTGGGACAACTATCGCCAGAACCAGGCGATCACCCTGATGGAGCACCAGTCGGCCAAGCGCATCGGCTCGCTGGCGCACTTCATCCGCACGCTGGAAGCCGAGGGCTCGCTCGATCGCCAGGTGGAGAACCTGCCCAGCGAGGCCGAGCTCACCGAGCGCAAGACGCGCGGCCTGGGCCTGACCCGGCCGGAACTGGCGGTGCTGTTGTCCTACGACAAGATCCGGCTGTTCCAGCAGCTGCTCGACTCCGACGTGCCGGAAGACCCGTACCTGTCCAAGGAGCTGGTGCGCTACTTCCCCGCGCCGCTGCACGAGAAGTACGCCGAGCACATGCAGCGCCACCGCCTGAAGCGCGAGATCATCGCCACCGCGGTGACCAACTCCACCATCAACCGCATGGGTGCCACCTTCATGATGCGCATGCAGGAGGACACCGGCAAAGGCCCGGCGGCGATCGCCAAGGCCTACACCGCCGCGCGCGAGATCCTCGATGCGCGCGCGCTGTGGGCGCAGATCGAGGCGCTGGACAGCAAGGTGGCCGAGGGCACCCAGGTCGACGCGGTGATGCAGGTGTGGTCGCTGCTGCGCCACATGACCCGCTGGCTGCTCAACCGCCCCGGTGGCACCCTGGAGATCGCCGCCAACGTCGAGCGCTACCAGGCGGGCGTCAGCGCCCTGCGCAAGGCGCTGCCGGAAGTGCTCACCGCCACCGGCAAGGGCGATTTCGCCAGCAGCCAGGAGAAGTGGGAAGGCCTGGGCCTGCCCGCCGAGCTGGCCGTGCGGCTGGCGCGGCTGTCCGAGCTGCGCGCCGCGCTGGACATGGTCGAGGTGGCGCAGCAGAGCGGCCAGCCGATCGAGAAGGTGGCCGGCGTGTTCTACGAGCTGGGCGAGGCGCTGGACCTGGAGTGGCTGCGCGGCCAGATCGAGGCGCTGCCGGTGGAAGGCCACTGGCACGCCCAGGCGCGCGGTTCGCTGCTGGACGAGCTCAACCACCAGCATCGCGCGCTGGCCCAGCAGGTGCTGAAGCTGGCCGGCGGCAACGCGGGCGTCTCGCCGGTGCAGGCCTGGCTGCAGCGCGACGACGCCACCCTGCAGCACACCCGCGGCATGCTGGCCGAGATCCTCAGCCAGAACGCCGACTACCCGATCGCCTCGGTCGCGGTACGCCGGCTGGCCCAGCTCGCGCAGGTGCCGGTGTGAGGGTGGGGATTCGGGCGTAGGGAGTCGGGACGCGCAAAGGCGGCGGCGCGCTTGATTTGTCGCTTGCCTTGCCGGGATGATCGGAAGAACCGCGGTATGGGGTTCTTCCGAGTCCCGAGTCCCGAGTCCCGAGTCCCGCCTGCATGCACATCGCCTTCGTCGCCAGTGACACCAGCGTCGCCCAGCAGGCGCGGCGCAAGCTCGTGGAGCGCTACGGCGACGTACCGGCGGGGGAGGCGGAACTGATCGTGGCGCTGGGCGGCGACGGCTTCATGCTGCGCACCCTGCACGCGCACCTCGCGCTGGGCGTGCCGGTGTACGGCATGAAACTCGGCCGCGTCGGCTTCCTGATGAACAAGCACAAGCTCGACGGCCTGCCCGAGCGGGTGGCGCGCGCGCACGCCGCCGAACTGTTCCCGCTGGAAATGCTGGCCACCGACGCGAACGGCGAGACGCACCGCGCGCTGGCCTTCAACGAGGTTTCGCTGCTGCGCCAGAGCAACCAGGCCGCGCATATCGAGGTGAAGCTCAACGAGACGGTGAAGCTGCCGAACCTGGTCTGCGACGGCGTGATGGTCGCCACGCCGGCCGGCTCCACCGCCTACAACCTTTCCGCGCACGGGCCGATCCTGCCGCTGGACGCGAACGTGCTCGCGCTCACCCCGATCAGCCCGTTCCGCCCGCGCCGCTGGCGCGGCGCGATCCTGCCGCACCGCACCCAGGTCAGCCTGCGCGTGCTCGACCCCGGCAAGCGCCCGGTCAGCGCCACCGCCGACTTCCACGAAGTGCGCGACGTGCGCGACGTGGCCGTGCGCCAGGCCGCGGCGCAGGGCGTGCGCCTGCTGTTCGACCCCGAACACAACCTCGAACAACGCATCCTCGACGAGCAGTTCGCCGCGGACTGAGCCTGGATTCATGAGCGTGGTGCGCGGAGCTTTTGCTCCCTCTCCCCCAAGCGGAGCTTGGGGGAGAGGGTTGGGGTGAGGGGGGCTTCTCCTCGCGGCCTCGGCAAATCTCACGCCCTGAGCCAGCCTTGCGCTAGATTGCCCCCATGTCCGCACCCACCGTCCACGACCCATCCTCCGCCACCGACAACCGCCTCGTCGTGGCGATTTCCTCGCGCGCGCTGTTCGACCTCGGCAACAGCCATGCGCTGTTCGAGCGCGAGGGGCTGGACGCCTACCGCAGCTTCCAGATCGCCCACGAGAACGAGATCCTCAAGCCCGGCGTGGCGTTCCCGCTGGTGCAGAAGCTGCTCGACCTCAACAAGCTGGCGGGCGACAAGCCGCCGGTGGAAGTGATCCTGCTCTCGCGCAACTCCGGCGACACCGGCCTGCGCATCTTCAACGCGATCCAGCACTACGGCCTGGAGATCAGCCGCGCCGCCTTCACCAGCGGCGCGCCCACGTCCGACTACATCGCACCGTTCAAGGCCGACCTGTTCCTCTCCGCCAACGCCGAGGACGTGGGCCGCGCGCTCAAGGCCGGCGTGGCCGCGGCGACGATTCTGCCCAGCACCGCGCCGCCGCGCATGAGCGAGCAGCTGCGCATCGCCTTCGACGGCGACGCGGTGATCTTCGGCGACGAAGGCGAGCGCGTCTCGCGCGAGGAAGGGCTGGAGGCGTTCCACCGCAGCGAGACCGAGCACGCCGACGAGCCGCTTTCGGTCGGCCCGTTCCGCGGCTTCCTCACCGCCCTGCACAGGCTGCAAAGCGCGTTCCCTGCCGAGGACTCGCCGATCCGCACCGCGCTGGTCACCGCGCGCTCCGCCCCTGCGCACAAGCGCGTCATCCTCACCCTGCGCCGCTGGGGCGTGCGCATCGACGAGGCGCTGTTCCTCGGCGGCCGCGACAAGGGCCCGTTCCTCGACGCCTTCGGCGCCGACATCTTCTTCGACGACTCGCCGGCCAACGTGGAATCCGCGCGCCGGCACGTGGCCACCGGGCATGTGCCGCATGGGGTGAGCAATCGCTGATGGAGCGGCGGGTGTGGCCATGCCTGACAGGGATTGATACTGGATATGGTATCATCCGCGCATGAACACCAAGGCCAAGTTGCTGTTGGCCATCGTGGCCAATCCAAAGCAGGTTCGCTTTGCGGATGCCTGCAAGGCGGCACGCCTCCTGGGTTTCGCGCATGAAGCGGGCGCAGGCTCGCACCGCGCCTTTGCCCGCGAGGCCGAGCCGACAGGGCTGAACTTCCAGAACCGCAACGGCTTCATTGCGCCGTATCAGGCGCGTCAGTTGATTGCGATGATCGAGAAATACGGAGATCTGCCATGAACCGTTATCCATTGAGCATCTTCTGGTCCGAGGAAGATGGCGGCTTCATCGCCGAAGCCCCGGATTTGCCGGGCTGCTCGGCATGGGGGAGTACCGAGGCCGATGCGGCGCGCGAGGCGCAGGACGCCATCGCTGCATGGCTGCGCGCCGCCAAGGCAGCGGGCAAGCCGGCGCCGGCACCCAGCGTGGCTCAGCCGGTATCGCGATACAGCGGACGTTTCGTGGTTCGCGTGCCGCGCGGCTTGCATGCTCGCTTGGCGCGGGAGGCCGAGCAGCAGGGCGTAAGCCTCAACCAATGGGCGGCAATCAAGTTGGCGAGTTGACGGCGCAGCGCTGTTCCTCGGCGGCCGCGACAAGGGGTCGTTCCCCGACATCTTCGGTGCCGACACCTTCTTCGACTTTGAACGGGCTCTCACGGCACCGGATGCCCCTTGCTCGCCGTCCAGATCGCATACCAGTCCTCGGCATCCAGCGACACCTCCAGCGCGGCCACGGCTTCGCGCAAGCCTTCCATGCGGCCGGTACCGGTGATCGGGTGCGGGCGCGAGGGATGGCGCAGCACCCAGGCGTAGGCCAGGGTGGCCAGGCTGATGCCGAGGCGTGCGGCGATGCGCTCCATCTCGGCGCGCACGCGTACGGCTTGTTCGTCTTCGCCGGTGAACAGGCGGCCGCCGGCCAGCGGCGACCAGATCATCGGCCGCGCGCCGAGTTGCCGGGCCTGGTCCAGCGTGCCGTCGTCCAGCGCATCCATATGCAGTGGCGACAGCTCAATCTGGTTCGTCGCGAGCGGATGGCAGGCATCGAGCAGCGCGAACTGGCTGGCCGAATGGTTCGACACGCCCCAATGCGCCACCTTGCCCTCGCGCGTGAGCGTGGCGAAGGTATCCGCCAGCGCGGCGGCGTCCATCAGGTAATCGGGGCGGTGGATCAGCACCAGGTCCAGCTGTTCGGTATGCAGGTTGCGCAGCGACTGCTCCACCTGCGCGCGCACGTAGGCGGCCGAGGTGTCGTAGTAATTGATCCGGTAGGGCAGGCTGGCCGAGCGCAGGCGGATGCCGCACTTGGTGACGAGCTGCATGCGCCGGCGCAGGGCGGGCGCGGCCTGCAACGCTTCGCCGAACAGCGCTTCGGCCTGGTAATCGCCGTAGATGTCCGCGTGGTCGAACGAGCTGATGCCGAGCTCCAGCGCCTGCTCGATCCAGCGCACACGTTCGGCCACGCCGAGCTTCCAGTCCCGGATGCGCCAGAGGCCGGCGATGATGGGGGAGAGCGAGAGGTCGGGACGAGGCGTGGGTTGCGTGGTCATGGCGGGTTCGCAAGGCATGGGGGAGTCAGATCATCTTCGTGCGTTTCCACCACGAAGTGACCTGCTCCTCGCGCACCAGGGTGAACAGGCCTGCGCCGAGGATCATCGCGATGCCCACCGCCATCGGCCAGTCGAGGCGGTCGCCGAAGAACCAGTAGCCGAAGGCGATCGCCCAGAGCATCTGGCTGTACTGGGTGGGCGCCACGCGATTGGCGTGGGCGAGCCGGGTGGCGTACATCAGGAACACGCTGGCCAGCGCGGCGAGCAGGCCGTAGCCGGCCAGCAGCAGCCACTGCTGGAGGTCGGGCCACACGAACCGCGGCAGCATCAGCACGCCGCCGGCGACCAGCGGGCCGATCAGGCCGGCGCCGTACAGGCTGAGGCGCTTCTCCTCGGCGCCGGCCATGCGCAGCGCCACCACCGAGCCCGCGGCGGCGATGCCGCAGGCGATCGCGGCGAAGTGGCCCAGCCCCAGGTGGCGGAAGCCGGGGCGCAGCACCACCAGCACGCCGGCGAAGCCCACGAACACCGCGGTCCAGCGCCGCCAGCCCACGTGCTCCTTCAGCAGCAGCACGGAGAGGATGGTCACGAAGATCGGCATCAGGAAGATCATCGAGAACACCTCGGCCATCGGCAGCAGGGTGAACGCGGTGACCGAGGCGATGTTGCCGACCGCGCCGGCCAGCGCGCGCACCCACCACAGCTGCGGGCGGCGCGCGGCGAACACCTCGTGCCAGCGGTCGCCCTTGTCCATCAGGAAGGGCAGGGCGGCCAGGCCCAGCGCGGCGCCGATGCACACCGATTCGTACGGTGGCACGCTGCCGTGCAGGGCTTTCACGAAGGCGTCGCTGATGGCGAAGGCCGCGAAGCTGGCGAAGCCCAGCAGCACACCCTTGAGCATGGATTTTCCGTGGCGGGAGGGGACGGGTTCGCATGATCGCACGACGCGGCTGCTGCACCCCGCCATGACCTGCATGCGGCGCACCGGTAGAATCCGCCGTTTCCCCTCCTGCTTTGGTACCGCCATGGCCGCTGCCCGCCTGAATCCGCTCGACCTCTACGACGTCCGCTCGCTGCTCTCCGACGAGGAGCGCATGGTGCAGGACACCGTCGGCCGCTTCGTCGACGAGAAGGTGCTGCCGATCATCGGCGACTGCTTCGACCAGGCGCGCTTCCCCACCGAGCTGATCCCGGAAATCGCCAGCCTCGGCCTGCTCGGCGCCACCATTCCCGAGAAGTACGGTTGCGCCGGCATGAGCGGCGTCAGCTACGGCCTGATCTGCCAGGAGCTGGAGCGCGGCGATTCGGGCCTGCGCAGCTTCGCCTCGGTGCAGAGCTCGCTGGTGATGTACCCGATCTATGCCTACGGCAGCGAAGAGCAGAAGATGCAGTACCTGCCGCAGATGGCGGCGGGCGAGATCATCGGCTGCTTCGGCCTCACCGAACCGCACGGCGGCTCCGACCCGGCCAACATGAAGACGCACGCCAAGCGCGACGGCGGCGACTGGGTGATCAACGGCGCCAAGATGTGGATCACCAACGGCAACCTCGCGCAGATCGCCGTGGTGTGGGCGCAGACCGAGGACGGCATCCAGGGCTTCATCGTGCCCACCGACACGAAGGGCTTCACCGCCCAGCAGATCCACAAGAAGATGAGCCTGCGCGCCTCGGTCACTAGCGCGCTGTTCCTCGACAACGTGCGCGTGCCCGACGCGAACCGCCTGCCCAACGTGAAGGGCCTGAAGGGGCCGCTGGGCTGCCTCACGCAGGCGCGCTACGGCATCACCTGGGGCCCGATCGGCGCCGCGCAGGCCTGCCTCAAGGAAGTGCTGGACTACACCGCCGAGCGCATCCTGTTCGGCCGCCCGCTGTCCTCGAACCAGGCGATCCAGCTCAAGCTTGCCGACATGGCCCGCCGCATCACCACCGCGCAGCTGCTCTCGCTGCAGCTCGGCCGCCTCAAGGACGCCGGCACCATGCAGCCCACCCAGGTGTCGCTGGCGAAGTGGAACAACTGCCGCATGGCGATCGACATCGCGCGCCAGTGCCGCGACATCCTCGGCGGCGCCGGCATCACCACCGAGCACGGCGCGATCCGCCACGCGCTGAACCTGGAATCGGTCATCACCTACGAAGGCACCGAGACCGTGCACGAGCTGGTGGTGGGCCGCGAGCTGACTGGTATCAACGCGTTCTGAAACCAGCCTGGTGGCGCCTCGCATGTTCGTCATTCCGGCGAAGGCCGGAATCCAGCGCCTCAAGGCTGCATGGAAGTCACTGGATCCCGGCCTTCGCCGGGATGACGTCGAGGTTGCCCGAATGTCTCCGGCTGGAACCACATGAACTGGCAAGACGTCCGCACCGAAACCGAACGCCTGATCCCGCGCGCCCATTTCGACGCATGAGCCACATCCCGCCCGCGCTGTTCGTCGCACTCGCCGAGCTGGTGCCAGACCTGCACGTGCATTGCGTCGAGCCGTGGTGCCTGATCGGCAGCGCGGCGGCGCGCCTGCTCGGCGCCGAGGTGAGCGTGGCCGACGTGGACGTGCTGGTGTCGCGTGCCGATGCCGACACACTGGCGACGCTGTGGGCCGATCGCCGCGATGCCACGCATGCGCCGGCCGATGACGACCGCTTCCGCTCGCGTTTTGCGCGCTTCAACTTTCCCGGCCTGCCGGTGGAAGTGATGGGCGGGTTGGAACTCGACCGCGGCGAAGGCTGGCAGCCGGTATCGCCGGGCCGGCTGGTGCTGGCCGGCGTGCAGGGCATGGCCGTGCCGGTGCCTGCGCTGGACGAGCAGATCCGTATCCTCGAATCCTTCGGCCGCGACAAGGATCGCGTCCGTGCCCAGGCCTTGCGCCAGCTGCGCCAGCCTGCCGTGCTATCCATCGTTTCCTCTTCCTGACGACACCGCCATGACCACCACGCCCGCTCCCATCGCCGCCCGCCACAAAGGCTTCAACCGCGCCGAGATCGTCGACCAGAACTTCACCGAGTTCGTGCAGCAGTGGCGGGGCGAAGCACGTGCCGCGCCGCGCGACGATGAAGCCGTGCTGCCGGGCAGCGCGCTGGATGCGCAGGGCTTCCGCGAGCTGCTGGAATCGCAGTTGATCTCGCGCCACCTCGACCTGATGGCACGCGTGCTGCGCGTGCAGAACAAGGTGTTCTACACCATCGGTTCGTCCGGCCACGAGGGCAATGCGATGGTGGCGCGACTGACCCGCCACACCGACCCGGCCTTCCTGCACTACCGCAGCGGCGGTTTCATGGCCGAGCGCTTCCGCAAGCTGCCGGGCATGGATCCGGTGATGGATTCGGCGCTGTCCTTCGCGGCGTCGAGCGAAGACCCGGCCTCGGGCGGCCGCCACAAGGTGTGGGGTTCCAAGCCGCTGTGGGTGCTGCCGCAAACCTCGACCATCGCCTCGCACCTGCCCAAGGCGCTGGGCACCGCCGTCGCCATCGACCACGCGCGGCGCATCGGGCACACGCTGCCGATTCCCGACGACTCCATTGCCATTTGTTCGTTCGGCGATGCGTCCAGCAACCACGCCACCGCGCAGACCGCGTTCAACGCGGCGGCGTGGACGGCCTACCAGAAGCTGCCCGCGCCGGTGCTGTTCGTGTGCGAGGACAACGGCATCGGCATCTCGGTGAAGACGCCCACCGGCTGGGTCGCCAGCAATTTCCAGTCGCGTTCCAATCTCGACTACTTCTACGCCGACGGCCTCGACCTCGCCGAAGGCTACGCCCAGGTGCAGGCGGCGGTTGCGCATTGCCGCAGCACGCGCCGGCCCACCTTCCTGCACCTAAAGACCACCCGCATCATGGGCCACGCGGGCACCGACTTCGAGATCGAGTGGCGCAGCATCGAGGAGCTGGTGGCGCTGGAAGCCACCGATCCGCTGCTGCGTTCGGCGGCGATCGCGCTGGAGTCGGGCTTGTACACGAAGGATGCGCTGCTGGCGCTGTACGAGGCCACCCGCAAGCGCTGCTTCGCCGCCGCCGAGGAAGCCGACCGTCGCCCCAAGCTGGAGCGCCTCGACGACGTGATGGCGCCGCTGGCGCCGTACACGCCGGCCAAGGTGAAGGCCGAGGCCGAGCGCACCGATTACATGGAGGCGCGCCTCAAGGTTTTCGGCGGCGCCGAGAAACTGCCGGAAAACCAGCCGCCGCGGCATCTGGCGATCCAGATCGGCCAGGCGCTGCACGACGTGATGGCGAAGTACCCCGAGTCGCTGCTGTTCGGCGAGGACGTGGCGCAGAAGGGCGGCGTGTACACGGTCACCAAGGGCCTGCACAAGGCGTTCAAGAACACCCGCGTGTTCAACACCCTGCTGGACGAGACCATCATCCTCGGCCTTGCCCAGGGCTACGCGAACATGGGCATGCTGCCGATCCCGGAGATCCAGTACCTCGCCTATTTCCACAACGCGGGCGACCAGATCCGCGGCGAGGCGGCCTCGCTGCAGTTCTTCTCCAACGACCAGTACCGCAATCCGCTGGTGATGCGCGTGGCGAGCCTGGGCTACCAGCGCGGCTTCGGCGGCCACTTCCACAACGACAACTCCATCGCCGCGCTGCGCGACATTCCCGGTCTCGTGGTCGGCTGCCCCTCGCGCGGCGACGACGCGGCGACCATGCTGCGCACGCTCACCGCGCTGGCCAAGGTGGACGGCCGCGTCTGCGCCTTCCTCGAACCCATCGCGCTGTACATGACCAAGGATCTGTACGAGGCCGGCGACGGCGCGTGGCAGTTCGCCTATCCCGCGCCGGGCGAGGCGATGACGCTGGGCGAGGGTCGCGTCTACAACGAAGCGGCGAACGACCTGGTGGTGTTCACCTTCGGCAACGGCGTGCCGATGGCGCTGCGCGCCGCGCGCAGCATCGAGCAGGAATTGAAGTGGAAGGTGCGCGTGGTCGACCTGCGCTGGCTGGCGCCGCTCAACGACGCCTTCATCGCCGCGCAGGCGAAGAGTGCGAAGCGCATCATCGTGCTGGACGAAGGCCGCAAGAGCGCCGGCGTGGGCGAGGGCGTGATCACCGCCATCGTCGAGGCGGGCCTGGGCGCCACGCCGCTTCAGCGCGTGGTCGGCGCCGACACCTTCACACCGCTGGCCGGCGCGGCCTTCCTGGTGCTGCCGGGCGAGGCCGACGTGGTGGCCGCGGCGCGCAAGCTGGCGTAGCGATGCTCCCTCTCCCCCAAGCTCGCTTGGGGGAGAGGGCTGGGGTGAGGGGGAGGCCGTTACCCCGCAAACCCGCCCGCCTCCAGAAACGCCTGCTCCTCCACCGTGGTCGCGCGCCCCAGCACGGCATTGCGATGCGGGAAGCGGCCGAAGCGGGCGATCACGTCGCGGTGGATGCGGGCGTAGCGGGCGTAGTCGCCCACGCCCTCGCACAGCGCCACCGAGCGCTCCTGGTCGGCCAGTGCCTCGCTGTGCTCGAACGGCAGGTAGCAGAACACGCGCAGCGCGGGTTCGATGGCCTGGTCGTGGCCGCGTTCGATGGCCTGCCGCGCGAAGGACAGCGCCAGTGGATCGGTGGCGAACATGTGCGCCGTGCCGCGGTAGGCGTTGCGCGGGAACTGGTCGAGCAGGATCAACAGCGCCAGCGCGCCTTCGGCCGTGTCCAGCCAATGATCCAGCTCGCGCCGCGCGGCGGCCATGTGCGCGTCGTGGAAGCGCGCGATGAAGTCGCGGTCGAAGGCTTCGTCCTTGGCGAACCACTTGCCGGGGCCGGCCTCGCGCCAGAAGCGGACGACGTCCTGCGGCTGCGGGCTTGAGCTCATGGTGGTCTCCTCGATGGCGACGATGGCCCATCCTCGCACAGTGCCAGTGGTCACCCTCGCGCCGCCGGCCGCTGGTGCTAAGTTGGGAAAGTCCCCAGCCGCTGCCAGGTGCCGCCATGTCTTTCGCCCCGTTCGTGCGTTCGCCACGCGTCCGTTGCCGCATCGCACTGGCCGTTTCGCTGGCGCTTGCAGCCGGCGGCGCCTTTGCCCAGGTCTCGCGCAGCACGGCGGTGCCGGCGCCGCAGGACACGCCGTATCCGGGCACGCTCGCCGTGCACGTCGATGCCAGCGACACGCGGCAGGGCATCTTCCGCGTGCACGAAACGATCCCGGTGGCGCCCGGCAAGCTCACCCTGCTGTATCCGGAGTGGATCCCCGGCGACCACTCGCCCAGCGGCCCGGTGGCGATGCTCGCGGGCCTGAAGCTCAGCGCGAACGGCCGGCCGCTGGCGTGGACGCGCGACAAGTACGACGTCTACGCCTTCCATCTCGACGTGCCCGCGGGCGTGAGCAAGCTCGATGCGGATTTCGAATACCTCTCGCCCCGCCGCGACGGCTACGAGATGACCGACCGCATGCTGATGCTGGAGTGGAACAAGGTGTCGCTGTATCCGGCCGGGCACTACACGCGCGGCATCCGCGTCGTGCCCAGCGTGACGCTGCCGCAGGGCTGGCGGTTCGGCTCGGCGCTGGAGACGGGCACGCAGTCCGGCGCCACCACCACGTTCAAGCCGGTCAGCTACAACAACCTGGTCGATTCGCCGATCTACGCGGGCCAGTACTTCAAGCGCGTGCCGTTGAACGAGGCGGGCGAGGCGCCGGTTTACCTCGACGTGGTGGCCGACGCGCCGAAGTACCTGGAAATGACCGAACCGCAACTCAAGGCGCACCGCGCGCTGGCGAGCCAGGCGGTGAAGCTGTTCGGCTCGCACCATTACGACCACTACGACTTCCTGTTCTCGCTCTCCGAAGAACTGGCCGGCAACGGCCTGGAGCACCACCAGTCCAGCGAGGGCGGCATGGGCGCGGACTACTTCACCGCCTGGGCCGACAACGCGCCGAACCGCGATCTGCTGGCGCACGAATTCGTGCACTCCTGGAACGGCAAGTTCCGCCGCCCGGCCGACCTCGCGACGCCGAACTTCAACGTGCCGATGGGCGACTCGCTGCTGTGGGTGTACGAGGGCCAGACGCAATACTGGGGCTACGTGCTCACCGCGCGTGCCGGCCTGTGGACGCCCGAGCAGTTCCGCGACGCGCTGGCGATGACCGCGGCCAACTACGAACGCAACCGGCCGGGTCTGGGCTGGCGCACGCTGGAGGACACCACCAACGACGCCACCGCCGCGCACCGCGAGGCCTTGCCCTACCGCAGCTGGCAGATGAGCGAGGACTACTACTCCGGCGGCCAGATGCTGTGGCTGGCAGTGGACGCCAAGCTGCGCGCGCTCACCGGCGACAGGAAATCGCTGGACGATTTCGCCCGCGCCTTCTTCGGCGTGGACAACGGCAGCTACGTCACCAGGACCTACACCTTCGACGACGTGGTCGCCGCGCTGGACGGCGTGGCGAAATACGACTGGGCCGGCTTCCTGCGCGCCCGCGCCTATGCCTTGAACCCGCCGCTCATGGACGGCCTCGCCGCCGCGGGCTGGAAGCTGGTCTACACCGACACGCCCAGCGCCTACGAGAAGCAGTACGACAGCCGCCCCGAATCGCCGCGCCACATCTACAACTTCGCCTGGTCGATCGGCCTCACGCTCACCAAGGGCGGCGAGATCAACGACGTGCGCTGGAACGGTCCCGCGTTCAAGGCCGGCGTCAGCACCGGCGCCACCGTGGTGGCGGTGAACGGGCAGGCCTATTCCAGCGACGTGTTGAAGGAGGCGATCGCCGCCGCGAAGACCGGCACCGCGCCGATCCAGCTGCTGCTGAAGTACCAGGGCAACCTGCGAACCGTGCCGGTGAACTACCACGGCGGCCTGCAATACCCGCACCTGCAGCGCATCGCCGGCACGCCGGATTACCTCGACCGGATCATTTCAGCAAAGTAGGAGCGCACCCCCGGATCGAGTCCGGGGCGGGCTCCGTGCGCGACTGCACGAAGCTGCGCGCGGTCGCGTCGCTGCTACGGCTTGTCCGCCGACGAGCCCGGCGCCGGCGGCGTGTGCATCAGCATATGCTCGATGTAGGCGTGCACCTCGGCCTTGGTCACGAAGCCGGTGTGCCCGGCGTCGATCGCATCGAAATGGTCGGCGATGAAGGCGACGGACCCGGCCTGCGCCTCGGCCTTGCTGAGCTTGCCGTCGTGGTTGCGGTCGGCGGCGTCGAAATTCTTGTCCAGCGCCGTGACGCCGCGGACGATGCCGTTCATTCCGCTCTGGGCATGCAGGCCGGTCGGCAGGCAGGCGGCGAGGGACACGAGGCCGAATACGAGGGCGTAGCGCGACATGGAATCTCCTGCAAGGCGGGCGGACGGCGTGCGTCCGGCGCGTGCGAGGCTAGCACGACGCGGATCGCGCTACCGCTCGCGGTCGGGTGCGGCGGTGCCGTCGGGATTCCAGTGGAACACTTCGTCCAGCCGCTTGCCGAACACGTCGGCGATGCGGAACGCCACTTCCAGCGACGGCGAATAGCGGCCCTGCTCGATCGCGGCGATGGTCTGGCGCGTGAGGCCCACGCGCCGGCCCAGTTCGGCCTGGGTCATGTCCTGCGCCAGGAAGCGCAGCAGGCGCACTTCGTTGGTGAGCGATTCAGTGGGCAAGGCGCGGCGTCCTGCGGTAGCCCGCCACGATCAGCGCGTAGCGCACCGTCTCGGCCAGCACGATCGCGAGCAGGGCGGTGTTGGTGAGCTTCCAGCCGCTGTCGCTGAAGGGCATCACCACGCCGACCACGATCATGCCGGTCAGCATCACGAAGTAGGCGGTGCGGGTGGCGCGCCCGTCGATGGCGCGGTCGCGCTCGTCCAGCAGCAGCGGCTCGCCGCGTTCCTGCCGCTTCATCCACAGCAGGCCGGTCACGTAAGCGATGGCGTGCACGCCGGCGACGACGGCGAGGCAGGCAATGCGCTGCTGGAACGTGGCCAGCCAGTTCGGCCAGACGCCCTGGATCAGGAAATAGACGAGGTAAGGCGGGCACTGGCTCCACAGGGTCAGCCAGGCGCGTTTTTCCAGTGGCGACATGATGTTCCCCTTGAGTTCGTTGCTTCGAACATAATGTTCGATATTTTTTACATCGTGTCAAGATAAATATTCTTGCGATCATTGATCGACGGTTGCTGCATGTGGTCTGTGATCGGCCCACGCTCAGACGCGATGGGCGAGCACGACATGGGTGACCGCAGCCGTGGGCGCGTGCTCGACCACACGGAAGCCCAGCGCTGGCAGATCCAGTTCCGCGAGCATGGCCTCGCTGCGGCCCGGCATCACCGGCGAGATCGCGAAGCTCATCCACCAGGTTTGCCTGCAGGTGCTGGCGCACCGTGCTCGCGCCGCCGCCGATCTTCACGTCCTTGTCGCCGGCTGCGGCGCGCGCCCGCGCCAGCGCCGCCTCATGCCCGCGGTGACGAAATGGAAGGCGCTGCCGCCGCTCGCCATCGGATATCCGTAGTCGATGGCCTGCACGCTTCGTGGCGCGTGCGAGCTCCGGAGGCGAAGCGTCGGGCTTCCCGGGGGAGCCGTGACTTGTCGATCTGCCGCTGCGCCGTTCGTCGTCCCCGTGAATGCCGCCATGCGTGCGGCATCGAAACCCCACATGGAGATGAAACGATGCGATTCCTGTCGATGGTGAGGATCAACGAACGCAGCGGCCAGCGCCCCAGCGCGCAGCTGATGGAGGACATGGGCAAGTTGATGGCCGAGATGACGGCGGCCGGTTCGCTGCTGGACACCGCCGGCCTGCGGCCCACCGCGGAGGGCAAGCGCGTGCGCCTGTCGCGGGGTCGGCAGACGGTGATCGACGGCCCGTTCACCGAGGCGAAGGAGGTGATCGGCGGCTATGCGATGCTGCAGGCCGACTCGATGGAGGAGGCGCTCGAACTCACCCGCCGCTTCCTCGCCGTGCACGGCGACGCGTGGGAGATCGAGTGCGAAGTGCGCCAGGTCGAAGAGCACTGAAGCGAAGCGGTGTGAGGCTCGGCGCCCGTTGATCCGCTTCAGCGCGCCGGTGTTCGCTGCGCGGCGAGCACCGGCGCGCTGGCGCGGGTTACCCTGCATCGCGCTGGCGCGGTGGCGGAGCGCGCATGGCAAGGAAAGCAGCGGCGGAATCTTTCACCGGTTGAACGCGGAGGCAGGCATGAATGCAGTGGCGCAAGGCGACGACATCCTCGTGGTGCAGGGGCTGGACAAGGTCTATCCCGGCGGCTTCCGGGCGCTGAAACCGATCGACCTCACGATCCGCCGCGGCGAGATCTTCGCGCTGCTCGGCCCCAACGGCGCGGGCAAGACCACGCTGATCAGCATCATCTGCGGCATCGTCAACCTCGGCGCCGGCCGCATCACGGTGGACGGCCACGACGTGGTGCGCGACTGGCGCGCCACCCGCTCGCTGATCGGCCTGGTGCCGCAGGAGCTGAAGACCGACGCGTTCGAAACGGTGTGGAACACGGTGCGCTTCAGCCGCGGCCTGTTCGGCAAGGCGCCGGACGACGCCTACCTCGAGCGGCTGCTGAAGGAACTGTCGTTGTGGGACAAGCGCGACAGCAAGATGCTGATGCTCTCCGGCGGCATGAAGCGGCGCGTGATGATCGCCAAGGCGCTGTCGCACGAGCCGCAGCTGCTGTTCCTCGACGAGCCCACCGCGGGCGTGGACGTGGAGCTGCGCCGCGACATGTGGGCGATGGTGCGGCGGCTGCGCGAGAGCGGCGTCACCATCGTGCTCACCACGCACTACATCGAGGAGGCCGAGGAGATGGCCGACCGCGTGGGCGTGATCAACCGCGGCGAGCTGATCGTGGTGGAGGAGAAGGCTGCGCTGATGCACAAGCTCGGCCGCAAGCAGCTGCGCCTGCAGCTGCACGACCCGCTGGATGCGATACCCGACGCGCTGGCCTCGCACCGGCTGGAACTGGCCGCGGGCGGCAACGAGCTGGTCTACAACTACGACACGCAGGGCGAGCGCACCGGCATCACCGCGCTCTTGGCCGACCTGGCCGCGGCCGGCATCCGTTTCCGCGACCTCAGCACGCGGCAGGACACGCTGGAGCAGATCTTCCTGCAACTGGTAAAGGAGGGCGCATGAACTGGTACGGCATCCGCGCGATCTACCGTTTCGAAATGGCGCGCACCGGGCGCACGCTGATGCAGAGCATCGCCTCGCCGGTGGTGTCCACCTCGCTGTACTTCGTGGTGTTCGGCTCGGCGATCGGCTCGCGCATCACCAGCGTGGAAGGGGTCAGCTACGGCGCCTTCATCATCCCCGGCCTGGTGATGCTGTCGCTCCTGATGCAGAGCGTCTCCAACGCTTCGTTCGGCATCTACTTCCCGAAGTTCGTGGGCACCATCTACGAGGTGCACTCCGCGCCGCTGTCGTTCCTGGAGATCGTGCTGGGCTATGTGGGCGCGGCCGCCACCAAGGCGGTGATCGTGGGGCTGATCATCCTGGCCACCGCGCGCGCGTTCGTGGATTACTCCATCGCGCATCCGCTGGTGATGGTGGCGTTCCTGCTGCTCACCACGATCACCTTCAGCCTGCTCGGCTTCATCATCGGCATCTGGGCGGACAACTTCGAGAAGCTGCAGGTGGTGCCGCTGATGGTGATCACGCCGCTGACCTTCCTCGGCGGCAGCTTCTACTCCATCCGCATGCTGCCGCCGTTCTGGCAGAAGGTGACGCTGTTCAACCCGGTGGTGTACCTGATCTCCGGCTTCCGCTGGAGTTTCTTCGGCCTCGCCGATGTCAGCGTGGGCATCAGCCTCGTCGCCACGCTCGTCTTCCTCGCGCTGTGCCTGGCCGCGGTGTGGTGGATCTTCCGCACCGGTTACAAGCTGAAGGTCTGACGCAGCACTGAACGATTCGGCCACGCGCGAGTCGAACCTGCATGGCGACGATGGCGTGGAGGTGAATCGTGGCGCACCGGCGCAAATCGGGCGGCAGCGGCTGGAGCGGCTGGATATCGGCGGCGATCGTGCTGGTGGCCATCGTGGCGCTGGGCGTGTGGATCGCGCGGCGCGCGATGCGGGCGACCGAAGGTGGCACGCCCGCACCGGCGGCCTCCACTGCCACCGCGGCAAGTGCGGCGGCGCCGGCCGCGGCCGCCAGCATCCGGCATCCGATCGCGCAGGCCGCGGTGCCGGCCTCCGCTTCCACCGCGCCGCTGCCGACGCTGGACGCCAGCGACGCCAGCGACGCCAGCGTGCATGCGGCGCTGGTCGCGTTGGGCGGCGGCGGACTGAAGGATCTGCTGCTGCCGCAGTCCGTCGTGAACCACATCGTGGCCACCGTCGACGCGTTGCCGCGGCATGAGTTGGGCAGCAGCTCCATCCTGCCGCTGCGCACGCCGCGCGGCACGTTCCGCACCGCCGAGACCCAGGGCAAGCTCAGCGCCGATGCGCGCAATGCCGAGCGCTACGTGCCGTACATGGCCGTCGTGCGGCACGCCGATCCGCAGGCGCTGGTGGCGTGGTATGTGCACAGCTATCCGCTGTTCCAGCAGGCGTGGCGCGAGCTGGGTTATCCCAGGGGCTATTTCAACGACCGGCTGATCGTGGCGATCGACGACATGCTGGCCGCGCCCACGCCGGCGCAGCCGCCTGCGCTGCGGCTGGAGCAGGGGCGCTACGTCTACGTCGACCCTACGCTGGAATCGCTGTCGGTGGGACAGAAGCTGATGCTGCGGCTGGGCCCGGCGAACGCGGCCGAGCTCAAGGCGAAGCTGCGCACGATCCGCAGTTTGCTCACGGCGCGGCCGCCGTCGGCCGTGCCGGCACATTGATGGGCCAATTCGTCGGGCTAGTCGGTTTCCCCCATCTCCGCGCGCCGCGCTGCCTCGTCGGCGCGGCGCGAGTGCGTTTCCGAACGCCATGACACCAGCGCGAGTTCCGCCACGGGCGGGCGCTGCGGTGTCGGTACCACGGAAGTCTTTCCGGCAAACATCCCTGCGACCCTCAATACTCCGCGTTCCACTGCAGAGCGGGTCAGCGACGTGCGCATGCTTTACCCCTCGGCCGCCCCCGTGCGACCGTCGGCAGCACTCTAACCGCAGAGGCTGGGCCTGCACAATTGCCGCGTGCCGACTGTGCGCTGCATCTCATGTTGCGTCGCATGAATTGGCGCCGGGCTTCCGGGTCAGCGCAAGTTCTGGAAAGTGCGCTGCCGGCAGGCAGAATCGGCATCCCCGGCGACGGATTCCCCATGAACCACCCGCACGCATCGCAGCATGACCTGTTTGGCGGTGAACACGCCGCCGCGACCATCCATCGCCTGTTCCTGGCGCTGCTGCCGGATGCGCCGGTGCGCGCCGCACTGGCGCAGACGGCGGCCACGCTGCGCACGCAGCAGGGGCCACCCTCCGGCTGGGTCGATCCGCTGCGCTACCACGCCACGCTGCATTTCCTGGGCGATCACGCGGCGCCGCGGCCCGACCTCGTCGCGGCGACGGAACAGGTCGCCGGCCTGCTGCCCGGCGCGGCCTTCGACTGGACGCTGGACTGCGTGCGCAGCTTCCACGGCCGCCGCCCGCCGCGGGTGCTGTGCGGCAGCGTGCTGCCCGAACCCTTGCAGGAGCTGTGGGTGCGTTGGCGCGAGGCGCTGCTGCGCACGGTGCCGGGGCTGCGGCTGGAGAACCGCTTCGTGCCGCATGTCACGCTGGCCTACGGCCGCGAGGTGCTGCCGGAGGCGGAGGTCGAGCCCGTGCACTGGCGGGTGCGCGGGCTCGCGCTGATCGAGAGCCTGGCGGGGCGGCACGATTACCGCACGCTGGCGAGCTGGCCGCTGCAGGACTGAGACTCTGCGCCACAAGTCACGGCCGCGCCACGCGCCGATCGGGCGCACAATGCGCTTCCCCATCGCTGAAAACGGAGTTCGTCATGCGTCCGACCGTTCTTGCCGCGTTGCTCCTGTTCTCCTTTCCCGCCGTGCCGGCTCTGGCTGCCGCGCCGTCCGGCAGCCAGGCCGTGCCCGCCTACGTCACCGCCGCGATCGACGATCCCGCACGCGCCGCCGATCGCCACGACGATGCGCGCCGCCAGATCGCCGCGGTGATGACTTTCGCCCGGGTGAAGCCCGGCGACACCGTGGTCGAGCTGGTGCCCGCCAGCGGCTACTGGACGCGCGTGTTCAGCGCCATCGTCGGCCCCAAGGGGCACGTCTACACCGTATGGCCGGACGAGATGGGGAAGTACTCGGCCAAGGACTACGCGAACTGGCAGCAGCTGATCGCCACGCCGCACTACGAGAACGTCAGCCTGCTCAAGCAGCCCGCCGCCCGGCTCAGCGTGCCGGCCAAGGCCGACCTGGTGTTCACCGCGCAGAACTACCACGACTACCACGACCCGTTCATGGGCCCGGTGGACATGGCGAAGTTCGACAAGCAGGTCTACGACGCGCTCAAGCCCGGCGGGGTGTTCGTGGTGATCGACCACGTGGCGCCGGCCGGCTCGGGCCTGGCCGACACCGACACCTTGCACCGCATCGACCCCGCGGTGGTGAAGAAGGAAGTGGAGGCTGCCGGCTTCGTGTTCGACGGCGAAAGCGACGCCCTGCACAATCCGGCCGACCCGCACACCGCCAAGGTGTTCGACAAGTCGATACGCGGCCACACCGACCAGTTCATCTACCGCTTCCGCAAGCCGGCCAAGTAGCCGGCTGTCGAGGCACCTCAAGGCCCGAGGTGAGCCCAGTCCGGCCTGCAGCCGGGCTGGGCGAGTCCGGGAAGTGCAGGACTGCACTTCCCGGACATCGATGAACAGGCTTTCGGCTTGCCGGACGCCGGGAGCTACCATCGCAGCATGCCCTCGCCGCACTTCGACATCACCTTCCTCCGCGAACTCCCCGCCGATCCCTCCGACGCGCCCGGCCCGCGCGAGGTGACGGGCGCGCTCTACTCGCGGGTGACGCCCACGCCCGTGGCCGCGCCACGCCTGCTCGCCCACTCGGCGGAAATGGCCGCCACGCTGGGCTTCGACGCCGAGGAACTCGCCAGCGACACTTTCGCACAGGTCTTCGCCGGCAACGCGCTGCTGCCAGGCATGCAGCCCTGGGCGGCGAACTACGGCGGCCACCAGTTCGGCGTGTGGGCGGGGCAGCTGGGCGACGGCCGCGCGATCTCGCTGGGCGAGGCAATGGCGGCGAACGGCGAGCGCTGGGAATTGCAGCTCAAGGGCGCCGGCCCCACGCCGTATTCGCGCGGCGCGGACGGCCGCGCGGTGCTGCGTTCCTCGATCCGCGAATTCCTGTGCAGCGAGGCGATGCACCACCTCGGCATCCCCACCACGCGCGCGCTGTGCCTGGTCGGCACCGGCGAGGACGTGGTGCGCGACATGTTCTACGACGGCCATCCGCGCGCGGAACCGGGCGCCATCGTCTGCCGCACGGCGCCGTCGTTCATCCGCTTCGGCAGCTTCGAATTGCCCGCCGCGCGCGGCGACATCGCACTGCTGCGGCAGCTGGCCGACTTCACCCTCCGCCGCGACTTCCCGCAGCTCGCGGGGCAGGGCGAAACCCTGTACGGCGACTGGTTCGGCGAGGTCTGCGCGCGCACCGCGCGGCTGATCGCCGACTGGATGCGCGTGGGCTTCGTGCACGGGGTGATGAACACCGACAACATGTCCATCCTGGGTCTCACGCTCGATTACGGTCCCTACGGCTGGATCGACGACTACGACCCGGACTGGACGCCGAACACCACCGACGCGCATCGCCGCCGCTACCGCTACGGCCAGCAACCGAACGTGGCGTGGTGGAACCTGTCGCGCCTCGCCGCCGCGCTGGCGCCGCTGTTCGGCGACATCGCGCCGTTGCAGGCCGGGTTGGACCGCTACGTCGCGGTCTACACCGAGGCGGATCGCGCGAACACCGCCGCCAAGCTCGGCCTTGCCGCCTGTCGCGACGAGGACATGGCGCTGATGCAGTCCTTGCAGACCCTGCTGCACGAGGCCGAGGTGGACATGACGCTGTGGTTCCGCGGCCTCGCCGATTTCGATCCGCAGCATCCTGCATCGGAGCCGTTGCACGAGGCGTTCTACGACGAGGCGAAGCGCCGCGCACACGAGCCGGCCTTCACGGACTGGCTGATGCGCTACGTCGCGCGCCTCGCCGACGATCCGCTGCCCGCCGCTGAACGTCGCACCCGCCTGCATGCCGCCAACCCGCGCTACGTGCTGCGCAACTACCTCGCCCAGCAGGCGGTCGAACGCGCGGAGCAGGGCGATTGCGGCGGCGTCCACGAGCTGCTCGACGTGTTGCGCCATCCGTACACGGACCAGCCCGGCCGCGAAGCATTTGCACGCAAGCGGCCGGACTGGGCGCGACACAAACCAGGCTGTTCGATGCTGTCATGCAGTTCGTGAGCGATGTGGGTCATGGTTTGGGCCATGGGTGCGTGTTTGACTGCGCATGCATATGCGCATAATCTGTGCGCATCAAAAGTAGAGGCAAATCGCCATGTCTCCGGTTTACGACATCGAGGCCTCCAAGCGGGCCGTCAATCTCAGCGTCAACGGAAATCTGCTCGACAAGGCCAGGGAGCACGGCATCAACCTCTCGGCCACCCTCGAACAGGCCTTGGCCGAAGCCCTGAACGCGGCGCGGCGCGAGCAATGGCTGGCGGAAAACGGCAAGGCCATGGGTGCCTACAACGAACACGTCGAGGCCGTTGGCGTATTCAGCGACGGCGTCCGGGGTTTCTGATGCCGCAATTTGCCGTGCACCGGAATGCCAACCCGGCCACGCAGGCAGCCGTGCCGCTGCTGCTCGACGTGCAAAGCGACCTGATCGCCGAGCTGGGCACGCGGGTGGTGGTGCCGCTTTACACGGCGACGGCCATGAAGGGCAAAACCATGAAGACGCTGACCCCGGTGTTCACGGTCGGCGGCAAGTCGTATGTCATGGTGACCCCGCAACTGGCCGGTGTCGCCAAAAAGCAGCTCGGGGCGCAGGTCGGCGATCTTTCCGCACAGCGCGACGCCATTCTTGCGGCGCTGGATTTCCTGATTGCCGGCTTCTGATCAACGCGTCGGCTTGTCGGCGCGTACGATCCACGCCCACGGGAGCATGCGGAACCAGGGGCTCGACACTCAACCCGGCACACGGATGCTCTGCGCGTCCGCGCAGTAGGAACAAGCAGCCGCCCGTCGCGCAAGCGGCGGGCGGCAGGGATGCATGACATGTTTTTCGGGCGTGGTGGTCAGGCGTGCGCGACCGTGCCGTGCGTGTCGTGGCTGCCGTGGTGGTCGCCCAGGCTCAGCACGGTGTGGCCGGCGCCGGCGTTGATCGTTTCCGCGGCGGAGATGTAGCCGCCGATGATCGCGGTGATCAGGCCGAGATAGCCGCCCAGCATGGTGAAGCCGTTGGCGCCGCTCCAGTCGGCGATGGCCAGCGCCAGCAGGCTCAGCCACAGGCCCAGCATGAACAGGTTGCGCATGGTGCCGGCGTGCATCGAGCCCAGCCAGATCCAGAACGCGAACACCGCCCACACCAGGAAATACCAGCCCATGTAGCCGCCGGCGTCGTCGCGCATCATGTCGCTGCCGCTGGCGTGGGCGTGCATCGCCCAAGTCCACCAGAACGCGCTGAAGCCGAGGAACACCAGCATCTCGAGCGTGCGTCCGCGGAAGAACTCCATCAGGCCGGCCAGCGCCATCACGGCGCCGCCGAAGGTGAAGGCCAGCAGCATGTCCATGTGCGCCGGCGCGGCACCGAACCAGCCGGCGTTGAGCATGCTCACCATCCACAGCGTGAGCGCGAAGCCGGCGTAACCCAGAGTCGAAGCATTGGCAGTTTTGTCAGTCATGGCGACCTCCTTGCGTGGTGAAGGAGAACAGTCGCCCCGCACTGGAACCGCGGGCCGCATCGCGGGATGCGGTCCGCAAACCCTCCCTGGTTCGCACGGCACCCCGCGCCGGGATGCCTGCAGGCGCCGAGGAACGGCTGGCGCCAACGGTGTGCTCCGCATCTGCCGGATGCGGATCGCCTGTCGGTAGGCAACTCACTTGGACAATGGAAACGGGAAATCGTTCCAGGAGTCGGCCCTGCGCGCGCCTTCCCGATACCTTTGGTGCGGGCCGCTTTCCGGGGCGTCATGTGTCCGCGAACGCGCACTGCTGTCCGGAATATTCGATGTTCCAGTTCGCAGGCTCCAAGCACCGCATGCTCTCGCCTTGAACGACGAAGCCGAGCGACTCGAATTCGGGAAGGTGCTGATTGGTGAATCCCTCTCCCTCTGGGAGAGGGGTGGGGGCTCTTGCTTCTGCGTTATCGCGAGCGACAAAACGGTTTCGTGCGCCTGCCGGCGCCCGAACTACTTCTCTTTTGCTTGTCCAAAAGAGAAGTAGCCAAGAGAAAACGACACCCCGCGG
>OFIS01000158.1_pt1 | contig 70079 bp, 61 predicted proteins | sample 1775071 | NCBI WGS metagenome assembly OFIS01 (sample SAMN08195774, study PRJEB24354) | sludge metagenome | isolation source: sludge from phenol fed wastewater aerobic bioreactor C | place: India: Nagpur | collected 2016-09-17
AGGCTCTCCGACCTCCTGACCTGCACCGATGCTACCGACCACGCCGTCATGTGCCCGTGATCTTCGGAAGTCCGGCCTGAGTCGGTGAGCGGTTCACGGCGTGTCCTCGACCTCGTCCCCGGTCTGCGCGAGTTGGCCCTCGCCCAGCAACAGGTGGTGAGCCGACTACAACTGCGCGAGCTCGGAATCGGCTCCGACGACGTCGCGGCCCAGGTGCGAGCGCAGCGATGGCGGACGATCGGCCACGCGGTGGTCGTCCTGCACCGTGGCGGCATCTCGCGCGAGGGCCAGTTCTGGGTCGCCCTCCTGCATGCGGGTCCGGCGGCACTCGTGGCGTGGACTGCGCTGGAGTGGTACGGGATGCAGCGTTGGGAACGCAGGGATGTCCACGTGATCGTCGCGCGCGGAACCTCGGTCACGCCATTGCCGGGGCTGGTCGTACACGAGTCGCGCCGGTTCCGCATGGAACGTGACGCCGTGCAGTGGCGCGGGCTCACGACGGTGCGCCGACCCCGCGCGGTGCTCGACGCGGCGAGCTGGGAGAAACGGCCGGATACCGGCGCCGCGCTCCTGGCCGCCGCAGTGCAGCAGCGACTCGTGGGCGTCGACCGGCTCGCCGCCGAGCTCGCCACGGCCGGACAGATCCGCCACGCGCGCCTGCTCCGGGAGCACCTCGTCGCCGTCTCGCGCGGGACCGACAGTCTCGGCGAGATCCGGATCGCGAGCATCCTTCGGGACGCCGGGCTGCCCTCCCCGCGCCGCCAGACGCCGATCCGGGTCGCCGGGGTCCGCAGACGCATGGACGTCGAGGTCGACCTCCCGGATGGCAGCGTGCTCGTGCTCGAGATCGACGGCGTCGACCATGACGACCTGCGTGCCCGGGCGACGGACACGCTCAAGGATCTCGCCGCTGTGACGACTGCCCGGCTCCCGGTACGGGTCACGCCGTGGATGGTGCGGCATCGCCGCGACCAGTTGGTCGCCGCGCTGCGCGGCGTCCGCGACGCGGCCGCGGCGCGTGCGGAGGGCTGACACGTCGAGTTGTCAGTCGTACAACGGCGAATTCGTCGGCCAGACGCTGACAGCTCGAGTTGTCAGCGCTTGAGCCGGCGGGCGCGGCGCAGCACCACCTGCTGCTCGGCCGCGGCCAGGTCCTCGGCATCGGGCCGCGACACGTCCCGGGCCCGGCGGGCACCGTCGACACCGACGCGTGAGGGGGCGCGGTCGGCGAGCCGCTCCAGCGCGCGGTCGGTGGTCTGCTCGCGGCGTGCATGCGGTTCGGCCATGGGTGCCACGGTACGGCCGGACCGCTCACGAGCGCACGGGCCCTACAGCACCTTGGACAGGAAACTGCGGGTGCGTTCGTGCTGCGGGTCGGTGAGCATCTCGCGCGGCTTGCCCGACTCGATGATCACCCCGCCGTCCATGAACACCACCGCGTCGCCGACCTCGCGCGCGAAGCCCATCTCGTGCGTGACGACGACCATCGTCATGCCGGCCCGCGCCAGCCCACGCATCACGTCGAGCACCTCGCCGACCAGTTCCGGGTCGAGCGCCGAGGTCGGCTCGTCGAACAGCATCAGCTTCGGCTCCATCGCCAGCGCGCGGGCGATCGCGACGCGCTGCTGCTGGCCGCCGGAGAGCTGGCGCGGGTAGGCGTCGAACTTGTCCCCGAGCCCGACCTGTTCGAGCAGCCTGCGGCCCCGGTCGGCCGCGTCCGCCTTGTTCTCGCCCTTGACCTGGATCGGCGCCTCCATCACGTTGGCAAGGGCGGTCTTGTGGGGGAACAGGTTGAAGTGCTGGAACACCATGCCGATCTCCGCGCGCTTGGCGCACACCTCCTTCTCGCGCAGCTCGTACAACCGGTCGCCCTTCTGCCGGTAGCCGACCAGCTCCCCGTCGACCGACAGCCGCCCACCGTTGATCTTCTCGAGGTGGTTGATGCAGCGCAGGAAGGTGCTCTTCCCCGAACCCGACGGGCCGATCAGGCAGAACACCTCACCGCGCTCGACCTGCAGGTCGATGCCGCGCAGCACCTCGACCAGGCCGAAGGACTTGCGTACGTCCTCGGCCTTGACCATCGGGGTGTCGGCGGTCATCGGGTGTCCTTGCTGCTCGCCAGCAGGGCGGCGGTGTCATGCGGGCCGGGGCCGCCGCGGCTGAACTGGCGGCGCAGCCGCTGCAGGGGTGTCGGGGGCAGGGTGCGTACCGCGCCGCGGGCGAAGTAGCGCTCCACGTAGAACTGCCCCGCGGACAGCACCGAGGTGAGGATCAGGTACCAGATCACCGCGACGATCAGCAGCGGGATGGTCTGGAAGGTGCGACCGTAGATGATCTGCGCCGAGTACAGCAGCTCGGCCAGCGCGATGACGCTCGCCAGCGAGGTGGTCTTGAGCATCGAGATCGTCTCGTTGCCGGTCGGCGGTACGACGACCCGCATCGCCTGGGGCAGCACGATGCGGCGCATCGTCCTGAGCCGGTTCATCCCGAGTGCTTGCGCGGCCTCGGTCTGGCCCTGGTCCACCGACAGGATCCCGGCGCGGATGATCTCGGCCATGTACGCGGCCTCGTTCAGGCCGAGCCCGAGGATCGCCGCGGCGAGCGGGGTGATGAAGTTGTTCGCGCTGCCGCTGACGAAGCTGGGGCCGAACGGCACACCCAGCGAGATCACCGGGTACAGCGCCGCCAGGTTGAACCACACGAGCAGCTGCACCAGGACCGGTGTGCCGCGGAAGAACCACACGTACGTCCACGCCGCCCCGCTGACGATCGGGTTGGGCGACAGGCGCATCACGGCGAGGATCACGCCCAGCACGATGCCGATCGCCATTGCAATAACCGTCAACTCGAGGGTGAGCACCAGCCCGCGCAGGATCGGCTCGCTGAAGAAGTACTCACGGACGACGGCCCACTGGTAGTTGTCGTTCGTGACGAGCCCGCTGACCAGCATCGCCACCAGGACGAGGACTACCGCCGCGGCGACCCAGCGGCCCGGGTAGCGGACCGGCACGGCCTTCAGCGGGACCGTGCCGGTCCCCGGAGCGGTTCGGGTGTCGGCCACGGCCTAGCTCACGGCACCGTTGATGACCGGGTTGTCGATCGCTCCACTCTCCACGCCCCAGTGGGTCAGGATCTGCTTGTACACGCCGTTCGCGATCAGCGCCTTCATCCCAGCGAGCACGGCCTGGTCCATCCCGCTGTTCTTCGGGATCGCGATTCCGTACGGCGCCGTGCCGTACGTCTGACCGACGAGCTGGAACTGCCCGTTGGACTGCGCGACCTGGTAGTCCGCGACCGGCGAGTCGGCCATACCCACCTGGACCCGGCCGCTGGAGAGTGCCAGGTTCGCGGAGTTCTGGTCCGGGAACGCCTGGACGTTGACTCCCGGCTTGCCCTCGGCGGTGCACTTGGTGTTCTGCGCGGTCGCGTCCGCCAGCTGGGTCGTCCCCTTCTCGACACCGACGGTGAGGCCGCACAGATCCGCCAGGGTGTTGACCTTCACGTCGGTGCCGGACTTGATGAAGAACGACGTACCGGCGCTGAAGTACGTGACGAAGTCGACCTGCTTCTCGCGCGCCTTGGTGTCGGTGAACGAGGACATCCCGAGGTCGTACTTCCCGGACGCGAGCCCGGGGATGATCGTGTCGAAGCTCGCGTTGACGACGTTGGCCGTCAGCCCCATCGTCTCGGCCAGGGCGTGGGCGAGGTCGGCGTCCATACCGATGACCGTCGTGCCGTCTGCGGCGAAGAACTCGTTGGGGGCGTACGACGCGTCGGCGGCGACAGTGATGGTGCCCTTCTGGCCGATCGCCGGCGGCACGAGCGCGGCGACCGAGGCGTCCTTGGTCGCGGTGATCTCGGCGGGGGAGTTCTGGGCCGCCGGGCTGCTCCCGCCGCCCGCGCCGGCGCTGCTCGATCCGCACGCCGCGAGGATCAGCGCGGCGACGGCGAGGGCGACTCCGAGAGCGAGTGCGCGGCTTCGTTGCGGGCGCGCGCGGGAACTGTCCATGGCGGTACCTCCCAGTCCACCGGCTCGGGACCGCGGCCGGGCTTGGGGGCGATCAACCGCCGGATGATCCAATGCCACCACCATCCGGAGCGCCTGTCCACACATGTTGACCATGCGGGGTTCGACCCCCCACAGCTCCCGTGTCCCTGCTCGAAACGTCGTCAACTCGCCGAGTTGACGACGTTTCGAGCAGGGACGCGGGAAGCGGTGGGGGTGCGGGTCAGGTGCGGGAGGCTTTGAGACCGACCGAGGCGATCTTGCGCAGCGGGGTGTCGGGCAGGTACGCGCGCGTCAGGGCGAGGCCGATCCGCGCGAGCTGCGCCTCCTCCTGGAAGACGAGGTAGAGCGGCACCGGCCGGGGCTTGAACTTCTGCTTGAAGGACTCGAGGGAGCGGAAGCCGTACAGCGGCTCGAGCGACTCGCCGAGCCATCCCAGCAGGGTGTCGAGGGCGCTTCCTTCGGCGCCGGCGTGCGCGAGCGGTGCGCCGGACAGCGAGGCGAAACGCAGACCCTGCTCCTGGAACTGCAGGCACGCGCTCGCGATGAGGAACTCGGTCGTCGGGCGGAACCCGTCCGGCAGCCGGCGCATCACGTCGAGGGTACGGCCGACGAGCTCACCGCCCGGTGCGTACACCGGCAGCCACGAGGTGATGCCGTGCACCGTCCCCTCGCCGTCGACGGCGAGCCCGACGACGACCTCCGGGTCGAGCGCCTCCGGGACCCCGCCGAGGGTGAACCCCATCTCCGGCAAGGCCTTCTGCCCGGTCCACATCGTGCTGATCGCGTACACCTGGTTGAGCACCCCGCGTGGCAGCTCGCCCAAACGCCCCGAGCGGTACGTGACGTCCTCCTTGCCGGCGCGGTTCAGCGCGGTACGGATGTCCTGCCACGCCTTGCCCTTGAACTCCAGGTCGGGCAGGTCGATGACCGCCTCCTCCGCGACGACCACCGACTGCCACCCGCGCGCGCTCGCCCAGTCCGCGACCTCCTGGGTCGCGGAGAACATGCACGGCACCCGACCTTGCGAGTCCCAGTACGCCACGAAGCTGTCCAGCAGCGCGGTCCGGTCCGCCGCCGTCGGGGCGACCGGGTCGCCCAGCGCGAGCGCGGTGCCCTGGTGCAGCTGGTAGGCGACGAAACCGACCGGTTCACCGTCGGGCAGGCGCGGTACGTACCAGTGGTTGCCCTCCCAGGTCGTGATCCAGGACAGCGACGTGCCGCCGTCGCGGTGCAGCAGGCGTACCGCGTTCTCCCGCTCGTCCCCGTCGAGCGGTCCGAGCTTGCGCAACCGGCGCCGGCTCGGGCCGCGGAACGCGTCCCGGCCGAGCAGCAGCACGCCGAGCTGTACGAGCCAGAGCACGATGGTGACGACGTCGGCGGGCACCGATCCGCTCAGGTCGAGGTCGACGTCCGCGGGGTCGAAGATGGCGCCGAGCAGGGCGAGGAACAGGATCGCGACGAAGAACCCGGTGATCGCGACCGCCCACCGCCAGGCGACCCGCTTGCCGCGGCGCAGCCCGTACGCCAGGACCAGCGCCACGCCCGCCGAAACGAGCACCGACCAGGCGTCGTCGTCGACGTCGCTCGCCCCGAGCGGTCCGTCGGCCGGCACGAAGAACACCAGCAGTTGGATGAGCGCCGAGGCCACGAACGTGACCGCGGCGAGGATCCGCCATTCGGCGCGGTCGATGCGCGGTCGGCGCAGGTGCGGCGCGCGCCCCAGCAGCACCGGTCCGAGCGCGAGCCCGACGCCGACGCCGATCAGGTGCTCGAGGTCCCACAGCACGCCCACGTACAGGAACATCAGCACCGCGTACGCCGCGACGGCCAGTCGCAGCCGGGCACGCCACGGAGCCCGGAGTACGGCCGTGGATGCGGCGAGCGCGCCGAGCGCACCGGCGGAGAAGCCGACGTCGCGGTCGTCGGCGATCCGGATCGCCCACGCCCACTCGGTCGTGCGGGTGAGCAGCCAGAGCAGCCCAGCCGCGAGCAGCACCGCGGCGGCCTGGGTGACGATCGCCGCCACCGCGGCCCGGCGGGTGCTGAGCCGGAACTCGGCGAAGCCGGCGAGGATCGCGAAGCCGCCGGCGACCGCGACGTACTGCACCGGTTGCAGCGCGAACAGCGCCCCGGTCACGACGGTCCACCACTGGGCCTGCTCGAACGCCGGCAGGCCGTACGCCACCGAAGTGAACAACGGGCGCGGCTCGAGCGCGTCCCACAGCGTGCCGGTCACCACGCCGAGGGCGAGCATCACCAGCACCACGCAGCTGGTGAAGGGCACGCGCCGCGGCAGCGCGGCGAGCCGGCGGCTGCGGGCGCCGGCCTCCTCGACGGACGGTGCTGCGGTGGCGGTCACGTCAGCCTTCCTGACGCGGGTGCCGCTCAGCGCCCGGTACGGCGTACCAGCCGCCAGGCGGCGGGGAACAGCGCGCCGGCGAGCGCAACCTTGATCGCGTCGCCGAGCAGGAACGGCACGACGCCGAGCGAAAATGCCGCGCCCCAGCTGACCCCGATCGCCATCGCGAGCCAGGTGACCCCGACGGCGTAGATCGCGACGTTGCCCAGCACCATGACGCCGGCGGTACGCCACGGGCTACGGGTGGCTCCCTGCTCGGCGAGGCGGCCGACCAGCGCCGCGGCCGCGACGAACCCGACGACGTAGCCGAAGGACGGCATCGCGGCGCCGGAGTGTCCCTCGGCGAACCACGGCACGCCGGCCAGCCCGACCAGCAGGTAGACGATCATCGAGAGGACGCCGCGTACCGACCCGAGGACCCCGGCAGCGAGCAGCACCGCGAAGGTCTGGCCGGTGAGGGGCACCGGCGTGAACGGGAGCGGGATCGCGACCTGCGCGGCCGCGCCGACGAACGCGGCGCCGCCGAGCACCAGGACCGCGTCGCGGACCAGGCCGCCGGGCACGGTGTCGGCAAGGACGCGGGGTGCGGGAACGACGCTCGAGCTCACCGTGGTCCTCCTCGTGTGGGCGGCCCGTCAGGGCCGTACGCGGTGCCCGTCGCGGGGGCCGCGCGAGCCGACAGTAGCGAACGGCAGGCCCGCGCGACGCACCCGTCGGCGGGCCGGTCTTGAGCTACCGGGCCCCTGTCCCGTACGCTCCCTCGCATTCTGGTCGATTGGCGATCAGATCGATCAGGAGTAAGCGCATGGCTCAAGGCACGGTCAAGTGGTTCAACGCGGAGAAGGGCTACGGCTTCATCGAGCAGGACGGCGGCGGCGCTGACGTCTTCGTCCACTACTCGGCGATCCAGTCCGACGGCTTCCGCTCCCTCGAAGAGGGCCAGCGGGTGGAGTTCGAGATCGGTCAGGGCCAGAAGGGCCCGCAGGCCGAGCAGGTCCGCCCCGCCTGACGTACGTCACCGACCGGCCCCCGTTCCCCTCGTGGGAACGGGGGCCGGTCGCTCGTCCGGGCCTGTGCCTGCGCTTGCGGGCCGGCGCGCCGGGCAGGCACCCGCCGGCGGCGCCCCGTCCTAGGCTGCGGCTATGACGCGGTACGGCGGACAGTACGGACCCGACATCACCTTCCTCGGGGTCGACGCGTGCGACCTGGACGACGAGTCGTCGTACGCGGACGCCGACGTCGTGATCATCGGAGCGCCGTTCGACGGCGGCACGTCCTACCGGTCCGGGGCGCGGTTCGGCCCGCAGGCGATCCGGATGACCGACTACCTCGCCCACGACGGGTCGCGGCCGAGTCTCGCGCTGCGCACCGACGGGCTGCAGGACCTGCGGGTCGTGGACGCCGGGGATGTGGAGATGTTCAGCGGCGACGCGGCCACCGCGTGCGCGGCGCTCGAAGCGGTGGTCGAGAAAGTCGCTCGCACCGGCGCGATCCCGGTGATGCTCGGCGGTGACCACACCATCACCTGGCCCGACGTCACGGGCGTCGCCCGGGCCGTCGGGTGGGGCCGGGTCAGCGTCATCCACTTCGATGCCCACGCCGACACCGGCGACATCGAGTTCGGCTCGCTGATCGGGCACGGCCAGCCGATGCGCCGGCTCATCGAGTCGGGTGCGGCCCGCGGCGACCGGTTCCTGCAGCTCGGGCTGCGCGGCTACTGGCCGCCGCCGGACGTCCTGGACTGGATGGCCGAGCAGCGCATGCGGTCGTACGAGATGACCGAGATCGTGCACCGCGGGCTCGATGCCTGCCTCACCGAGGCGTTCACGATCGCGACCGACGAATGCGACGGGGTGTTCCTGTCCGTCGACGTCGACGTGTGCGATCCCGGCCACGCACCCGGCACGGGCACCCCCGAGCCGGGCGGGCTCTCGGCACGCCAGCTCCTCGACGCCGTACGCCGGATCTGCCTGGAGGTACCCGTCGTCGGGGTCGACGTCGTCGAGGTGAGCCCGCCGTACGACCACGCCGACATCACCGCCGCGCTCGGCAACCGGGTGGTGCTCGAGGCGCTGTGCGCGATCGCCCGGCGCCGCCAGGACGCGCGCGACGGGACCTCGTGGGACCCTTCCCGGCCGCTGCTCGAGGGTCGCTGACGACGCGGCGTCCGTGATCATGTGATCGTGCGCCCCATCGCGGGTTGATCATGAGGTCGTGGGTCGCAACCGGCGTTTGGGACCGACGAGCTCATGATCATCGGGACGCGCGGGTGAGAGGTGCTGCCACCGGGCGCGCCGGAACGGCACAATCCGGCGCCATGGCCGAGATCGTGCGCTTCACCGACAACATCCGGGACCTGTCCAACGAGAACGGGTACCAGTTCGAGTTCGTCTGCGAACGGTGCGGTAACGGGTACCGCTCGCCGTTCAAGGACGACATGGGGGCGAAGGGCCGAGGGTTGTTGCGCGGCGCGAGCTCGCTGTTCGGCGGCAAGATCGCGGACCTGTCCAACGCCGCCGAGTCCTTCCGCTGGGACCGCAGCACGAACTCCAAGGCCAAGGACGCGGCGATGACCGAGGCCGTCGAGTGGGTCGCCGACGAGTTCAAGCAGTGCCGCGGCTGCGGGAACTGGGTCTGCCAGCAGGTGTGCTGGAACCACGACATCGGCCAGTGCCTGGTGTGCTCGCCGAGCGTCGCCGACGAGGTGTCGCGCGCGCAGGCGGCGGCGCAGGTCGAGCAGATCCAGGAGAAGGCGCGCACCGTCGACTGGACCGCGGACCTCGACATCGCCACCCGGGCCAAGGTGGCGTGCCCGTCGTGCGGCGCGGCGGTCGACGGCGGCAAGTTCTGCCCCGAGTGCGGGGAGAAGCTGGCCAAGACCGCGTTCTGCACCGAGTGCGGATCGCAGATGCCCGAGGGCGCCAAGTTCTGCGCGGAGTGCGGGCACCGGTTGTGACGTGGTGACCAGCTTCTCCTGCCGCGTCGACGGGCGGGAGGCCACGGCGCAGGTGCTCGCCGAGGGTCTGGCGCTGGAGGGGCGGACGCTGGCGTACGTCGACCTGGACGCGGTGGCGCTCGAGGAACTGGCGATCACCGTGACGCCGTACGACGCGGCGCCGGTGCGCATCACCCACCTCGCGGCGCGGCGCGACGAGTTCGTACGCGACCTGCTCGCCGCGCGTGCCGACGCCCGGCGTGCGGCGCTGCTGCAATGGACCGGGGACCGGCCGATCGACAGCTACCTGGTGGGGGCGACGGGGACGCGTACGGTCCTGTTCGCCGACGCGGTCACGGTCGAGCCGGTGAGCAGGCCGACGGCGATCGTGCCGTTCGGGCTGCTGCGCGCGGTGGAGCGCGACGGCTACCGGTTCACCTTCCGTGCGGTGGGCCTGACGCCGGTCACGGTGGGCCCGTTCGGCCCGCGTACCGACGAGTTCGTGCAGGACCTGGAGCGGGCACGCGCCGGGTTCGCTGCGCGGTCGGCGGCGGCGTACGCGGCGCTGGACGACCGGCTCGCCGGGTTCGCCGCGCCGCTCGGCACTGCCGTGTGCGCCGCCGACGCGGGCGGGTACTGGGGAGCGCTGCGGGCCGCCGTCGCGGGGGAGGAGACCGACCTGCTCGCCGACCTCGCCGGGGACGGGCTGCGCATCGGCATCGCGGCGCTGGCGCGTGAGCAGACGATGCCGTTCCTGCTCGCCCCGACCCCACGCGGTGTCGCGGTCGAGGGCGCCGGCGAGCAGGCACGGGCGACGTACGTGTTCGCGACCGACGACATCGACCGCCTCGGGGCGGCGCTGCTGCTGACGAGCTTCCGCCGCGAGGCGCTCTACCTGCCGCCGGAGCAGCTGGGCCGCTGGGCGCTGGCGGTGCGCACCAGTGAGGTGGTCCGCTGGGCCCGGTCGGTGCTCGCCGGCCGGGTGGTCCACGACGCCGGCTGGGCAGAGGGCGTACGCGCCCTGCTCGCGTCCTGAGGCGCGCGCCGCCCCGCCCGCCGACCGGGCACGTTGATCAAGGAGAAGGTGACGTTTTCGATCTTCGTGCCATGATCGAAAACGTCACCTTCTCCTTGATCAACGAGGCGGCGGCTCGAGCTGGGCGCGCAAGCGCGCCTTCTCGACCTTGCCCATGGCGTTGCGTGGCAGCGCGGCCACCACGTGGACCTGCTTGGGGACCTTGAAGCCGGCGAGCCGTTCGCGGGCCGCGGCGCGTACCGCGCCTGGATCCAGTTGTACGCCCTCCTGTGCGACGACCGCCGCCACGACAGCCTCGCCGAGGTCGGCGTGGGGCACGCCGACGACCGCCGACTCGAGCACCCCGGGAAGCGCGTCGAGGACCTGTTCGACCTCCTTCGGGTACACGTTGAGCCCGCCGCTGATCACCAAGTCCTTGCTGCGACCGACGATCTCCAGGTAGCCGTGCTCGTCGAACCGTCCCAGGTCACCGGTGACGAACCAGCCGTCAGCGGTGAACTCGCTCTCGCGCAGCTCCGGGCGGCGCCAGTACCCGTCGAACACGTTCGGTCCGCGCACCTCCACCGCCCCCACGTCGTCGCCGGCGATGCGTACGCCGACGCCGGGCAGTGGCGGTCCGACGGTGCCGGGCCGCCGTGGTCCGTCGAGCGGGTTCGAGGTGAGCATGCAGGTCTCGGTCATGCCGTAGCGCTCGAGGATCGTCTGCCCGGTACGCGCACGGAACTGCTCGTGCGTCGAGACCAGCATGGGGGCGGACCCGGAGGTGAACAGGCGCACTCCGGCAGCGACCTCGGCGCTGAACGCGGGGTCGGCCAGCAGCCGTACGTAGTACGTCGGCACGCCCATGAACATGGTGGCCCGCGGCAGCTGCGCGCACACACCGCCCGGGTCGAACCCGTCGAGCAGGATCAGCGAGGAGCCCGCGACCAGCGTGCAGTGGACCGCCACGAACAGACCGTGGGTGTGGAACAAGGGCAGCGTGTGCAGGAGTACGTCGTCCGCCGTGAATCCCCAAGCGGCGGTGAGGGTCTGTGCGCTGAAGGCGAGGTTGCGGTGGCTGAGCACGGCGCCCTTCGGTCGCCCGGTCGTGCCGCTCGTGTAGAGCATCGCCGCCGGGTCGTCGTCGGTCCGCGGTACGTCCGCGAAGACACCGGGGTGCGCGGCGGCCTCGGCGACGAGTCCGGCGAGACCGATCTGGGCCATGGCGGACGGGACCTCGTGGGCGGTTCCTGCCGGTGGGCCGACGAACAGCGCCGGCGCGGCGTCGGCGAGCAGCTCATCGAGTTCGCTCGCCACGTACGCGGGGTTCAGCGGCAGGTAGACGGCGCCGGCGCGGACGCAGGCCAGATGCAGCGCGATCGCGTCAGCGGACCGCTCGGTCTGGACCGCGACCCGGTCACCGCCGCGTACGCCGCGCTGCTGCAGCGCGTGCGCGAGCCGGCCGGATGCCGCGTCCAGGTCGGCGTACGTCCAGGTCGTACCGGCAGGGGTATCGAGGAAGGGTGCGGCGGGACGCGAGCGCGCCGCGTGCAGGAGGACGTCGCTGAGCGGGTTCACGGGGCCAGTGTCGCGAAGCCCGTTCCGTGTGAGCGCCGCGGCAATAGTTGAAATATGGATTAGATAGTGCTATCTTCAACTACGTCATCTGTTCATTGCACCAGGGAGGACGCACCTTGACCACGTACAAGATCGGTTACTTCGTCGGGAGCCTCGCCGAGTCCTCGATCAACCGGAAGCTGGCGGACGCGTTCGTCGCACTCGCCCCCGAATCGCTCGAACTCGTCGAGATCCCGATCAAAGACCTGCCGCTCTACAGCCACGACATGGACGGCGACTACCCGCAGGTCGCTCGGGACTTCAAGGCGGCGATCGAGAGCGTCGACGCGCTGCTCGTCATCACTCCGGAGTACAACCGCGGCGTACCGGGCGGACTGAAGAACGCGATCGACATCGCGAGCCGTCCGTGGGGTACGAACTCGTTCGCGGGCAAGCCGGTCGCTATCGCCGGCGCGTCCATCGGCGCCGTCGGAACTGCCGTCGCGCAGCAGCAGCTGCGAGGCATCTTCGGCTTCCTCGACACGGTGATCATGGGACAGCCGGAGGCCTACATCCAGCTCACTGCCGAGTCGTTCGACGCGGCGACCGGTGAAACGAGCGAGTCGCTGGCGGGCTTCCTACGCGGCTACCTCGCCACGTTCGAGTCCTTCGTCGTCCGTCACGCCGAGAAGCCGCGTGACGCGTACGACGAGACGGCTGCGTGAGGCGTCCTCCCGCGCAGCCGTGACGAAGCCCGGGCCACCATCGGCCCGGGCTTCCGTCATGTCAGGTAACCTGACGCGGCGTACGACACGCGGGTGTAGCTCAATGGCAGAGCCCCAGCCTTCCAAGCTGGCCATGCGGGTTCGATTCCCGTCACCCGCTCTTCAATGAAGGTCTCTCACCGCACGCAGTTCGCGGGTGCCCTGAGACCGTCGGCGGCTGCATGGCCGGGATCTGCAGAAGCGGCCGCGCTGCAGGCGCCGCCAAGCGACGGATGCCGCCCCGCCACGCTGTGTGTCGCGTGGAGGCTTGTCTTGCGCGACGCAGCACGGCGCCCGCGAGCGCTACTTGCAATGGCACGGATCTGCCGTGCGTCCTAGCCTGGCCGCGAGCATCGAGGGAGGCGAGATGGAAGCAGCCGGTGGGCGACGCGACACCCGCGAGGTCATCGATGCGCACCTTGCGCGGCGCGCAGCGGGAGATCTGGAGGGTGATCTGCGGGAGAACTACTCACCCGATGTCGTGGTGCTCTCGGCGGAGGGCGTGCACCATGGGCACGACGGTGTGCGTACCACCGCCGGCGTTCTGCGCACGTACGTTCCGGACGGCCGGTACGACTACCGGCAGGTGCTCGCCGCGGGACGGTTCGCCCTGTTGCAGTGGACCGGACGGAGCGAGCAGACCCGCATCCACGACGGTGCCGACTCGTACGTGGTCGAGGACGGCCTGATCGTCGCCCAGACGATCCACTACTCGGTGACGGACCGCGAGCAGGCGCCAGACTGAGATCGGCCCACGCTCACGCCCCCGATCCGCGGTTCTGCAACGCCAGCTGTGCCGCTTGCCTGCGAGCGGGTTCGACCATGTCGAGCTGTTTGCCCGCACGGTCGACGAGTCCGTCCAGGCGCTGCCGGTCAAGGCGGGTGTCGGTCTCGGCGATGGTCCGGAGGGACAACCAACCTGCCCGTTTCCCGGTTATCGCGATTGTCAGGCCCTCGAGCTCCACTAGCGGCGTCAGCTCGCTCGTGCGCACGATCTTGCCGTTGAGCTTCAGGCGGGAGACCCGCTCGGCAGCCAATGCCAGCAACCGCTTGTACGGGCGCTCACTGATGCCCAACACCGCCATGAAATCGCGTAGTGAGGCCAGGTCTTCGCGGATCTCCTTGCGCAGCTGTGCCATCTGTGCCGGGTCACCGACGCCGGGGTGCCGGGTGGCCCGTTCGGTCAGCTGAACGCCCGCAGTCGCCGCTGCGAGGTGGTCGTTGAGGTACGTGGCGCGGTAGCGCTGTGTCAGTTCACTGCCTTGCATCGAAGTGCACCGCCTCGCCGTCCGGTCGGCGCTGGCCTCCAGCACCGTCACTGACGGTAGGCGGGGACGGGGCGGGCCGCCACCGGGCGGCGCCCGACCGTCGAGCATCGTCGACACCAGGGCTGCTGAAAGGGCACCGATGATGCACGCCACCCGGGAGTTCCCGGATTCGCACGGCCGACAGGCACCAGCGCGATCGTGATCAGCCGGCGAGGCGGACCGAGCACTCGAGCATGGCGGCATGGACGAACGCCTGCGGGATGTTGCCCCGCAACTGCCGCTGGCGCACGTCGTACTCCTCGGTGAACAGGCCGGGTGACCCGCACGCGGCGCGGTTGCGTTCGAACCACCGGAACGCCTCCACCCGGTTGTTCTGCGTCAGTTCAGCGAGCGAGATCATGAATCCGCAGAGCAGGAAGGCGCCCTCGGCATCGCCGAGCCGCAGGTCGTCGTGCACATACCGGTAGGAGTAGTAGTCCTCGACGAGGTTCCGCTTGACGGCAGCGAGGGTCGCCCGGGTACGTGGGTCGTCGGCCGGGAGCGCACCGCGGGTCGGTGGGAAGACCAGCGCGGCGTCTGTGCCGGTCAGCGTGGGTGAGCGCTGCCAACGACCGTCGGGGTGCAGACAGCGCCTGCTCGTCTCCGTGACGATCTCGTCGGCCAGGGAGACGAGTCCGGCCGCGTCGTGCGCCGACTGCACGCTCGCCGCGGCGCGAAGCCCCGCGCAGCACGCCAGTCGTGAGTGCGCCCACCAGTCGTCGGCGAGTTCCCAGATGCCGGCCTCCGGCTCCTGCCACCGGTCCGCTATGACGGAGGTGGTGAGGCGCATCGCCTTCCATCCGTCGCTGTCGAGGCAGTCGTACCTGGCCGCCACAGTGAACAGCTGCAGGAGCTCGCCCATGGTGTCGAGCTGGAACTGGGTGTTCACCCAGTTGCCCGCGATGTCCCGCCCACCGGGGTAGCCGACGAGCGGGAGCTCGCGCTCGTCGGGCACCGGACCGCCGTCGACCCGGCTGGCCGGCCGGACCTGACCACCGCTTTCGAGCACCCGCTCGACCGCGAAGCCGACAAGCTCGGCGAGCAACGGCTGCATGCCGGCGGCGGCGGCGGCGTAGCCGGCGTAGCTCAGGTCGCGCAACCAGACGTAGCGGTAGTCGTAGTTGCGCCGGCCTTCCGAGCGTTCCGGAAGGCTCATCGTCGCCGCGGCCACCATGCCGCCGCTGGTGCTGGTCATGCCGCGCAACAGTGCGCACGCGAACGCGCTGTCGCGCGGGGCAGCAGTGTGCATGAGGTCGGGTACCACTGTGGACCACACGTACGTCGTGCGTTCCCACAGCTCTTCGGCAGACGTGGGCTCGGGGAGCGCGGCTGCCGAGAGCTCGAGGACGAGGTCGTGATGAGCACCCTGCGGAACGGCGAGAGCCAGGGTGAGCCGCCCGTCCGCGTCGATCTCGGCCGCTTGCGCGCCCCGCAGCCGGATCCGCAGGTCACCTGTGCGGGCCGTCCAGGTGCCGTCCTCGTCCCGGTGCAACCGTCCCATCCGATGCCGCCCGAAACCGGCGCGAGCGTCCAGCACGACCTGGACCCGAGCGGTTCCCTCGGTTGCCAGCACACGGCGCAGCAGCACGGCCGTCTGCCGATCCGCGGGCATGGCCAGGGCTTCCTGCGTCTCTATCACGCCCTCGTCGGAGACCCAGCGCCCCCGCCAGATCAGGCTCCCTGATTGGTAGGACCCACCCCAGACGAAGCGTTCTGCAGTCGGGGTCAACAGGAATCGGCCACGGCCGCCGATCAGTGAACTGAAGACGGCATCATCGTGCCACTGCGGCACGCAGAGCCAGGAGAGGTCACCGCGCGGGCCGATGAGCGCTCCGCGCTCCCCGTCGGCGATCAACGCGTACCCGCGCAGCACTTCCACCGGCGCCTCCGCGGAGCCGGCGGTGCCGTCGTGTTCAGCGGTCACCGGCGTGCGATCCGCAGTGCGGCAGCCGTGGCGCCCGCACCGAGGAGTGCGGCGCCGGCGGTGATCCCGACCGGGTACCGGTGCCGGGACAACCACATCTGGCCGCTGCGGTCGTGGGCGCGGTCATCGAAGACGCCGTGCGGACCGTGGTCCGGGCCCTCGCCGCCGTCCACCGGCTCCCACAGGTTGTCGGGTCGCGAGGTGTCCAACGGCTCGTCGGTCTGCTGCGAGTCGAAACCGGTGCGCGCGAGGTAGCGGTCGAGGATCGCCGGGGCCACCCGGTTGCCGAGCAGGGTCAGGACCGTACTGCCGCCCACCCAGTACTCGCGCCGCTGCGGGTGGTCCGAGGCGTACACCACCGCCCGGGCGGCGACCTCGGGCTGGTAGATCGGTGGTACGGGCTGCGCCTCGCGCGAGAGCCGGCTGCGCACCCACCGGAACTGCGGGGTGTTCACCGCCGGCATCTGCACCATGGTGGTGCGCACGCCGCTGCCCTCGTGCAGCAGCTCGGTGCGCAGGGACTCGTGGAACCCCTGGATCGCGTGCTTGGCCCCGCAGTAGGCCGACTGCAACGGGATCGAGCGGTAGGCGAGCGCGGACCCGACGTGCACCAGCGCACCACGATTTCGAGCCTTCATCCGCGGGAGCACGGCCATCGTCGAGTACACGTACCCGAGGTAGGTCACCTTGGTGACGCGTTCGTACTCCTCGGGTTCGATCTCGTCGAAGGGTGCGAACACCGACACGAACCCGGCGTTCACCCAGGTATCGATGGGTCCGAGCTCGCGCTCGACCTCGTCGACGACCTCCTGCATCCGCGCCGCGTCGGAGACGTCCGCGGGTGCGACGTACGGCGTGCCCCCCGCCTCCCGCACGTCCCGCTCGGCACCGGCCAGCCCGGTGGTTCCGCGCGCGACGAGCGCGACGCGATCACCGCGCGCCCCGAACGCGATCGCACTCGCTCGCCCGATGCCCGCGCTCGCGCCCGTCACGACGACCGTTCTCCCGGATTCCACAAACGTCTCCCTCTCGTCCCTTCACGCCACCTGGTACTGCTCGGCATCTTGCGAGCGCAGCGTCAACCCGTTGCCCACGGCGTCCCGTCGGGGCCGCATGACACCGTCCTGCGCGTCGAGCGACCCCTCGAAGAACATCGACTCGATCCGGACGTGATCGTGGAACCACTCGAGGTGGCGCAGGTTGGGAGTCGCCGCCGCGACATGGACATGCAGGTGCGGCGCGCAGTGCCCGGAAACCTGCAGCCCGCAGGCTGCGGCCACTGCGGCGGCGCGGATCCATTCGGTGATCCCGCCGCAGCGGGAGACGTCGACCTGCAGGCAGTCGACCGCCTCGGCGTCGCACATGCGGCGGAAGTAGTACAGGTCGTAGCCGTACTCGCCCGCGGCGACGTCGGGCGCCACCCGGTCCCGTACCTCGCGCAGCCCCGCAAGGTCGTCCGAGCTCACCGGTTCCTCCAACCAGCGGATGTCGAGGTCGGTGACCTCGGCCATGACGCGGATCGCCTGCTTGCGTCCGTACCCGCCGTTCGCGTCGACGTACAACTCGACGTCATCGCCGACGACGTCGCGGGCCTGCCGCATCCGGGCGATGTCGCGGGGCACGTTGCCGCCCCAGGACTCGCCGATCTTGATCTTCACCCGCGGGATCCGGTCGGTCTGCACCCAGCCGTCGAGCTGACGGCGCAGCTGCTCTTGGTCGTACGTCGTGAATCCGCCGCTGCCGTAGACCGGCACCTCGTCGCGGACCGCACCGACCAGGTCCTGCAGCGGCAGGCCCACGAGCCTGGCCTTGAGGTCCCAGAGCGCGACGTCGACCGCGGACAGCGCATAGCCGGCGATCCCGGGCCGCCCGGCGTTGCGGATGCGGCGCACCATGGCCTCCCATGCGCCGCGTACGTCCCAGACCGACCGCCCGGTGACTGTCGGAGCGAGCAGGTCGTTCACGACACCCGCGATCGCCGCGGGGCCGTACGTCCACCCGACACCCTGGTGGTGGCCGCACTTCGCGTGCACCACGACGATCGTCGTGGAGTCCCAGGTGAGCGTGCCGTCCCCCTCCGGCGCGTCCGTCGGGACCCGGTACGCCGCGACGGTGACCGCGCCGACCTGTTCGTCGCCGGTCATCGCGGTTCAGTCCTTGTCGCCGCTGTGCGGCAGGAACTCCTGCAGCTTCGTGAGCATGCCTTCCTTGATCACACCCCAGCGTGCCGAGTCGCCCTTCATGAGCGCCTCGATGGTCGACTTCATCTGCTCGTACGTCGCGTGCGGTGGGATCGGCGGGACGTCCGGGTCGGTGCGCACGTCGAGCACGGTGGGCCGGTCGGCTGCGAGCGCCCGCTCCCACGCCGGGCCGACGTCCTCCGGCTTGTCCACCGAGATCCCCTGCAGCCCCAGGCTGTTGGCGAATGCCGCGTACGGCACGTCGGGAAGGCGCTGTGAGGGCAGGAACTGCGGTGAGTTGTTCATCGCGCGCAGCTCCCAGGTCACCTGGTTGAGGTCGTCGTTGTGCAGGATGGCCACGACCAGGCGGGGGTCGGACCAGCTCTCCCAGTAGTGCTTGATGGTGATCAGCTCGGCCATGCCGTTCATCTGCATCGCGCCGTCGCCGGCGAAGACGACCGCGGGGCGGTCGGGGTGGGCGAACTTCGCGCCGATGCCGTACGGGACGCCCGGTCCCATGGTGGCGAGGGTGCCGGAGAGTGATCCGCGCATCCGGCCGCGGAACTTCAGCTGCCGGGCGTACCAGTTCGCCGACGATCCGGAGTCCGCCGTGACCATGAGGTCGTCCGGCATCCGGCCGGACAACTCGTGGAACAACAGCATCGGGTTGATCGGGTCCGCCTCGACGGCGGCCTGCATCTCCATCGTCTCCCACCACCGGGCGACCTGAGACTCGACCTCCTCGCGCCATGAGCGGTCGGTCTTGCGCTGCAACTGCGGCAGCAGCGTCCGCAACGTGCTGGCAGCGTCGCCGACCAGGTTCACCTCGTACGGGTAGCGCATGCCGATGAAGGTGGAATCGATGTCGATCTGCACGGCGCGCACCTTGTCGAACGGCGGCATGAACTGCGAGTACGGGAAGTTCGACCCGACGGTCAGCAGCGTGTCGCAGTCGCGCATCAGCTCGTAGCTCGGCCGGGTGCCCAGCAGCCCGATCGAACCGGTGACGTACGGCAGCTCGTCGGAGAGCACGTCCTTGCCCAACAGCGCCTTCGCGACGCCGGCACCGAGCAGGTCCGCGACCTGCTGCACCTCCTCGCGAGCCCCGCGCGCGCCCTGGCCGATCAACATCGCCACCTTCGTGCCCGCGTTGAGCACGTCCGCCGCTCGGCGGATCGCCTCGCTGTTCGGCTGCACCTCGGGCCACTCGATGCCCAGCGAGGACGGCACCATCTTGAAGCTGTGCGTCGGTTCGCGATGCTCGAGCTCCTGGACGTCCGACGGGATGATGATCGCGGTGGGCGCCCGGCGGCCCATCGCGACCCGCATCGCGCGGTCGAGGACGTTGGGCAGCTGCTCGGGCACGGTGACCGTGTGCACGTAGTCGCTCGCCACGTCCTTGTACAGGGTCTGCAGGTCGACCTCCTGCTGGTACGAGCCACCGATGGCGCTGCGGGCCGTCTGACCGACGATCGCCACCACCGGCACGTGGTCGAGCTTGGCGTCGTAGAGCCCGTTCAGCAGGTGGATCGCGCCGGGCCCGGACGTGGCCATGCAGACCGCGACCCGGTCCCCGAACTTCGCGTACCCGACGGCCTCGAAGGCGGCCATCTCCTCGTGCCGGGCCTGGACGAACTGCGGGTGGTCGTCCGCGCGGCTCCAGGCTGCGATGATGCCGTTGATGCCGTCACCCGGGTAGGCGAAGACGTGCTCGACACCCCAGTCGCGGAGCCGGGACAGCAGGTGGTCGCCGACGGTCATGCTTGCCATGGGCTTTCCTTCCGGTGCTCGGTCACGACCTCGACGAAGCCATGAGACGGTCTGCGGTACGGGCGGCGATCGCCATGATCGTCAGTGCGGGGTTCGCGCTGCCCTGGGTCGGCAGCACGCTGCCGTCGACCACGTAGAGGTTCGGTACGGCGAAGCTGCGGCAGTCGGCGTCGACGACGCCGTCCTGCTCGTTGGAGGACATCCGGCACCCGCCGACCAGATGCGCGTAGCGGTCGATCGTCATCGTCTCCGAGGCGCCGGCCGCGGTCAGCATGTCCTCCATGATCTGCTGGGCCGCGGCGGTCAGCTTCCGGTCGTTCTCGCACTGGGAGTAGCTGAACCGGGCGATCGGCAGACCGTACTCGTCGGTCTCGTCGGCGAGCGTCACGCGGTTCTCGGAAAGCGGGAGGAACTCGCAGAGCGCCCCGAAACAGGCCCAGTGGACGTAGTCGGACATGTATTCGCGGAAGGGAGCACCCCAACGTCCCTGGGCCGCCACGTGTTCGGCCCAGGTGATCGGAAGTGGTGAGACGCACTGCAACGAGAAGCCGCGTACGTAGTCCTTGCCAGGATCGGTCTCGTAGAACTCCTCGGTGCTCGCCTCCGGCGGCGGCGCCTTGTACATGCGGATCTCTTGTTCGAAGCGGCCGGCCGTCTGCGGGGCGCCCTGCACCATGATGTGACGACCCACTTGGTCGAACTCGTTGCACAGCCCGTGGGGGAAGCGCCGGCTGACCGAGTTGAGCAGTAGCCGTGGCGTCTCGATCGAGTAGCCGGCAACAACCACTCCCGCCGCGCGTTGGAAGCGCTGCACCCCGTTGCGTACGTAGTGCGCCCCGGTCGCCCGGCCGCTCTGTTCGTCGATCTCGACCCGGGTCACCATGGAGTCGGCCCGGAACTCGACGCCGTGCGCGAGCGCGTCGGGCACGTGAGTGATCAGTGGGGAGGCCTTGGCGTTCACCTTGCAGCCCTGCAGGCAGAAGCCGCGGTAGATGCAGTGCGGCCGGTGCCCGAACCGGCCGTTCGCGATCGCCACCGGCCCGACTCTTGCCTCCACACCGATTGCGAGCGCGCCGCGCAGGAACATCTCCCCGTTCCCTCCGACGGGGTGAGGGCTGTGCGGATAGCGGTGCGGATCTCCCCAGGGCCAACTCTCACCCGCGACCGGCAGCTCGGCCTCGATCTGTTCGTAGTATGGGCGCAACTGCTCGTACTCGATCGGCCAGTCCGCTCCTACGCCGTCGACGGACCGGGTATGAAAGTCGCTGGGATGCAGCCGTGGCACATAGCCCGCGAAGTGCGTCATCGACCCGCCCACCCCCCGGCCGGAGTTGTTCGAGCCCAGCGGTACGGGATCGGTGCCGTCGATGACCCGCGGGTCGGTCCAGTACAGCGGGTGCGAGCCGGCTTCGTCGCTCACCCAGTCCCGGTCCGGGTCCCAGAACGGGCCGGCCTCCAGCACGGCGATGCGCCAGCCGTGCCGGGCCAGCCGCTGCGCCAGGGTCGAACCGCCCGCTCCGGCACCCACGATCAGGAGGTCGACCTCATCGTCGTCGGCGAAGCAGCGCATCTGCGCGCGCAGCGCATGATTCGTGCGGGACCCGTCGAGCGGCAGCAGCCAGGCCGACTCGTTGCGGGACCGCACGTCGTCTCGCACCCTCACTCCTCCCGACGCAGCACCGCGGCGAGCACGCCCATGCCGCCCACCAGTGCCATCGCGAGCGGGGCGAGGACCGGCGGCCCCATCTCGAGGTTGTACCGCGTATTGCGCCAGCCGCCGGGCTTCTGGGCGATGCCGCGAGCGTGCAGGAAGAGCCCTTGCATCCCGTTGCCGATGAGCACCGCAGAGACGATCGGGAGGACCGTCTTTGCCGCGCGCCGAGAGACAACGGCGCTGATTCCGGCGGCGGCGCCGACGGGGGCGAGGGCTACCGGTAGCCACATCATGTTGTTGCCGAAGCTCGCGCGGTCGTGCTCCAGATAGATGTCCGCTGCCGTGATCAATGCGCCAGCGGCCATGAGACCAGCGAGACTGCGCTCGAACCTTCCGGTGCGCACGTCCCGGAGCAGCCGATCGATACCCATCGCGTCGAGCAGTACGGCGCGCTCGAGCGAGTCGGACATGTCGTTGCTCCTCCTCGTTCGAACCGGCCGGTCGGACCGATGTGCGTACGCCCAAGGCGGTCGGGGTATGGGGCTCGGCCGCATTCCATGCAAACGCGGGCCGCTGATCGTCGCAACTTCTGGGACGGAGCTCGGTTGCCGCAGCTGCGAAGCACGCCTAGTGTCCAAGGAAGGGATCGAAGTCCAACTGCAACGGTGATCGAGTGCAGCGGTGATGGTCTCGACTACGCTCGACCGGCGGCTGGTTGCGTCCGCTCTTAGGAGCAGGCCTTCGTGGCGGTGCTCGATCGGGCTCGATCGCCGACGAAGGCTGCTCGTCGACTGGAGGTTGGCATGATGATGCGTCCAGTGCGGTTTCCTGGTTTCGACGTTTCCCGCCAAGCGCCGCGGTGGGACGCGGTGACGCGGGCGACGATCGAGGACCGGGTCGCCACCACCGTCGCCGAAGGATTCTTCACGGACCCCGAGCGACGCGCGGCCCGTCGGCTGCTCGGGCGATTGCTGGACCTGGACGGCGAGGCGTTGGAGTCCGTCCTCGCGCTGGTCGAGCAGCGGCTGGCGCTGGGTCGGCAGGACGGCTGGCGGTATGCGGACCTTCCCGAGGACGGTGCGGCCTGGCGCGGATCACTAGCGCGCTTGGACCGGGATGCCCAGCTGCGGTGCGGCGCCGGGTTCGTGGAGATCCCAAATGCGGACGCGGACGCACTGATCTGCGCGTTACGTGAGCGCGACGGCGCGCAGTGGCACGGCTGGACGGCGCGGCACGTGTGGAGTCTCTGGACGCGCTACGCCTGCACCGCGCTCTACTCTCACCCGCGGGCGTGGGAGGAGATCGGTTTCCCAGGACCCGCGTATCCGCGCGGCTACAAGAACGCGAACGTGGACGGCCGGGAACCGTTCGAGGTCAAGGATCATCACAACGTGGCCCCGTGACCGGTCACCGGTGTCGGGCCCGTTACGAGTGGCGCTCCAACCGATCGTCCTTGACGATGGAACGCGCACCACCAACCGGAAGGGAACCGACATGAGTGCCACCGACAAGATGAAGAACATGGCCGAGGACGCCAAGGGCAAGATCAAGGAGGCGGCCGGCAAGGTCACCGGTGACGAATCGCAGGAGCACGAGGGCCAGGCCGACCAGACCAAGGCCGACCTCAAGCAGCGCGGCGAGCACGTCAAGGACGCCTTCAAGACCGACTGACGCAGCACCGCAGGATGCTTCGCGACTCGACGCTCGAACTGCTCGCTCTCGGTTACGACTACGGGGGCCGGCAGTTCGAGCGTCGTGGCGCGTCCGGGGGAGCGCAGACCAGGCTGCTCTTCGCACGCACGACGGTGCTCCGTGGGCCCGAGGCGGTAGCCCTCTTCTACGACGAGTCGCTTGTGGCACGCGCGGGCGCCATGCCCTCACGGGTCCGGCGCACCTTGCTGGGCGTGGGTGGCATCCAAGGCTTGGACGACACGGCACATCACGCGCGCCGCGGACTGTTCCTGCGATTGCTCGACGGTGCAGCGGTCGAGGACGTGCGTGAGCGGGTGGAGACGCTCTGGCGCGACGAACTACCGCGGTGGGAGCGCGCCGGGCCCATCACCCTGCACGACGAGATCGGGCTGCTGCTGTGCCGCGCCGCCCACGACTGGGTCGGCGTGCCCTACACCCAGGGGCAGCTGGCCGGCAGGTACGCCTCGCTCGCCGCCATGATCGACGCTCCGGCGGCACTCGGACCACGCCATCTGCGCGGTCGCGCCGCGCGACGTGGCGCGGAGCGCGGCCTGGCCCGGCTCGTCAGCGACGTGCGCGCAGGCGTACGGGATGCGCCGCCGGGTTCGCCGCTGGAGGCGATCAGCGCCTTCTGTGACGAGAGCGGCTCGCGTCTCGCCCCCCGGGTAGCAGCCGTGGAGCTGCTAAACCTGCTGCGGCCCATCGTCGCCGTACAGCGCTTCGTCGTGTTCGCCGCTCTGGCACTGGAGACGCACCCGGAATGGCGCGCGAAGGTCCGTGCCGATCCCTCGCGCGCCGCGGACGTCGCATCGGAGGTGCGCCGCTACTACCCGTTCTTCCCGATGGTCGCGGGAAAGGCGCGCCGGGCGATCATGTTCGACGACCTACGGGTTCCGGCCGGAAGCCGGCTGCTGCTCGATCTGGAGACGACCGACCACGAGCCGGCGGACTGGAGCAGGCCTTGGGTCTTCGACCCCGACCGGTTTGCGCACGAGCCGTCCTTGCGGAACCGGCTCGTCGCCCAGGGCGGCGGGCCGCCCGGTGGTCACCGGTGCCCCGGTGAGGCGCTCACCCAGGAACTCACGGCTCTTGCGATACGGAGGTTGTGCGCAATGAGTTACACGGTGCCCGCCCAGGACCTGCGGGTCGACCGTCGACGGATGCCCACCGGGCCACGCAGTGGCATGGTCCTCGACGTGACGCGGACGGGCGGCGAGTGACTGCGCCACACATGCGCTAGGCGGCCCGGGCGGTGGGGGAGTGCAGCATCCGGTAGACCGCGCGTTCCACCCGACCGTGCACCGGTACGTCCAGCCTCGACCGGGGCAGGACGCGCTGCGGCAGGGCCACCCCGTCCGCGTACAGTTCCACGACGCGCGGATCCACGTAGGCCGAGCGCGCCACGGCGACCGTGTTCCCGAGGTACTCCGCCACCCCCTGGTAGCCCTCGAGCACCGCCCGTTTGCGACCGCGGACGCTCCCCGGACGTGGTCCGGCCGCGAGCAGTTGCGCCATGAGAACGGTCGCATTCCAGGTACGGAAGTCCTTCGCCGTGAAATCGCCTCGCGTGACCGTGCGGACGAAGTCGTTCACATCGGCGCTGTGCACGTCGTGCCAACGACCGTCACTCTCCTGCCAGGCCAGCAACTCCTCGGCGGACGTCGGGCGCGCGAGCAGTTCACCGAGCACCTGCGCGAGCCGCGCATCGACGATCCGCTGCTTGCGCTCCTGGCCGCCCTTCGCCGGATAACAGAACCAGTTCGTGCGGCCCGAGACGCGAAGATGCTCCCGCCGTAGTGTCGCCAGCCCGTAGGTGTCGTTGGTGTCGGCGTACGACTCCGAGCCGATGCGGAACGCCCCGAGGTCCAGCAACCGGAACGCGGCTGCGAGCACCCGTTCTCGAGTGAGTCCCTCGGCCTGCAGGTCGGCGGCCACTACCTTCCGGCAGCCCGGCAGGACGCGCGCCAGCTCGAGCACGCGGTCGTGCTTGATCCCGTCGCGCTGACGACGCCACTCCTCGTGGTAGAGGTACTGGCGGCGCCCGGCGGCATCGGTCCCGATTGCCTGGATGTGACCGTTGGGCCAAGGACAGATCCACACGTCCTTCCAGGCCGGAGGGATGACGAGCGCCTCGAGCCGGGCACGATCCTCCCCGGAGATCGTCACCCCGTCCGGTGCGACGTAGCGGAAACCGCGACCGGCGCGCAGGCGCCGGATTCCCGGCGCGTCGGGGTGGGAACGTCGCAACCTCATCGCGCCGACCGCCTACCGTGCGCTCAATCTGCGCCCGATGGCGCTCTCGAACCGCGTGGCCCGCGCGTATCGAACTGCCTTTCGCGCTCCGTGCTCCATCGGCTCGGCATGGCTCACCTCGTCTCGGGTGATCCGACCATAGGAGCGCATGGTGATCTTCGCCAGTCGTACGCACGCTGCTGTTGCCGGCTCGGTCGCGGGCACCTAGCGTCGGAGCGTTCCCAGGACTGTCGAGCCCGTGGAGGGGCGATGCCGAGCAACAAGTTCGAGATCGATGTCAAGGCCATCCGCGAGGATGCTCGCGCGAAGATGGCGGAGGGGGCGGTCACTGCGGGCAACACAGCCGACAGCGAACGGATCATCGAGGTCCTCAACGCTGTGGTGGCAACGGAGATGGTCTGCGTCATGCGCTACACGCAGAACGCGATCGCCGCCAGTGGCATCGACCGGGCCCAGGTGGCGAAGCTCTTCACCGAGCACGCGGCGGAGGAGATGCAGCACGGGCTGCAGGCGGCGGAGCGGGTGAGCCAGCTCGGTGGTGATCCGGACTTCGATCCGGCAACCCTGGTGGAGCGCTCGTACACCGACTATGTCGCGCCGGAGTCCACCGACCTCGAGAAGATGCTCACCGAGAACCTGTTCGCCGAGCGGATCGTGATCACTGCCTACCAGGAGATCATCAGGTGGATCGGCGACGCCGACCCGACCAGCCGGCGGGTCGTGGAGTCGATCCTCGAGGAGGAAGAGGAGCACGCCGACGACCTCAACGACCTGCTCGGCAACTGACACGCTCGCTCCGGTTGCTGGCACCCGTTGGCGGACCTAGCGTCGGCTCGGTCGGGTCCGACAGGGCGGCCAGCACAGTTCTAGATGCGGAGGCGTCATGGCCGAGCAGGCAACGGGAACGGACGACGTGGTCGACTTCCTGACCATGCAGCACGAGCAGATCAAGAGTCTGTTCGCGCAGACTCTGGCGGCCCCGGGCGACGAACGGGGCAAACATTTCGGTGACCTCTGCGCGCTGCTCGCGGTCCACGAGACGGGGGAGGAGTTGGTCCTGCGCCCGGTCACCGAGAAGACCGCCGGATCCGCGGTGACCGATGCGCGCAACAAGGAGGAGAAGGAAGCGACAGAAGCTCTCGCGGAGCTGGAAAAGATGGATCCGGCCAGTGAAGACTTCCTGACCAAGTTGCGCAGCCTGCAGACCGACGTCGTCGACCATGCCGAGAAGGAGGAGCACACCGAGTTCCCCACGCTGCGCGACCAGCGCACCGCGGAGGAGCGGGAGAAGATGGGCCGACGCCTGCGCTCGGTCGAGAAGATGGCACCGACCCACCCGCACCCCACCGCGGCCGGGTCGCCGGTCGCACAGGCGGTGACCGGGCCGTTCGCCGCCATCGTCGATCGCGTGAAGGACGCACTGTCGAGCGACGGGGGATGAGCCAGCCGCAGCCCACTGTCGCCGTCGTCATCCCGACCATCGGCCGACCCAGCCTGCACCACCTGCTGCAGGCACTCGCTGCGGACGGTCCGCGCGCCCAGTGTCTGATCGTCGTCGACGACCGCGTCGACCCGACTCCGCCGCTGTGCTTGCCATCCTTGTCCGTTCCTCACCGCGTCCTGCGATCCGGTGGACGTGGTCCGGCAGCTGCCCGCAACGTGGGCTGGCGGGCTGCACGTACCGAATGGATCAGCTTCCTCGACGACGACGTGCTGCCGCCCGCCGGCTGGTGGCGGGCGCTGCATCACGATCTGGCAGCCGCCGCAGACGCCGCGGGAACCCAGGCCCGGGTGACGGTGCCACTGCCGGGGTGGCGCTGGCCGACCGACTGGGAACGGTCCGTCGCCGGTCTTGCCCAGGCGCGGTGGATCACCGCCGACATGGCGTACCGGCGTGATGCGCTGCGGGCCGTCGGCGGTTTCGACGAGCGGTTCCGGCGGGCGTACCGGGAGGACTGCGACCTGGCGATCCGTCTGCAGGATCGCGGGTTTCGGCTCGTCCGCGGCTCCCGTACGATCTCCCACCCGGTGCGTTCCGCGGATCCCTGGGTCAGCGTCAGGCTGCAGGTCGGCAACGCCGACGACGCCCTCATGCGGAGGTTGCACGGGCCGGCGTGGCGGGAGCGCGGCGATGCCGGACGGGGCCGATTGCCCAGCCACCTGGCCGTCACGGGAATGTTCGCCGCGGCGGCCGTCCTCGGAATCGCCGGGCGCCGCAGGATCGCGGGCCTGCTGGGCGCGCTCGCTGCCGCGGAGACCGCACGCTTCGCTCGCGAGCGGATCCGGCCCGGACCGAGAACGGTCCGTGAGGTCGCGACCATGCTCGCGACGAGTGTCGCGATCCCACCGCTCGCGACCTGGCACGCGCTTCGCGGCCGGATCCAGCACCGGCACGCGAAACCATGGCGCGGACTGCCCGAGGCCGTCCTCATCGACCGGGACGGCACGCTCGTCGAGGACGTCCCTTACAACGGCGACCCGGACGCAGTACGCCCGAGACCAACAGCGCACGAAGCAATATCCGCGTTGCGGCAGGCCGGTGTCCCGGTCGCGGTCGTCACCAACCAGTCGGGAGTGGCGCGCGGTTCGTTGACTCCTGCCCAGGTCGAGGCGGTGAACGCCAGGATCGACCAGTTGTTGGGACCGTTCGCGTCCTGGCACGTCTGCCCGCACGGCCCCGACGACGGGTGCGAGTGCCGCAAGCCCAACCCCGGACTGCTCTTGCGCGCCTGCGAGCTGCTCGACGCGGATCCCGGCCGGAGCGTGATGATCGGCGACATCGGCTCCGACCTGTCGGCCGCAGCTGCCGCAGGCTGCACCGGCGTCCTCGTGCCGACGCCGGTGACGCTCCTCGAAGAGGTCCGCGCCGCGGAACGCGTCTACCCGGACCTGGCGGCTGCCGCCGGCGTGCTGCTGTCCGGCACGTGGTGAGGGTGGGCGGAGTCGCTGTAGTCAGCGCGTAGCGCTCGGCTCACAGCGAGAAGCGCTTCGAGTGGCGGGGTGCCGAGGTTGCGCCTTTACTTGCCGCACGGGTTGGAAAACGCAGCCCACTTCTGCGGGAAGGGCTTCGATGCGGATCCTCGGGATCAACGCGTTGTTCCACGACCCCGCCGCTGCACTCGTCGTCGACGGACAGGTGGTGGCGGCGATCGAGGAGGAGCGCCTGAGCAGGCGCAAGCACGGCAAGCGTCCAGTGCCGTTCTCGGCGTGGGAGCTGCCGGAACTCGCGGCTGCGGCGTGCCTGCAGCGCGCAGGGCTCGAGCCGGGCCAGCTCGACCGGGTCGCCTACTCCTACGACCCGCGGCTCGCCGAACCTGCCGAGACGCTCGGCCTGCAGGATCCCTGGGACCCGCTGCGACAACGGTTCGCCCGGACGGCGCCCGGCTTCCTCGCGACTGCGTTGCCGGGCCTGGATCCCGCCGACGTCGACTTCGTCCCGCACCACGTCGCGCACGCCGCCAGCGCCGGGCTGGCCGGACCCGGTGCACGCCAGCGCTGCAGCGTGCTCGTGCTTGACGGGCGGGGAGAGGCGACGAGCCACCTCGCTGGTCGTTACCGGCGCGGAGAGCTGGAAGTGATGGCACGGCAACGGCTTCCGCACTCGTTGGGGCTCGCCTACGAGTCGCTCACGGAGCACCTGGGTTTCCTGCGCAGCAGCGACGAGTACAAGGTGATGGCGTTGGCGTCGTACGGCGAACCGCGCTTCCTTCCCGAGGTGCGCGCTGCGATCCGCTCCACCGGCGACGGCGGGTTCCGCACCGACCCGATCGACTGGAACCGGTTCGCCAAGCGAGTCCACGCAGGGGACGAACTCGCGCAGAGCCATGCCGATCTGGCCGCATCGGTGCAGCGCGCAGTCGAGGACACGGTGCTGTCGCTGGCGCGCTGGGTGCACGCCCACACGAAAGACCGGCTGCTGGTGCTCGCCGGCGGCGTCGCACTGAACTGCGTCGCCAACACCCGGATCCACGACGAGTCGCCATTCGACGAGGTGTGGGTCCAGCCCGCGGCAGGCGACGCCGGGACCGCGCTGGGCGCCGCGCTGCACGTGGCGACGGTCGGCGGCGACGAGTGCGCGCCGATGCCCGATGCCGCCCTCGGCCGGGACTGGACCGACGCCGAGCTCGAGGCCGAGCTGGTGCGAACCCGCACCGCGTACGAGCGGCCGGACGACCTCGCCGAAACGGTGGCCGCGGCACTGTCCGCGAACCAGATCATCGCCTGGTTCCAAGGGCGCAGTGAGTACGGTCCGCGAGCGCTCGGGCAGCGGTCGCTGCTCGCGCATCCGGGGTACGCACAGAACCTGGAGCGGCTCAACGAGATCAAAGGACGCGAGCAGTTCCGCCCGGTCGCGCCGATGGTGCTCGCCGAACGTGCCGGCGACATCTTCGGTCGCGGACCACTGCCCTCGCCGTACATGCTCTTCGTGCACGACGTGGAACCGGCCTGGCGCGACCGGATTCCCGCGGTCGTCCATGTGGACGGGACCGCACGCGTGCAGACCGTCGAGCGTTCCCGGCAGCCGTTGCTGGCGGCGACCCTCGGCGCGTTCGAGCGCCGAACCGGGCTTCCCGTCCTGGTCAACACCAGCCTCAACACTGCAGGCCGACCGATGGTCGACAGTCCGCGCGATGCGCTGGAGTGCTTCGGGTCCGCGCCGGTCGACGTGCTCGTGCTCGGCCCGTTCGTGGTCCGCCGCTGCACGGGCCACCAGGTAGGGCTGCCAGGCGTTCCAGGGACGGCCGCATGAGCCGGCGCGTGCTGGTGGTGCGACTGGACAGCGCCGGCGACGTGCTGCTGACCAGTCCGGCCGTCCGGGCCATCGCGGCCCGTGCGGAAGTCGCCTTCCTGGCCGGCCCGTTGGGCACCGAGGCCGCCCGCTTGTTGCCCGGTGTCGGGCAGGTGCTCACCTGGAACTGCCCCTGGGTGGTGCGCGACCCGGACCCGGTGACGGCGTCCGACGTGCTCGACGTGGCGGCGCTGGTGCGGTCCAGCGAGGTCGACGAGGCGCTGATCTTCACGTCGTTCCATCAGAGCCCGCTACCGACTGCGCTCGTCCTGCGGATGGCGGGGGTGGCGCAGATCGGCGCCACCAGCGTGGACTACCCCGGCGCGCTGCTCGACCTGCGTCACCGGCCGGAGCCCGGTGGGCACGAGGTGGACCGCAACCTCGCGCTCGCGGCTGCGGCCGGGTTCGCCTGGCCCGACGCGGACCCGCCGCGCCTGGCGGTGCGTCAACCACTGCCCGACGTACTGGCGCGTACCGGCCCGGGCCGCTACGTCGTGGTCCATCCCGGGGCGTCGGCGCCCGCGCGCACCTGGACCCCGCGGAGCTGGCGGCGCGCGGTACGTGCCTTGGCGGACAACGGCTTCCGGGTGGTCGTCACCGGGTCCGCAGGAGAACGGGCACTGTGCCAGGAAGTGGCGGCGCATGCGGCACGTGACCTGTCGGGACGTACCACGCTCGCCGAGACCGCTGCCGTCCTGCAGGGGGCCGATGCCGTCGTCGTCGGCAACACCGGGCCCGCACACCTGGCCGCCGCCGTCGGTACGCCCGTCGTGTCCTTGTTCGCGCCCACCGTCCCGGCCGAGTCGTGGGCGCCGTACGGCGTGCGCTCCGTGCTGCTGGGCGACCAGCAGGCCGCGTGCCGTGGATCGCGCGCGGTGCGGTGTCCGGAACCGGGCCATCCGTGCTTGGAATCGGTGAGCGCCGACGATGTCGTCGCCTGTGTGGAGAAGCTGGTCGGGGGGCTGTCGTGCGTGTCCTGATGTGGCACGTGCACGGCTCGTGGACGACGTCGTTCGTCCAGGGCCGGCACGAGGTCGTGCTTCCGGTCCTGCCCGATCGCGGTCCGGACGGGCGGGGGCGTGCCACGACCTGGGACTGGCCGGACCGTGTCGTCGAACTGCCTCCCGAACAGCTCGCCGACGCAGGCATCGACGTCGTACTGCTGCAACGGCCGCAGGAGTTCGACCTTGCGGCGCAGTGGTTGCGCCGGCGCCCCGGAGCGGACGTGCCGGCCGTGTACGTGGAGCACGATCTGCCGCGCCGTGAGGTGCCGTACCTGCCCCATCACGTCGCCGACCGGCCCGATGTCACGTTGGTGCACGTCACGCACGTCGGCGCGGCGCTGTGGGACAACGGACGGGCCCGGACACGGGTGATCGAGCACGGCATCGTCGATCCCGGCGCGCGCTGGACCGGGGAGCTGGACCGCGCAGCCGTTGTCGTGAACGAACCGGTCCGGCGGGCGCGCTTGGCGGGCACGGACCTGCTCCCGCGGCTGATTCCCGCGGACGTGGGCCTCGACCTGTTCGGGATGCAGGCCAGTGCCGCCCGTGAACTGCCCTGGTGGCCGGCGGGGAACGGCACCTTCGACGACCTGCCGCAGGACCGACTCCATGCGCAGTTGGGCAAGCGGCGCGTCTACGTGCATCCCTACCGCTGGACCTCGCTCGGGCTGTCGCTGCTCGAGGCGATGCATCTCGGCATGCCGATCGTGGCGCTCGGTGCCAGCGAGACCTGGCGAGCGGTCCCGGCCGAGGCCGGCCTGGTGTCGAGCGACCCCGACGAGTGCCGCGCCGCCGTCCGGTACTTCGCCCACGAACATGAGGCGGCGGCGGTAGCCGGCAAGGCCGCCCGCGCCGCCGCGCTCGAACGCTACGGACTCGAGCGGTTCCTGACGCGATGGGACCAGCTGCTCCTGGAGGTGACGCAGTGAGGATCGCGATGGTGTCGGAGCACGCGAACCCGCTGGCGGCGATCGGTGGAGTGGACGCGGGTGGGCAGAACGTCCACGTCGCCGCACTGGCCGCTGCACTCGTACGCCGCGGGCATGGTGTGACCGTCTTCACCCGCCGCGACCGCGCCGACCAGTCCACCGTCGTACTGACCGACGACGGCTACCGCGTGCACCACCTCAGCGCCGGTCCGGCCGCAGAGGTGCCCAAGGACGAGCTGCTGCCGTACGTGCCCCAGCTCGCGCGCGGCCTCACCGACGCCCTTCGCGCGGAGCCGTTCGACGTTGTCCACGCACACTTCTGGATGAGCGGACTGGTCGCGACGGCAGCGGTACGGGAGGTCGCGGACAGCGGCGGCCCGGAGGTGCCGGTCGTGCAGACGTTCCACGCGCTCGGGTCGGTGAAGCGCCGCCACCAGCGCGAACGCGACACCAGTCCGCCGGGACGGGTGACGCTCGAGCGACGGCTGTGCCGCGATGTCGACCACGTCATCGCCACGTGCAGCGACGAGGTGCACGAACTCGCCGCGCTCGGCCTGCCGCGGTCCAAGGCGTCGGTCGTGCCGTGCGGCGTTGATACGACGCGGTTCCGCCCGGAGGGAGCGGTCGCGGCGCGGCCTGCAGCACCGCGGATCCTGTCGATCGGACGCCTGGTCGAGCGCAAGGGCGTTGAGGACGTCATCCGCGCGATGCCGTACGTGCCCGGAGCCGAGCTCGCCATCGCGGGTGGTCCGGCGCGGGAGGCGCTGCACGTGGATCCCGAGGCGTGCCGGCTGGCGGACGTTGCCGGTCGGTTGGGCGTCGCTGATCGGGTCACCCTCCTCGGCGCGGTGGCGCGCGAGGACGTGCCGCCGCTGCTGCGTTCCGCGGACATCGTTGTCGCCACCCCGTGGTACGAGCCGTTCGGCATCGTGCCGCTCGAGGCGATGGCCTGCGGGCGTCCGGTCGTGGCCTCGGCCGTCGGCGGCCTCACCGACACGGTCTCCGACGGCGAGACCGGCATCCTCGTCGCGCCGCGCGATGCTGCGGCGATCGGGGGCGCGTTGCAGCGCCTGCTCGGGGACCCCGCGCTGTGCGTCCGGCTCGGGCAGGGCGGCCGGGCGCGGGTGCTGGCCCGCTACCGCTGGGACCACGTCGCCGAGGCCAGTGAAGCGGTCTACCTCGCGCTCACCGCGCGGCGGCTGAGCAGGACGGGGACGACGTCATGAGCACCGCGGCACACCGGCACCTGCACGAGATCAGCGACGCCCTCGATCGGTTCGCCCCGCAGGCCGAGCTGGCATCGGCGTGGGGTCGGACGCTGGGTCCGGTGCTGCTCGACGGGGGCCGACTGCTCGCCGCGGGCAACGGCGGCAGCGCTGCCCAGGCGCAGCATCTGACGGCCGAGCTCGTCGGGCGTTTCGAAAGTGAACGGCGAGCGCTGTCCGCGGTGTGCCTCACCAGCGAGACGTCGACCCTCACCGCGCTCATCAACGACTACCCGTCCGACCAGCTGTATGCCCGCCAGGTCGCCGCGCACGGACGCCCCGGTGATGTGTGCGTGCTGCTGTCCACCAGCGGACGCAGCCGGAACATCCTGGCGGCAGCGGAGCAGGCGCGCCGGAGCGGGCTGCTGGTGTGGGCGCTGACCGGGTCGCTGCCGAACCCGTTGGCGTCGGCGGCCCACGAGGTCATCGCCGTACCGGCCGCGCGGACCAGCACGGTGCAGGAACTGCACCTTGTCGCGCTGCACGTGATGTGTGCCGGCGTCGACGAGGTCGTCCGGTCGGCCGCGCCGGCCCCCGTCGCGGGTGAGCTGGTCGCTCCATGAGGCGCACTTCCACTGCACCGGTCGTCGTGGTCGGCGACGCGCTGCTCGACATCGACCTGCTCGGCACGGCAGAGCGGATCTGCCCTGACGCGCCCGTGCCGGTCGTCGAGGTCGCCGGTCGGCGGACCCGGCCCGGGGGCGCGGCGCTGGCCGCCGTGCTCGCCGCCCGGCTCTCCGACCGGCCGGTGGTGCTGCTGTGCCCGATCGCTGGGGACGACGCCGGAAACACGTTGCGGGAGCTCGTATCCGAGGACGTCGAGCTGGTCTCGCTGCCGGCGTACGGCAGCACAGCGGTCAAGACGCGGGTGCGTGTCGGCGACAGCTCGGTGGTACGGCTGGACTCCGGCTGTGGCGCTTCGGCACGCGGCGGTCTGACGGTCGAGCAGCGGGCGCTGCTGGAGTCGGCCGCAGTCGTCCTGGTCAGCGATTACGGCAACGGCACCAGCGCGTCTCCCGAGCTCCGGGCACAGCTCGGCGGACGCAGAGCACCCGTCGTCTGGGACCCGCATCCGCGGGGTTCGGAGCCTGTCGCCGGTGCGCGGCTGGTCACGCCCAATGCCCGGGAGGCGTTGACCCTGCTCGGTGAAGCGGCGCCCGGGGCGCATCTCGCCGACCTGGCCGAGGTCGGGCGGCGGCTGGCCGAACGGTGGCGTGCCGGTGCGGTCGCAGTGACCTCCGGTGCGTCCGGGGTCGCGTTGACCTTCGGGGCCGGCGCCCCGCTGCTGGTGCCGGCCGACCCGGTCGCCGGGCGTGACGCCTGCGGCGCCGGGGACAGCTTCGCGGCGGCCGCCGCCGTTGCGCTCGCCGACGGCGCTCTGGTCAGCGAAGCGGTGCGTACGGCAGTCGCGACCGCATCCGCGTTCGTCGCGGCTGGTGGCGCAGGTGCCGTCGTGGCCCGCGACGAGGCGAGCCCGCCCCCTGGTCCGGAGGACTCGTTCGCCCGACGGTCCGTGCCGGGCCGCGGCACCGTCGTCGCCACCGGCGGCTGTTTCGACGTGCTGCACGCCGGTCACATCGCCACGTTGACCGGGGCGCGCAAGCTCGGGGACCGGCTCGTCGTGTGCGTCAACTCCGATGCGTCCGTACGCCGTCTGAAGGGGGCCGGGCGACCGGTCGTGCCGATCGAGGACCGGGTGCGGGTGCTGCAGGCGCTCGAATGCGTCGACGAGGTCGTCGTTTTCGAGCAGGACACCCCGGACGAGGTCCTGGCGCGGCTGCGCCCGGACATCTGGGTCAAGGGCGGTGACTACGCCGGCGCGGAGTTGCCCGAGGCCGCGGTCCTCGCCAGGTGGGGAGGCCGGGCGGTGGTGCTGCCCTACCTTGCAGGCCGCTCCACCACCGCAATCGTCGACCGCCGGGATCGGCCGTCGGACATCGAACGAGCAGGAGATCGAGCATGAACCAATTGCGCTCTGCCGGAACGGTTCTGGTCACCGGCGGTGCGTCCGGGCTCGGCGCAGCGGTGGTCACCGCGGTGCGCGAGGCGGGCGGTCGGCCGTACGTCCTCGACCGGGCCACCCCCGACATCGACGTCGAGCACGGGGTCGTCGACCTCGCCGACACCCGGGCGGCCGAGGACGCTGTCCGCGCCGCGGTGGAGGAGGTCGGCGGGCTCGATGCCGTCGTTGCCGCCGCGGGCACCGACCGGTGCGGCCGCCTCGCCGACGTTCCCGGTGCGGAGTGGGACCGTGTCGTGCTGGTGAACCTGCTGGGAACCGCCGCGGTCGTCCGGGCAGCGCTGCCGTCGCTCGAGGAGCGCGCCGGTCGGGTCGTCACCGTCGCGTCCACCCTGGGCTTGCGGGCGCTCAGCGATGCCACCGCATACTGCGCCTCGAAGTTCGGTGTCGTCGGCTTCACCCGCGCGCTCGCCGCCGAGACCCAAGGTCGTATCGGCGTGACGCTGCTGCTGCCCGGCGGCATGGCCACGCACTTCTTCGACGACCGCGCGCCCCAGTACAAGCCCGGTCCGGACGCCAAGCTCAACCGCCCGGAAGACGTGGCGCGTACGGTGATGTTCGCCCTGAGACAGCCGGCGGGGTGCGAGGTGCGCGAGCTCGTGGTGACGCCGTCACTCGAGGGCTCATGGCCCTGACAGCAGTCGTGCTGCGCTCGCTCGGCCTCGGCGACCTGCTCACCGGCGTACCCGCGCTGCGAGCCGTACGGCGCGCGCTGCCCGATCACCGGCTCGTGCTCGGCGCGCCGGCGTACCTGCTGCCGCTGGTCCGGCTCACCGGAATCCTCGCCTCGGACGGCGACCTGGTGGGGATCCGGGACCTTGTGCGCATCTCCCGGCCCGACGTCGCCGTCAACCTGCACGGGCGCGGTCCGCGAAGCGACCGGCTGCTGCTGCGGGGCGCACCGCGTCGGCTCGTGGCATTCCGGTGCCCGAGGCCGGCGTGGACGGTCCGGACTGGAGGGCCGAGGAGCACGAAGTCGCGCGCTGGTGCCGCCTCGTCGGCCAGACCCTTGGAGGAGGGCCGGACCCCGATGAGCTCGACCTCGCCCCGCCGCCCGCGGCGGCGCTGCCGAGCGGGGTCACGGTGCTGCACCCGGGCGCGGCGGCAGCTGCCCGCCGCTGGCCGGCCGAGCGTTTCGCGCACGTCGCCGCTGCGCTGGAACGGCGCGGGCACGACGTCGTCGTCACCGGCGGTCGCCAGGAGGTCGAGCTGGCCGCACGCGTGGTCTCCCTCGCGCGCCTGTCTTCGAGGGCGCTGCTCGCCGGCCGTACCGACCTGGCAGCGCTGGCGTTCCTGGTGGCCCGGGCCGAGCTCGTGGTGTCGGGTGACACCGGCGTCGCGCACCTGGCGAGCGCCTACCGGCGGCCGTCCGTGGTGCTGTGCGGGCCCGTACCACCGCGGTTGTGGGGCCCGCCGCAACGGGCGCGGCACGTCGCCCTGTGGCACGGCGGGTCGGGAGACCCGCACGCAGCGGTGCCGGACCCGGCGCTGCTGGAGATCACCGCCGAGGAGGTCATCGCCGCCGTGGAACGAGTTCTGTCATCGACACACCTGCAGCGGGAGGCGGTGCCATGAACCGGGACGTGGACTTCGCGGACCGACGCGTCGTCGTGACGGGTGGAGCGGGATTCCTCGGCTCGCACCTGTGCGAGGAACTGCTGCGACGGGGAGCGCGGGTGGTGTGCCTGGACAACTTCCTCACCGGCAGTCCGGTGAACGTCGCGCACCTGCTGCCGAACCCGCGGTTCCGGTTGGTGCGTTGCGACGTGAGCGACTACGTGCACGTGCCTGGCGCGGTGGACCTGGTGCTGCACTTCGCCTCGCCGGCATCACCGATCGACTACCTGCGCGTACCGATCGCCACGCTGAAGGTGGGCAGCCTCGGCACACTTCACACGCTCGGGCTGGCCGCGGAGAAGGGCGCTCGGTTCGTGCTCGCCTCCACGTCGGAGGTCTACGGCGACCCGTTGCAGCACCCGCAGCGGGAGGACTACTGGGGCAACGTGAATCCGGTCGGTCCGCGCGGCGTCTACGACGAGGCGAAACGCTTCGCCGAGGCACTCACCACGGCGTACCGGACCAGCCGCGGCGTCGACACCGGAATCGTGCGGATCTTCAACACGTACGGGCCGCGCATGCGCCCGGACGACGGCCGGGCGATACCGACGTTCATCGGACAGGCGCTCACCGGAGCGCCCGTGACGGTGGCGGGCGAAGGGCGGCAGACCAGGTCGATCTGCTACGTCGACGACACCGTGTCGGGGATCCTCGCGCTCGCCGGGTCGGACTTCGCCGGTCCGGTGAACATCGGGCAGGGCGACGAGATCTCGATCCTCGACCTGGCCCGCAAGGTCATCGCACTGTGCGACTCCCGCTCCCGGATCACGCACGTACCGCTGCCGCAGGACGACCCGTGCGTGCGCCGCCCCGACACCACCCTCGCGTACCGGGAACTGGGCTGGTCGGCGCGGATCGACAACGACGACGGACTGCGCCGTACGATCGCGTGGTTCCGCACCGCGCTCGACCTCGCCTCCTGACCGCGTGTCCCTGCTCGAATCGTCGCTAACTGCTGGAGTTGACGACGTTTCGAGCAGGGACGCGGGTCAGGAGGGGGTGCGCTCGAGGCGGTCGAGCAGTTGCTGGAGAGCGGTACGAACCGTCGCCGCGACGATCTGTTCGCTGTCACCGGAGAACCGGTGCTCGGTCGCGACGGTATCTCCGAGCCCGGCGACGCTCGTCCAGACGGTCCCGGCCGGCTGGTCCTCCTCCGGACCGGGCCCGCCGACACCCGAGACCGCGACGGCCAGGTCGACCCCGAGCAGCCGTCGCACGCCCTCCGCCATCTCGGTGACACACGCGCTGGACACGACCGGGCCGGGCCGTACGCCGAGCGCCTGTTGCTTGACCGCCGGGGAGTAGGCGATGACCGCGCCGCCGTACCACTCGCTCGCCTCGGGCGCGGCGGCGAGGGTCGCCGAGATCGTTCCGCCGGTCAACGACTCGGCAGCGCCGACGGTCGTGCCGCGGCGCTGGGCCGCGTGACCGACCCGCTCGGCGAGCGCCGAGAGTTCCTCCGACCCGGCTGCGGGCCCGTTCACGATTCCTCCAGCACGTGTGCGGTCATCGCCCCATCGTGCCCGTTGATCGACCTGCGGGCACGGCGAGCCGTACCTACTCTCGATGAATGAGCGCTCCCGCACATGCGGAGCACACGCTCCGCACCTCGTCGGTCGGATCAAGCGCCGACAACCACGCGTCCACGGCGGCTCTGCTGGACCGTGGCCGGTTGGCGCGCGACTTGGAAGCGGCGGTCCGAGGTGAGGTGCGATTCGACGAGCCGAGCCGCCGACTGTATGCGAACGACGCGTCGATCTACCGGACCGTCCCTGTCGGCGTGGTCATTCCTCGCGACGACAGCGATGTGGTGGCGGCGCTCACGGTGTGCCGTCGCCACCATGCGCCGGTGTTCGCGCGAGGCGGTGGTACTGGTCTGGCCGGACAGACCGACAACGCGGCCGTGGTGTTCGACTTCTCCAAGTACATGAACGAGATCGTGGAGCTGGACCCGGTCGCGCGTACGGCACGCGTGCAGCCGGGCGTGATCTGCGATCAGCTCCGGTTCGCTGCCATGGAGCACGGATTGAACTTCGCGCCGGACCCGGCGACCCACGATCACAACACTCTCGGCGGGATGATCGGCAACAACTCGTGCGGGACGCACTCGGTGTACGGCGGTAAGACCGTCGACAACGTGCTCGAGCTCGACGTGCTGCTGTATGACGGCACTCGGATGACAGTCGGGATCGACGAAGAATCCCGGCTGCCGGAGCTCGCAGCGAGGCCGGGCCGTCCTGGGGAGATCTACGGACAGCTGCGGGCGCTGCGTGACCACTACGCCGAGTTGATCCGCGCCCGCTATCCCGACATCCCTCGACGGGTGTCCGGCTACAACCTCGATGACCTCCTGCCGGAGAAGGGATTCAATCTCGCTCGCGCTCTGGTGGGGTCGGAGAGCACGTGCGTACTGGTGCTTTCGGCGCTGATGCGACTGGTGCCTTGGCCGCCGAAGCGCTCGCTCGTGGTGCTCGGCTATCCAGATTCGCCGAGCGCCGCCGAGGACGTGACAACGATCCTCGACAGCGGCCCGATCGGGCTCGAGTTCTTCGAGTACGGCGTCATCGACAACCTGCGCAAGAAGGGGTTCATCTCGGCCGGCATGGACGAGCTGCCCTCGGGGCACAGTTTCGTGCTGGTCGAGTACGGCGGCGACACCCAGGACGAGGTGGATGCGCGCGGTCGGGCATTGGCCGACGCGCTCGGGCGGCAGCCGCATCCACCGGTCATGAAGACGGTGACCGACCCGCAGCACGAGACCGACATCTGGGAGATCCGCAAAGAGGCGATCGGTTCGACTCGGATACCGCAAGAGCACGGCGGCTACGCGGGTTGGGAGGATGCCGCGGTCCACCCGTCCAAGTTGCCCGAGTACCTGCGCGACTATCGGGCACTGGTCGAGCGCTACCACTACCACACTGTGCTGTTCGGCCATTTCGGGCAGGGCTGTATTCACAACCGGCTCGATCTCGACATCAAGTCGACGGAGGGCATCGAGACGTTCCGCCGGTTCCTGTCCGATGCGGCCGACCTCGTCCTGTCGTACGGCGGTTCGCTCTCCGGGGAGCACGGCGACGGCCAGCTCCGGGCGTGGGGCCTGCCGCAGATGTTCGGTCCCGAGCTGGTGCGTGCGTTCGAGCAGTTCAAGGAGATCTTTGACCCGGACTGGGCGATGAATCCTGGCAAGATCGTCCGCCCGAACTCGCCGATCGACAACCTGCGCCTCGGGGCCGGGTACAGCCCGCCAGCGCTCGAGACGCACTTCAGTTTTCACGAGGACGGCTACAGTTTCGCGGACGCAGCGGACCGGTGCTTCGGCGTGGGCAACTGTCGGCACCTGGACGGTGGGACGATGTGCCCGAGTTTCATGGTCACCCGTGAGGAGCGGAACTCGACTCGAGGGCGATCCCGGCTCCTCTTTGAGATGATGCAACAGGCCGGAGAGCGTCGGAATCCCTGGCGCGACGAGGGTGTGAAGGAAGCGCTCGACCTCTGCCTGTCGTGCAAGGGCTGCAAGGGTGACTGCCCGGTGCGGGTGGACATGGCGACGTACAAGGCGGAGTTCTTCTCCCACTACTATAAGGGGCGACTGCGCCCCCGCCAGGCGTACGCACTCGGCCTGATACAACGTTGGGCGCGTATCGCGTCCCTCGCGCCACGGATCGTAAACGCGGTCACCAGCTCCGCGTTGACCGCCCCGGCTCTCAAGTGGATCGCAGGAGTCGCGCCGCAGCGGGAGCTGCCTGCTTTCGCCGAGCAGACCTTCCAGAGTTGGATCAAACAGCACCCGGCCACTCCCAGCAGCGGCGAACGGGTGCTGTTGTGGGCTGACACGTGGAGCAACCACTTCCAGCCGCAGGTCGCGATCGCTGCGCTCCAGGTCCTGCAGGATGCCGGGTTCGATGTGCTGGTGCCCCAGCACCACCTGTGCTGCGGCCGGCCCCTCTACGACTACGGCATGCTCGAGACAGCCCGCCGATACCTCGCGTCGATGCTCGAGGAGTTGCGACCGCTCATCAGGGAAGGCGTCACCGTCGTCGGGCTCGAGCCTTCCTGCATCTCGGTCATCCGCGACGAGCTGGTCAACCTGATGCCGCACGACGAGGACGCCCGCAGGCTGGCGGCGCAGACGCTCACATTGGCGGAGGTGCTGCGCCAGCGTGCGCCCGACTGGGAACCGCCGCAGGTGGCGCAACCGGCGATCGTGCAGGTTCACTGCCATCAATCGGCCGTGCTCGGCTTCGAGGACGACAAGGAACTCATGGCGCGCATGGGCCTTGATGCCACCATCCCGGACAGCGGTTGCTGCGGCATGGCCGGCACGTTCGGTTATGAGAAGGGCGAGCGGTACGACGTCTCGGTGGCCTGCGGTGAGCGCGTCATCCTTCCGGCAGTTCGTGAGGTGCGCAAGGACGCGGTCGTCATCGCCGACGGCTTCAGTTGTCGGCAGCAGCTCGCCGGCGGCACGGACCGTACCCCCGTGCACCTCGCAGAGGTGATCGCCGCCGCCAGCCGGCCGCGAGACACGCGCCGCACGAGCGCCTATCCCGAGCGGAGCATCCGTCCGGATGGTGACGGTCACCGTCCGCGCCGTTTCGGACGAGGAACCGCCATCGCGGTCGCAACGAGTTTCGGCGTCGCTGCTGCGGCGACGTTCCTGCGTCGAACCATGGCGCACTGAGACGCGGGCTAGCGGTCCGCTTGATGAGGAAGTGACGTCAATGGCCCAGATCACAGACAGCCGTCACGGGATCAGACGGGATCCCGCAGTGCGCCACTGGACGACCGGCGGTCCGGTCGACAGCGCGGTCCTCGCCGAGGATGAGATCACCGTCGTACAGGAGCGGCAGGAAGCGTCGATGGCCGAACCCGCGGGCATGGCGCTGTTCGGGTTCGCCGTCGGCACGCTCATCGTCGCCTGGCCGATCGCCGGATTCGTACCGTTAACCGCGCTCACCGCGACTGTGCCGCCGGTGCTCGTATTCGCCGGTATCGCGCAGTTCATCGGCGGCCTCATTGCGTTCCGCAGAGGGAACGCGTTCGCCGGGACAGCGTTCTGCGCGTATGGGGCGAACAACGTCGTCGTCGCACTGATCTTCCTGATGATGGCCGGCGGAGTGATCTCGACGCTCCCGGGAACCGTCGGAACGCAGATGCTGGCGCTCGAGCTCTACTGCTTCGCTTACATCTCGCTGGTGCTGGGCATCATGGCGACCCGACTCAACATCGCGTTCATCGCGATCTTGTTCAGTCTCGTACCCGGCTTCACCCTGGCCGGCATGGCGAACTGGTACGGCGCGTCCATCCCCGCTATCTGGGGGCACATCGGCGGCTACTGCCTGATCGCCGCCGCCGCCTTCGCGGGCTACACCGCGACGGCGATGGTGCTCAACAGCACCTGGAAGCGGCCAGTGCTGCCGCTGATCGGCGTGGGCAATGTGGCTCACGTGTGAACGCCCGCCAACCTCGGAGGAACCGGCATGAGCGACACCACAACGGCATCCGACGTCCTCGTCGACCGATTGATCGAATGGGGCGTCGACACGGTATTCGGCCTGCCCGGCGACGGTATCAACGGGCTGATGGACGCGCTGTGCAAGAAGCGGGACAAGCTCCGATACATCCACGTGCGGCACGAAGAGGTTGCTGCCATGGCGGCGGTCGGGTACGCGAAGTTCACCGGTCGCCTCGGAGTGTGCTTCTCGACCGCGTCTCCTGGCGCAGCGCACTTGCTGAACGGTCTGATCGACGCGCGAGTGGAGCAGGCGCCGATCCTGGCGATCTCCGGCATGACATACAGCGATCTGATCGGTACCAGCTACCTGCAGGACATCAACACCGACTACCTGTTCAACGACGTAGCGCTCTTCAACGAGCGGATCATGGGTCCGTCCAGCATCACGAACCTGGTCGACTATGCGTGCCGGACCGCGCTGACGCAACGCGGACCGGCGCACTTGGCGTTCCCGATCGACTACCAGGCAGCGCCGGCGGACAGCGGGCCGCGATACCAGCGCAACGTACCGGGCCACACCTCGCCGGCGTACCGGCCGCCGGTCCGGGTCCCGACCCGGGACGACCTCGCGGACGCGGCCGCTGCGCTGAAGGGCAAGACCCGGGTTGCAATCCTCGCCGGGGCGGGAGCACGCGGGTGCGCGATCGAGCTCGAGGCGCTCGCCGACCGGCTCGGTGCGCCGGTCATCAAAGCGATGCTCGGCAAGGACTGCCTTCCGGACGATTCGCCGTTCAGCACCGGATCGATCGCCCTCGTGGGCACCCGACCCAGTGTCGAGGCGCTCGAGCAGTGCGACGCTCTGGTCATCGTGGGCAGCACCATGCCCTATATCGAGTACTACCCCTCGCCGGGCCAGGTCGTGTGCGTGCAGATCGACGACCGGCCGGAACGGATCGGTCTCCGCCATCCGGTCGACGTAGGTCTGTGCGGGGATGCGCGCGCGACCCTGCGCGAGCTGGTACCGATGCTGGAACCGGTGACCGACCGGTCCTTCCTCGAGCAGGCACAGCGGGGCATGCGCGAGTGGTGGAGCCTCATGGAGGAACGCGGCACGCACGATGAACTGCCCATGAAGCCCCAGGTGCCTGCCTGGAGCCTGAACTCGGTGCTCGCGGACGACGCGATCGTCTGCGGGGACTCCGGCACCGTGACGACTTGGGTGGCGCGGCACGTCAAGATGCGCAAGGGGATGCAGTTCAGCTTCAGCGGCACCAACTGCTCGATGGCCGCCGGGTTGCCGTACGCGATCGGAGCGCAAGCGGCCTTCCCGGGCCGGCAGGTGGTTGTGTTCACCGGCGACGGCTCGCTGACGATGCAGCTCGGCGACTTCCTCACCTGCGTCCAGCACGACCTGCCCATCAAGATCGTCGTGGTTCGTAACGACAGCCTGGGGCTGATCAAGTGGGAGCAGATGGTGTTCCTGGGCAACCCTGAGTACGGGGTGGACATGGCTGCGCTCGACTTCGTCAAGTTCGCGGAAGCTTGTGGCGCCATGGGGGTCCGCGTCGAGCACCAGCGCGACTGCGTCTCGGCGATGCGCGCCGCCTTCGCCCACGACGGTCCGGCGATCGTGGAAGCAGTCGTCGACCCGCACGAACCCCCGCTGCCTGCCAAGGTCAAGAAGACTCAGGTGACCAAGCTGTTGAAGGCGCTCCGCGATGGCACGCCGAACCGCAACCGGATCGCGCTGCAGATGGTCAAGGACATGCTCGACGAGTCGTCCTTCGACGCCAGTCCGGGGCACGTCATACCCGAGCCCATCGCCAACATGGCTTCTCGCGCGGTCGAAGCAGCCCGACGACGGTCCTCGCATTAGAGATGGGACTGCCTCGGTAGGCGGCGCGTGGTCCGAACCTCCCTCGCCTGTCGAGTAAAGTCGACACGGCCGCGCGGAGCGCCGTGCGGGTCAGCGCGCCAGCGGGCTGTAGAAGACGAGCCCGTTGCCCTTGTTGTCGTAGACGACGGCGCGCCGTTCGTGCGCATCGTCGTACGGGTCCTTGACGATCCCGCCGCCGTTCTGCTCCACGAGCGCTGCCGCGGCGTCGACGTCATCGGTCTTGATCCCGACGACGACCTGGCCGGGCATCGGGTGATCGACGGCCGTCGCGAGTGCGATGGTGACCGACCCGCCGTCGATGGCCGCGAAGTGCGCACCGTCGCGGAACTTCAGGGCCATGCCGAGGGACTCGGTGTAGAAGCGGATCGACTCGTCGAGGTCGTCGGTCGACAGCACGATCATCCGGACGTCGTGAGAACTCACCGGGCACCTCCGAGTCGATTGCCGTCGAGCATAGTCACGGCGATGCCGCCGACCGACGAACGTGAGTGCAGCGACGGGCCCTTCAGGCCACGTCCGGCAGGTCCTGGTGGGTGCTGACCGCAAGCCGGTTCCAGACGTTGATGGCGGCGATCGCCATGAGCAGCGCGACGATCGTGCGCTGGTCGAACTCCCGCGCGACGTCGTCCCATACCGCGTCGGGTACGCCCGCCTCGCCGATCCGCGTCACGGACTCGGTGAGCGCCAGCGCCGCCCGCTCGGAGGCGGTGAACAGGCCCGGCGCCTCCCGCCAGGCCGAGAGCACGTCGAGCCGACGCTGGTCCTCGCCGGCCTTGCGTGCGTCCCGGTTGTGCATGTCGAGGCAGTACGCGCAGCCGTTGAGCTGGGAGGCACGGATCTTCACCAGTTCATAGAGGCCACGGTCGAGGCTGCTTGCTCCGACGTACTTCTCCATCGCGAGCACCGCCTCGTAGGCGGACGGGTCGACCGCATGGATGTCGAGGCGCTGTGCCTGAGTCGTCATCTGTCGTTCCTTCTGTCGTTCATCGGCTACCACCTCGGCAGCCGCGCGCCGTGCGCCGCTGCTAGCGGTCGGCCGTGAGCAGCTGGCGCAGCACGTACTGCAGGATCCCGCCGTGGCGGTAGTACTCCGCCTCGCCGGGGGTGTCGATGCGGACCAGGGCGTCGAACTCGACGTCGCCGGCGCGCACGTGCACGGTCTCGGGGATCCCGCCGTCCAGGGCCGTCAGCCCGGTGATGTCGAAGGTCTCCTCGCCGGTCAGGCCCAGCGACTGGGCCGACTCACCCGCGGCGAACTGCAGCGGCAGTACCCCCATGCCGATGAGGTTCGAGCGGTGGATCCGCTCGTAGGACTGGGCTATCACCGCCCGCACGCCGAGCAGCAAGGTGCCCTTGGCGGCCCAGTCGCGCGAGGAACCCGACCCGTACTCCTTGCCCGCCAGCAGCACGAGCGGGACGCCTGCGGCGGCGTAGCGCTCTGCGGCTTCGAAGATGCTGGTGACCGGGCCGCCGTCGCGGGTGAAGTCACGGGTGAACCCGCCCTCGGTCCCCGGGGCGATCAGGTTCCGCAACCGGATGTTGGCGAAGGTGCCGCGGATCATCACCTCGTGGTTGCCGCGCCGCGAGCCGTACGAGTTGAAGTCCTTGTGCTCGACGCCGTGCTCGCTCAGGTACCTGCCCGCGGGGGAGTCGGAGCGGATGGACCCGGCCGGGCTGATGTGGTCGGTCGTGACGGAGTTCCCGAGCATCGCCAGGACGCGGGCGCCGGTTATGTCGGAGACCGGCTCGCGCTCCTTGCCCATGCCGTCGAAGTAGGGCGGGCGGCGCACGTAGGTGGAGTCCGTGGACCACTCGAACGTGTCGCCGTCGGGGACGGGGAGCGAGCGCCAGCGTTCGTCGCCGGCGAAGACGTCGGAGTAGCCCTTGGTGAACATGTCGGCCTCGATGCAGGAGTCGATCACTTCGGTGATCTCCTCGGTCGTCGGCCAGATGTCGCGCAGGTGCACGGGTCGGCCGTCGCTGCCGGTGCCGATGGGCTCGCGCAGCAGGTCGACGTGCAGGGTGCCGGTGAGCGCGTACGCGACGACCAGCGGCGGCGAGGCCAGGAAGTTCATCTTGGTCTCGGGGTGGATCCGGCCCTCGAAGTTGCGGTTGCCGGACAGGACCGAGGCCACGGTGAGGTCGTTCTCGACCACCGCCGCACTGACCTCCGGGATGAGCGGGCCGGAGTTCCCGATGCAGGTGGTGCAGCCGTACCCGACCAGCTGGAAACCGAGTTTGTCGAGGTACGGGGTGAGGCCGGACCGCTCGTAGTAGTCCGTCACGATCCGGGAGCCGGGCGCGAGGGTCGTCTTGACCCACGGCTTGCGGGAAAGACCGCGTTCCACGGCCTTCTTGGCCAGCAGCGCCGCCGCGATCATGACCGACGGGTTCGAGGTGTTGGTGCACGACGTGATCGCCGCGATCACCACGTCACCGTTGTCGATGGTGTGGGACTGCCCCTCGAGCTCGATCGTGGCCGGCGTGCTCGGCCAGTCGTGCGGCATGGTGCAGCTGCACGGGGCGGTCGGCCCGTCCTCGGTGTGCCCGAAGTCGATCGCGATGGGGTCGCTCGCGGGGAACGTCTCGGCGAGCGCCTCGTCGAGTCCCGGTTCGATCGCCTCGGCGTGCGACCGCCCGGACAGCAGCTCGGCGATGGCGTGCGGCGCGATCCGCAACGGGATGCGGTCGTGCGGGCGCTTCGGACCGGCGATCGACGGTTCGACGGTGGACAGGTCGAGCTCGATGCGCCGGGAGTAGTCCGGCTCGCGGCTCGGGTCGTGCCACATCCCCTGTTCCTTCATGTACGCCTCGACCAGGCGGATCCGTTCCTCCGAGCGGCCCGTGAGGCGCAGGTAGTCGAGGGTCACGTCGTCGACCGGGAAGATCGCACAGGTGGCCCCGTACTCGGGGCTCATGTTGCCGATCGTCGCGCGGTTCGCCAGCGGCACGTTCGCGACCCCCGGGCCGAAGAACTCGACGAACTTGCCGACGACGCCGGTGGCGCGCAACAACTCGGCGACCGTCAGGACCAGGTCGGTGGCGGTGGTGCCGGGTTGCAGCTCACCGCTCAGCTTCAGCCCGACGACCGGCGGGATCAGCATGCTCATCGGCTGCCCGAGCATCGCGGCCTCGGCCTCGATGCCGCCCACTCCCCAGCCCAGCACGCCGAGCCCGTTGATCATGGGGGTGTGCGAGTCGGTGCCGACCAGGGTGTCCGGGTAGGCGGCGGCGCCGTCCGGCCCGTCCTCGGTGAACACCACCCGAGCCAGGTACTCGAGGTTCACCTGGTGACAGATGCCGGTGTCCGGCGGTACGACGCTGAAGTCGGTGAAGGCCTGCTGGGCCCAGCGCAGCAGCTGGTACCGCTCGGCGTTGCGCTCGAACTCGAGTTCTGCGTTGATACGGAACGCGTCGGCGCGCCCGAACACGTCGGCGATGACGGAGTGGTCGATCACCAACTCGGTCGGGCACAGCGGGTTGATCCGGCTCGTGTCTCCGCCGAGCTCCTCGATCGCGTCGCGCATCGCCACCAGGTCGACGACGCAGGGCACCCCCGTGAAGTCCTGCATCAGCACCCGCGCCGGGGTGTAGGCGATCTCACGGCCGTGCTCGGGCTCCGGGTCCCAGGCGGCGAGCGCGCTGATCTGCTCACCCGTCACGAGATGCCCGTCCTCGTTGCGCAGCAGGTTCTCGAGCAACACCTTGAGGCTGTACGGGAGCCGATCCGTCCCGTCGAGGCGGTCCAGCCGGTGGATGGTGTACGTCCGGTCGTTCACCGCCAGCCGGTCCCGGGTCGCGAAGCTGTCGGCAGCCATCGATCCCCCTTCGGGTCGCGGTTTCGTACTCCTCAACCTGCCACCACGCGCAGCCGAAGGCCAGCGGTGCAGCGGCGCGGTGCCTTCCAGCGACGCGCCACAGCCGGGCCGCTGTCGCAGCGTCCGCGATACTCCCGGCGTGCGGATCGTCAGGACGAGCGGGCCCGGCAGGGCACGGGTGGCGGCGGTGACGCTGGTCGCCGGCTTGCTCACCGTCCTACCGGCTGTCGCGGCTGCGGCCGCGGTACCGGGCGCCGCCGCGGCGCCGATCGTCGACGCCACACCGCACGCCGCGCCACAGCCGACACCACCCCAGACCTCCGACGACCCGACACCGGAGGACTCGACTCCCGTACCGCCACCCGAGCCCAGCCCGTCGCGTACGACAGAGTCGCCGTCGACGCCGACCCCGACGCCGACCACGACCACCCCGTCGCCGACCGAGTCGTCGCAACTGCCGGTGCCCCCGCCGTCGCCGACCCCGACGGCGACGCCGTCCGCCACCCCCGGAGCGTCCCCGACGGCGACGCCGTCCCGCAGCCCGGCCGTGCTGGTGCCCGGTTCCGGACCGGCGGTGCAGAGCACCGACATCCCGCTGGTGACCGGGCTCGTCGCCCTCGCGGTGCTCGTGGTCGCGGCGCTCGTGCTCTGGCTCGTCTCGCGCAGCGACCGGAGTTCCCGCCCGCCGGCCGCGGCCACCATGCCGCTGCCCGCGGTGCCGGCCGGAGCCGAACCGGGCCTCACCGCACTGCTGATCGAGCTCGCCGAGGCGATGATCGCCGCCGGCTACGGCGTGTCGGAGGTGCAGCAGACCCTGATGCGGGTGGCCACCGCGCGCGGCGCCCCGGGCGCCGAGGTGATCGTGTTCCCCACGGCCGCGCTGGTGTCGGTGCCGGGGGAGACCCGGGTCGAGACCGCAGCCGCGGTGGTCGGCGCCGGCTCGCTGCGGCTCGAGCAGGTGGACGCGGTCGGCCGGGCCAGCGCGGCCGCGGCCGACGGCGCCGTCTCCCCGGCACAGTCCGTCGCGGAGCTGCGGCGCATCTGGGCGATGCCACCGGCGTACCCACCGCTGCTGCGGACCGCCGGGTACGCGCTGCTGAGCGTGGGACTCGTGCTGCTGCTGAGCGGCAGCCTGCTGGACCTGCTCGTCGCGGCCTGCCTCGGTGCGGTCGTCGGCGGTGAGCTGCTGCTGGTCGGCCGGGCCTCCTCGACGGTGCGCGCTGTCGTGCCGCTGCTGAGCGCGTTCGTCGTCGCCCTCGTCGTGTTCCTGCTGGGACGCACCACCCTCGACATCGGTGTGCTCGCGCCGCTGATCGCCCCGCTCGTGGCACTGCTGCCCGGGGCGCTGCTCACCACGTCGATGACCGAGCTGGCGACCGGCCAGCTCGTCTCGGGCGCAGGACGGGTGGCCGGGGGGATCATGCAGCTGGTGCTCCTGGCGATCGGGATCATCGCCGCCGGGCAGCTGGTGGGCGTACCGGCGAGTGACGTCACCTCCACCGCGGTACGCCCGCTCGGCGACCTCGCCCCATGGGTCGGCGTCGCGGTGTTCGGCATCGGGATGGCCGTCCACCAGTGCGCGCCCCGCACCACCGTCCGCTGGATCCTGCTGGTGCTCTACGTGGCGTACGCGGCGCAGGTGATCGGCGGCATCTTCTTCGGCCCGGTGCTCGCCGCGTTCGTCGGCGCCCTGGTCATGACGCCGGTCGCGGCGTACGTCGCACGGCGGCCCACCGGCCCCGCCACGCAGGTCAGCTTCCTGCCGGCCTTCTGGATGCTCGTCCCCGGATCGCTCGGCCTGGTCGGGGTGACCAAGCTGCTCGGCAACGACCGCGTTGACGCGGGGAGCGTGCTCGTGACGACGGCGATCACGATGGTGGCGATCTCGTTCGGGGTGCTGATCGGGCGTGCCCTCGTCGGGGCGCTTCCCGGGCAGGTCGCCCGGTTCACGCGCTCGTTCCCGCTGCCCGGGCGGCGCTGACAACCGGGACGCGGGTCAGCCGGGTCGGTGTCGCGCGCCGGTTGCTCTAGGATGGGCCGGCTGCCGCGGGGCGTAGCGTAGTGGCTAGCGCGCCTGCTTTGGGGGCAGGAGATCGGGAGTTCGAATCTCCCCGCCCCGACCAGGACCGCCGCCGGCGGTTCCCCGCTCTCCGTCGTCTCCGTGGGATCGTCCCCGTGGGGAGCGCCCGGGCAGCACGAGACCTCCCACCGACCAGGAGCCGGATCCACTGTGAAGAGCGCTGTCGAGAACCTGTCGCCGACCCGGGTGAAGCTCACCGTTGAGGTGCCCTTCGAGGAGCTGCGTCCAGCACTCGACAAGGCGTACAAGCGGATCGCCTCCCAGGTGAACGTGCCGGGGTTCCGCAAGGGCAAGGTCCCCGCCCGGGTCATCGACCAGCGGTTCGGTCGGGCGCTGGTGCTCGAGGAGGCAGCGAGCGAGGCGGTCGGCGAACACCTCGAGGCAGCGGTTCGCGAGCACGACGTCAAGCTGCTCGGACGTCCCGAGGTGGAGATGGGCGAGCTGCACGACAACGCGCCGCTCGAGTTCACCGCCGAGGCCGATGTGGTGCCCGAGTTCGACCTGCCCGAGTACGCGGGGCTCGAGGTGACCGTCGACGCCGCCGAGGTCACCGACGAAGACATCGACAAGCAGGTGGACGCCCTCCGCAGCCGCTTCGGGACGCTGTTGGCCGTGGAGCGGCCGGCCGGCGACGGCGATGTGCTGCTCTTCGACCTCCGCGGGACCGCCGACGGCGCGCCGGTCGAGGACCTGACTGCCTCCGCGATGTCGTACGAGGTCGGCACCGACGGGATCGTCCCCGGCTTCGATGACGCGGTCCGGGGCGCGTCGGCGGGCGAGACCCGCACCTTCACCTTCACCCCGACCGCCGGTGAGTACCTGGACCGGCTGATCGAGGTGACGGTCGACATCACGACGGTGCGGGAGCGCTCGTTGCCCGACCTCGACGACGACTTCGCGGCACTGGCCAGCGAGTTCGACACGGTCGAGGAGCTGCGCGATGACCTGCGCAGCCGGCTCGCGCGCGTCAAGCTCGCCGAGCAGGCGTACGCGGCCCGCGACGAGATCGCCCGGGTGCTGCTCGAGAAGGCCGACGTGCCACTGCCGGAAGGGGTCATCGCGGCGCAGGTCGAGGACCACTTCGAGGACGGGCACGGCGACGACGAGCACCGTGCGGACGTCGAGGCCGAGGTGCGCGAGGCGCTGAAGACCCAGCTCGTACTCGACCGCATCGCCGAGGCCGAGCAGGTCGCGGTCAGCGAGTCCGAGCTCTCCGCCTGGCTGGTCGGGCAGGCACCCCGGTACGGCATGACCCCGGACCAGTTCGCGCAGGAGCTCGTCGGTTCCGGGCAGGTCACCGCCGCCGTCGCCGAGGTACGCCGCGGCAAGGCGCTCTCCACGGTGCTGGAGAAGGCCACGGTCGTCGACAGCAACGGTGCAGCGGTCGACCTGTCGGCCGTGTTCCCCGACCGCGACGAGGAGTCCGGGACGCTGAGCGAGGTCGAGGACGACGAGCCGTCCGACGACTCGCCCGCAGACGGGGGGCCCGCCGCCGCGGAATGAGCGCCGGTCGGTCGGGTCGGCGCGTACCGGCTCTGCCATCGGCGAACACCTGCGCCGTCACGGAAGGTGCGGGAGGGTCCGGCCGTTAGGGTCCAGGAGCGGGCGAACGCGCGACGACTACCGGACCAACGAGGAGCACCGTGAGCGAGAACTTGGCCGACCGGGGCAACGGCATCACCGGGTACCACGACTCGATCCGTGAACGGTTGCTGCGCGACCGCATCCTCTTCCTCGAGGGGGAGGTGCGCGACGAGATGGCCAACGACATCGTGCGCCAGCTGCTGCTGCTGTCGGCCGACGACGCCGAGCAGGACATCTACCTCTACATCAACTCACCCGGCGGCAGCGTGTCGGCGGGCATGGCGATCTACGACACCATGCAGTACGTCAAGAACGACGTGGCGACCTTCGGTCTCGGCATGTGCGCCTCGATGGGCCAGTTCCTGCTGACGGCGGGCTCCGCCGGCAAGCGGTACGCCCTGCCCAACACGCGGATCATGATGCACCAGCCGCTCGGCGGCCTCGGCGGCGTGCAGTCGCTCGTCGCCAAGCAGGCCGAGCAGATGGTCATCATCAAGCGCAAGATGACCGAGCTGATCGCACACCACACCGGTCAGGACTTCGAGACCATCGAGAAGGACTCCGAGTGGGAGAAGTGGTTCTCCGCGGAGGAAGCCAAGGACTACGGCATCGTCGACCACGTCGTCACCTACGCCGCCGAGGTGACCGGCGGCGGTGGCACGGCGGCGTGACGTGACCGACGAGAGACGAGGATCTTCCATGCACTCCATCGCTGCCACGACGATGCCCGCCATGACCGCGGTGAGCCGGCCGGCGCCGGGCGCGTACCAGCCGCAGACCGGGAGCGGACGCCACGACGGCGCACTGGCGCCCCAGAGCCGGTACGTGCTGCCCAGCTTCATCGAGCGGACCGCGCAGGGTTTCCGCGAGTTCAACCCGTACGGCAAGCTGTTCGAGGAGCGCATCATCTTCCTCGGCGTGCAGATCGACGACGCGAGCGCGGACGACGTCATGGCGCAGCTGCTGTGCCTGGAGTCGATGGACCCCGACCGGGACATCAGCATCTACATCAACTCCCCGGGTGGGTCGTACACCGCGATGACCGCGATCTACGACACCATGCAGTTCGTCAAGCCGCAGATCCAGACCGTCTGCCTCGGCCAGGCCGCCTCGGCCGCCGCCGTGCTGCTCGCCGCCGGCGCGCCCGGCAAGCGTTTCGCGTTGCCGCACAGCCGGATCCTCATCCACCAGCCCTACACCGAGGGCGGCGGACAGGGATCCGACATCGAGATCCAGGCACGTGAGCTGCTGCGGATGCGCGAGGAGATGGAAGGCATCCTCGCCCGCCACACCGGGCGCTCCGTCGAGGACATCCACCTCGATATCGAGCGCGACAAGATCCTCACCGCGCCGGAGGCCGTCGAGTACGGCATCGCCGACCAGGTCATCACCTCCCGCAAGGCGGTATAGCCCGCGCGCTGTTTGGCGGGCGCAGCGTCCGCCATGCGGCCGCTCGCGCCCGTCGACGCGTGAAAGTCCGGGCGAGTACCCGGTGGTCGAGCGCAGTCGAGACCACGCCGGCGATCATGGTCTCGACGACGCTCGACCAACTGTTGGTTGCGTCCGCTCTTTCGGAGCAGCAACCCGGGCCCGCGTCCGGTCGTGTCGCGGAGCGGTCGCGGTGTACGCGTGGCGTGTTCCGCTTTCGGCGAAACGGGGGCCCGACACGGTGTGGGGGTGCCGATGGGTGGGGTGCTCGGGGTACCGTCACTAGGACGTCCGCAGCCAGCGGGCCGCGCGAGGATCGCCTGAGCGAAGGATCCGTACCTCACCCGCGGTGCGGGTGGACATCGATCTACGAGGAGGACCGAGCCCGTGGCACGTGCTGGGGACGCCGGTGACCTGCTCAAGTGCTCCTTCTGCGGGAAGAGCCAGAAGCAGGTCAAGAAGCTGATCGCCGGGCCTGGGGTCTACATCTGCGACGAGTGCATCGACCTCTGCAACGAGATCATCGAGGAGGAGCTCTCGGAGTCCTCCGACCTCGGTTTCGAGGAGTTGCCCAAGCCGCGCGAGATCTTCGACTTCCTCGACCAGTACGTGATCGGTCAGGACACCGCGAAGAAGGCGCTGTCCGTGGCCGTCTACAACCACTACAAGCGCGTACAGGCGGGTGGGGACACCAAGCGCGACGATGCCATCGAGATCGCCAAGTCGAACATCCTGCTGCTCGGCCCGACCGGCTCCGGCAAGACACTGCTCGCACAGACCCTCGCCCGGATGCTCAACGTCCCGTTCGCCATCGCCGATGCGACGGCGCTGACGGAGGCGGGCTACGTTGGGGAGGACGTCGAGAACATCCTGCTCAAGCTGATCCAGGCGGCCGACTACGACGTGAAGAAGGCCGAGACCGGGATCATCTACATCGACGAGATCGACAAGGTGGCCCGCAAGAGCGAGAACCCGTCGATCACCCGCGACGTCTCGGGCGAAGGGGTCCAGCAGGCACTGCTGAAGATCCTCGAGGGGACGACGGCCTCGGTGCCACCGCAGGGTGGGCGCAAGCACCCGCACCAGGAGTTCATCCAGATCGACACCACGAACGTGCTGTTCATCGTCGGTGGCGCGTTCGCCGGACTCGACACGATCATCGAGCAGCGGATCGGCAAGAAGTCCCTCGGGTTCACCTCGTCGCTGAACGCGGAGGAGGACGTCGAGACCGGGGACGTGTTCGGCCGGGTGATGCCCGAGGACATGCTCAAGTTCGGGATGATTCCGGAGTTCATCGGCCGGCTCCCCGTCTTCACGTCGGTGACCGCGCTCGACCGCGACGCGCTGGTGCAGGTGCTCACCGAGCCGCGTAACGCGCTGGTGCGTCAGTACCAGCGGCTCTTCGAGCTCGACGGGGTCGACCTCGAGTTCACCGGCGATGCGCTGGAAGCGGTCGCCGACCTGGCGATCCTGCGCGGCACCGGTGCGCGGGGGCTGCGCGCGATCATGGAGGAGGTCCTCCTGAACGTGATGTACGACGTGCCCAGCCGCTCCGACGTGGCACGCGTCGTCGTCAACGCGGACGTGGTGCGCCAGAACGTGCTGCCCACCCTGGTGCCGCGCGAGGCCCCGACGACCAGCCGCCGGTCCCGCCAGGAGAAGAGCGCCTGACGGAACCGGCGGTCCGTTCGGGCCGTCAGCCCAGGGCTGCGACGAACCGCGGGAGCGCCTTGGCGGCGCCGTTCGCCGTGCCGCCCTTGAGGACCAGCACCCCTGCCTTCGCCGGTGTGGTGAAGGCGCACGCCGCGCCTGCCTTGACCGTTCCGCACTGCGCCGTGACGCCGTTGCCGGCCTGCGCGGCCGTGGCGCCGTGGACGCCGTACGCCTTGCGCCACTTGGCGAGGTAGCCGGCGGGAGCAGCAGCAGCGGGCGTGCCCGCGACAAGGGTGGCCTGCGGCGCGCCCTTCGCCGTGTACACGGCGGCGTGCGCACCACCCACTCCGAGCGCGGCGACCGGCTTCACCGCCGCGTTCGCCGCGTCGGCCGCGGCGGGCGTGGTGAGCTGGGCGTACGACCCGACGTGGGCCGGCAGGGCGCTCGCGGCCGGCGGCTTCGGCGGGACGACCGGTCCGAGGTCGTCCTCGCCGCCCGAGACCAGCAGGCCGGGGGACACGAAGGCGGCGTACGCGCCACCGCCGAGCACGACGACCGCACCCAGCAGCGCGAGCAGCCGGCGCCGCGAGCCGGAGCCGGTCGAGGTGTCGACGGCACCGGGAGTGACCGGCGCGGCCCGGTGCGACCCGGGGGCCGGCGCTGCGGCTGCAGGCAGTACCGCGTCCGGGAACGGCTGTGCGGCGGGCGCCTCAGCAACCGGAGCGGGAGGCGGGCCGGGAAGGATGTCGACCGCCGTGACGGGCGGTGGAACGGGAACGGCCTCCAGCGGCGCCGTGGCGGCACTCTCGGCGCTCTGCGCGCCCACGCTCACGAGGGCCGGCTCGGGTTCCGGCGCGCGCACCGGCTCGGGGTCAGGCTCGGGCGCGACGGCTGCGGGCGGGGGCATCGCCCAGGAGGGCAGCGGGACACCGGGCAGGACGGATGCGGACAGTGCCGAGCTGCTCGGCGCGGGAGGTGCGGTCGAGCTGGACTGACGTGCCATGGGATCACCTTTGCCAAGAGTCAGGAAGACGGATGAAGAGGACTCCTTAGTCCGTCTCGACGTTCTCGACGTGGTGCAACAGGTCCGAGTGGGTGAAGAGGTCTTGCCGATCCGGGCATTCGTCGCCCCGTGCACAAGGCGGCGGTGTTCGGCCGCCGTCGGGATGCGCGCGGCCGGTCAGAGGGTGACGTCGACGTGGACCGGCCCGTCGTCGGCCGGCTGGAAGTCGAGTTCGGTGATGCGCCCGGTGTCCGCGAGGTCGGCCGCTGCCGCGCGCACCCGTGCGAGCCGGTGCTCCGGGGCCCGGACGAGCGCCCGGGCGACCGGAGCCCGCATCGAGACCTTGGCGTCGGTCTTGGCCCGCCGCACGGCCGACAGCGCCTCCGCGACGTCGTCGAGCAGGGCCGGTTCACCGTCCGCGGCGTACGCCAGCAGTTCCTCGGCAGTCGGCCAGGTGGTCCGGTGCACCGAGTCCTCGTGCGTCCACGACCACACCTCCTCGGTGGCGAAGGGCAGGAACGGCGCGAACAGGCGCAGCAGCACGTCGAGTGCGAGCGCGAGCGTCGCGGACGCGGAGGCCGCCGGCTGCGGGCCGTGGCTGCCGTACGCGCGTTCCTTCACCAGCTCGAGGTGGTCGTCGCAGAACGCCCAGAAGAATGTCTCGGTCACCTCGAGCGCCCGGGTGTAGTTGTACGCGTCGAAGGCGTCGGTCGCCTGCCGCACGACCTCGGCCAGCCGGGCGAGCAGCGCACGGTCGAGGGCCGCAGTGACGACGCTGGCGTCGGTCGGGAGCGCCGGCCCCGGCGCGAGGACGAACTTGCTCGCGTTGAGCACCTTGATCGCCAGCCGGCGTCCGACCTTCATCTGACCCACGTCGAACGCGGTGTCCGTACCCGGGCGCCCGGACGCCGCCCAGTAGCGCAGCGCGTCGGCACCGTGTTCCTCGAGCAGGTCGATCGGCGTGACGACGTTGCCTTTGGACTTGCTCATCTTCTTGCGGTCCGGGTCGAGGATCCACCCGGAGATGGCCGCGTTGCGCCACGGTGCGCTGTCCTGCTCGAAGTGGGCGCGCACGACCGTCGCGAACAGCCAGGTGCGGATGATGTCGTGCGCCTGCGGCCGGACGTCGAACGGGAACACCTTGCCGAACAGTTCCTCGTCGCGGCACCAGCCACCGGCGATCTGCGGTGTCAGCGAGGACGTGGCCCAGGTGTCCATGATGTCCGGGTCGGCGGCGAAACCGCCTGCGGCGCCTCGTTGTTCCGGCTGGTAACCGGGCGGGGTGTCGCTGCTGGGATCGACCGGCAGCGCGTCCTCGTCGGGGATGATCGGCTCTGCGTAGACGGGTTCGCCCTGCTCGTCGAGCGGGTACCACAGCGGGATCGGCACACCGAAGAACCGCTGCCGGCTGATCAGCCAGTCGCCTGCCAAGCCTTCGACCCACGAGGTGTAGCGGGCCTGCATGTAGGGCGGGTGCCAGGTGATCTGGTCGCCTCGTGCGATGAGCGCGTCGCGCAACTCGGGCTCGCGTCCGCCGTTGCGGATGTACCACTGGCGGGTGGTGACGATCTCGAGCGGCCGGTCGCCCTTCTCGAAGAACTTCACGGCGTGGGTGATCGCGCGGGGCTCGCCCTCGACGTACCCCGCCTCGGCGAGGCCGGCGACGAGGCGCTCGGCGGCGGTGAACGGCGTCGCACCGGCCAGCTGGTCGTAGAGGGCGCGCCCGGCGGGCGACTCGATCCAGGCGGGCGTCTCGCGCTGCAGGCGGCCGTCCCAGCCGATGACCGGCCGGGTCGGCAGCGACAGCTCGCGCCACCAGGTCACGTCCGTGGTGTCGCCGAAGGTGCAGATCATCGCGATGCCCGAGCCCTTTTCCGGCTCGGCGAGGTGGTGGGCGAGCACCGGCACCTCGACGTCGAACACCGGAGTACGGACCGTGGTCCCGAAAAGTGGTTGGTAGCGCTCGTCGTCCGGGTGGGCGACGAGCGCAACGCACGCGGGCAGCAGCTCGGGGCGGGTCGTCTCGATGTGGACGCGAGTTCCGTCCGGGGCGGGGAATCCGATGCGGTGATACGCCCCTGGGCGCTCGCGATCCTCGAGCTCGGCCTGCGCGACTGCGGTACGGAAGGTGACGTCCCACAGCGTCGGTGCCATCGCCTGGTACGCCTCGCCGCGGGCGAGGTTGCGCAGGAACGCGCGCTGCGAGGCGGCCTGGCTCACCGGGTCGATGGTCTGGTACATCTGCGACCAGTCGACGGACAGCCCGAGCCGGCGCCACATGTGCTCGAACGCCTTCTCGTCCTGGGTGGTCAGCTCGAGGCACAGCTCGACGAAGTTGCGTCGGCTGACCGGCAGCGGTTGCTTGCCCGGCTCGGCGGGCGGCACGAAGTCGGGGTCGTACGGCAACGAGGGCTCGCAACGGACGCCGTAGTAGTTCTGCACCCGGCGTTCGGTCGGCAGGCCGTTGTCGTCCCACCCCATCGGGTAGAACACCTCCCGACCCCGCATCCGCTGGTAGCGGGCGACGCAGTCGGTGTGGGTGTAGGAGAACGCGTGCCCGACGTGCAGCGACCCGCTCGCGGTCGGGGGTGGAGTGTCGATCGAGTAGATCCGCTCGCGGTCCGCCGAGCGGTCGAAGCGGTAGGTCCCCTGCTCCTCCCACCGCTGCGACCAGCGCTCCTCGAGCCCCTCCAGGGAGGGCTTCTCCGGGATCCGCTCGTCGACGTGGCGGGACGGCGGGCGCACGGGTGACCCGGGCTGATCGGCGGGGGTGGACATGGTCGCCATCCTAGGCGGGCGTCCATGCAGTGCTGCTTGCGTGTGTTGCGGCGCCCGCTGTAGGCAGCGTTCCCGCTTGCTTCAGCTCAGCTCCTGGCGGCCAGCCGGGCGGTCAGCTCGGCGAAGGAGAGGTCGCGCCATCCCGACGCCCGCCCGGCCGAGCCGTACTGCACAGACAGCAGCTGCGGATGCTGACCGGTGAGCAGTGTCGAATCGGCGGGCCGCCCACGACCACGCTCGACCACCTGTGACGCGGGGTCCTCGGGGTATTCGAATGGAGAGCTGATCACCACGACCGGAGTGCCCTTCGGCAGGGTGTTGGCGTACGCCGCGACAGTGGTGATCGTCGAGACCGTACCCGCCGCGCGTTCCGGCTCGCCGTCCTCATCGATCACTTCGGCGCCACGAGAGAGCGAAAGGTACGCGAAGCCATCGGGGAATTGGACTCCCTCGGCCTTGAAGACTTGATCGATGCGTATCCTCAGCACGGCGTTGCGCAGCCTGATGTCGGGGAATGCTGAGCCGGACTCCCGCTCGAGCACGGTATGGCCGTCTTCGAAGCCGTCGATGCGGCCGGCGAGCGCAACGGCATACTGCTGCGCCAGCTCCTCGGGAGCGTCGAACACGCGGTAGTCGCCACTCCCGCCTGCGTCCAGTATCGACAGGTCAACAGCACGGGCCGTTGCCGCGGCAGAGGTGCTCCCCGCGGCCTTCGTGCTGGTGTCGTCCGATCGTGTCCCCGACACTGTCCCGCACCCCCCGGTCAGCAGCACGCCCACCGCCAAACCGATCCCGATGCGCGTCGTCTTTGCCCTCATGCGCGGACCCCCCTCTAGAACCATGCGTTGACGTGTGCGATGTGATGTGGGCCGAATGTTCGGGGTAGTAGGGGTAGGCGTCGTAGCGGCCCAGGCCGACTGAATGGCCGATTTCGTGGCAGGACGTCTTGCGCACCTGGAAATACTGCGACGATCGCTAGTCTTCGTCGCGCTGCTTGAGTTGTCCTCACTGACCATTCCCCCCGACTGCGGCACCTGTCAGCGTCCGAGCTGCCGTACGACCGCTGGAACCCTGACAAAGTGCCCCGGTCCAGCGCGAGGCCCGTCGACCGCCTGGCCGGCCCGCCGCCGGCTCTTCGGGCCGCCACCTAGACTCGGCGTCCGTGGCTGGACCTGACCGCCCTTCCCACCTGAGCGGTGAAATGAACCATGACGGCGGCGACCCGGAGCTTGCCCGGTACCGGCAGGTGAGCGCCGAGCTGCTCGCGCGGTGGCCGGAGAACCGGATTGCACCGGACCTGGACCGGATCCGCGCGCTGCTCGAACTGCTGGGGGACCCGCAGCGCAGCTACCCCGTGATCCACCTGGCCGGGACGAACGGCAAGACGTCGACCGCCCGCATGATCGAGTCGCTGCTGCGCGCACTCGGGCTGCGCACCGGGCTGTTCACCAGCCCGCACCTGCACTCCATGCGCGAGCGCATCCAGCTCTCCGGCGAGGCTGTCGGCGTCGCCGCGCTGCTCCGCGCGTACGACGACGTCGCCCCGTACCTGGCGATGGTCGACGAGCGTTCGACGGCGGCCGGCGGACCGCGGCTGTCCTTCTTCGAGGCGGTGACCGGGCTGGCGTACGCGCTGTTCGCCGACGCGCCGGTGGACGTCGCCGTCGTCGAGACCGGCCTCGGCGGTACCTGGGACGCGACGAACGTCGCCGACGGCAGGGTCGTCGTGATCACCCCGGTCGACCTGGACCACCAGCAGTACCTCGGGGACACCATCGAGGACATCGCCGCCGAGAAGGCCGGCATCATCAAGCGCGGCAGTCACGTCGTGCTCGGCCAGCAGGTGCAGGCCGCGGCCGAGGTGCTGCTCGAGCGGGTGCATCGCCTCGGCACCGACGTGGTCCGCGACGGCATCGACTTCGGGGTGCTGCGACGCGTGGTCGCCGTCGGTGGTCAGCAGGTGGACCTGCAGGGCCTCTCGGGGCCGTACGAGGAGCTGTTCCTGCCGCTGTACGGCGACCACCAGGCGCACAACGCCGCGATCGCCCTGGCGGCGGTGGAGTCCTTCGTCGGTGGCGGGCGGGAGCGGCTCGACCCCGAGGCCGTACGTGAGGGGTTCGCGGCGGTGACCTCGCCGGGCCGGCTCGAGGTCGTGCGCGGCGGGCCGACCGTGCTGGTGGACGCCGCGCACAACCCGCACGGCGCGCGGGCGCTCGTCGCCGCGGTGCGCGACGGGTTCGACTTCACCCACGTCGTGGGCGTTGTCGCGGTGCTCGCGGACAAGGACGCGTACGCGATGCTCGTGGAGCTCGAGCCGCTGCTGGCCGAGATCGTCGTCACGACGAACTCCTCCCCGCGCGTGCTCGACGCTGACGAGCTCGGCGAGATCGCCGCCGACGTGTTCGGATCCGAGCGCGTCGAGGTCGTCCCCGAGCTGCCCGCCGCGCTCGATGCCGGCGTACGGCGGGCGGACGAGGCGGCTGCCCGGCTCGGGGGAGGCGTCGGCGTGCTGGTGACGGGCTCCGTCGTGACCGTCGCCGACGCGCGAGAGCTGCTCGGGCGGGCCGATACCGTGGACTGACCGGTCGGGCCACGGGCCGTACCGACCGGAAGGCGAACCCCGCGCCCGCGGGACGGAGGCGATCGTGAAGACGCTGTGCCCGGCGATCCTCGGGCTCGAGGCGATCGTGCTGCTGCTCGCCATCCTGGTGTTGCTCTCGCTCACGACGGTCGGCGCACCGGGGGCGTGGGCGCTGGCCGCACTCGCGCTGCTCGCGGTGGTCGGCGCCGGGCTGTTCCGTCGGCGACCGGCCGTCGGGCTGGCCGTCGGCTGGGCCGTGCAAGGGCTCGCCGTACTGTCCGCACTGATGGTCCCCGCGATGCTCGCGGTCGGGATCGTGTTCGGTGCGCTCTGGTGGACCGCCGTGCACTTCGGCGGCAAGGTCGACCGGCTGGAAGCCGCTCGCGCCCGCCGTCCCGAGTAGCGAGCCGCGCGTACCGGTCGGTTAGGGTCGGCCCGCCCGGCCGCACCCGCGGCCGTTCCGGATGAATGTGGCAGAACTCCGCAAAGAGCGGACTCCTGCCACATTCATCCGGAATCGCTCGCCGCTCGCGCGGCCGACACCCCGAGGGAGTCTCACGTGTCCGAGCGCACGCTGGTCCTGGTCAAGCCCGACGGGGTCGCCCGCGGACTGGTGGGGGAGGTCCTCGGCCGGCTGGAGCGCAAGGGGTTCGAGCTTGTCGCGATGGAGCTGCGTACGCTCGACCGCGCCACCGCCGAGGAGCACTACGGCGAGCACCGTGACAAGCCGTTCTTCGCGGACCTGGTGGCGTTCATCACGTCCGCACCGCTCGTCGCCGCGGTCGTGCAGGGCAGGGACGTCATCGCGAGCTGGCGCACGATGATGGGCGCGACCGACCCGGCCAAGGCCGCCCCCGGCACCATCCGGGCGGACCTGGCCACCGAGACCAGCCAGAACGTCACGCACGGGTCGGACTCGCCGGAGTCGGCGGCGCGCGAGATCGCGCTCTTCTTCCCGGACCTCGCCCAGCGCTAGCCGCTGCGGCCCGGCCGCCGCGGACGGCGTGTGGACGAGCACCCCTGCGGGCGCCCTACCATGGGCTCTCACGCGTCCGGCGGCTGCGGGGTACCCCTGGCATCTGCTACGTCCGTCGCCCGCGCCAGCAACCGATCGGAAGGCCTTCCGCCCCCATGGCTAACAACATGTCGTTCATCGGCCGCGACATGGCCGTCGACCTCGGCACCGCGAACACGCTGGTGTACGTCCGCGGCCGCGGGATCGTGCTGAACGAGCCGAGCGTTGTCGCGATCAACCAGAACACCGGGGGAATCCTGGCCGTCGGATCCGAGGCGAAGAAGATGATCGGGCGTACGCCCGGCAACATCGTCGCGATCCGGCCGCTCAAGGACGGCGTCATCGCGGACTTCGACACCACCGAGCGGATGCTGCGCTACTTCATCCAGAAGGTGCACCGCCGCCGGCACCTGGCCAAGCCGCGGCTGGTCATCTGCGTACCGTCGGGCATCACCGGAGTCGAGCAGCGGGCCGTCAAGGACGCCGGGTACGCCGCCGGCGCGCGCAAGGTCTACATCATCGAGGAGCCGATGGCCGCGGCGATCGGCGCGGGCCTGCCGGTGCACGAGCCGACCGGCAACATGGTCGTGGACATCGGTGGCGGTACGACCGAGGTCGCGGTGATCTCCCTCGGCGGCATCGTGACGAGCATCTCGATCCGCGTGGGCGGTGACGAGCTCGACCTGGCGATCATCAACTACGTCAAGAAGGAGTACTCGCTCATGTTGGGCGAGCGCACCGCGGAAGAGATCAAGATGGCTATCGGGTCGGCGTTCCCGATGCCCGACGAGCCGCACGCGGAGATCCGCGGGCGGGACCTGGTGACAGGTCTGCCGCGCACGGTCGTGGTGACCGCCGAGGAGATCCGACGGGCGATCGACGAACCGACGAGCGCGGTCGTCGACGCGGTGAAGACAACCCTGGACCGCACCCCGCCCGAGCTCTCCGGCGACATCATGGACCGCGGGATCGTGCTCACCGGCGGCGGTGCGCTGCTCAAGGGCCTCGACGAGCGGCTCCGGCACGAGACCGGCATGCCGATCGTGATCGCCGACGACCCGCTCGACTGCGTGGCGCTCGGCTCGGGCAAGTGCGTGGAGGAGTTCGAGGCGTTGCAGCAGGTGCTCATCTCCGAGCCCCGCCGCTGACCTCGTCGGGAACCGGCCGCGGGCCGGGAGCGTCACGACTCGAGGTGGCGTTGACGCGCCGCCGGTCGGCGCGACGGACGTGAGGCAGGGACTGTGAGGGACACCCGACGCAGCCGGGTCGTGCTGTCCCTGCTGCTGGTGGTGTCCCTCACCATCGTCGTGGTGGGGCTGCGCGGCGCGGGCGACGGCGCCCGGGAAGGCGCGGCAGGCGTGTTCGGGCCGCTGGAGAGCGCCGCGGCGGCCATCGTGCGGCCGGTGAGCGACTTCATCGGCTCGATCCGCACCCTGGGCAGCAAGGACGAGCAGATCGCGGCGCTGCAGGCGGAGAACGACGCGCTACGCACCGAGCTGAACACCTCCGAGTACGCCCGTACGCGCGCCCGCGAGCTCGACGAGCTGCTCCACGTCGCCGGCCTCGGCCGCTACCGCACGGTACCGGCGCAAGTCGTCGCCACCGGACCCGCGCAGGGCTTCGGACGTACCGTGACCATCGACGCGGGCACCCTCGACGGCATCAAGGTCGACCAGACGGTGCTCTCCGGCCAGGGCATGGTCGGCAAGGTCGTCGCCGTGGCGTCGACAACCGCCGTGGTGCAACTGCTCACCGACCCGACGAGCACGGTCGGCGCGCGGCTCGAGGGCAGCGCCCGGGTCGGCCTGCTCAGCGGGAACGGCGACCCGGACGAGCTGACGCTCGCGATGCTCGACCAGAGGTCGAGCCTGACGGTCGGGGACCGGCTCGTCTCCAAGGGCTCCGCGGGCGGGGACCCGTACGTGCCGGGTGTCCCGCTCGGCGTGATCACCAGCCTCGGAGGCATGCCGGGGGGCAGCGGGCGTGTCGCGACCGTGCAGCCGTACGCCGACCTGACCGCGCTCGACCTGGTCGGCGTGGTGGTGGAACCGCCGCGCACCGACCCGCGCGACGCCCTACTCCCGCCCGTGCCGTCACCAGCGACATCATCGACCTCTACTTCAGGTACAGGGTCGTGACGTGACTGCGTTGCGTGGCGTCGCCGTCCTCGTGCTGCTGCTCACGGCGCTGCTGCTGCAGCTGACCGTGCTGCCGCGGTTCGGGCTCCCCGGAGCGACGCCCGACCTGCTGCTCGTCGTCGTCGCCGCGCTCGGGCTCGCCGGGGGCGAGGTGCGCGGGGCGGGAGCCGGCTTCGCCGCCGGGCTCGCGCTCGACCTGGTGCCGCCGGCGGACGGTGTGCTCGGGCTCTCGGCGCTGGTGCTGACGGCGGTCGGCTACGTGGCCGGGGTCTGGGGGTACGAACGCGACCGCGGCGCACTGCTCACGATCGGCGCCGTGAGCGGGCTGGCCGCCGCCGCCGTCGTGGGCTACGCGATGGTCGGCGGTGTCGTGGCCGATCCGCGGATCGTCTGGGAGCGCGTACCGCTGCTCGTCGGCACGCAGGCTCTGTACGCTGCTGTCCTCGCCGCATTCGTCGTCCCGCTCGTGGGAGCTTTGGTGCGCCGGTTGGCTCCGCAGGACACCGGCTACGAGCTCGGCAGGTACGACCGGTGACCCGGCACACGGCGGGAACGACCCGGCACACGGAGGGAACGCAGGGGCGACATCGGGCGTCGCACCCCAGGGCGGATCGGCTCGGATCGTGGGAGGGCGCATTGTGACCGACCGCTCGAACCTGCGGTTGCTGGTCCTCGGTGCGTTGCTGTTCTCCCTGATCGTGACGCTGCTCGGGCGGCTGTTCTTCCTTCAGGTGATCAGCGCCGACACGTACAACCAGATCGGCAGCCGCAACGCCGTCCGGGAGGTCATCACGCCGGCTCCCCGCGGGCTGATCCTGGACCAGGCCGGCCGACCCCTGGTCGGCAACCGGACCTCGCTCGTGGTGTCCCTGGACCGCGAGACCTTGGAGAAGCAGCCCGACCACGGCAAGGCCGTGCTGACCCGGCTGGCCGGCCCGCTCGGCACGACGTACCAGGCGCTCGCCGACCGGGCCAAGCTCTGCGGCACCGACGGTGCGGTGCGCGGCGTGTGCTGGAACGGCTCGCCCTTCCAGCCGATCCCGGTCGCCAAGGACGTCTCCACCGACCTGGCGCTCTCGATCATGGAACGGCGCGCGGACTACCCGGGCGTCGTCGCGCAGCTCGAGACCGTACGGGACTACCCGGAGGTCGACGGGCTGAACGCGGCGCACCTCTTGGGCTACCTCGGCGCGGTCAGCGAGCAGGAGCTCACCGCCCAGCAGCAGCAGCTCTCCGCCGGCAGCATCACCCCCGAGCAGGCGACCCTGACCGGCACGGACCTCGTCGGGCGCGCCGGGCTCGAGGCACAGTACGACGACGCGCTGCGCGGGCGCGCCGGGGTGAAGACGCTCTCGATCGACATCGCCGCCAACGTGCTGGGCACGGTCAGCGAGACCGACCCGACCCCAGGCGACTACCTCGTGACGAACGTCGACGCCCGGTTGCAGGCGGTGGTCGAGAAGCAGCTGCTCGCCGCCGTGAAACGGGCCCGGGCGACGGTCAGGCCCGGCACGAGCCAGCACTACAAGGCCGACTCGGCGGCAGCGGTGGTGCTGGACGTGACGAACGGGCACGTGCTGGCGATGGCGTCGTACCCCACGTACGACCCGGCCGTCTGGGTCGGCGGGATCTCCTCGAAGGAGTACCGCAAGCTCACGGCCAAGAAGTCGAACTACCCGTTGCTGCCGCGTACCGTCCAGGGCCAGTTCGCGCCCGCCTCGACGTTCAAGATCGTCTCGACCTCCGCGGCACTCATGAACGGCTACTCGATGAGCCAGCCGTACAACTGCCCGTCCACGGTCACGGCCGGTGGCCGTACCTTCAGCAACAACGAGGGCGCCTCGCACGGGATGATCACGTTCAAGCGCGCGGTCGAGGTGTCGTGCGACACCATCTTCTACAACGTCGCCAAGCACTTCTGGGAACGCGCCGGTGGGCTGTCGGCGACCAGCGAGGACCCGATCGCGAAGATGGCCGAGGCGTACGGGCTGGGAAGGCGCACCGGCATCGACCTGCCGAGCGAGGCCGCCGGCATCGTCGGAGGACGCAAGTTCTTCGCCGACCTGACCAAGCGCTACCAGGCCGACTGGTGCGCGAACAAGGACAACAAGTCGCTGACGCCGTATGCCCGGCAGGTCTACGCCGAGAACTGCCAGTACGGCTACCGCTACCAGGTCGGCAACGCGGTCAACCTCGCGATCGGTCAGGGCGACACGCTCACGACCCCGCTGCAGATGGCGCAGGCGTACGCCGCCCTGGCCAACGGCGGGCGGATCTTCCAGCCGCAGGTGGCCAAGGCGATCATGTCGCCCGAGGGGAAGGTCGTGAAGACCTTCAAGAAGGTGCGTACCGGCACGCTCCCGGTGTCCACGCCCGTGCAGGACTACCTGCGGCAGGCGTTCAAGGACACCACCGTGAAGGGGACCGGCGCGCCGCCGTTCGCGGGCTTCCCGCTCAAGAAGGTCGGCGGCATCGCCTCCAAGACCGGTACCGGCCAGGTCGCGGGCAAGCAGTCGACGTCCTGGTTCGCGACGTACGCGCCGGCCGACGCACCCAAGTACGCCGTCGTCATGATGGTGTCGCAGGGCGGGTACGGCTCGACCACCTCCGGGCCGAGCGTGCGCAAGATCTACGAGGCGATCTTCGGGGTCAAGGGGTCGTCGGTCGACCCGGCCCGCTCGGTGCTCGTCGGCGGCGCCCCGCTGACCAAGCTGCCGACCATCGACGCCGACGGCACGCCGGTGTACCCGGGGGCAGGCCACGACAAGCCGGCCAAGGCCGACAAGCCGGTCAAGCAGAAGCCGAAGCGGGGCACCGACGGTGCCGTACGCGCCGCCGCGCTGCAGCAGGACGGCGCGGCTCCGACGGGCGGGGTCGCGGGCCTCGTGCTCGCCGTACCCGTGCTCGCCCGGTTGCGCCGCCGCTCCGGTCCGTTCCGGATGAATGTGGCAGGACTCCGCTCTAGGCGCACTCCTGCCACATTCATCCGGAACGGGGGGAGGGGCTCGTGACGTACGGGTACCCGAGCACGATCCCGCGGCGTACGACCGGCGACGTCGTCGCGCGCGCCACCGGCGGCTGGGGCTACCTGCGCGGTCTCGACTGGTGGCTGCTGCTCTCCGCCCTCGCCCTGTCGATCATCGGCGCGCTGCTGGTCTGGTCGGCCACCCGCGCCAAGCAGATCAGCTTCGGCAACGACCCCGAGACGTACTTCAAGCGGCACCTGCTCAACCTGGCGATCGGGCTGGTCCTCGGGTTCTTCATGTCGCGGGTGGACTACCGGCTGCTGCGCGCCTACAGCCCGATCCTGTTCGGGCTCTCGGTGCTCGGGCTGCTGGTCGTGCTCTCACCGCTGGGTCAGACGATCAACGGTACGAAGGCGTGGATCCCGCTGCCGGCCGGATTCTCGATCCAGCCGGCGGAGTTCACCAAGATCGGCCTGATCCTGGTCGTCGCGCTGCTGCTCGCCGAACGCCGCGACGCCGAGAGCGAACCGGCGAACCGCGACATCCTGATCTCCTTGGCCTGCTTCGCGGTTCCCGCCGTACTGATCATGCGGCAACCGGACCTCGGCACCGCGTTGATCATGGCGGTCGCGGTGTTCGGCATGATCGCGGTCTCCGGCGCACGCACCCGGTGGATCGTCTCGATGATGGCCGGCGCCGTCGCCGCCGCGGTCGCCGTCGTGCAGCTGGGGATCCTGCAGACCTACCAGCTGCAGCGGCTCACCGCGTTCGCCGATCCCGACGGCGGCGGACGGACCTTCGGCTACAACACCCAGCAGGCGCGGATCGCGATCGGCTCGGGCGGCCTGACCGGGGAGGGCCTGTTCCACGGCGCCCAGACCCAGGGTCGCTTCGTCCCGTTCAACCAGACCGACTTCGTCTACTCCGTGGCGGGGGAGGAGCTCGGCCTGATCGGCGCCGGCGCGATCATCCTGCTGTTCGGGGTGCTGCTCTGGCGCGGGGTACGCATCGCGACCCGCGCGTCGGACATGTTCGGCCGCCTGGTCGCCGTCGGGGTGCTGTGCTGGCTGTCGTTCCAGGCCTTCGAGAACATCGGCATGAACCTCGGCATCATGCCGGTGACCGGCGTACCGCTGCCCTTCCTGTCGTACGGCGGCACCTCGATGTTCGCCACCTGGATCGCGATCGGGCTGCTGCAGAACGTCCACCTGCGCTCCCAGGACTGACCCGCAGGGTTGATCATGACAGCCCGCGCCCCACGCTGCGTTGATCATGATGTCGCGGGTCGCAAACGGGCTTTGCGACCCACGACATCATGATCAACGGCGGCAGGGGTGGCGCCATCTCATGATCAACACTCGCCGGTCAGGAAGCGCCGGACCGTACGCCCCATCCGGTGGTGCGGACCGACATCGCGGTACGTGAAGCGCAGCACGTCGGCCTCGCCCGACACCACGAAGTCGTTCTGCCGGCTGCGGTCGTGCAACAGGGCCTGCGGAAGCTCGTGCGGTACGCGCCCGTCCATCTCGCCGATCAGCCAGCGACCGCACCGCTGCTTCCAGGCCAGGTCACCGCGTCCGAGCAGCACGCCGAGCGCGTCGAACACGTCCACCTGCAGCTCGTCCGGCGCGATCCCGACATCCAGGCAGTCCAGGCGGCCGAGGGTCTCGAGGGGCGACTCCGCTCGCCCGTCCGAGAGCGCCCACCACTCGTGAGTGCGCTCGACCCCGCGGCGCCGCCGGGCGAGGTCGTGGGCGAGCGCCAGGCCCTCGGCGTCGAGCAGCTTGTGCTGCTGGGCCGAGTCCATCATCGACACGGCCGAGCCGCGGCCCGCACGCGGCACCGTCTGCGCGAGCGCCCACTCCGGTGCCGCGACCAGCCGCCCGGCCACCGGCACGACGCGCAGCCCCGCGTCGTACTGGCGAAGCAGGATCCCGTCGCGGCTGCGCGTCGACCGCCCACCCGGCAGTGCTGCCTCGGCCACCGGCGGCCACGGCAGGCCCTCGATGCCGAGCAGAGCGCACGCCGCCGCCCCGATGGACACGGCCTCGGGCCCGTAGGCGAGCAGGCCCGCCCACGCGGCGCGTACCGCGCGCTCCTGACCGCTGAGCAACCCCACATCCCCCGGCCGGGTGTCGTACACACCCGTGGTCAGCCGGCTCCAGCGGCCGTGCCGTACCAAGGCGGTACGCCGGGTGCTGCTGACGCCGAACTCGTCGCAGTCACGGCTGCTGAGCAGGCCGCCCTGGAGCTGGGCGCGCGCGAGCAGCTCGGCCGGTACGGCGGTGACGGGACGCACCTGCCCATCCGAGCCGGTCCTGCGGCGGACCCACGCGGGTCGCGCCCGAAGCTGTGGACGGCGGTGCACCGTCGCTACGTGGGGACGAGCATCCCGGCACCCGCGGTCGAGCACTCCCGACTCGCCCGGTCCCGCTGAGTCGATCATGGAATCGCGGGTCCTACCTGCCGTCGATCGAGCCCGTGGCGTAAACGATCGGGGGCCGATCAGGGTCGGTTCGGTCGGTCACTGTGGGAGTCGGGTTGAACTGGTTGGATCGCGCTCGGGTGCCCTCGCTAGCGGCCGCGGTGGAGCTTGCGCAGGTTGTGGGCGGTGCAGACCAGGAGCCATTCGGCGTTCGC
>OFIS01000159.1_pt1 | contig 70047 bp, 73 predicted proteins | sample 1775071 | NCBI WGS metagenome assembly OFIS01 (sample SAMN08195774, study PRJEB24354) | sludge metagenome | isolation source: sludge from phenol fed wastewater aerobic bioreactor C | place: India: Nagpur | collected 2016-09-17
GCCGCGGGGTGCCCTTTCTCTTTGGCTACTTTCTCTTTGGGCACGCAAAGAGAAAGTAGCTCGGGCGCCGGCAGGCGGCCGAAACCGCTTTGAATCTCGCGAGAGAAACAGCAAGAGCCCCTCTCCCCTACCCCTCTCCCGCCAGCGGGAGAGGGAAGAAAAGTGTGCCCCATGAGGCCCACCTCCCTCTCCGCCCGCGTCACCGTCCTGCTCGCCATCGTCTGCCTGCTCGTGCTCGGCGGCGGCGCGAAACTGATGGACTGGCGGATCGACCACGAGATGGCCAGCCGCTATCGCCAGGACCTGCTCAGCCAGGCCCACGCGCTCGGCAACATGGTTGCGCTGGAGCAGGACGTGCCCGCCGGCCATCTCGCCGATGGCCTGCCGGCCGGCGACAGTTGGTACGAGTTGCGCTGCGACGGTGCGCCGGTGCAGCGCAGCGATCCGCCGCCGCCCGCCGTGCCGAAGGGTTGGCCTGACGACGTGGGCCCGCGGCCGCGCTTCGCCCGGCTCGGCCAGCACGAGCATCACCTGGACTCGGTGCGACTGAGCTTCGCCCGCCCCGTCGGCGAGGACGACGGCGCCCGCGCCGCGGCGCCCGCCACGTGCCGGCTGTTGTTCGTGCAGGATCGCCACACGCTCGACCAGCTGCTGCTGGCGATCGACTGGATCCTCGCGCTGGGTCCGCTGCTCGCCGCCGCGATCGCGCTGATCGCGGTGCCGCTGGTGGTGCGGCGCGGCCTGCGCCCGATCGGCGCGCTGGTGGAACGCATGCACGGCATCGGTCCGAACGCGCCCGGCCAGCGGCTCGCGGCGATCGGCCTGAAGGAGCTCGATCCGCTGGTGGCGCGCTTCAACGATGTGCTGGCGCGCATGGACGACGGCCTCGCGCGCGAGCGCCAGTTCGCCAGCGGCCTCGCCCACGAGACGCGCACCCGGCTCGCCGAGCTGCGCGCGCTGGCCGAAGTGGAAGCGCGCTATCCCAGCGGCCGCAGCATGACCGAGCTGCTCGCCGAGATCGGCAGCATCGGCGCGGAACTGGAAGCCACCGTCACCGCCCTGCTGCTGCTCACCCGCCTGCAATCCGGGCTGGAGCAGCCGCAGTGGCAGACGCTGGCGCTGGCGCCGTGGCTGGAACGCCAGCTGCAGCGCCAACAGGCCACCGCTGCAGCGCGCGGCCTTGCGTTGGTGAGCGAAGGCAGCCCACCGGAAGGCTTGCACACCGATCCCGCGCTGCTGGAAGTGATCGTGGGCAACCTGCTCGGCAACGCCTGCGCCTACGCGCCCGCGGGCGACACCGTGCACCTGCGCGTGGACGCACGCAGCCTCGCCATCGACAACGTCGCGCCCGACCTCGCCGAAGCCGATCTCGCCAGCTTCGGCCAGCGCTTCTGGCGCAAGCAGCTGCCGCACGCCAGCCACGCCGGGCTGGGCCTCGCGCTCACCGTCGCCGCCGCGCAGGCGCTCGGCCTCGCGCTGGACTTCCGGCTCGATCCGCAGCAGCGTCTGCATGCCACGCTGGATTGGCGCAACGCGATCACCCGGGAACGAGCCACGCCATGAGCGACGCACCCACCCCCATCCTGCTCGCCTGGAGCGGCGGCAAGGACTGCCTGATGGCGCTGCAGCGCCTGCGCGCCGATCCGCACTGGCAGGTCGTCGGCCTGCTCACCACGATCAACCGCAGCTATGCGCGCATCGCCATGCACGGCGTGCGCGCGGATGTGCTCAAGGCCCAGGTGGATGCGCTCGGCCTGCCGCTGGTCGAGGTGCCGCTGGACTGGCCCGGCAGCAACGAGGCCTACGAGGCCGCGCACGCGCAGGCGCTGGCCGATGCGCGCATGCGCTGGCCCGGCATCCGCCACTGCGCATTCGGCGACCTGTTCCTCGAAGACGTGCGCGACTACCGCGTGCGCCAGCTGGCGCGCGAGCACTGGCGCGCGGTGTTCCCGCTGTGGGGCGAGGACACCGCCGCGCTGTCGCGCCGCTTCGTGGCCGAAGGCCATCGCGCCCTGCTGTGCTGCGTGGACACGCAGCAGCTCGACGCGAGCTGGTGCGGCCGCGCCTACGACGCCGCCCTGCTCGACGCCCTGCCCGCCGGCGTCGACCCCTGCGGCGAGCGCGGCGAGTTCCACACGCTGAGCTTCGGCGGCCCGCTGTTCAAGCACACGCTCAAGCTCAGGCGCGGCGAATCGGTGCTGCGCGACAACCGTTTCCAGTTCACCGATTTCATGCTCGACGATGCCGCGCAAGGTTGATCGCCATGTGCTGCCCGACGTGCTGCAACCCGGCCTCGCGCTGGTGTTCTGCGGCACCGCCGCCGGCAAGCGCTCCGCCGCCGAACGCGCCTACTACGCCCACCCCGGCAACCTGTTCTGGCACGCGCTGTTCGAGGCCGGCTTCACCCCGCGCCTGCTCGCACCGCAGGAGTTTCCGCTGCTGCCGCAGTTCGGCATCGGCCTCACCGACCTCGCCAAGCGCCACAGCGGCAACGACGACGAACTGCCGCACGATGCCTTCGACGCCCCCGCGCTGCGCGCGAAGATCGTGCGCCATGCGCCGCGCCTGCTCGCCTTCACCAGCAAGAACGCGGCGCGCGCCGCGCTGGGGCACGCCGTCGACTACGGCCCGCAGGATGAATGCATCGGCAGCACGCGCGTATTCGTGCTGCCTTCGCCCTCGGGGCAGGCGCGTGGGCATTGGGATCTCGCGCCGTGGCGCGAGCTGGCCGCGATCTGCTCCCCGCCAAGGTGAGGATCGGCACTTACGACAACGCCACCCCCTCCCCTGCGCGCAGGGGAGGGCCGGGGTGGGGTGCTCCCCTTGGCAACGCCACGCGCACTACCGCACCGCCCTGGCATCCACACCATCGCCCGCCAGCACACCGCAACGCAGCGGCGGCTGCACGCTGCCGGCCGGTTGCGCGTGCAGGTCGGCGGGCAGTTCGCGGCTGGCAAGCCAGGCGGCGACGGCGGTGATGTCGGCTTCGCCGAGGCGGCCGGCGATCTCGGCCATGCAATCCGGCGCCGCGCTGGCGCGGGTGTGCGTGCGCCACGCGCCGAGCTGGGCGCTGAGGTAGTCGTAGGGCAGGCCGACGAGGCCGGGGATGTCCGGCTCCACGCCGGTGAGCTGGCTGCCGTGGCAGCGCGCGCAGGCGGGTATGCCGCGCGCGGGATCGCCCTCGCGGGTGAGCTGTTCGCCGCGCTGCAGGGCGGCGGCGGGCAAGGCCGGCACCGGCGAGCGCGCATACGGCACCTGCTGCGCGGCGAAGTAGTCGGCGATCCGGCGCAGATAGGTCGGATCGAGTCCGCGCACCGCGTATTCCATCGGCGCGTACTTGCGCAGGCCGCGCTGGAAATCGTCGAGCTGGCGCGCGAGGTAGCCGGCCGGCTTGCCGGCTAGGCGCGGGAAGAAGCCGCTGCCGGGCGAACCCTGGCCCTGCGCGCCATGGCAGCTGGTGCAGGCGGCGATGCGCTGCTGCAGGGTGTCGGGCACCGGCGGCGCGGAGGGCAGCGTCGGCGTGGCGGCAAAGGCGGGGGTGAGCAGCAGCAGAAGCGCGAAGGCCGGCAGTCGTCGGGTCATGCCCGGAGTATAGGCAGATTCGCCGCCGCGCCGGCGCGGCTATGCTCTGGCAACCGCGACCCGCGCGTCGCGCCTGCCGGGGGCAAGACCATGTCGCATCGCCTGTACGCACGCTCGCTGTTTGCCGCCGCCCTGCTCGCCAGCGCGCCACTGGCCGCGCAGCAGGGCGGCGGCGAATACGCCTCCATCGCACAGCTGCAGCAGCGCATGGACGCCGGCTCGCTCAGCAGCAAGACGCTGACGCAGGATTTCCTCGACCGCATCCGCCGCATCGACCAGGGCGAAGCCGGCCTGCACGCGGTGCTGCAGACCAACCCCGACGCCCTGATGATCGCCGCCGCGCTCGACGCGAAGCGCACGAAGCAGCACGGCCCGCTGTACGGCATCCCGGTGCTGCTGAAGGACAACATCGACACCGGCGACCGCGAGCAGACCACCGCCGGTTCGCTCGCACTGGCCGGCGCGCCGGCGCCGCAGGACGCCACCGTGGTCGCCAGGCTGCGCGCGGCCGGCGCGGTGATCCTGGGCAAGACCAACCTCAGCGAATGGGCCGACTTCCGCTCCAACCACGCCAGCAGCGGCTGGAGCGGCGTGGGCGGGCAGACGCGGAATCCGTATGCGCTGGACCGCAACCCCTGCGGCTCCAGCGCCGGCTCCGGCACCGCGGTGGCGGCCGGCCTCGCCACGGTGGCACTCGGCACCGAGACCGACGGCTCGATCATCTGCCCCGCCTCGATGAACGGCATCGTCGGCATCAAGCCCAGCGTGGGCCTGGTGAGCCGCGCCGGCATCGTGCCGATCAGCCACAACCAGGACACCGCCGGCCCGATGGCGCGCGACGTGGCCGACGCCGCCGCCCTGCTCACGGTCATCGCCGGCAGCGACCCGCGCGACCCGGCCACCATCGACGCCGACAAGCACGCCACCGACTACACGAAGTTCCTCGACCCGAACGGCCTCAAGGGCAAGCGCATCGGCGTGGTGCGCGCGCTGGCCGGCAACGAGCCGAACGCCGACCGCGTGCTCGATGCGGCCATCGCCACGATGAAGGCGCAGGGCGCGATCGTCGTCGACCCGGTGACGCTGCCGCACCTGAAGGAGCTCGGCGACCCGGAAATGACCGTGCTGCTGTACGACTTCAAGCACGACATCAACGCCTACCTCGCCACCCGCACCGGCCTCGCGGTGCACACGCTGGCCGACCTGATCGCGTTCGACACCGCGCACACCGCGCAGGAGATGGCGTGGTTCGGGCAGGAGCTGTTCGAGCAGGCCGAGACGAAGGGCCCGCTCACCGACAAGGCTTACCTCGACGCGCTGGCCAAGGCGAAGCAACTGGCCGGCCCCGAAGGCATCGACGCGGCGCTCAAAGCGCAGCATCTCGATGCGTTGCTCGCGCCGTCGTGGGGCCCGGCCTTCATGACCGATCCGGTGCTCGGCGACCACATCGTCAGCGGCGACCCCACCATCGGCGGCGCCTCGCAACCCGCCGCGGTGGCGGGCTATCCCTCGATCACCGTGCCCGCCGGCTGGGCGCACGGCCTGCCGGTGGGCATCGTGCTGTTCGGCGCGAAGTGGAGCGAACCCACGCTGATCTCGATCGCCTACGGCTACGAGCAGCACAGCCACGCATGGCAGCAGCCGATGTTCCTCGATACCGTGCGCTGAGCGCCCTCGCTCAGCGCAAATACAAAGTGGGCCCTAGCACCACGGCAAACGCCAGCGTCACGATCGCACCGGCAATCAGCAAAGCCGGATGCCGACCGATGCGGAACCCGGCAGGCTCGCCAGCCCCCACCGGCCGATACGCCACGTTGAACAAGCCCGCCGTACCGCCGAACGTGGAAGCCACCGCGGACAGCAGCACGATCGCGAAGCCGTGCGGATTCATCAGGCCCACCAGCAGCGCGCTGGCACCGCCCACGAGGTACACCGTCATCGCCACCTGCCGGCGCGTGCGTGCGGCCTGCGCGCCGCCGCCCAGCATCGCGTCCAGCGTGCGGATCGCCAGCTTCACCACTCCGATGTAGGCGACCAGCCCCACCGCCGCGAGCCCGATCCGCCACAGCCACGGTTGCGGCAGCGGGCCGATGCCGCCGCCCGCGCCCGGGCCCCAGTCGCCGAAGCCGCTGACGCCGGAGAACAGCCAGTAGCCGGCCGCCACCATGCCCTTCACCACGAACACGATCCACAGCGCGAGGCGCGGCAGCGGCCGCTTGGCGCGGCGCCAGGCGAGGTAGGCCAGCGCCGACAGCAGCACGTCCATGCCGGTGCCGGCCATCGCCACCACGCGCCCGGCCCAACCGGTGGCGCCGGGACAGTCGATGTAATACGCGCCAAGTTCGGTGGGCCGCTGATCCAGCGCCACGCAGGTCAGCGCATGGCCGCCCAGCTCGTGCGCCATGGTCAGCAGCGGCAACAGCAGCAGGCTCAGGCCGATCAGGGTCCAGCGATCGATCGACGGCGCGGCAACGTGCGTGGCCATGGCGGCTCCCGGCTGCGGACACGTTCATCCTGCGCGCTCGCGCGCCGGCGCACAACGACGATACGTCAGGCCGGCCGCATGACGGCTGTCACGCGGCGGCGGCGCCCGCCGACTTGCGCACGATCAGCATCGCCAGTTCCAGCGACTGCTCGTAGTTGAGCCGCGGATCGACCATCGACTTGTAGGCGCGCGCGAGGTCGGCTTCGGTGAGGCCGCGCGCGCCGCCCACGCATTCGGTGACGTCCTCGCCGGTGAGCTCCAGATGCACGCCGCCGAGCCGCGTGCCGGCGGCGGCATGGATGTCGAACGCCTGCTCCAGCTCGCTGCGGATGTTGGCGAAGCGTCGTGTCTTGTAGCCGCTCGCGGTGCCTTCGGTGTTGCCGTGCATGGGATCGGCCACCCACAGCACGCGGCGGCCCTCGCGCCGCACCGCCTGCAGCAGCGGCGGCAACGCTTGCGCGATCTGCGCATGGCCCATGCGGTGGATCAGGGTGAGCCGGCCCGGTTCGTCCTGCGGGTTCAGCGCGTCGATCAGCGGCAGCAGCCGCTCCGGCGTCACCGAGGGGCCGACCTTCACCGCGATCGGGTTGCGTATGCCGCGGAAGTACTCCACGTGCGCGCCGTCCAGCGCGGCGGTGCGCATGCCGATCCACGGGAAGTGGGTGGACAGGTTGAACCAGCCCGGATGGCGCGGCACCTGGCGCGTGAACGCCTGCTCGTAGTGCAGCAGCAGCGCCTCGTGCGAGGTGAAGAAATCCACCTTGGTGAAGCCGGCGATCGGCCCGGCCAGGGTTTCCATGAAGCGCAGCGAGTCGCCGATGCCGGCCACCATGCGGCGGTACTCGGCGGCCAGCGGCGAATGCTCCACCCAGGCCAGGTCCCAGTATTCGGGGTGGTGCAGGTCGGCGAAGCCGCCGTCGATCAGCGCGCGCACGAAGTTCATCGTCAGCGCGGAATGCGCATGGGCGCGGATCAGCCGCTGCGGGTCGGCGCGCCGCGCCGCGGCGGTGAACTCGGGGCCGTTGACCACGTCGCCGCGGAAGCTCGGCAGCGTCACGCCGTCGCGCGTCTCGCTGTCGGTAGAGCGCGGCTTGGCGTACTGGCCGGCGAAGCGCCCCACGCGCAGCACCGGCTGCTTCAGCCCGTGCACCAGCACCAGGCTCATCTGCAGCAGCACCTTGAGCCGGTTCGAGATGATCGGGCTGCTGCAGTCGGCGAAGCTCTCGGCGCAGTCGCCGCCCTGCAGCAGGAAGCGCTTGCCTTCCTGCGCCTCGTCCAGCGCCTGCTTCAGCGCCAGCACTTCCCACGAGGTCACCAGCGGCGGCAGCCTGGCCAGTTCCGCGGTGGCCGCGGCCAGCTCGGCCGCGTCGTCGTACTGCGGCTGCTGCAAGGCCTCGTGCCGCTGCCAGGACGACGGCGCCCAGTCCGCGGCAGTCACGTTCTGCTTCAGCTTGCTCATCGCCGCGCTCCCGTCGGTCGGCGCGCACCGGCCAGCACTGCCCAGGCGCCCAGCAGCACGAACCAGATCAGCGACCACCACGGCATCGACAGGCCCAGGATAGTCTGCACCGCGGCGCATTCGCCCGAGCCGGTAAGTACCTTCAGCAGCACGCGGACCAGCCCGCCGTTGCTGGCGCGGGTTTCCAGCAGGTAACCCAGCGGCGCGCCGCAGCTCGGGATCTGGTCGGGCGGCAACGACTGGATCCACAGGTGGCGCGCGGCGATGCCGATGCCGACCAGCGCGACCAGCACCAGCAGCCCCACGTAGGCCCAGCGCCCGCCGCCGCGCGGCGCGTGCAGGCCGCCAACCAGGAACACCACGCCCAGCGCGATGAACACCACCCGCTGCAGGATGCACAGCGGGCACGGGTCCATCTGCAGCGCGTACTGCGCGTACAGCGCGAAACCGATCAGGCCGGCGCAGACGAGGAAGCCGGCGAGCAGACTGACGCGAAACGACCAACGCAAGGGATTCATGGGCAACACGGCAGGGAGCGAAGCCACGACATTACCCGCTTGCCGGCGCACTGTCAGCAAGGCATGCGCACGGACAACGAAAACCCCGGCAGGTTGCCCGGCCGGGGGTTTCGTTTGGACGTCTGGATGTCCGATCGCGGCGCCGCTTACTCGGCGTCGGCGGCCTCGGCAGCCTGCGGACGGCCGACCAGCTCGACATAGGCCATCGGCGCGTTGTCGCCCTCGCGGAAACCGCACTTCAGGATGCGCAGGTAGCCGCCGGGACGCTCGCGGTAGCGCGGCCCCAGCTCGACGAACAGCTTGCCCACCGCTTCCTTGTCGCGCAGGCGCGCGAAGGCGAGGCGGCGGTTGGCGACGCCATCGGTCTTGGCCAGCGTGATCAGCGGCTCGGCGACGCGGCGCAGTTCTTTCGCCTTCGGCAGGGTGGTGCGGATCAGCTCGTGCTTGAACAGCGACGAAGCCATGTTCTTGAACATCGCTTCGCGGTGGGCGCTGGTGCGGTTGAACTTGCGGCCGGATTTCATGTGGCGCATGGCGAATACTCTCTGTCAGGTCTGTTGTTATGAAAAGCCGGCGCTTGTGTCCGACCTTCCGCGGTTGCCCGCTTTTGTGGCCTCATCGAAGCAGAGGCTCTTTTTAGAGAATCCCCATCGGAGCAAGAGCTCTTGTGAGGAGTGCGGCCATGGATGGCCGCCTTTGGTGTTCGGCCAAGGCGCTATACACGCCTTGGCCGATGTCCTGCTACACGGCGATCAAGGACGATCGCACTAGTAACTCATTAACCAAGTTGCATGCCGTGGGAGATCCCGGCCGGCGGCCAGTTCTCCAGCTTCATGCCCAGGGCCAGGCCGCGCGAGCCAAGCACGTCCTTGATCTCGGTGAGCGACTTCTTGCCCAGGTTCGGCGTCTTCAGCAGCTCGACCTCGGTCTTCTGCACCAGGTCGCCGATGTAGTAGATGCTCTCGGCCTTCAGGCAGTTCGCCGAACGCACGGTGAGCTCCAGATCGTCGATCGGGCGCAGCAGCAGCGGGTCGAAACCGCTCTTCTCGGCCTTGTCGGTGGCGCTCTCGCGGCGCGAGAAATCGCCGAACACCGACAGCTGGTCGTTGATGATCTCGGCCGCCTTGCGCACCGCGTCCTCGGCGCCGATGGTGCCGTTGGTCTCGATGTCGAGCACCAGCTTGTCGAGGTTGGTGCGCTGCTCCACGCGAGCGGCGTCCACTTCGTAGGCCACGCGCAGCACCGGCGCGAACGACGCGTCGAGCTGCAGGCGGCCGATCGGGCGTGCCTCGTCGTCCGGGTGGACGCGCGCGCTGGCCGGCTGGTAACCCACGCCGCGACGCACCTTGAGGCGCATGTTGAGCGCGATGTCCTTGGTCAGGTGGCAGATCACGTGCTCGGGGTTGATGATCTCCACCGAGTGGTCGACGACGATGTCGCCGGCCGTGACCACGCCCTTGCCCTTCTTGGACAGGGTGAGGGTGACCTCGTCGCCGGTGTGCTGGCGGATCGCCACGTCCTTGAGGTTCAGCAGGACTTCGATCACGTCCTCCTGCAGGCCCTCGAGCGTGGTGTATTCGTGCAGCACGCCGTCGATCTCGACCTCGACGATGGCGCTGCCGGGGATCGAGGAAAGCAGCACGCGGCGCAGCGCGTTGCCGAGGGTGTGGCCGAAGCCGCGCTCGAGCGGCTCGACCACCACCTTGGCGCGATTGGCTCCGAGCTGTTCGACGCTGAGGCCGCGTGGCCGCAGCACGCTAGTTGACGAAACTGCCATGCAGAGCTCCGGTGATTACTTCGAGTAAAGCTCGACGATCAACGCCTCGTTGATGTCGGACGGCAGGTCGCCGCGATCCGGCACCGCCTTGAACGTGCCTTCGAATTTCTTGCTGTCGACCTCGACCCAACCCGGACGCAGGTCCATGGTGTCGAACACGGTCGCCGCTTCCTGCACGCGCAGCTGGCTGCGGGCGCGCTCGGTCAGCGCCACCGCGTCGCCCGGCTTGACCTGGTACGAGGGGATGTTGACCTTCTTGCCGTTGACCAGCACCGCCTTGTGGGCGACCAGCTGGCGGGCCTGGGCGCGGGTGACCGCGAAGCCCATGCGGTAGACGACGTTGTCCAGGCGGCTCTCGAGCAGGCGCAGCAGGTTCTCGCCGGTGTTGCCCTTGAGGGTCGACGCCTTCGCGTAGTAGTTGCTGAACTGGCGCTCGAGCACGCCGTAGATGCGCTTGACCTTCTGCTTCTCGCGCAGCTGGACGGCGTAGTCGGACATGCGCATGCGCTTGTTGGCGCCATGCTGGCCGGGCTTGTTCTCCAGCTTGCACTTGGAGTCGATCGCGCGGGCCGGGCTCTTCAGGCTGAGGTCAGCGCCTTCGCGGCGGGCGAGCTTGCAGGTAGCTCCACGATAACGGGCCATGGTTGTGCTCCTTCAGACTCGACGCTTCTTGGGGGGACGGCAGCCGTTGTGCGGGATCGGCGTGACGTCGATGATGTTGAGCACCTTGTAGCCCAAGGCGTTCAGCGAACGCACGGCCGACTCGCGGCCCGGGCCCGGGCCCTTGATGCGCACTTCCACGGTCTTCACGCCGTAGTCGCCGGCGGCACGGCCGGCCTTCTCGGCGGCGACCTGGGCGGCGAACGGGGTCGACTTGCGCGAACCGCGGAAACCCGCGCCGCCGGCAGTCGCCCACGACAGGGCGTTGCCCTGGCGATCGGTGATGGTGACGATGGTGTTGTTGAAGGAGGCCTGCACGTGGGCCACGGCATCCGTGACGACGCGCTTGATCTTCTTCTTGGTCTTGACTGGCTTGGCCATATGCTCGATCCGTTACTTCTTGATGGCGCGACGCGGGCCCTTGCGGGTGCGTGCATTGGTACGCGTGCGCTGACCGCGCACCGGCAGGCCGCGACGATGGCGCAGGCCGCGGTAGCAGCCCAGGTCCATCAGGCGCTTGATCGACATGCCCACTTCGCGGCGCAGGTCGCCTTCCACGACGTACTTGGCGATTTCCGCGCGAAGCTTTTCCACTTCGCCTTCACTCAGCGACTTGATCTGGGTGGTGGGAACCACGCCAGCGTCCGCGCAGACCTTCTTGGCCCGGCTGCGGCCGATGCCGTAAATGCTCTGCAGGCCGACCCAGACGTGCTTCTGGACCGGCAAATTGACACCCGCGATGCGCGCCATGATGTGCTTTCTCCGATGCTTTCGTGCGCGGTAAACGCGCAATGTTAACCTGAATTACCTTGACAGGAAAGCCCTGCGGCGCTCAACGCCGCCCGCCTCCGGTTGTTCGACCCGCCTCCACCGCACCAGCAGCCACTAGTTGCGGCGGAGATTGGCCTTCTTGAGCAAACTTTCGTACTGGTGGCTGACCAGGTGCGCCTGCACCTGCGCCGTGAAATCCATCACCACGACCACCACGATCAGCAGCGAGGTACCGCCGAAATAGAACGGCACGTGCCAGAACTTCTGCATGAACGACGGCACCAGGCAGACCAGCACCAGGTACAGCGCGCCGACGCCGGTGAGCCGGGTCATCACGCCGTCGATGTAGCTGGCCGTGGCGCGGCCCGGACGGATGCCCGGGATCAGCGCGCCCGAGCGCTTGAGGTTGTCGGCGGTCTCTTCCGCGTTGAACACGATCGCGGTGTAGAAGAACGCGAAGCCGATCACCAGCACCGAATACACGATGTCGTACAGCGGCTCGCCCGGGTTCAGCGCCTGGGTCAGGTCCTGCAGCCAGCGCGCCTGGTGGCCGGTGCCGAACCAGCTCACCGCGGTGGCCGGGAACATCAGCAGCGAGGACGCGAAGATCGGCGGGATCACGCCCGACATGTTGATCTTCAGCGGCAGGTTCGAGCTCTGGTTCTGGTAGGCCCGCTGGCCGCCGGAACGCCGCGCGTAGTTCACCGTGATCCGCCGCTGCGCGCGCTCCATGAACACGCAGAACGCGGTGACGCCCAGCACGATCGCGAACACCACCAGCAGCATCAGCACCGACAGCTCGCCGTTGCTGGACATGCCCAGGGTGTGCACCACCGCGCCCGGCAGGCCGGCCACGATGCCGGCGAAGATCAGCAGCGAGATGCCGTTGCCGATGCCGCGCTCGGTCATCTGTTCGCCCAGCCACATCAGGAACATGGTGCCGGCGGTCAAGCCCACCACCGAGGCCAGCACGAAGCCGAAGCCCGGCGTGTACACCACCGGCGCGCCGCCCGCGGCGACCTGCTTCTGCAGCGCCACCGCGATGCCGAAGGACTGGAACAGCGCCAGGCCCACGGTACCGATGCGGGTGTACATCGTCATCTTGCGCTTGCCGGACTCGCCTTCCTTGCGCAGCGCCTGCAGGCTCGGGATCACCGAACCCATCATCTGGATCACGATCGACGCCGAGATGTACGGGATCACGCCCAGCGCGAACACCGAGAAGCGCGCCAGCGCACCGCCCGAGAACATGTTGAACATGTCCATCAGGCCGTTGCCGTTGACCAGGTTGCTCATCGCGTCGGGATTCACGCCCGGCACCGGGATGAACGAGCCGAGGCGGAACACCACCAGCGCACCGATCACGAAGAAGATGCGCTGACGCAGCTCGGTCAGTTTGCCGAGCTTGCCCAGTGCATTGCCGTTGGCCTTGGCCACGCGATTACTCCACGCTGCCGCCGGCCGCCTCGATGGCCGCCTTGGCGCCAGCCGTGGCCAGCAGACCCGACAGCTTCACCGCGCGACCGATCTCGCCCTTCAGCACCACCTTGACCTTCTTGGCGCGGCTGTCGATCAGGCCAGCCTTGTGCAGCTCGACCACGTCGATCACGTCGGCCTTGAGGTTGGCCAGCTGGTACAGGAACACCTGCTGGCTCTCGGCCTTCAGCTTGGAGCGGAAGCCGACCTTGGGCAGGCGGCGCTGCAGCGGCATCTGGCCGCCTTCGAAGCCGTACTTGTGGGTGCCGCCGGCGCGGGCGTGCTGACCCTTGTGGCCGCGGCCCGCGGTCTTGCCGAGGCCCGAACCGATGCCGCGACCGACGCGCAGCTTGCTCTTGCGCGAACCCGCGGCAGGCTTGATGTTGTTCAAACGCATGGTTTTACTCCTCGACCTGCACCAGGTAGTAGACCGTGTTGATCAGGCCACGCACCTGCGGGCTGTCCTTCAGCTCGCGCACGTCGTTGGTCTTGTTCAGGCCCAGCGCCTTCACGCTGAGACGATGCCGCGCCTGCACGCCGCGCAGGCCCTTCACCAGGCGCACGCGCACGGTGCCGGCGGTTTCGTTCTGCTTAGCCATTGCCCAGCACCTCTTCCACGGTCTTGCCGCGCTTGGCGGCGATCTGCTTCGGCGAAGCCACCGCCTGCAGGCCCTTGATGGTGGCGCGCACCAGGTTGATCGGGTTGCGCGAACCAACGGCCTTGGCCAGCACGTTCTTCACGCCCACCACTTCCAGCACCGCGCGCATGGCGCCGCCGGCGATCACGCCGGTACCTTCGGAGGCCGGCTGCATGTAGACGCGGGCCGCGCCGTGGTTCGCCTTGATGGCGTACCACAGGGTGCCGTTGTTCAGGTCGACGCTCACCATCTGGCGGCGGGCACGCTCCATCGCCTTGGAGATGGCCACCGGCACTTCACGCGCCTTGCCATAGCCGAAGCCGACCTTGCCCTCGCCGTCGCCGACCACGGTCAGCGCGGTGAAGCTCATCTGGCGGCCACCTTTGACGGTCTTGGCCACGCGGTTGACGGCAATCAGCTTTTCCAGCAGGCCGTCGGAATTTTCGCGATCGTTCGAAGACATTTCTCGATTCCGTGTGCCCGGACCATCCGGGACTTTTGCTTGCGGCTGGGCCGCTTGTAGTTGTTTGTGCTACTAGGATTCGGGATTGGGGATTCGGGATTCGAAAGAGCTCGCTTCCGCGAATCCCGGCCCCTCAGAACTTCAGGCCGGCCTCGCGCGCCGCATCGGCCAGCGCCTTGATGCGACCGTGGTAGCGGAAGCCGGAGCGATCGAACGCCACCGACTCCACGCCGGCGGCCAGCGCGCGCTCGGCCACGGCCTTGCCCACCGCGGCGGCGGCGGTCAGGTTCTTGGTGCCCTTCAGGCCCTCGGCCACCGACTTCTGCACGGTGGAGGCAGCCGCCACCACGTTCTGGCCGTCGGCGGCGAACACCTGGGCGTAGATGTGCTGGCCGGTGCGATGCACCGACAGGCGCGCCACGCCCAGCTTGCGGATGTGCGAACGCGTGGACTTGGCGCGACGCAGGCGGGATTCGTTCTTGTTCATCTGTCTGTTCCTCGAAAGCGGATCGGCAATAGTCAGTTGTCCGTCCCTGCTCTTCTGAAGTGTGCGGCCATGGATGGCCGCCTTCACACGCAGGGACTGCGTACCAACTCACTCAGGCCTTCTTGGCTTCCTTCAGGGTGATCTTCTCGCCGGCATAGCGCACGCCCTTGCCCTTGTAGGGCTCCGGCGGACGGAAGCCGCGGATCTTGGCGGCCACCTGGCCCACGCTCTGCTTGTCGGCACCCTTGATCAGGATCTCCGTCTGCGACGGGGTCTCCAGGGTGATGCCGGCCGGAGCCTCGAACACCACCGGGTGCGAGAAGCCAAGGCTCAGGTTCAGCGCCTTGCCGGCCATCGACGCGCGGTAACCCACGCCGACCAGCTCCAGCTTGCGCTCGTAACCCTCGGACACGCCCTTGACCATGTTCGCCAGCAGCGCACGGGCGGTGCCGCCGAACTTGTGGTCGGCGCCCTCGGCGAGCTGGATGTTGACGGCATCGCCGTCCACCGCCACCGACACGCCGGGCAGCGCGTGGGTGGCCAGCGTGCCCTTCGGGCCCTTCACGGAAATGCCGTCGGCCGCGGCCTTCAGCTCCACGCCCTTGGGCAGGTTGATCGTCTTCTTGGCAACACGTGACATCGTCGGCTCCTTAGGCAACCTGGCCGATGACTTCGCCGCCCAGGCCCTTGGCACGGGCCTGCGCGTCGGTCAGCAGACCGGCGGACGTCGAGATGATCGAGATGCCCAGACCGCCGAGCACCTTCGGCAGTTCGTCCTTGCCGCGGTAGATGCGCAGGCCGGAACGGCTGACGCGGGAAATGGACTCGATGGCCGGACGGCCCTCGAAATACTTCAGCCGCAGCTCGAGCACCGGCTTGCCCTCCACCTGGGAGGACTGCGCGTCGAGAATGTAGCCTTCGTTCTTGAGAAGGTTGGCGATCGCCACCTTCAGCTTGGACGACGGCATGCGAACCGTCGGCTTGCCCATCAGCTGGGCATTGCGGACACGCGTGAACATGTCGGCGATGGGATCAGTCATGCTCATGAAAACATCCTTCAGAGTGCACCGATATCCGATAAGACCGGAAATCTTCTAGATTGTGATGCCGACACGGCGCCGGCCTGCCTTGCGCAGACCGACAATTGTATCAGCTTTGCCGGTGTTTGGCGAATACCGTTGCGAAATCGCAGCGTTGACGGCGCCGCGGCGCCGCCGGATCACCCGCCCCGGCAGCGGGGCGGGTGGTGGATCGTTACCAGCTGGCCTTGCGCAGGCCCGGCACGTCGCCGCGCATGGTGGCTTCGCGCAGCTTGTTGCGGCCGAGGTTGAACTTGGCGTACACGGCGCGCGGACGGCCGGTCAGCGCGCAGCGGGTGCGCTGGCGGGTCGGGCTGGCGTCGCGCGGCAGCTTCTGCAGCTTGCCCTGCGCTTCCATCTTCTCCTCGTAGGAGGCGGTGGCGCTCAGCACGATCGCCTTCAGTTCGGCGCGCTTGGCGGCGTACTTCTTGACGAGCTTGGTCCGCTTGATGTCGCGGTTGACCATCGAGGTCTTTGCCATGTGTAAATGCTCTCTTTGAAAAGTCCGGCCACGGATGGCCGGTTTTTCCCGATCACGGATGATCGCTTGGTTTAGTTGCGGAACGGGAAGTTGAACGCTTCCAGCAGCGCCTTGGCCTCGGCGTCGGTCTTCGCGGTCGTGGTGATGGCGATGTCCATGCCGCGCATCGCGTCGATCGCGTCGAAGTCGATTTCCGGGAAGATGATCTGTTCCTTGATGCCGAAGTTGAAGTTGCCACGGCCATCGAAGGCGCGACCCGACACGCCGCGGAAGTCGCGGACGCGGGGCAGCGAGATGTTGATCAGGCGGTCCAGGAACTCGAACATCTGGGCGCGGCGCAGGGTGACCTTGCAGCCGATCGGCCAGCCGTCGCGGATCTTGAACGAGGCCACGGAAACGCGCGCCTTGGTCGTGATCGGCTTCTGGCCCGAGATCTTCGCCATGTCGGCCACGGCGTTCTCGAGGATCTTCTTGTTGCCCGCGGCTTCGCCCACGCCCATGTTCAGCGTGATCTTGGTGATGCGGGGAACCTGCATCACGTTCTGGTAGCCGAACTTCTCGGTGAGCTTCGGCACTACCTGCTCTTTGTAAAACGTCTCAAGGCGCGTCATGTCATTAATCCTTACGCGTCCACGACCTCGCCAGTCGAACGGAACACGCGGACCTTGCGCCCATCAGCGAGCGTCTTGGTGCCCACGCGTTCACCCTTGTTCGTGGCGGGGTTGAACAGCTGCACATTGGAGAGATGGATCGAGGCCTCACGCTCGACGATGCCGCCGGCCTGGTTGGCCTGCGGGTTCGGCTTGGTGTGGCGCTTGACCAGGTTCACGTTGGAGACGTACACACGGTCGCCATCGACGCGCAGCACATCGCCGCGCTGACCCTTGTTCTTGCCGGTGATCACGAGGACCTGATCACCCTTGCGGATACGGTTCATGTTCAGGACTCCGCTCAGAGCACTTCGGGCGCGAGCGAGACGATCTTCATGAACTTCTCGCTGCGCAGCTCGCGGGTGACCGGCCCGAAGATACGGGTGCCGATCGGCTCGAGCTTGTTGTTGAGGAGCACCGCTGCATTGCCGTCGAAACGGATCAGCGAGCCATCGGGACGGCGCACGCCCTTGGCGGTACGCACCACCACGGCATTGTACACCTCGCCCTTCTTCACCTTGCCGCGCGGGATGGCATCCTTCACGGTGACCTTGATCACGTCACCGATCGCGGCGTAACGGCGCTTGGAGCCGCCGAGCACCTTGATGCACATCAGTTCCTTGGCGCCGCTGTTGTCCGCCGCGGAGAGCGTGCTTTGCATCTGGATCATGTCTGCACCCTCCTCTTAGACGGCCGCGCGGGTGACGATTTCGACCACGCGGTGATGCTTGGTCTTGGACAGCGGACGGCACTCGGCAATGCGCACCAGGTCGCCCTCGTTCGCGCCGAGGTCGTCCTGCGCGTGCAGCTTGGTCGACCGGCGCACGATCTTGCCCAGCAGGCCGTGCTGCACCTGGCGCTCGATCAGGACGGTGACCGTCTTGTCCATCTTGTTGCTGATGACGCGGCCCTCGAGGGTGCGCGCCCCGCTCTTGGCAGCGGTGTTCTGGTTGTCGCTCATCTCGGCGCTCCCTTACTTCTTCGCGCCAAGCACGAACTTCGTGCGGGCGATGTCGCGCCGAACGCGGCGCAGCTGATGCGGCTGGCTGAGCTGGCCGGCACCCTTCTGCATGCGCAGGTTGAACTGCTCCTTGCGCAGATCCAGCAGGTGCTGCTTGAGCTCGTCGGCCGACTTGGTGGTCAGATCTTTGATGGCCATATCACATCACCGCCCGGGTCACGAACTGGGTCTGCACCGAGAGCTTGGCCGCCGCCAGGCGGAACGCCTCGCGCGCCGAAGCCTCGTCGATGCCCTCGATTTCATACAGCATGCGGCCGGGCTGGATCGGGGCGACCCAGAACTCCACGCCGCCCTTGCCGGCGCCCATACGCACTTCGATCGGCTTCTTGGTGATCGGCTTGTCCGGGAACACGCGGATCCACAGCTTGCCGCCGCGCTTGACGAAGCGGGTGATGCAACGGCGGCCGGCCTCGATCTGGCGCGCGGTGAGCGCGCCGTGGGTGGTCGCCTTCAGGCCGAATTCGCCGAAGCTGACGAGGTTGGCGCACTGCGCCAGACCGTCGTTGCGGCCTTTGAACTGCTTGCGGTACTTGGTTCGCTTGGGTTGCAGCATGGCAACTCTCCTTACTTCGCCGCGCGCTCGCGACGGCCTTCGCCGTCACGGTCACGACGCGATTCGCGGTCACGACGGCCTTCGCCGCCCTCGCGGCGCGACGGCGCCGGGGACTCGTCCTTCGGTTCCTGGCCGATCTGGGCCACGTCGAAGATCTCGCCCTTGTAGACCCACACCTTGATGCCGATGATGCCGTAGGTGGTGCTCGCCTCGGCGAAGCCGTAGTCGATGTCCGCACGCAGGGTGTGCAGCGGCACGCGGCCTTCGCGGGCCCACTCGGAACGGGCGATCTCGGCGCCGTTCAGGCGGCCGGACACGTTGATCTTGATGCCCAGCGCGCCCAGGCGCATCGCGTTGCCCACCGAGCGCTTCATCGCGCGGCGGAACATGATGCGGCGCTCCAGCTGCTGTGCGATCGACTCGGCCACCAGCTGGGCGTCCAGCTCGGGCTTGCGCACTTCGTTGACGTTGATGTGCGTGGGCACGCCCATCAGGTCGGAGACTTCCTTGCGCAGCTTCTCGATGTCCTCACCCTTCTTGCCGATCACCACGCCCGGGCGGGCGGTGTGGATCGTCACGCGCGCGGTCTTGGCCGGACGCTCGATCTGGATCTTCGAGATGCCGGCGGCGGCCAGCTTCTTCTTCAGCATCTCGCGGACCTTGATGTCCGCCACGAGATACTTCGCGTAGTCGCCCTTGTTGGCGTACCACTTGGCGTTCCAGTCCTTGGCGATGCCGAGGCGGATGCCGGTGGGATGAACTTTGTGACCCATCGTCTTCTTCCTCTTACTCGCCGACGACCACGGTGATGTGGCTGGTGCGCTTCAGGATGCGGGAACCGCGGCCCTTGGCCCGGGCATACATGCGCTTCATCGCGGGACCTTCGTCCACGAAGATGCGCGCGACCTTCAGCTCGTCGACATCGGCGCCGAGGTTGTTCTCGGCATTGGCGACGGCCGACAGCAGCACCTTGCGGACAAGGTGCGCGGCCTTCTTGTTGGTGTAGGCGAGCACGTCGCTGGCCCGGCCCACGGGCATGCCGCGGACCAGGTCGGCCACCAGGCGTGCCTTCTGCGCCGAGATGCGGGCGCTGCGCAGGATCGCTTTGGCTTCGGTGCTCATCACTTGCCCTTCTTGTCGCCGACGTGGCCCTTGAAGGTGCGGGTCACCGCGAACTCGCCGAGCTTGTGCCCGACCATGTTCTCGTTGACGAGCACCGGCACGTGCTGGCGGCCGTTGTGGATGGCGATGGTCAGGCCCACCATTTCGGGCAGGATCATCGAGCGGCGCGACCAGGTCTTGATCGGACGCTTGTTGTTGGCGGAAACCGCGGCTTCCACCTTCTTGGCGAGGTGAAGGTCGACGAACGGACCTTTCTTCAGAGAGCGTGGCATGTCGGGTTCCTGTTACTTGCGGCGACGCACGATGAACTGCTGCGTGCGCTTGTTGTTGCGGGTCTTGTAACCCTTGGTCGGCGTGCCCCACGGGCTGACCGGATGACGGCCGCCGGAGGTACGGCCTTCACCACCGCCGTGCGGATGGTCGACCGGGTTCATCACCACGCCGCGCACGGTCGGGCGGATACCCAGCCAGCGCTTGGCGCCGGCCTTGCCGAGCTTCTTCAGGCTGTGCTCGCCGTTGCCGACTTCGCCGATGGTGGCGCGGCACTCGACCGGCACGCGGCGCATTTCGCCGGAGCGCAGGCGCAGGGTGGCGTAGCCGGACTCGCGCGCCACCAGCTGCACCGAGGCACCGGCGCTGCGGGCGATCTGCGCGCCCTTGCCGGGCTTCATCTCGATGCAGTGGATCGTCGAACCCACCGGGATCGAGCGCAGCTGCAGGCAGTTGCCGGCCTTGATCGGCGCGTCGTGGCCGGACAGCAGGCGGTCACCCACCTGCACGCCCTTCGGCGCGATGATGTAGCGGCGCTCGCCGTCGGCGTAGCACAGCAGCGCGATGTGCGCGGTGCGGTTCGGGTCGTACTCGATGCGCTCGACCTTGGCGGCGATGCCTTCCTTGTCGCGCTTGAAGTCGATGATGCGGTAATGCTGCTTGTGACCGCCGCCGCGATGACGCGTGGTGATGCGGCCGAAGTGGTTGCGACCGCCGGTCTTGGACTGCGCCTCGGTCAACGCCGCGTGCGGCGCGCCCTTGTGCAGGCCTTCCGTGCGGACGCTGACCGCGTCGCGGCGACCCGGCGAGGTCGGCTTGTGGGTGATTAGTGCCATCTCGAAGAACTCCTGGCTCAGGCCTTGGCCGACACGTCGATGGTCTGGCCATCGGCGAGGCGCACATAAGCCTTGCGCTTGCCCTGGCGGCTGCCAGCGCGGAAACGGAAGGACTTGACCTTGCCCTTGCTGTTGACGAGGTTCACCTGCTCGACCTTGACGTCGAACATCTGCTCCACCGCCGCGCGGACATCGGCCTTGGTCGCCTCGGGGGCCACCACGAATACGTACTGGTTGTGCTCGCCGACGCGAGCCGACTTCTCGGAGATGTGCGGCGCGCGCAGCGTGTCGAGAATGCGTTCGTTGCTCATGCCAGCCACTCCTCGATCTTCTTCACGGCGTCGACGGTCATGACGATGTGGTCGGAACCGACCAGGCTGACCGGGTTCAACGCCATCACGTCCACCACGTGCAGGTAGGGGATGTTGCGCGCGGCCAGGTACAGCGCCTCGCTGGCATCCTCGGAAACCAGCAGCACGCGGCCGGACACCTCGAGCTCCTTGAGCTTGGCGACCATCGCCTTGGTCTTGGGCTGGTCGACGCCGAAGCTCTCGACCACCTTGATACGGCCCTGGCGGTTCAGCTCGGACAGGATCGAGCGGATCGCCACGCGGTAGGCCTTGCGGTTGACCTTCTGCTCGTAGCTGCGCGGCTTCGCGGCAAAGGTCACGCCGCCGCCCACGAAGATCGGGGCGCGGTAATCGCCGTGACGGGCGCCGCCGCCCTTCTGCTTCTTGAACTTCTTGGTGGTGCCCGACAGCTCGCCACGCGACAGCTGCGCCTTGGTGCCGGCGCGGGCGCCGGCCTGGTACGCAACCACCACCTGGTGGATCAGGGCCTGCTTGAACTCACCGCCGAACACTTCGTCCGACACGCTGAGCGGCTTGGCGCCAATGACATTCAGTTCCATGGCGTCTCTCCTCAACCCTTGGTGGTCGGACGGATCACGACGTCGCCGCCGGTCGCACCGGGGACAGCGCCCTTCACCGCGATCAGATGACGCTCGGCGTCGACCTTGACCACTTCCAGACCCTGCTGGGTACGGTTCACGTTGCCCATCTGGCCGGCCATCTTCTTGCCCGGGAACACACGACCCGGCGTCTGGCGCTGGCCGATCGAACCCGGCGCGCGGTGCGACAGCGAGTTGCCGTGCGTCGCATCACCCATCTTGAAGTTCCAGCGCTTGATGGTGCCCTGGAAGCCCTTGCCCTTCGAGACGCCGGCGACGTCGACGATCTGGCCGACCGAGAAGATCTCGTCCGCCTTGATCTCCGCGCCCACGCTGTACTTGCCGAGGTCGTCCGCGGACACGCGGAATTCCCACAGGCCGCGGCCCGGCTCGACCTTGGCCTTCGCGTAGTGGCCCTTCAGCGGCGCCGTCAGCAGACTGGCGCGCTTCACGCCCGCCGCGACCTGCACCGCGCTGTAGCCATCGTTGTCTTCCGTCTTCAGCTGGGTGACGCGGTTCGGGGTCGCTTCAATCAGCGTCACCGGAATCGAGCGTCCGTCTTCAGTGAAGAGCCGGCTCATGCCGCACTTGCGGCCTACCAGTCCGATACTCATGTTCGTATCCTGTCTGTCGCTCAACCGAGCTTGATCTGAACATCGACGCCAGCGGCGAGATCAAGCTTCATGAGCGCGTCCACGGTCTTGTCGTTGGGATCGACGATGTCGAGCACGCGCTTGTGGGTACGGGTCTCGTACTGGTCGCGGGCATCTTTGTCGACGTGCGGCGACACCAGAATGGTGTAGCGCTCGATCTTGGTCGGGAGCGGGATCGGGCCCAGCACCGTGGCGCCGGTGCGCTTGGCCGTCTCGACGATCTCGCTGGCCGAACGGTCGATCAGGCGATGATCGAACGCCTTGAGCCGGATGCGAATCTTCTGGTTCGCCATAAACCGTGTCCTGTTATCAAAAGAACTTGAATGCACAACGAGGCGGCTTCTCACCGCATCGCACTGCTCTCTGGAACCATCGGGACCATGCCAAGGCACAACCCCAACCTGAAAAACGCCAAGCGAGCACGAATCGGCTCGCCTGGCGCAAATCCTGCTGCGCAGTTGGCGTTGCAACGGGACGAACCCGGAACCACGCCGAATGCGATGGCCGTCCACGGCCGGCGAACTCGAAGCACGTCCTGCGCCTCATTTCGCGGTGAGCCGGTCAGAAATCACGTCTGCCCGGCAAGTGAGCTGCAAAGTATAGCGGCAAATCTTCGCCAAGTGAAGAGCTCCGCGCGATGCGCCGGAACTCCCCGCCTGGACAGGCAACGGGCCGGCATGCCGGCCCGTTGCACGGGGCTTACTTGATGACCTTGGCCACCACGCCGGCGCCGACGGTGCGGCCGCCCTCGCGGATCGCGAAGCGCAGGCCTTCGTCCATCGCGATCGGGTGGATCAGGCTCACCACCATCTTCACGTTGTCGCCCGGCATCACCATTTCCACGCCTTCCGGCAGCTGCACCGCGCCGGTCACGTCGGTGGTGCGGAAGTAGAACTGCGGACGGTAGCCCTTGAAGAACGGGGTGTGACGGCCGCCCTCTTCCTTCGACAGCACGTACACCTCGGCCTCGAAGTCGGTGTGCGGGGTGATCGTGCCCGGCTTCGCCAGCACCTGGCCACGCTCCACGTCGTCGCGCTTCAGGCCGCGCAGCAGCAGGCCCACGTTGTCGCCCGCCTGGCCCTGGTCCAGCAGCTTGCGGAACATTTCCACGCCGGTCACGGTGGTCTTCTGGGTCGGGCGGATGCCCACCACTTCGATTTCCTCGCCCACCTTGATGATGCCGCGCTCCACGCGACCGGTCACCACGGTGCCGCGGCCGGAGATCGAGAACACGTCTTCCACCGGCATCAGGAACGGCTTGTCGATCTCGCGCACCGGCTCGGGGATGTAGCTGTCCAGCGCGTCCACCAGCTTGATGATCGCCGGCACACCGATTTCCGACTGGTCGCCTTCCAGCGCCTTCAGCGCCGAACCCTTGATGATCGGGGTGTCGTCGCCCGGGAAGTCGTACTTGGAGAGCAGCTCGCGCACTTCCATCTCGACCAGCTCCAGGAGCTCGGCGTCGTCCACCATGTCGGCCTTGTTCAGGAACACCACGATGTACGGCACGCCCACCTGGCGCGACAGCAGGATGTGCTCGCGCGTCTGCGGCATCGGGCCGTCCGCGGCCGAGCACACCAGGATCGCGCCGTCCATCTGCGCCGCACCCGTGATCATGTTCTTCACGTAGTCGGCGTGGCCCGGGCAGTCCACGTGCGCGTAGTGACGGGTCGGCGACTCGTATTCCACGTGCGCGGTCGAGATCGTGATGCCGCGCGCCTTCTCTTCCGGCGCCGCGTCGATCGCGTCGTAGGCCTTGAATTCGCCGCCGAAACGCTCCGCACCGACCTTCGTCAGCGCCGCCGTCAGCGTCGTCTTGCCGTGGTCCACGTGACCGATCGTACCCACGTTCACGTGGGGCTTGGTGCGCTCGAACTTGCCCTTTGCCATGACTTGAGACCTCTAGATAGAACTTGCTGTCAGTGCGGCGATTGCCGCGTCGTTTCACTTACGCGGCCTCCGAAGAGGCCGCACTGTTTTCTTTACGCCTTCTTGACCACCTGCTCGGCGATGTTGTTCGGCGCCTCGGCGTAGTGGTCGAACTCCATCGTGAAGGTGGCGCGACCCTGGGTCAGCGAGCGGATCGTGGTGGCGTAGCCGAACATTTCGCCCAGCGGCACGAACGCGTCGATGGTCTTGCCCGAGGGGGTGTCCTCCTGGCCACGCAGGATGCCGCGACGGCGGCTCATGTCGCCCATCACGTCGCCCACGTAGTCCTCCGGCGTCACCACTTCGACCTTCATGATCGGTTCGAGCAGCACCGGCGAAGCCTTGGCGAAGCCCTGCTTGAACGCCATCGAGGCGGCCAGCTTGAACGCCATTTCCGACGAGTCGACGTCGTGGTAGGAGCCGAACACCAGCTTCACCTTGACGCCCACCACCGGGAAGCCCGCCAGCGGACCGCTGGTGATGGTTTCGCGCAGGCCCTTCTCGACCGAGGGGATGAACTCCTTCGGGATCACGCCGCCGGTGATTTCGTTCAGGAACAGGAAGTCGTCCTTGATCATCGGCGCCAGCTTCTCGTCGGCGCGGTCGGCGTCGCTGATCGGCGACATCTCGATCACCACGTGACCGTACTGGCCCTTGCCGCCGGACTGCTTGGCGTGCTTGTAGTCGCTCTTGACGTCGCTGGAGCGGATCGTCTCGCGGTAGGCCACCTGCGGCTTGCCGACGTTGGCCTCGACGTTGAACTCGCGCCGCATGCGGTCGACGATGATGTCGAGGTGCAGCTCGCCCATGCCCGAGATGATGGTCTGGCCCGACTCTTCGTCGGTACGGACGCGGAAGGACGGATCCTCGGCGGCCAGGCGGCCCAGCGCGATGCCCATCTTTTCCTGGTCGGACTTGGTCTTCGGCTCCACCGCCATCGAGATCACCGGCTCCGGGAACGTCATCCGCTCCAGGGTGATCACGTGGTCCTGCGCGCACAGCGTGTCGCCGGTCGTCACGTCCTTCAGGCCGACCGCGGCGGCGATGTCGCCCGCGCGGACTTCCTTCAGCTCGTGGCGATCGTTCGCGTGCATCTGCAGGATGCGGCCGATGCGCTCCTTCTTCGACTTCACCGGGTTGTAGACGGCGTCGCCGGCATTCAGCACGCCCGAGTAGACGCGGAAGAAGGTCAGCGAACCGACGAACGGGTCGGTCATGATCTTGAACGCGAGCGCGGAGAACGGCGCGGCGTCGTCCGCCTTGCGGGTCGCCTCGTGCTCGTTCTCGTCCACGCCGGCCACCGGCGGACGATCCACCGGCGACGGCAGCAGGTGCACCACCGCGTCCAGCATCGCCTGCACGCCCTTGTTCTTGAAGGCGGTGCCGCAATAGACCGGGATGATCTCGCTGGCCAGGGTGCGCTGGCGCAGGCCGCCGATGATCTCGGCCTCGGTGAGGTCACCCTCCTCGAGGTACTTGTTCATCAGCTCTTCGCTGGCCTCGGCCGCGGACTCGACCATGAAGCTGCGCGCTTCCGCAGCCTTGTCCTTGAGGTTCGCCGGGATGTCCGTGTACTCGAACTTCATGCCCTGGGAGGCCATGTCCCACACGATCGCCTTCATCTTGAGCAGGTCGACCACGCCCTCGAAGTCGTCCTCGGCGCCGATCGGCACCACCATCGGCACCGGGTGCGCGCCCAGGCGCGACTTCAGCTGGCCGACCACCTTGTCGAAGTTCGCGCCGGTGCGGTCCATCTTGTTGACGAACGCGAGGCGCGGCACCTTGTACTTGTTGGCCTGGCGCCACACGGTCTCGGACTGCGGCTGCACGCCGCCGACCGCGCACAGCACGAACACCGCGCCGTCGAGCACGCGCAGCGAACGCTCCACCTCGATGGTGAAGTCGACGTGCCCGGGGGTGTCGATGATGTTGAAGCGGTGCTGCTCCATCGAACCATCCATGCCCTTCCAGAACGCCGTGGTGGCGGCGGAGGTGATGGTGATGCCGCGCTCCTGCTCCTGCTCCATCCAGTCCATCGTGGCCGCACCGTCGTGCACCTCGCCGATCTTGTGCGAGACGCCGGTGTAGAACAGGATGCGCTCCGTGGTCGTGGTCTTGCCGGCATCGATGTGGGCCATGATGCCGAAGTTGCGGTAGCGCTCGATGGGAGTGGTGCGTGCCATGGTCGTATCCGACGGAGATCCATCCCCGAATGGGCAATGGCGGCCATCCGGGCCGCACTGGTCATGAAAAAATCCGGCACGAGTGCCGGCTTGTCTGGCGCCGCCCGCATCGACGGGCGGCGCAACCACCGCCGATTACCAGCGGTAGTGCGAGAAGGCCTTGTTGGCTTCCGCCATGCGGTGGGTTTCCTCGCGCTTCTTGGCGGCGCCGCCGCGGCTCTCGGAAGCTTCCTGCAGCTCGGCAGCCAGCTTGCGCGGCATCGAGGTTTCGCCGCGCTTGCGCGCCGCCTCGATCACCCAGCGCATCGCCAGCGCCATGCGGCGACCCGAACGCACTTCGACCGGCACCTGGTAGGTGGCGCCGCCGACGCGGCGGGACTTCACCTCGACCGCGGGGGCGACGTTGTTCAGCGCCTTCTCGACCAGGGCCACCGGCTCGGCGTGCTTCTCGCCCAGATGCTCCAGCGCACCGTAGACAATGCTTTCGGCCACCGACTTCTTGCCACTCTTCATCACCATGTTGATGAAGCGGGCGATCAGCTGGCTGCCGTGCTTCGGATCGGGCAGCACCACACGGGCGGGATGGGAACCTTTACGCGACATATGAGTTAATTCCTAGTTCAAGCCTTCGGACGCTTGGCGCCGTACTTGGAGCGCGACTGGCGACGCTTGGTGACGCCGGCGCAGTCGAGGCTGCCGCGCACCGTGTGATAGCGCACGCCCGGCAGATCCTTCACGCGGCCGCCACGGATCAGCACCACCGAGTGCTCCTGCAGGTTGTGGCCTTCGCCACCGATGTAGCTGATCACCTCGTAGCCGTTGGTCAGGCGCACCTTGGCAACCTTGCGCAGGGCCGAGTTCGGCTTTTTCGGGGTGGTCGTGTAAACGCGCGTGCAGACGCCGCGACGCTGCGGGCTGTTCTGCAGAGCAGGCGAATCGCTCTTGTAGCTCTTCGGGCTGCGGGATTTGCGCACCAACTGGTTGATAGTCGCCATGCGAAGCCTTTTCTGAAAACATAAAGGCAGCCCGAACAAGCTCGGTCTGCCAAGAAGCGGGAATATAACACGGACGGCTTGTCAAGGACAAGCCAGCGTCCCGCCTTCCATGACCCGAACACGAGGTGCGTCCATGCACCTCATTTCGTATGTCTAGCGAGCAGTGCCCGAAACGGGCTTACTCGACACCACTTTCACTGCCGGCCGGCGCCTCGGCGAACGAGACGGCGGGAGCGGCACCGGAGAGCGTTTCCAGTTCCGAGGCGGTGAGGCCGCCCTGGCTGCGACGCGAGGCGTGGTACGCCAAGCCGGTACCTGCGGGAATCAGACGGCCGACGATAACATTTTCCTTCAGGCCCCGCAAGGTATCGCGCGTGCCGCGGACCGCCGCCTCGGTGAGGACGCGGGTGGTCTCCTGGAACGAGGCCGCCGAGATGAACGACTCGGTGGCCAGCGAGGCCTTGGTGATGCCCAGCAGCACCGACTGGTACTCCGCCGGACGCTCGCCCTTGCCCACCGCACGCTCGTTCTCGGCGTTGATGCGCACGCGCTCGACCTGCTCGCCGCGCAGGTAGTGGCTGTCGCCCGGCTCGGTGATCTCGACCTTGCGCAGCATCTGGCGAATGATCGCCTCGATGTGCTTGTCGTTGATCTTCACGCCCTGCAGACGGTAGACGTCCTGGATTTCCTTGACCAGGTAAGCCGCCAGCGGCTCCACGCCCAGCAGGCGCAGGATGTCGTGCGGGCTGGGCTCGCCGTCCACCACGGTTTCGCCCTTCTCCACGTGCTCGCCTTCGAACACGATGACCTGGCGCCACTTGGGGATCAGCTCCTCGTGCTCGTTGCCGTCCACGTCCTTGATGATCAGGCGCTGCTTGCCCTTGGTGTCCTTGCCGAAGCTGATCACGCCCGAGCGCTCGGCGAGGATCGCCGGCTCCTTCGGCTTGCGCGCCTCGAACAGGTCGGCCACGCGCGGCAGACCGCCGGTGATGTCGCGGGTCTTGGAGGCGTCCTGCGGGATACGCGCCACCACGTCGCCCACGCCCACCGCGGCGCCGTTCTGGATCGACACGATGGCGCCGGCCGGCAGCATGTACTGCGCCGGCACGTCGGTGCCCGGCAGCTTCAGCTCGCGGCCCTTGGCGTCTTCCAGGCGCACGATCGGGCGCAGGTCCTTCGCCGCCGTGCCGCGACGCTTCGGATCGGTCACCACCGCCGACTCCAGGCCGGTCAGCTCGTCGGTCTGGCTCTGCACGGTGACGCCGTCGATGAAGTCGATGAAGCGCACGGTACCGGCCACTTCCGACACGATCGGGTGGGTGTGCGGATCCCAGTTCGCCACGGCCTGGCCGGCCTTGACCGAAGCGCCGTCCTTCACCGCGATGGTGGCGCCGTAAGGCACCTTGTAGCGCTCGCGCTCGCGGCCGCTGGTGTCGAGCACCGACACTTCGCCCGAACGCGACACCGCCACCAGGTGGCCCTGGGCGTGCTGCACGGTCTTGATGTTGTTGAACTTCAGCGTGCCGGTGGTCTTCACCGTCACGTTGTCCACCGCGGCCGCACGCGAAGCCGCGCCGCCGATGTGGAAGGTACGCATGGTCAGCTGGGTGCCGGGTTCGCCGATCGACTGCGCGGCGACCACGCCCACGGCCTCGCCCATGTTGACCAGGTGGCCACGGGCCAGGTCGCGGCCGTAGCACAGCTTGCACACGCCGTGGCTGGCTTCGCAGGTGATCGGCGAACGCACCTTCACCATCTGCACGCCGGCCTTGTCGAGCTTCTCGACCAGCGCCTCGTTCAGCAGGGTGTCGCGCTCGACGATCGGCTGGTCGTCGTTGCCGGGGGCGTAGACGTCCTCGACCACCACGCGGCCGAGCACGCGCTCGCGCAGCGGCTCGACCACGTCGCCGCCTTCCACGATCGGCTGCATGACCAGGCCGTCTTCGGTGCCGCAGTCGTCCATGGTCACCACCACGTCCTGCGCCACGTCCACGAGGCGGCGGGTGAGGTAACCGGAGTTCGCGGTCTTCAGCGCCGTGTCCGCCAGGCCCTTGCGCGCGCCGTGGGTGGAGTTGAAGTACTGCAGCACGTTCAGGCCTTCGCGGAAGTTGGCCTTGATCGGGGTCTCGATGATCGAGCCGTCCGGACGCGCCATCAGGCCGCGCATGCCGGCCAGCTGGCGGATCTGCGCCACCGAACCACGGGCACCGGAGTCGGCCATGATGTACAGCGAGTTCATCGACTTCTGGGCGACCTGCTTGCCCTCGCTGTCGGTCACCGTCTCGGTGCCGATGCCGTCGATCATCGCCTTGGCCACCAGCTCGTTGGTGCGCGACCAGATGTCGACCACCTTGTTGTAGCGCTCGCCGGCGGTGACCAGGCCCGACTGGTACTGCTGCTGGATCTCGACGACTTCCTTCTCGGCCTCTTCCAGGATCGCCTTCTTCTCGCCCGGGATGATCATGTCGTCGATGCCGATCGAGATGCCGGCGCGCGTGGCGAAGCGGTAGCCGGTGTACATCAGCTGGTCGGCGAAGACCACGGTTTCCTTCAGGCCGAGGCGGCGGTAGCTGGCGTTGATCAGGCGCGAGATCGCCTTCTTGGTCAGCTCGGTGTTGGCGAGCTGGAACGGCAGGCCTTCCGGCAGGATCTCGGCGAGCAGCGCGCGGCCCACGGTGGTCTCGACCAGCTTGGTTTCCTCGCTGCGGGTGCCGTCGGCGGCGATGTGCACCTGCTTGAGGCGCACCTTGATCTTGGCGTGCAGCTCGACCGCGCGGTTGTCGTAGGCGCGGCGCACTTCGCTGGTGCCGGAGAACACCATGCCGGTGCCCTTCGCGTTCACCAGCTCGCGGGTCATGTAGTACAGACCCAGCACCACGTCCTGGGTCGGCACGATGATCGGCTCGCCGTTGGCGGGCGACAGGATGTTGTTGGTCGACATCATCAGCGCGCGCGCTTCCAGCTGCGCCTCGATCGACAGCGGCACGTGCACCGCCATCTGGTCGCCGTCGAAGTCGGCGTTGAACGCGGTACACACCAGCGGGTGCAGCTGGATCGCCTTGCCTTCGATCAGCTTGGGCTCGAACGCCTGGATGCCGAGGCGGTGCAGCGTCGGCGCGCGGTTCAGCAGCACCGGATGCTCGCGGATCACCTCTTCCAGGATGTCCCAGACCTGGCCTTCCTCGCGCTCGACCAGCTTCTTGGCGGCCTTGATCGTGGTGGCTTCGCCGCGGGCCTGCAGCTTGGCGAAGATGAAGGGCTTGAACAGCTCCAGCGCCATCTTCTTGGGCAGGCCGCACTGGTGCAGGCGCAGGGTCGGGCCCACGGTGATCACCGAGCGGCCGGAGTAGTCCACGCGCTTGCCGAGCAGGTTCTGGCGGAAGCGGCCCTGCTTGCCCTTGATCATGTCGGCCAGCGACTTCAGCGCGCGCTTGTTGGTGCCGGTGATGGCACGGCCGCGGCGGCCGTTGTCGAGCAGCGCGTCCACCGATTCCTGCAGCATGCGCTTCTCGTTGCGCACGATGATGTCGGGCGCGTTGAGCTCAAGCAGGCGCTTCAGGCGGTTGTTGCGGTTGATGACGCGGCGGTACAGGTCGTTGAGGTCGGAGGTGGCGAAGCGGCCGCCGTCCAGCGGCACCAGCGGACGCAGGTCCGGCGGCAGCACCGGCAGCACGGTCAGCACCATCCACTCCGGCTTGTTGCCGGATTCCAGGAACGCCTCGATCAGCTTCACGCGCTTGGTGAGGCGCTTCAGCTTGGTCTCGGAATTGGTGGAGGCGATCTCTTCCTTGAGGCGAATGACTTCGCCCGGCAGGTCGAGCGACTTCAGCAGCTCGTACACGGCCTCGGCGCCCATGCGCGCGTCGAACTCGTCGCCGTGCTCTTCCACCGCTTCCAGGTACTGGTCTTCGCTGAGCAACTGGCCGCGCTCCAGCGCGGTCAGGCCCGGGTCGATCACCACGAAGGCTTCGAAGTACAGGATGCGCTCGATGTCGCGCAGGGTCATGTCCAGCATCAGGCCGATGCGCGAAGGCAGCGACTTCAGGAACCAGATGTGCGCGGTCGGCGAGGCCAGCTCGATGTGGCCCATGCGCTCGCGGCGCACCTTGGCCAGCGTCACCTCGGTGCCGCACTTCTCGCACACCACGCCGCGGTGCTTCATGCGCTTGTACTTGCCGCACAGGCACTCGTAGTCCTTCACCGGGCCGAAGATGGCGGCGCAGAACAGGCCGTCGCGCTCGGGCTTGAAGGTGCGGTAGTTGATCGTCTCCGGCTTCTTCACCTCGCCGTAGGACCAGGAGCGGATCAGCTCCGGCGAGGCCAGCGCGATCTTGATCGCGTCGAACTCGGGCGTGGCGCGCTGCTGGTTGAACAGATTGAGCAGGTCTTTCATGAGAGTCTCCGGTCGGAGCAATGTCTTTCGGTCAAGGGCCGTGGTTCAAACGGGGTGGCCGGGACTCGGGACTGGAGGACTCGGGACTCGGGAAAGCCGCAAGCTTGCATCGCCGCCGCTCTTCCGAGTCCCGAGTCCCGTGTCCCGGGTCCCGCTAGGTCACTTGACCTCTTCCAGGTCGATATCGATACCGAGCGAGCGGATTTCCTTCACCAGCACGTTGAAGGATTCCGGCATGCCCGCCGCCATCTCGTGGTTGCCGTCGACGATGTTCTTGTACATCTGGTTGCGGCCCTGCACGTCGTCGGACTTCACCGTCAGCATTTCCTGCAGGGTGTAGGCCGCGCCGTAGGCTTCCAGCGCCCAGACTTCCATTTCGCCGAAGCGCTGGCCGCCGAACTGCGCCTTGCCGCCCAGCGGCTGCTGGGTGACCAGCGAGTACGGGCCGGTGGAGCGCGCGTGCATCTTGTCGTCGACCAGGTGGTTGAGCTTCAGGTAGTGCATGTAGCCCACGGTGACCGGGCGGTCGAACGCCTCGCCGGTGCGGCCGTCGTACAGCGTGGTCTGGCCCGACTCGGGCAGATCCGCCAGCTTCAGCATCGCCTTGATCTCGGTTTCCTCGGCGCCGTCGAACACCGGCGTGGCCATCGGCACGCCTTCCTGCAGGTTGCGCGCCAGCGCGAGGATCTCCTCGTCGGTGAGCGACTTCAGGTCGACGTGCTGCACCGCGCCGGCGACGTGGTGGTTGTAGATCTGATCGAGGAACTCGCGGATCTGCTTGACCTTGGCCTGCGCCTCCAGCATCTGCTGGATCTTCTTGCCCAGGCCCTTCGCCGCCCAGCCCAAGTGCACTTCGAGGATCTGGCCGATGTTCATACGGCTGGGCACGCCCAGCGGGTTCAGGCAGATGTCCACCGAGTTGCCGTCGGCCATGTACGGCATGTCCTCGACCGGCACCACGTTCGACACCACGCCCTTGTTGCCGTGGCGGCCGGCCATCTTGTCGCCCGGCTGGATGCGGCGCTTCACGGCCAGGAACACCTTGACCATCTTCAGCACACCCGGCGCGAGGTCGTCGCCCTGGGTGATCTTGCCCTGCTTCTCCTTGAAGCGCCGGTCGAACTCCTCCTTGTGGCGCTTGACCTGCTCGGCCGCGCGCTCGAGGAACTCGGTGACGGCCTCGTCCTTGACGTTGATCTTGAACCAGTCGTCCTTCTTCAGGCCGTCGAGGTAGGCGTCGGTGATCTCGGCGCCGCGCTTCAGGCCGCCCGGGCCGCTCATCGCGCTCTGGCCGACCAGCTGCGCGCGCATGCGGTTGTAGATCGCGCCTTCGAGGATGCGGAACTGGTCGTCGAAGTCCTTGCGGATGCGCTTGATCTCGGTTTCCTCGATCTGGCGCGCGCGCTTGTCCTTCTCGATGCCGTCGCGGGTGAACACCTGCACGTCGATCACGGTGCCGTCCATGCCCGGCGGCACGCGCAGCGAGCTGTCCTTCACGTCGCTCGCCTTCTCGCCGAAGATCGCGCGCAGCAGCTTCTCTTCCGGCGTGAGCTGGCTCTCGCCCTTGGGCGTGACCTTGCCGACCAGGATGTCGCCGGCCTTCACCTCGGCGCCGATGTAGACGATGCCGCTCTCGTCCAGACGCGCCAGCGCCTGCTCGCCCACGTTCGGGATGTCGGCGGTGATCTCCTCCGCGCCCAGCTTGGTGTCGCGCGCGACGCAGGCCAGCTCCTCGATGTGGATCGAGGTGTAGCGGTCCTCCTGCACGACGCGCTCGGAGAGCAGGATCGAGTCCTCGAAGTTGTAGCCGTTCCACGGCATGAACGCGATCAGCATGTTCTGGCCGAGCGCGAGCTCGCCGAGGTCGGTCGACGAACCGTCGGCCAGCGTGTCGCCCTTCGCCACCACGTCGCCCACGTTCACCAGCGGACGCTGGTTGAGGTTGGTGTTCTGGTTGGAGCGGGTGTACTTGGTCAGTGTGTAGATGTCGACGCCGGCGTCGTTCTCGCCGATCTCGTCCTCGTTCACGCGCACCACGATGCGGCCCGCGTCGACCTGGTCGATCACGCCGCCGCGCTTGGCGGAGACGGTGACGCCGGAGTCGCGCGCCACCGCGCGCTCGATGCCGGTGCCCACCAGCGGAGTCTGCGAGCGCAGCGTCGGCACGGCCTGGCGCTGCATGTTCGCGCCCATCAGCGCGCGGTTCGCGTCGTCGTGCTCGAGGAACGGCACCAGCGCCGCCGCCACCGACACGGTCTGCATCGGCGAGACGTCCATGTAGTCGACTTCGGCGGCCGGGCGCAGCTCGGATTCGCCGCGGAAACGGCAGGACACGAATTCCTCGACGAAGGCGCCGTGCTTGTCCAGCGGCGAGTTCGCCTGCGCGATCACGTGGTCGCCTTCCTCGATCGCCGACAGGTAGTCCACCTTGTCGGTGACCTTGCCGTTCGCCACCTTGCGATACGGCGTCTCCAGGAAGCCGTACTGGTTGGTGCGCGCGTACACGGCGAGCGAGTTGATCAGGCCGATGTTCGGGCCTTCCGGCGTCTCGATGGTGCAGACGCGGCCGTAATGGGTCGGGTGCACGTCGCGCACCTCGAAGCCGGCGCGCTCGCGGGTCAGGCCGCCCGGGCCCAGCGCGGAGACGCGGCGCTTGTGCGTCACTTCCGACAGCGGGTTGTTCTGGTCCATGAACTGCGACAGCTGCGAGGAGCCGAAGAACTCCTTCACCGCCGCCGCCACCGGCTTGGCGTTGATCAGGTCCTGCGGGGTGAGGCCGTCGGCCTCGGCCAGGCTCAGGCGCTCGCGCACCGCGCGCTCCACGCGCACCAGGCCGATGCGGAAGGTGTTCTCGGTCATCTCGCCCACCGAACGCACGCGGCGGTTGCCGAGGTGGTCGATGTCGTCCACGGTGCCGTGGCCGTTCTTGATCTCGATCAGCACCTTCAGCACGTCGAGGATGTCCGAGCTGTCGCCCTGCGCCTTGACCAGGCGCTGGCACTCCTCTTCCTTGCGCTCGCTGAAGTACTTGTGGTCGTACAGCACGCCGGGGCCGGTGATTTCCTTGCGGCCCACGCGGCGGTTGAACTTCATCCGGCCGACCGCCGACAGGTCGTAGCGGTCGAAGGTGAAGAACAGGTTGAAGAACAGGTTCTGCGCGGCGTCCTTCGTCGGCGGCTCGCCCGGGCGCATCATGCGGTAGATCTCCACCAGCGCCTCCAGCGGGGTGCGGGTGTTGTCGATGCGCAGGGTGTGCGAGATGTAGGCGCCGCGGTCGAGGTCGTTCACGTACAGCGTCGGCACCACTTCGATGCCGGCCTTGCGGAAGTTCTCCAGCTGCTCGGCGGTGATCTCGTCGTTGGCGGAGGCCAGCAGCTCACCGGTCTTCGGGTCGACGATGTCGATCGCCAGGATGCGGCCCACCGGGTAGTCGTCCGGCACTTCCAGCGCGGTGATGTCCTCGGCCGCGAGCTGGCGCACGTGGCGCGCGGTGATGCGCTTGCCGGCTTCCACCAGCACCTTGCCGCCGACCGCGAGGTCGAACGACAGCGTCTCGCCGCGCAGGCGCTCGGCGACCAGCTCCAGCGTGGTGCCACCCTTCTTGCCCAGGTGGAACACGTTGTGCTCGAAGAAGATCGCCAGCATCTCCTCGTTGCTGTAACCCAGCGCGCGCAGCAGCACGGTCACCGGCAGCTTGCGGCGGCGATCGATACGGGTGAACAGCGCGTCCTTCGGGTCGAACTCGAAGTCCAGCCAGGAGCCGCGGTAGGGGATCACGCGGGCGGAGAACAGCAGCTTGCCCGAGCTGTGCGTCTTGCCGCGGTCGTGGTCGAAGAACACGCCCGGCGAACGGTGCAGTTGCGAGACGATCACGCGCTCGGTGCCGTTGATGATGAAGGTGCCGGTGTCGGTCATGAGCGGGATCTCGCCCATGTAGACCTCCTGCTCCTTGACGTACTTCACCGCCTTCTTCGAGGCCGGGCTGTCCTTGTCGTAGATCACCAGGCGCACGGTCACGCGCAGCGGCGCGCCGAAGGTCATGCCGCGGTTGCGGCACTCGCGCTCGTCGAAGCCCGGTTCGCCGAGGCGGTAGTCGACATACTCCAGCGCGGCGTTGCCCGAGTAGCTCACGATCGGGAACACCGACTTCAAGGCGGCATGCAGACCCTTGTCCTCGCGCTGCTTGGGCGCGACGTGCTCCTGCAGGAACTCCCGGTAGGAGTCGGTCTGGATGGTCAGCAGGTTGGGCACGCCCAGCACGGGGGGCCGCTTGCCGAAATCCTTGCGGATGCGCTTCTTCTCGGTAAACGAGTAGGTCATGGGTTGACGCCTCGGTTCGCAGTGACGCCGGTGGTGTGGGCACCGGCTGAATTGGGATGCTTGGATCTGGGGGATCGCGGTTGCCGACTCTTGGCGAATCGGCAGCCGCGATGCCTCAGAACAAGAGCGTCCGTGCCTGATGGGCAACAAATGGGCTCCTGCCCATTTGTTGCTCGCCCGCCGGAGGCGGGCTCCATTCGACACGCGCCAAGGCGTGTGTCGAATGCCGGGCCATCCATGGCCCGTGGCGGGCTCCGCTGGATCAGGCGCGAGCGCCTGATCCACGGCGGGCCATCCTGGCCCGCGGCGGCGCTTCGCGCCGCCTGGCTCTGAAGCGGCCAAAGCCCGGGAGCTTTCGCCCCCAGGCTTGGCTTGCGCTAGGTCTTAACTGACGGCGCGCAAGGCGCCGATTACTTCAGTTCGACCGTGGCGCCGGCAGCTTCCAGGTCCTTCTTGAACTTCTCGGCGTCTTCCTTCGACACGGCTTCCTTCAGGACGCCGCCGGCCTCGGTGAGGTCCTTGGCTTCCTTCAGGCCCAGGCCGGTGATCGCGCGGACGGCCTTGATCACGTCGACCTTCTTGTCGCCGGCGGACTTCAGGATCACGTCGAACTCGGTCTGCGCCTCGGCGGCCGGGGCGGCGGCACCGGCGACGGCCACGGCGACCGGGGCGGCGGCGGACACGCCAAACTTCTCTTCGATGGCCTTCACCAGCTCCATCACTTCCATCAGCGACTTCGCGGCGACGGCTTCAACGATCTGTTCGTTGCTCAGGGACATGTTGATTTACCTCTGGAATGGGATTCGATACGGGTAATCGTCGGGATCAGGCGGCCGCAGGGGCTTCGGCGGTTTCGCCGCCACCCTGCTTGTCGGCCACGGCCTTGACCGCGCGGGCGAACATCGCGGCCGGCTCGGCCAGCACGCGGGCCAGCATGGCCAGCGCCTCGTCGCGGGTCGGCAGCGAGGCCAGCACGTCGACGTGCGCGGCCGGCAGCAGCTTGCCTTCCACCGAGACGATCTTCGCCTTCAGCTTTTCGTTGGTCTTGGCGAATTCCTTGATCAGGCGACCGGCGGCGCCGGGCTCCTCGGTCGAGAACGCGTACAGCAGCGGACCGGTGAGGGCGTCCTTGACGACCTCGAACTCGGTGCCCGCCACGGCGCGCGAGGCCAGCGTGTTCTTGACAACCTTCAGGAACACGCCCGTCTCACGGGCCTTCTTGCGCATCGCGGTCATCTGTTCGACCGTGGTGCCCGCGTACTCGGCAGCGACCAGGGAGTGGGCCTTCGCGGCGACCTCTGCCAGTTCGGCGACGACTTCTTGCTTCTGGGACAGATTGAGAGCCATTGCACTCCTCCAAATGAACTCCGCTCACGGCTCCTGCCGCTTGCGGTCCTGGGCGACGCCGTCCGTGACGTCGGGGGCGCGGGGCGCCCCGGGTGGTGGCCTTTCCAGAACGACGCATCATTCCAGTGAGGGCGGCACCATCTGCGCAGGCCGGATGCGGGCATCCGATTAAGCGACCGGGCTTGGCGGCGACGGCGATTCCCTGCCATGAGCGAGCTCCCTGCCCGTCGTCGTCGCGCGCTGGCCGCGCCTGCGGTCTTTGACGGCTGCCCCGGTCGCGCGACCGGGGCTGCCCTCAAAAACGGCCCGCGCGGCAACCTGCCGCGCGGGGAAAACACTGCTTACTTGGTCGCGATGCTCAGCGACGAGGTATCCACGGCGACGCCGATGCCCATCGTGCTGGACAGCGCCACCTTCTGCAGGTACTGGCCCTTGGCGGTGGCCGGCTTGGCCTTCAGCAGGTCGTTGATCAGCGCGTTGAGGTTGTCCGCGAGCTGGGCGGCCTCGAACGTGGCCTTGCCGATGGTGGCGTGGATGATGCCCGCCTTGTCGTTGCGGAACTTCACCTGACCGGCCTTCGCGTTCTTCACCGCGGTGACGACGTCGGCGGTGACCGAGCCGTCCTTCGGGTTCGGCATCAGGCCGCGCGGGCCGAGCAGCTGGCCCAGCTTGCCGACCACGCGCATCGCGTCCGGCGTGGCGATCACGCGGCCGAAGTCGAGGTCGCCGCCCTGCATGCGCTCGGCCAGGTCGTCCATGCCCACGGCGTCGGCGCCGGCAGCCTTGGCCGCCTCGGCCTTCTCGCCCGCCGGGCAGAACACGGCGACCTTGACGGTCTTGCCGGTGCCGTGCGGCAGCAGCGAGGAGCCGCGCACGCCCTGATCCGACTTCTTCGCGTCGATGCCGAGGCGCACGGCCACGTCGACGGACTCGGCGAACTTCGCCTTGGCGTTGTCCTTGACGATCTTCAGGGCCTCTTCCAGGCCGTAGACCTTGCCCGGCTGCACCGCGGCCTGGGCGGCCTTCATACGCTTGGTGATCTTTGCCATGTCTTAACCCTCCACCACCAGGCCCATGCTGCGCGCGCTACCGGCAATGGTGCGCACCGCGGCGTCCAGATCGGCCGCCGTCAGATCCGGCTCCTTCTGCTTGGCGACGTCTTCGAGCTGCTTGCGGGTGATCTTGCCGACCTTGTCGGTGTTCGGCTTGGACGAACCCTTGGCGACGCCGGTGGCCTTCTTGATGAGGACGGTGGCGGGCGGGGTCTTGGTGATGAAGGTGAAGCTGCGGTCGGAGTACGCGGTGATGATCACCGGGATCGGCAGACCCGGCTCCATCTTCTGCGTGGCGGCGTTGAACGCCTTGCAGAACTCCATGATGTTCAGGCCGCGCTGGCCCAGCGCCGGACCGACCGGCGGGCTGGGGTTGGCCTGACCGGCCTTGACCTGCAGCTTGATGTAGCCGACTACTTTCTTTGCCATTGGAATTTCCTCGCGAGTTCAGGCGCCTTGCGGCTCCTCGCCATGCAACGTCCCTGGTTGAGAGGGGAGCCCGCGATCCCGCGAACCCCTGAAACACGGACACGCCGGATCGAAAGACCCCGGCGGGAACCGTGCAGTATAAAGATTGACCAGCTTGCTAGCAAGCCCCGTGCCGGGGCGGTCGATCAGGCCTTCTCGACCTGCCCGAACTCCAGTTCCACGGGAGTGGAGCGGCCGAAGATCAGCACCGCCACGCGCAGGCGGCTCTTCTCGTAGTTGACTTCCTCGACCACGCCGTTGAAATCGTTGAACGGGCCCTCGGTGACGCGCACCATCTCGCCCGGCTCGAACAGCACCTTGGGCTTGGGCTTTTCCACGCCTTCGCGCACGCGGCTGAGGATGACGTCAGCCTCGCTGTCCTTGATCGGCAGCGGCTTGTCGGCGGTGCCGCCGATGAAACCCATCACCTTCGGGGTTTCCTTGACCAGGTGCCAGCACTCGTCGTCGATGCGCGGCGCCTTGCCCTCGGTGTTGGTCTCGATCTGCACCAGCACGTAGCCGGGGAAGAACTTGCGGTCGCTGCGGCGCTTCTGGCCGCCGCGCATCTCGATCACTTCCTCGGTCGGCACCAGCACCTCGCCGAACTTCTCTTCCATCCCGGCGCGCGCGATGCGCTCGGAAAGCGCGCGGCGAACCTGGTTCTCGAAGCCCGAATAGGCGTGCACCACATACCAACGCTTGCTCATGGCTTTGGCCTCACAGCTTGAGCAGCCAGTCGAGAATGACCGACTTCAGGATCAGGTCGATCAGGCCCAGCAGCAGCGACAGGACGATGACCACGAGGATGATGATGCCGGTGGTCTTGATCGTCTCGTCGCGAGTCGGCCAGACCACCTTGCGCATCTCGAACTGCGACTCGCCGAGGAAGTGCCGCACGCGGCGCCCCAGCGCGGTGAACGAGGCGATCGCCAGCGAGATCGCCAGCGCCACCAGCACGCCCAGCAGGCGCGCCACCGGCGGCACCCGCGCATCGTTGCTGAACCACGAATACGCCACGATGCCGGCCACCAGGATCACGGCGGCCAGCACCAGCTTGCCGATGTCGCCGGCGCTCGTGCCCTTGGGCTGTTCTACCTTGCTGTTCATGTGCGGCCTGCGGATGTCGTCGACACCGGCGATCCAAGCGCCCGGCGCGTCGCCATCCGTCGTCGATCCTCGGGAGATGGCACGCCAGGAGGGACTCGAACCCCCAACCTGCGGTTTTGGAGACCGCTGCTCTGCCAATTGAGCTACTGGCGTATGAACTATCGGGACCCGGGACCCGGGACTCGGGACCCGGAAAAGCCGAAAGCCGTGGGCTTCGCTTTGCCGAGTCCCGAGTCCCGGGTCCCGAGTCCCGTCTATATTACTTGATGACCTTGGCCACCACGCCGGCGCCGACGGTGCGGCCGCCTTCGCGGATCGCGAAGCGCAGGCCTTCGTCCATCGCGATCGGGTGGATCAGGCTCACCACCATCTTCACGTTGTCGCCCGGCATCACCATTTCCACGCCTTCCGGCAGCTGCACCGCGCCGGTCACGTCGGTGGTGCGGAAGTAGAACTGCGGACGGTAGCCCTTGAAGAACGGGGTGTGACGGCCGCCCTCTTCCTTCGACAGCACGTACACCTCGGCCTCGAAGTCGGTGTGCGGGGTGATCGTGCCCGGCTTCGCCAGCACCTGGCCACGCTCCACGTCGTCGCGCTTCAGGCCGCGCAGCAGCAGGCCCACGTTGTCGCCCGCCTGGCCCTGGTCCAGCAGCTTGCGGAACATTTCCACGCCGGTCACGGTGGTCTTCTGGGTCGGGCGGATGCCCACCACTTCGATTTCCTCGCCCACCTTGATGATGCCGCGCTCCACGCGACCGGTCACCACGGTGCCGCGGCCGGAGATCGAGAACACGTCTTCCACCGGCATCAGGAACGGCTTGTCGATCTCGCGCACCGGCTCGGGGATGTAGCTGTCCAGCGCGTCCACCAGCTTGATGATCGCCGGCACACCGATTTCCGACTGGTCGCCTTCCAGCGCCTTCAGCGCCGAACCCTTGATGATCGGGGTGTCGTCGCCCGGGAAGTCGTACTTGGAGAGCAGCTCGCGCACTTCCATCTCGACCAGCTCCAGGAGCTCGGCGTCGTCCACCATGTCGGCCTTGTTCAGGAACACCACGATGTACGGCACGCCCACCTGGCGCGACAGCAGGATGTGCTCGCGCGTCTGCGGCATCGGGCCGTCCGCGGCCGAGCACACCAGGATCGCGCCGTCCATCTGCGCCGCACCCGTGATCATGTTCTTCACGTAGTCGGCGTGGCCCGGGCAGTCCACGTGCGCGTAGTGACGGGTCGGCGACTCGTATTCCACGTGCGCGGTCGAGATCGTGATGCCGCGCGCCTTCTCTTCCGGCGCCGCGTCGATCGCGTCGTAGGCCTTGAATTCGCCGCCGAAACGCTCCGCACCGACCTTCGTCAGCGCCGCCGTCAGCGTCGTCTTGCCGTGGTCCACGTGACCGATCGTACCCACGTTCACGTGGGGCTTGGTGCGCTCGAACTTGCCCTTTGCCATGACTTGAATCCCGATGAGTCAGTGAAAGAAAAACGCCCGGAACGGGCGAGCAACCATGATGGTGCTCATGACTGGAATCGAACCAGCGACCTCTTCCTTACCAAGGAAGTGCTCTACCGACTGAGCTACATGAGCGAAATTTCTAGCGGCAAGATCAATGGAGCGGGAGACGGGAATCGAACCCGCACCATCAGCTTGGAAGGCTGAGGTTCTACCATTGAACTACTCCCGCCCTGCGCGGAGCCTGCTGCCGGATCGGCTGGGCCGATTCGACGAACCAGCCCAATCGCAACTCGCGCGAATCGACTGATGGAGGGAGGTGGATGACTCCGGGCTTCCTGCCCTCCGCCCCTCCGGGGCCGCGCCGCTTTCGCGTCGCGTTCCGATGCGCTCCTGCGCATCGGTCGAACCAGCATTCCATTTCGGTGGTTCTCATCCACCTGCCGAAACGGACTGATACTTTGCAATGGTGGAGGGAGGTGGATTCGAACCACCGAAGGCGTAAGCCAGCAGATTTACAGTCTGCCCCCGTTGGCCGCTTGGGTATCCCTCCAACAAAGAACGCGTATTGTGTGGATCGCCCCGCCGACTGTCAACACCTTTCGCCGTCGGCAAGCGCGTTCCGCAAGGGTTTTCAGCCCTGCCCGCCGCGGTTTTTGCCGCCGCGCGCATCCACCAGTTGCTCCATCTCGCGCGACAGCTCCTGCAGCCGCCGCGCATGCGCCTGCAGCTGGCGCTCGCCGTCGTCGCGCGGCTCCCAGCGCGGCACCGGCGTGGGCTTGCCGTCGGGCGCGTCCAGTGCCACGAACACCATCACACAGCTGGTCGCCAGGCGCCGCTCGTTCTTGCGCAGGTCGCTCGCCAGCACGTCCACCGCCAGGTGCATGCTGCTGGTGCCGGTGTGGATCAGCCGCGCCTGCACCGTGACCAGGTCGCCGATCAGGATCGGCGCCACGAACTGGATGCCGCTGACCGAGGCGGTGACGCAGTACGCCCCGCTCCACGCCACCGCGCAGGCGTAGCCGGCCTGGTCGATCCACTTCATCGCCATGCCGCCGTGCACCTTGCCGCCGAAATTGACGTCGGTGGGCTGGGCGAGGAAGCGGAAACTCACTTCGTGCTGGGTTCCGGGCATGGACGGGCATCCTGTCGCGCAAGCGGGCTCGCCATTATGGATGCTCTGATCCATCCCGGCGCAGGCACGCGGTCAATGCACGGGGACGCGCTCCGGCAGGGGCAAGGCGTCGTCGGCGTAGATCGCCACGTGCGGCACGCCATCGGCACCGATCCAACCGCGGTACATGCCTTCGGTGTTGAACGGCGTCGCCACGCTGCCGTCGGCACCGAGCACGATGGCGCCGCCGTCGCCGCCCATGCGCGGAATCTCGTCGTTGATCACCGCCTGCCCGGCCTGTGCCGCCGTTTCGCCCAACATGCCCATGCGCTGGCAGATCTCGCGCGCGGCGGATACACGGATGTAGAACTCGCCCCAGCCGGTGCCGGACACCGCGCAGGACGCGTTCGCGTAGGTGCCGGCGCCGATGATCGGCGAATCGCCCACGCGGCCGTAGCGCTTGTCGGTCATGCCGCCGGTGGAGGTGGCGGCGGCGAGGCGGCCCTGTTCGTCGCGCGCCACCGCGCCCACCGTGCCGAAATGCTTCAGCGCCGCCATGCGGGCACTGGGCGTCACGCCGGCCGCTTCCTGCTTGAGCGCCTTCTGCAGATCCTGCCAGCGCCGCTCGGTGCGGAAGTAGGCAGGATCGACCAGCTCGACGCCCTGCTCCGCGGCAAACGCTTCCGCGCCGTCGCCCACCATCATCACATGCGGCGAATGCTCCATCACCGCGCGCGCCAGCAGGATCGGGTTCTTGACCCGGTGCACGCCGGCCACCGCACCGGCGGCCAGCGAGGCGCCATCCATGATCGCGGCGTCCAGTTCGTTCTTGCCGTCGTGGGTGAACACGGCACCGCGGCCCGCGTTGAACAGGGGATCGTCCTCCAGCACGGTGATCGCCGCGGTCACCGCATCGAGCGAACTCTGGCCGGCCTTGAGCCGTTCGTAGCCGCGACGCAGCGCCAGCTCCAGCGCGGCGCGCGCCTGCGCCTCGGTCTGCGGCGCCATGGCGGCGCGCTCCACGCCCGCGCCGCCATGGATCACCAGCAGCGGCGCCGCCTCGCCGCGCAATTTCAACTGGCCGTCGCGCACGTCGGCAACGGCCACGAACGCCGGTTGCCGCACACTGAAATCGCGCAGGTCGAGCGTGCTCTGTGTGCCGATGCCGGTGACCCGCACATCCGGGTAGTCCAACGGCAGCCCGGCCGCGAGTTGCGGCGGCGGGCCGGCCGGTCGCACCAGCCAGGCGTAGCCGCCGTGCACCGTGTACAGACGCGCGCGCCCGTCACCATCGACGCCCAGCGCGGCATCTTCATCCACACCCAGCCCGATCGCCTGCGCATGGCCTTCGTGGCGCAGCCGGGCGACAAAGGCGATCAGCCGCCCCAGGCGCTGGCGCTTGCCGAAATGGGTGTCGGTGATTACCTGCTGCAGATAGGGCAGGTGCAGAAAGCCGTCGACCAGGGTGACGCCTGCGCCCAGCGGGTCGTGCAGTGCGGTCGCGGAATCCAGGCTGCCGCCGTCCAGCGCGCCGTACGCGTAGCTGCCGAGGATCGCCAGCCCGGCGCTGGTGCCGCCGATCGGCTTGCCCGCGGCCACGTGGCGATCCAGCAGCTCGTTCAGCGGCGTGCCCTTCCAGTAGCGCACGTAGTTCGACTGGTCGCCGCCGGCGATGAAGATGCCGTCGGCCTTGCGCACGATCTCCAGCACCTTCGGGTCGCTGGCCGCGGCGCGGTCGTGGAACACCAAGGTCTGCACCGAGGCCACGCCGCCGATGTCTTCGTACAGTTCCTTTTGCAGTTCGTCGGCGCCGGAGGCGCGCAGTATCACGAAATGCCCGTGGCCGGCCTTGGCCGCCAACCAGGTGAAGGCCTTGCGCGGCCAGTCGCCGCCGCCTTCCAGCAGCATCGCCGGCTCGACCGCCGCGGGGCGCGGGGTAGCCAGATCGCCGATGCGGTAGTAGTCGTAACCGGCCGGCTTCGCCACCGTTGCGGCAGTGGCGATCATTGGCGCCAGCGCGCACAGCAGCCAGGCCATGACCATGCGTGGACCTGCGGACAGCGACATCGCGGAACTCCCCGTGTGCAGTGAATCGCCCGTCGCCGCAGCGGCAGGTGGTTCGATCATGACGAGCGGCGGCGGCAATTCCCCCATCACTGTCCGGCGCACCGCGTTTGCCGCTAAGGTCGCCCGGTGGACGACGCGCTCAACAACTGGTTCGCCCGGGAAATCCTCGTGCACGAAGGCGCGTTGATGCGCTATCTGCTGCGCAGCTGGTCGCGCCGCGAGGAGGTCCACGACCTGCGCCAGGAGATCTACGTCCGCATCTACGAGGCCGCGGCCAGGAGCCGCCCGACCAGCCCGAAATCCTTCCTGTTCGCCACCGCCCGCCATTTGATGACCGACCTGCTGCGCCGCGGGCGCGTCGTCTCGATCGACGCGATGGGTGATCTGGAAGCCTTGAACGTCTTGGTGGACGAGGTCTCGCCGGAACGACGCACCAGCGCACGGCAGGACCTCAAGCGCCTGGCCGAGGCGTTCGACCGCCTGCCCGACCGCTGCCGCGAGGTGGTCTGGTTGCGCCGGGTCGAGGAGCTGTCGCAGAAGGAGGTCGCCGCGCGCATGGGCATCAGCGAGAAAACGGTGGAGAAACAGATCGCCAAGGGCATCCGCCTGATGGCGGACAACTACCACGGCGGCCGGCAACGGCCGCACTCCGCCCTCGTCGAGACCGAACTCGATACCCGCGAGTACGAGCATGACCAGCAGCAGGGAGATTGAACACACCGCCGCCGCGTGGATCGCGCGGCGCGACGCGGGGGATTGGAGCGACCGCGACCAGCGCGAGCTGGAGGCGTGGCTGACGGCGTCGGTGGCGCATCAGGTCGCCTATCTGCGGCTGGACGCCGCGTGGCGGCGGAGCGACCGCCTGAAGGCGCTGGGCGCCGGCGTGCCGGCCGGCGTCGTGCCGCCGCGGGGCCGCTGGGCGACGGCACCGCTCGGCAGTGTCGCCGAACCGGCGCCGCGTGCCTCCCGAAAAACATCGCCGCCGCCCACACAAGCGACAGCCTGGCGCCGCGCCCTGCCGCGGCTGCTTGCCGTCGCCGCCTCGCTGGCGCTGCTCGCGTGGCTGGCGCTGGGCTGGCAGCGCGTACCGGTGCAGCGGATGGCCTGGCACACCGCCATCGGCGAGCTGCGGGTGGCGGCGTTGCCGGACGGCTCCAGCGCGACCCTGAGCAGCGACAGCCGCATCGTCGTCGCCATGTCCCGCAGCGAGCGGCGCATCGAGCTCGAACAGGGCGAGGCGTTCTTCAACGTGGCCAGGGACCCCGCGCGGCCCTTCACGGTCGAGGCCGGCGGGCGCCGGGTCACCGCCGTCGGCACCCGCTTCGACGTGCGCCGCGACGCAAGCGCCGTGCGCGTGGTGGTCACCCACGGCCTGGTGCGCCTGCAGGCCGACGGCCCGGATGCCGGCCGGCGGCCCACGACCCTGCTGCCCGCGGGCAGCGTAGCCCTGGCCAACGATGCGGGAGTGGAAGTGAGCACCGTGCCGCTGCCGCAGGCCGAGGCCTACCTGAGCTGGCGCGACGGCTTCCTCAGCTTCCACGACACGCCGCTGGCCGCCGCCGCCGCCGAGTTCAACCGCTACAGCACGCGCAAACTGGTGGTCGCCGATCCCGGCGTAGGCGCCATGCGGGTGGGCGGCAACTTCCGCTGGTCGAACGTGGACGGTTTCGTGCGCCTGCTCACGCAAGCCTTCCCGGTGACTGCCGAGCGCAAGGGCCAGGACATCGTGCTGCGCCACCGTTAGGGATTTTCGCCCGCCGTTCGTCTCCGCATCTGACGGCGCATACCGCACCGCCTACGGGGAGAACACGATGAGCCGCTCGCTACTCAGCGCCATGATCGCGCTGGCCTGTTCGGTGCCTGCCATTGCGGTGGCGCAATCCGCGGCCGCGAGGCCGGTCGACGTCCCCGCCGGGGACCTGGTTTCCGCACTGGATCAGCTGGCCCGGCAATCGGGCGCGCAGTTCATCTACCAGGCCGACCAGCTGCGCGGCATGCGCACCGCCGGCGTGCGCGGCAGCCTGTCCGTCGACCAGGCACTGCAGCGCTTGGTGGCCGGCAGCGGGCTGCGCGTGCAGCGCGACGAATCGGGCGCGTTCGTGATTCTGAAGGAAGCCGGCCCGAACCGGAGCGTGCCACCCGCCGCCAAGCCCAAGGCCCGGACCGCCCCACAGCAGGCCACCCAGTTGCAGGAAGTCCAGGTGACCGGCTCGCGCATCCCGCGCGTGCAGATCGAGGGCCCGGCCCCGGTGGTCGCCATCACCGCGCAGGAGATCGCGCAGCGCGGCTTCGCCAACGTGCCCGACCTGATGAAGTCGCTGACCCAGAACCTGGGCGCGCTGGACAACAATCAGAACACCGACGGCTTTTCCCCCGGCGCCCAGGCGGTGGACCTGCGCGGCCTCGGCCCCAACCACACCCTGGTGCTGGTGAACGGCCGGCGCATCGCGGACTACCCGCAGTCCTACGGCGGCAACAGCAACTTCACCGACATCTCCAACATCCCGACCTCGCTGATCGAGCGCGTGGAGATCCTCTCCGGCAGCGCCTCGGCGGTGTACGGCTCGGACGCCATCTCCGGCGTGATCAACTTCATCCTCAGGAAGAAGGCCGACGGCACCACCATCGACTACCGCTACGGCGACACCCTGCACGGCGGCGGCAAGTCGCACCGGCTGGACATCACCAGCGGCTACTCGGTCGGCAACCTGGACACCGTGTTCGGGTTGGAGCTCACCGACAAGCAGCCGCTGTGGGCCTATCAGCGCAGCTACACCGATTCACGCCTGGACAGCCCGGTCACGCCGTCGCGCAACTACCCCAGCCAGGTGTGGGCGCGGATCGACGGCGACGACAACTACATCGACCCGGGCGCCGCCACCTGCACCGCCCTGGCCGGCTACGACAAGGGCACCGTCCAGTACGCCTACCGCCGGAACTACGGCAACTACTGCGGCAGCTACTACGACGTCGGCTACGGCACGATGGAGAACGGCCGCAAGATGGCCAACTTCTTCGGCTCGGCCACCTACCACCTCAACGGCAGCACCGACCTCTACCTCGACGTGCTGGCCGGCACCTCGCACCAGAACAGCTACAACACGCCGCTGCAGTGGCAGAACTGCGAGCCCTTGAACGGCGACTGCACCCCCACCCCGTTCTACAACGTGGCCACCGGCCAGGTCGAACAGTGGCAGCGGCGCTACTTCACGATCGAGGAAAACGGCGGCTTCCGGCCCGGCATGATCCGCAACATCAACAACACCTTTTCGCTGAACACCGGCGTCAAGGGCAGCTTCGGCGGCAACGACGACTGGAACTACGAGGCCAACTTCGAGCACGCGCAGAACACGGTTTCGGAAAAGTGGCCGGCGCTGGTCGCGGCCAAGGCGCAAGCGCTGTACCTCGGGCCGTCGCTGGGCGTCGATCCCGACAGCGGTTACCAGATGTACGATGCGCCGGTCAGCCGCTTCTACACGCCGTTGAGCGTGGCGCAGTTCCGCTCGATCACGCAGGACTCGGTCGACCACGACCAGGCGCGCAGCGAGAACTGGTCGCTCACCCTCACCAACACCAACCTGTTCAACCTGCCCGCGGGACCGGTCGGCTTCGCCGGCATCGCCGAGTACGGCAACCAGTACTTCGCCCAGGTGGCCGACCCGATGTCGCTGGACGGCAGCTACTACGGCCTGCACAACACCACCTCGGTGGGCTCGCGCAGCCATGCGGCGGCCGGCTACGAGTTCAGCGTCCCGGTGCTCGCCAACCTCACCGCGACCACCGCCGGCCGCTACGACCGCTATCGCTACAGCGGCACCGGCGCCGGCAAGTTCACCTACGCGCTGGGGCTGGAATACCGCCCGATCCAGAGCCTGCTGCTGCGCGGCTCGCTGTCCACCGGCTTTCGCGCGCCGGACCTGTCCTACCTCTACGCGGGCATGAGCGGCTCCAGCTCCGGCGGCGTCGACTACTGGCAGTGCCGCACGCTGCAGCCCGACACCGCGCCCGACTTCGTCGACGACTGCGACTACGGCAGCGAAAGCTTCAATGGCCGCAGCCACGGCAGCACCGCGCTGAAGGACGAAACCAGCAAGTCGCTCACCTGGGGCTTCGTGTTCTCGCCCACGCCGGACTTCGACCTCAGCGTGGATTACTACCGGATCAAGCTGAAGAACGAGGTGATCTACCAGAGCAGCGACACCATCCTGCGCGAGGAGGCGGACTGCCGGCTGGGCGCCACCCTCGGCGGCAGCCCGGTCGACGGCAACTCCGCGTTCTGCCAGCAGGTGCTGAGCCAGGTGGTACGCAACCCGCCGGACGCCTCCTACAACCCCGACGGCATCACCTCGGTGCTGGTGCTGCCGATCAACGCGGCAACCGACCAGACCTCGGGCTACGACCTGAGCGCGCACTACCGCTGGGCCACGCCGCGCGCCGGCACGTTCGACTTCAACCTCGGCGCCACCTACGTGGCCCGGCACAAGACGCAGCTGAGCGCCGACGTGCCGGCCGACAACGAGCTGACCGACCTCTACAACTACCTGATCCCGCGCACCAAGGCCAACGCCTCGGTGACATGGAAGTACCGCGACTTCACCGCCACGCTGTACGGCTCGCGCATCGGCGGGCTGCCGGACTACAACGGCACGCAGCGGCTGGCGCCCACCTTCCTCTACAACCTCACCACGGCCTACCAGCTCACGCCGCGGATCAACCTGTCCTTCGTGATCGACAACCTGTTCGACACGCGGCCGCAACACGACTCCACCTGGACCGGCTACCCGTACTACGACCGCGCCTGGTTCAGCCCCGTGGGCCGCGCGTTCTTCGTGCAGGCGAGCATGAAGCTGGGCGGCAAGGAGCCCGCGCGCTAGCCGGCGGCACTGCCACCCGCCGTGCGGGCGGCAGCGGGTTCAGACGTTGAACAGGAAGTGCAGCACGTCGCCGTCCTTGACCACGTAGTCCTTGCCTTCCTTGCGCAGGCGGCCGGCGGCGGCGGCGCCGGCTTCGCCCTTGTACTGGATGAAGTCGTCGTAGCCCACCGTTTCGGCGCGGATGAAGCCGCGCTCGAAGTCGGTGTGGATCACGCCGGCGGCCTGCGGCGCGGTGTAGCCGCGCTTGATCGTCCAGGCGCGCACTTCCTTCACGCCGGCGGTGAAGTAGGTCTGCAGGTCGAGCAGCTTGTAGCCGGCGCGGATCACGCGGTTGAGGCCGGGCTCGTCCAGGCCGAGGTCCTTCAGGAACTCGTCGCGGTCGGCCTCGTCGAGCTGGGCCAGCTCCTCCTCGATCGCCGCACACACCGGCACCACCTCGGCGCCTTCCTCGGCGGCGCGCCGGCGTACGGCGTCGAGGTGCGGGTTGTTCTCGAAGCCGTCTTCCAGCACGTTCGCGATGTACATCAGCGGCTTCAGGGTGAGCAGGAACAGGTCGCGCACCAGCGCCTTTTCTTCTTCGTCCAGCGGCACGCTGCGCGCGGACTTGCCCTCGTTCAGCGCGCTCGCGAGCTTCTGCAGCACCGGCTTCTTCGCCAGCGCTTCCTTGTCGTTCGCCTTGGCCGCGCGCTCGGCACGGTTCAGCGCCTTCTCCACCGACTCCAGGTCGGCCAGCGCCAGCTCGGTGTCGATGGTCTCGATGTCGGCAATGGGATCCACCTTGCCGGCCACGTGCACGATGTCGCCGTGCTCGAAGCAGCGCACCACGTGGGCGATCGCATCCACCTCGCGGATGTGCGCCAGGAACTTGTTGCCCAGGCCCTCGCCCTTCGAGGCGCCGGCGACCAGGCCGGCGATGTCGACGAACTCCACCGCGGTGGGCACCACCCGCTGCGGGTTGACCACCGCGGACAGCGCGTTGAGCCGCGGATCGGGCACCGGCACCACGCCCACGTTCGGCTCGATGGTGCAGAACGGGAAGTTCGCCGCGGCGATGCCGGCCTTGGTCAGCGCGTTGAACAGGGTGGACTTGCCGACGTTGGGCAGGCCGACGATGCCGCACTTAATGCCCATGGCGGGCTCCTACGGGACTCGGGACTCGGGACTCGGGACTCGGCAAAGCGCGACTCGGCAACATGGAACAACTCCGGAAACTGATGGATTGCAGGACAGGCTCGGTTCGCGGCTCTTACGAGTCCCGAATCCCGAGTCCCGAGTCCCGACTGGTATGCAACTGCTGCATCGCCTTGTCGAACTGGCCGGCCACGGCCAGAGGCAGCACGTCCAGTGCGCGGGCGATGCCGTCGAGGATCGCGTCCTCGTCCTGCGCGGAAGGGCGGCCCAGCACCCACGAGGTAACCTGATCCTTGTGGCCGGGATGGCCTATCCCCAGGCGCAGGCGGTGGAACTTGCCGTGGCCGAGGTGGGCCACGATGTCGCGCAGTCCGTTCTGGCCGCCGTGGCCGCCGTCGAACTTCAGGCGCGCGGTGCCGGCGGGAAGGTCGAGGTCGTCGTGCGCGACCAGGCATTCCGCAGGCTCGATCTTGTAGTAGCGCAGCGCGGAAGCCACCGCGATGCCGCTCTTGTTCATGAAGGTGGAGGGCTTGAGCAGCCACACGCTGTCGCCACCGATGCGCACTTTGCAGCTTTCGCCGTGCAGCTTGCCGTCGAAGCTCCAGCGCTCGCCCTGGCCCGCCGCGAGGGCGTCAACTAGCCAGAACCCGGCGTTGTGCCGGGTTCGGAGGTATTCGGCACCGGGATTGCCCAGCCCGACGATGAGTCGCAGACCCGCCATGGCGACCGGCAAGCGCACGCGGCCCGCACCCGTCGGGGCGCGGGCCGCAGCGGCTTACTTCTTGGCGTCCTTGGCCGGCGCGGCGGCGGCAGGCGCAGCCTCGGTGGCGGCGGCTTCGGCCGGCGCTTCCTCGACCTCTTCCTTCACCGTGTTCGCGGTGACCACGGCCACGTCGTGGTCGGCGCCCAGGTGCAGCGCCACGCTCTCCACGCCCTGCGGCAGCTTCAGCTGCGACAGGTGGATGATGTCGCCGGGCTTGAGGTCGGCCAGGTCCAGCTCGATGTGCTCGGGCAGGTCCTTCGGCAGGCAGGACACTTCCACTTCGGTCAGGTTGTGCGAGATCACCACGCCGGAGGTCTTGGCGGCGGCGGACTTCTCCTGGTTCAGGAAGTGCAGCGGCACGTTCACGCGCAGCTTGGCGTTCTCGTCGATGCGCAGGAAGTCCATGTGCAGCATCTGCTGCTTGAACGGGTGCTTCTGCCAGTCGCGCACCAGCACCTTCTGCACCTTGCCGTCGACGTTCAGGTCGAGCACGGAGGAGAAGAACCACTCGTGCTTGGCGGCGAGCAGGATGGTGTTGTGCTCGATCTGGATGCTCTGCGCGGGCTGGCCCGCACCATAGACGACGGCCGGAACGTAGCTCGCGCGACGCAGGCGGCGGCTCGCACCCTTCCCCTCGTCCTTGCGGCTCTCGGCCTTGATTTCGTGAGTCTGTGCCATGTTGGTATTACCTCGAAGTTGGCCGCCTTGCGGCGACTGGGTGACTCCCCCGCGACCAGGGGAGTCGTTGGATCGGGACTCGGGACTCGGGACTCGGGACTCGGAAAGGCAAAAGCGCGCGCTTTGTTGCTCTTCCGAGTCCCGAGTCCCGAGCCCCGAGTCCCGGTTATTCAATCCACATACAACGAACTCACCGACTCGCCGAACGCGATGCGGCGGATCGTCTCGGCCAGCAGCTCGGCCACCGACAGCTGGCGGATCTTCGGGTTGGCCTGCGCCTCGGCGCTCAGCGGCAGCGTGTTGGTGACCACCAGCTGGTCGAGCTGGGAGTTCTCCAGGTTGCGCATCGCCGCGCCGGACAGCACCGGGTGCACGCAGTACGCCACCACCTTCTTCGCGCCGCGCTCCTTCAGCGCCGCGGCCGCGGCGCACAGCGTGCCGGCGGTGTCGACGATGTCGTCCACCATCACGCAGGTCTTGCCGGCGACGTCGCCGATGATGTTCATCACCGTGGCCACGTTCGCCTTCGGGCGGCGCTTGTCGATGATCGCCAGGTCCGCGTCGTCCAGCCGCTTGGCCAGCGCACGGGCGCGCACCACGCCGCCCACGTCCGGGCTCACCACGATCATGTCGTCCATGCTGAAGTGGCGCCAGATGTCGGCCAGCAGCACCGGCGAGGCGTAGACGTTGTCCACCGGGATGTCGAAGAAGCCCTGGATCTGCTCGGCGTGCAGGTCCACCGTGACCACGCGGTCGATGCCGGCGGTGCCGATCAGCTTGGCCACCAGCTTCGCGGTGATCGGCACGCGCGCCGAGCGCGGGCGGCGGTCCTGCCGCGCGTAGCCGAAGTATGGGATCACCGCGGTGACGCTGGCGGCGGAGGCGCGCTTGAGCGCGTCGGCCAGCGCCAAGAGCTCGACCAGGTTCTTCGCGCTCGGCGCGCCGGTCGGCTGCAGCACGAACACGTCCTGGTTGCGCACGTTCTCCTCGATCTCGATCTGCACCTCGCCGTCGCTGAAGGTGCTGACCAGCGCCTTGCCCAGCGGCACGCCGAGGCGGTGCGCGACATCCTCCGCCAGTGCGGGGTGCGCCTTGCCGGCAAACAGCATCATCGGGCTGGACCTGTCCACGCTTGTGTTCCTCGGTAACCTGCAACTGCTGCTGGATGGCTGGGGCGGCAGGATTCGAACCTGCGCATGCGGGAATCAAAATCCCGTGCCTTAACCAGCTTGGCGACGCCCCAACGTTTGGTTTTGTGCTTTGCATTGCGATGACGGAAAAAACGAACCGCCGCCATCTGTCCCGGAGAGCCGCCATTCCATGGCGACCTCCGGGTCGCCCGGCCCGGACATGTCCGGGCCGGGCTCCGTCACGGCCCGCAGCGCGGCCCGTGACGCGCGAACCCTCCATGGTTCGCTTCGGTTCCCCCGACCCTCAGGGTCGGTGCGGGCCGCCTCCATGGCGGCCCAGGCTGTCGATCAGTGGCGAAACCGCGACGCCAGCGGCCACGTGGGCCGTGAACTCGCGCGGGCAACGGGCCGCAATGGCCTGGGCCTGCTCCAGCGTGCGCAGTTCCAGGAACACGCAGCCGCCGCTGCCGGAAAGCCGCGCCGCCCCGTGGCGGCCCAGCCAGTCCAGCGCCGCCGCCACGGCCGGGTGGCGCTCGCGCACCACCGCCGTGAAGGCGTTTTCCGTCGTTTCGCCCGAAACAAAGGACGAAATTGTCGCCGGGGGCGCATTTCGTGTCAATTCAGGCGCTTGAAACAGCGCCGCAGTGGGCACGTGCGCATGCGGATCGAGCACCACGTAATACCGCCGCGGCAGCGCCAGCGGGGTGAGCCGCTCGCCTACGCCCTCGGCCCAGGCCGAGCGGCCGCGCACGAACACCGGCACGTCGGCGCCCAGCCGCCGGCCCAGTTCCGCCAGCGCATCCTCGTCCAGCCCGCAACGCCACAGCCGGTTCAGCGCCACCAGCGCGGTGGCCGCGTCCGAGCTGCCGCCGCCGAGGCCGCCGCCCATCGGGATGCGCTTGTCCAGCTCGATCTCGACGCCGCGCGTGCCGCCCGCGCGCTCGCGCAACAGCCGCGCGGCGCGCACCACCAGATCGCTTTCGGCCGGCACGCCGGGAACGTCGGTGAGGCGGCGTATTTCGCCATCGTCGCGCACGCGCAGGCGCAGCTCGTCGCCCCAGTCGAGCAGGCGGAACACGGTCTGCAGCTCGTGGTAGCCGTCGGGCCGGCGGCCGGTGATGCGCAGGAACAGGTTCAGCTTGGCCGGCGCCGGCCAGCGCGTCCAGCCGCCGGGCGCGGCCTGCAGGCGGCGGCGCATGTACACGCGCAGGTGCATCGGGAAGCCGCGCTCGCGGTCGCTTTCGGCATGCGCCGCCAGCGCCGGGGTGTAGTCGCGCGGGTCGATCGGCTCGAAGCCGTGGCGGGCGTAGAACGGCGCGTTCCACGCCACGTCGGCAAGCGTACCGAGCACCACCGACGGATAGCCCGACTCGGCCGCCCACGCGCAGGCGTGCTCCAGCAACGCCGCGCCGATGCCGCGCCGGCCGTGGCTGGGCAGCACGTCGATCTCGGCGATGCCAACCTCGCCGTCCTCGATCGCCACGCCCACGAAACCGACGGCGCGGCCATCCGCGTCCTGCGCCACCCACACGTGGCCCGCGGCGATGGCCGTGGCCAGGGCCTGCGCATCCATCGGCGTGGCGGCATACGCGGGCCACGCGGGATGGCCGCGGAACAGCTCCTGCGCCGCGCGCTCGATGGCGTGCAGCGCGTCGGCCTGGTCGGGGCGGGCGGGAACGATGCTGAAGCTCATGCGGGAAACCCGGTCAGGGGATCGTCCAGCTTTCCACCGACAAGCGCACCTTGTACGGTGGCCGCGCGGCGAAGATGGTGGTGGGCAGCGGCGGCTGGCGCGTGGTGTCCCAGGCGCGGTAGTCCACCACCCAGCCGTCCTGGGTGAGCAGCGAAGGCAGGCGGTTGTCGCCGAACGCGAGTTCGGCGGGGCCGCTGTCGGCGCGCAGGCCCAGCACCCAGGCGCGCAGGTCATGCAGCGGCACCTCCCAGCCCAGCGCGCGGCGCATCAGCGCCTCGGCATCCGCGCCCTGCAGCGGGCCGCCGTCCAAGCCCTGCAGCAGCGCGCCGTCGGGGCCACCACTGAGCTCGAAGCTGCGCCCGGTGATCGGCGTGCGGAACACGAAGCGGTAACGGTCGCCGTCCTGGGTCCAGGTGAAGCCGCCGCTGCCGCCGTCGCGGCCGTCGGAGACGCCCAGCCGGCCTTCCAGCGTCCAGTGGTCGGTGTGCGCCAGCGCCTGCTCGCGCGCGAGCTGCGCGTTGAGCAGACCGGCGTCGCCGTGGATGCGCACCGCCTGCTGCGGCACGCAGGCGGCCAGCAGCAGCGGCAGCGCTGCCGCGAGCAATCGAAGGAAACGTTTCATGGATTCAGCCGCTTCAGGGTGCTTTGCAGGCTGGCGTTGTGCGGGTCGAGCTTGCGCACCTGGTCGAACACGCGCTGCGCGTCCTGGCGGTCGCCCTGCTTCCACAGCACTTCGCCCAAGTGCACGCCGACGTCGGCGTCCTTGCCCGCCTGCCACGCGCTGCGCAGCGACTGCACCGCCTGGTCGAGATGGCCCAGCCGGTATTGCAGCCAGCCCCAGGAATCGTCGATCGCCGGATCGTTCGGCCGCGCCGCGCGCGCCTTGGCGATCAGCTGCTCCGCCTCGGGCAGGTCGCGGTTCGCGTCGGCCAGGGTGTAGCCCAGCGCGTTGCTGGCGTCGATGTCGTTCGGCTTGAGCTTGAGCAGGCTGCGGAAATCCTTCACCGCCAGGTCGGTTTCGCCGGCCTCGGCGTAGGCCAGGCCGCGGCCGTACAACAGGCCGGCGTCGTTCGGCACCACCTGCAACGCGCGGGTGAACGCGTTGATCGCCTGCACGTAGTTCTGTTCGCGCAGATACAGCTCGGCGTCGAGCTGCCAGGCCTGGCGCAGCTGCGCCGGCTGGTCGAGGTAGTCCAGCTGCATCTGGCCCAGCAGCTCGTGCGCGGCGGCGCTCTTGCCCTGCGCCTGCAGCAGCACAGCGCTGCGCAGGTCGGCGTCGAAGGCATGCGGGTCGTCGTCGCCGACCTGGCCGTACCAGGCCAGCGCCTCGGCGTCGCGATGCTGCATCTCGGCCAGTTGGCCGAGCAGGAAGGCGTTCTGCTCGCGCACGGCCGGCGCGGCCTGCTGCAGCTGGCGGTACAGCGCCGCCAGCGCCTTGTCGTCCTTGTTGTGCGCGGCCAGCGCGGCGCGCAGCTGGTAGGTGTCGGCGTTCTGCGGGCCGCGGTCCAGCAGCTTCGCGGCGGCCGCGTAGTCGCCGGCCTCGCTGAGCAGGCTGGCGTAGACCAGGCGCAGGTGCACGTTGTCGGGCGCCCTGGCGATCGCCTGCTGCAGCAGTTCGCGCGCGCCCTTGGCGTCGCCGTTGCGGGCCTTCATCTGCGCCGCCCAGGCGTAGACCTCAGCGTTGTTGCGGAAGCGCGCCATCGCCGCATTCGCGATGCGCTGCGCATAGGCGTGCCGGCCCAGCTTGTCGCCCAGTTCGCTCATCGCCAGCCAGGCCTGCGGATCGGCGGGCAGGCGCTGCGGCGTGGCCAGCGCTTCCAGCAGCTGCCCGGCCTGGGCCTGGTCGCGCGCGCCCAGCAGCACCTGGCCGAATTCGCGCCAGGCGTTCTTGTCATGGCTGCCGGTGAGGATTTCCAGCTGGCGTTGCGCCGCGGGCGTGTCGCCGCGGTTCAGCGCCAGTTGGGCGCGCGCCATCGCCATCGTGGTCGGCTTGGCGCCCAGCGCCTGCCAGCGGTCCAGCGCGCGGCCGGCGGCCGCGTCGTCGCGCACCGCGATCGCCAGCATCGCGGCGCGCTCGGCCACCGCGGGGTCGTCGCTGAGCGCCATCGCCTTGCCGTAGTGCAGCGCGGCGGTCGGCAGGTCGCTGTGACCCAGCGCCATCTCGCCGGCCATCAGCTGCGCCAGCAGGTCGTGCTGTTCGTCCGGCGTCGCCACCACCATCCGCGCCAGCGGCTGGGAGGACGCCGGCGCCGGCCTGGCGGCCGGCTTGAGCGGCGCCTGGGCGCAAGCGGCCAGCCCGAGCATCAGCGTCGCGGCTGCCGTAAAATGCCGCATCTGCTTGTATCCGCCACGCCTGCTTCGCACACTGACCACCGTTTGTCCGTCCGTCTGCCCGACACGCCACGATCGTGTCCGTGCCCGCGGCGCCTCGACGACAAGCTTAGCCTACGCCGCCAGACTCGCCACGCCATGCCGCTGATCGCCCTCGGGCTCAACCACCTCACCGCGCCGGTCGCCCTGCGCGAGCAGGTGGCGTTCGACCCCGAAAGCGCCGCCGCCGCCCTGCACGAACTGCGGCGCGAGCCCGGCGTGGAGGAGGCGCTGATCCTGTCCACCTGCAACCGCACCGAGCTGTACGTGGGCGTGGCCGCCGGCGCCGAGCAGCTGCCGCAGGCGTGGCTGAGCCGCCACCATTGTCTGACTCCCGGCAAGCTGGACGAGTTCCTGTACCGCCACGACGAGCAGGACGCCGCGCGCCACCTGTTCCGCGTGGCCACCGGGCTGGATTCGATGGTGCTGGGCGAGCCGCAGATCCTCGGCCAGGTGAAGGACGCCTACCAGCTCGCGCGCGCCGCGCACACGCTGAAGGCGCCGCTGGACCGCCTGCTGCAGCACACCTTCGCGGTGGCGAAGCGGGTGCGCACGGAAACCCGCATCGGCGCGCACACCGTGTCGGTGGCGTTCACCGCGGTGCGCCTCGCCGAACAGGTGTTCGCCGACCTGCGCGAGGCCTGCGTGCTGCTGATCGGCGCCGGCGACACCATCGAGCTGGCCGCGCGCCACCTCGCCGACAAGCAGGTGCGCCGGCTGATCGTGGCGAACCGCACGCTGGAGACCGCGCAGGATCTCGCCGGCCGCTATGGCGGCTACGCGATCGCGCTGGCCGACCTGCCGCAGCACCTCGCCGAAGCTGACGTGGTGATCGCCTCCACCGCCGCGCGCGCGCCCATCGTCACCCGCGCGATGGTCGAGCAGGCGCTGGCCGCGCGCCGGCGCAAGCCGATGTTCATGGTAGACATCGCGGTGCCGCGCGACATCGAGCCCGCGGTGGCCGAACTGCCCGACGTGTACCTCTACGGCATCGACGACCTGCAGCAGGTGATCGACGACAACCGCCGCTCGCGCGCCGCCGCCGCGCGCGAGGCCGACGCCATCATCGACCTGCAGGTGGACCGCTACATGGCCTGGCGCCGCGCGCTCACCCTGCGCAACCCCGCGCTGGACCTGCGCCAGCACGCCGAGAGCTACCGCGACGAGGTGCTGGAGAAGGCCCGCGCCATGCTCGCGCGCGGCAAGTCGCCCGACGAGGCGCTGGGCTTCCTCGCCCACACGCTCACCAACAAGCTGCTGCACCACCCCAGCGCGCGCCTGCGCGAGGCCGCGCTCTCCGGCGACCTGGAGCTGCTGCATGCGGCGGGGCGGCTGTACGGCTTGGACGAGCAGGAACCCGATCCGTAGGAGCGCACCCAGTGCGCGATCGCTTCCGCCGTGGCCCGTCGCCACGCCTTTCGCGCACAGGGTGCGCTCCTACGCCAATCCCGCTTCGCCCATGACGCCTTCCATCCGCCGCAAACTCGAAACCCTCGTCGAACGCCACGAGGAAATCGGCCTGCTCCTGGCCCAGCCCGACGTGCTCGCCGACGGCGTGCGTTTCCGCGAGCTGTCGCGCGAATACGCCCAGCTGGAGCCGGTCGCCGCCGCGCTGCGCGAGCACGCCGCCGCCGAGCGCGAGCTGGCCGACGCCCGCGCGATGGCCGACGATCCCGAACTCGCCGAGCTGGCCGCCGACGACGTCGCGCGGCTCACCGCACGCCTCGCCGAACTCGACGGCGAGCTGCAGATCCTGCTGCTGCCGAAGGACCCGCGCGACGAGGCCAACCTGTACCTGGAAGTGCGCGCGGGCACCGGCGGCGACGAGGCGGCGATCTTCGCCGGCGACCTGTTCCGCATGTACGCGCGCTACGCCGAGCGTCGGCGCTGGCAGGTGGAAATCCTCAGCGAAAGCCCGGGCGAGCACGGCGGCTACAAGGAGATCGTGGCGCGCGTCGAAGGCAAGGGCGCCTACTCGCGGCTGAAGTTCGAGTCCGGCACGCACCGCGTGCAGCGCGTGCCGGAAACCGAGTCGCAGGGGCGCATCCACACCTCGGCGGCGACGGTGGCGATCCTGCCCGAGCTGGACGAGATCGAGGCGATCGCGATCAACCCCGCCGACCTCAAGATCGACACCTTCCGCGCCTCTGGCGCGGGCGGCCAGCACGTCAACAAGACCGACTCGGCGATCCGCATCACGCACCTGCCGACCGGCACGGTGGTGGAATGCCAGGACGAGCGCAGCCAGCACAAGAACCGCGCCCGCGCGATGAGCCTGCTGCAGGCGCGGCTCACCGACGAGGCGCAGTCGAAACAGGCCGCGGCGCAGGCGCAGGAACGCCGCCTGCAGGTGGGCTCGGGCGACCGCAGCCAGCGCATCCGCACCTACAACTTCCCGCAGGGCCGCATCACCGACCACCGCGTCAACCTCACGCTCTATCGCCTGCCCGAGATCATGCAGGGCGACCTGGACGAACTCGTCGACACGCTCACCCGCGAGCACCAGGCGGATGAGTTGCAGGCGTTGGGGCACGGCTGAGGCGTTCGCTTCAGTCGCCCTGATTAGCCGAGGTCCAACAGAAAAAACCGTTCGCGCTGAGCGTAGCTTGCGATAGCAAGCGGAGTCGAAGCGCCCGCAAGCGATCTCTCTTCGACTTCGGCCCTACGGGCCTACGCTCAGGGCGAACGGTGAGGTATCGACTGGGTCTCGTCGCCAATCAGCTCAACCGATATGGAAGCCGCTCGCCGCCTGCTCAGGCAGCTCCGTCCGCTCGACCGCCTTCACCTGCGCCGCCGGCGGCCCCTGCCACAGCCAGCGCTCCAGCGCATCGAGCGCGGCGGATTCGCCCACGGCGAGCACCTCGACGCGGCCGTCCGGCAGGTTGCGCGCGTGGCCGGCGAGATTCAGCGCCCGCGCTTCGTCGCGGGTGCAGGCGCGGTAGCACACGCCCTGCACCCGGCCGCTGACGAGGAAGCGCGCCGCGGGCATCAGTGCTTGCCCTTGGCGATCGCCGCGTCCAGCTTCGCGGTATCGACCGGACCGATGAAACGCGTCGCCACCGTGCCGTCGGGCGCGATCAGGTAAGTGGTGGGCAGGCCGCGCGGCTCGTCGAAATCCTTCAGCGGCTGGTCCAGCGTGACCTGGGCGATCGGGTACGCCACCGGATGCTTGGCGAGGAAGGCCTTGATGTCGGCCGGCTCGCTGTCCTCGTAGGCCAGCCCGACCGCGCGCACGTCGGGGTGCGTGGCCACGTAGTGCGAGAGCTCGGGCATCTCCTTGATGCAGGGCACGCACCAGGTGGCCCAGAAGTTCACGATCACCCAGTGCCCGCGCTCGGCGGCGAGGTCGTAGGGCTTGCCCTCCAGCGTGGTGAGGTGGATGGAGGGATGCGCGGGCATCGCGGCCCGCGCCGTGCCCAGCAGGGCGAACGGCAGCAGCAGCGCGGCGAGCCAGGGGGGTCTTTTCATGCGGAGTACTCCGGTGGATCGACGGCCGCGGGTGCGGCCGGGTAGGCGTGGGCGAGCGGCGCGCCCAGCGTCGCGCGCAAGGCCGCGGCGAGCTCGGTCAGCATCGCCAGCAGTTCGGGCGGCAGTTGCAGGTCGAGCTCCGTGGCCTCCTGCGCGGGATGCAGCGGCAGGCGGTAGTGGCTGTGCCGGTACACGCGCAGCAGGTCGGCGCTGTCCAGGCTGCGGCTGAGCAGCCAGCCGCCGGCCTCGCTGCGCTGGATCAGGTCGGCGCGCTGCAGGTCGTCGAAATACGCCGACACCAGCGCGCTGCGCAGGCGCGGCTCGCCGGCGCGGATCAGCGCCGGGTCCACGCTGTCGCCGCGCCGCTGCGCGTCGACGAAGTGGCGCAGCACCACCAGCAGGCCGAGGAATTCCGAGCCCTCCGGCAGCGTCTCGGCCGGCGGCTGGTAGTCGAACGCCGACACCGAGGCGGCGACCGAGGCGCCGAGGATCACGATGATCCACGACAGGTAGATCCACAGCAGGAAGATCGGGATCACCGCCAGCGCGCCGTAGATGTCCTGGTAGCTCTGCGCGTGCTGCACGAAGCGGGCGAAGCCCCAGCGCGCGATCTCGAACAGCAGCGCGCCGAGCAGCGCGCCGGCCGCCGCGTTGCGCCGCGACACCCGGCAGTTCGGCACCAGCACGTACATCAGCCACAGCGTGGCGAAGGTCACCACGAACGGCAGCAGGCCGAGCAGGCGCTGGCCCGCGCTCACCAGCTGACCCGCCGCGGCCTGCAGCAGCGGCACCGCGGTGACGTAGGAGGTGAGCACGATGCCGCCCATCACCAGGATCGGCCCCAGCGTCAGCGCGGCCCAGTACAGCAGCAGCCGCGGCCCCCAGCCGCGCGGCTGGCGCACGCGCCAGATCCGGTTCAAGCGGTCCTCGATGCTCACCATCATCGAGATCGCGCTGAACAGCATCACCAGGATGCTGATGCCGGTGAGCTTGCGCGCGTTCGTGGCGAACGCCAGCAGCGCCTCCTGCACCTTCTCGCCCGCCGCCGGCACGAAATTGTTGAAGACGAAGTTGAGCAGGGTCTCGCGCGCGGTCTCGAACATCGGGAACGCGGCGAACATGGTCAGCAGCGCCACCGTCAGCGGCACCAGCGACACCAGCGTGGTGTAGGACAGCGCGCCCGCGGTCTCGAAGCACTTGTCGTCGACGAAGCGCTGCCACAGGAAGCGGCCGAAGCTGTGCAGGCGGTCGCGGTCGAAGCGCAGTTGCATGGGTGGCTCGCCAACCTGATGAAAAACCGGAGACGTCGAAAATCCCGTTCGTGCTGAGCGTAGCTTGCGCAGCAAGCGGAGTCGAAGCACCAGCCCGAACACCGCGACCCCGACCACCCTTCGACTTCGCGCCTTCGGCGCTACGCTCGGAGCCTGCCCCGGACCTGATCCGGGGGCGAACGGATGCCGGGATCGCATCTACACTAACGCATTGCCCACAGCGCGCCCACACGCATGAACGACATCCTCGTCCTCTACTACAGCCGCAGCGGCCACACCGCGCAGTTGGCGCGGCTGCTCGCCCGCGGCATCGAGGAGGTACCCGGCATGCGCGCGCGCCTGCGCCAGGTGCCGCCGGTGGCACCGGTCACCGAGACCGCGCAGCCACCGGTGCCGGACGAAGGCGCGCCCTACGTGACGAAGCAGGACCTGCACGAATGCAGCGGCCTCGCGCTGGGCAGCCCCACCCGCTTCGGCAACATGGCCGCGCCGCTCAAGCACTTCCTCGATGGCACCGGCGCCGAATGGGCCAGCGGCGCGCTGGTCGGCAAGCCCGCCGCGCTGTTCACCTCCACCAGCACCATGCACGGCGGCCAGGAATCTACCCTGCTGACGATGGCGCTGCCGCTGCTCCACCACGGCATGCTGATCGTGGGCATTCCCTACACCGAGCCCGCGCTCACCGCCACGCACAGCGGCGGCACACCCTACGGCGCCAGCCACGTCGCCGGCCCGAAAGGCGAGCACGCGATCAGCGAGCACGAACGCGAACTGGCCCGCGCGCTGGGCCGCCGCCTCGCCGAAACCGCTCGCAAGCTGGCCGCGACCGCATGAGCGCCGCCATCCTGCCGATCGAGCAGAAACTCGGCCTCGCCGCCTGGGCCGCGCTCGCCCTGCTGCAACTCCTCTGGCACGGCTGGCTGCTGCCGCCACAAAGCGTGCCGGTGGCGCTGGTGCTGGCGATCGCCGTGATCCCGCTGCTGCTGCCGCTCGCCGCGCTGCGCAACGTGCGCCGCGCCCTGCTCTGGGTCGGCATCCTCGCCCTGTTCTACTTCTGCCACGGCGTGGCCGAAGCGTGGAGCGCGCCCACCGAACGCGCGCTGGCGATCGCCGAGATCGCATTGACCCTGCTCCTGATCGGTACGCTGGGCGCCGGCGTGCGGCGCCCGCGCCGCTGACAACGCTGCATCCAGCGCGTGGGAGAGACGCATGTCCCAGCCCGCTGGTGCTGCTGGTCGCCGGCCAGCGCCTGTACGGGCGCAGCAAGCAGGGCGACCTGATGGACTTCGACGCGATCGTGCCGGACTGACCGCCACGCTCACGCCGGCCGCAAGGCTTCCAGCCCGGTGAAGAAGGCCACCGCGACCAGCAGGCCACCCACGCAGCGCGTGGCCAGCACGCCGGTCGACGGCCGCCCCTGCATCCAGCCGCGCACGCGACCGGCGAGCAGCGCCAGCGTGCCGTACACGCCGCATTGGGTCAGCGCGATGATCGCCCACAGCACCAGCGCCTGCAGCCACAGCAGGCCGTCGGCCGGGCGCAGGAACTGCGGGAAGATCGCCAGCATGAACAGGTAGGCCTTGGGATTGAGCAGGCAGGTGAACAGCCCCTGCCGGAAGGTCGCGCCCAGCGGCATGGCTACCTGTCCGGCCGCCGGGGCATGGAACGCCGCGGCGCTGCGCAGCAGCGAGATCCCGATCCAAGCGATGTACAACGCCCCCGCCAGCAGCAGCGCGTTGAACACGCCGGGCACCAGCCGGATCAGCACGCTGATCCCCAGCGCCGTCATCAGCACGTGGCAGGCGCCGCCGGCCACGATGCCGCCCAGCGCTGCCAGCCCGCGCGCACGGCCGCCGCTCAGCGCGCTGCCGAACACGAAGGCCATGTCCAGCCCCGGCAGCGCGATCACCCCGAACACCAGCACGAAGAACAGCCACAACTGGGCGGCGTGGTTCATGGCGCGGCCTCGTCCGCGGCGGGCAGCCAGCGCAGCCGCGAGCGCGGGGTCGGGTCCATCACCAGCAGCTCCGGCGCGGCGCACAGCATGCCGCTCGCGAGCAAGGTCTTCGCAGCAGCCCGCATCGCCGGCTCCAGCCGTGCGTGCAGCGTCGCCTCGTCGCGCACCACGCCCAGCCAGACCAGGTACGGGCCGTCCGTGCGGATCGGCAGTTGCGGAAAGTTGTTCGCTTCGTCCAGCGTGACGAGGATGCCGGCCGGGTGCACGCCGGTCGCGCGATAACCGTCGAACTGCGCCTGCGCGTGTGCGGCCAGCACCGTCTCGCTGCCCTTCTTCACCGCGAAGATCTGCGCCACCACGATGCCTTGCGCACCGTTCGGTTCGTCCACCGGATCCACCGCCGGCAGCACGACGACGCCAGTGTCCGGCCGCAACGGGCGCAGCAGCAGCACGTCGTCACTGTCCGGCAGCAGCGCGTTCACCTTCAGGCGGTGCTCGCGCCACAGCGGCCCGTAATAGAACTGCGCGTTCACCACCGGCCGTGCCTGCATGTCGCGGTAGCCGCGCAGCCACACGAACCGATCCGGCTGGTCGCGCGGCAGGAACTGCCCGAACACCATCGCGCCCAGCTGCTCGAAGGCCTCCGGAAAATAGGTGTCGAAATAGCTGGCGAAGCGCGCGCGTCCGCCGTGCGTCGTGGTGTAGCGGCGCAATTCGACGACCTGGAAATCGTGCAGATGCCTGACCGTCTCCATCGTCGGCAACGCATGGGCCGGTGGCCGGCCGATGCCATCCGTCGTGGCCGGCTCGGCCTGCGTCGCCCCAGCCATGCCCAGGGCGACCATGGAGAACAGGCCCAGCAGGCGGCGATAGATTTTTTTCATGGCGGCTCCTGATGCGCCGTGCGGCGCGCGTGGTCGGGAGCGCACACGCTATGCCTGAATGAGGACAAATTCCGCCCTGATGAATCGCTACACTGCGCGCATGACCCGCCCCACCACCCGCGTGCTGGCCGTGCTGGAACTGCTGCAGGGCCACGGCCGCATCAGCGGCCCGGAACTGGCGCAGCGGATCGGCGTGGACGGCCGCACCCTGCGCCGCTACATCGCCGCGCTGGAGGACCTGGGCATACCGATCGCCACCGAGCGCGGCCGCCACGGCGCCTACATGCTGGTGCCCGGTTTCAAGCTGCCGCCGCTGATGTTCAGCGATGACGAGGCGCTGGCGCTGTCGGTGGGGCTGATCGCCGCGCGCGAGCTCGGCCTCGCCGAAGCCGCGCCGGCCGCAGCCAGCGCCCAGGCCAAGCTGACGCGCGTCACGCCGGATCGCCTGCAGCGCCAGCTGCAGGCGATCGCCGGAACGGTGCGTATCGATCTCGCCCACGGCAGCGCGGCGCCGCGCAGCAACGAGGCGCTGATCGCGCTCACCGCCGCGGCGCAGGCGCAGCAGCGCGTGCACCTGGACTACACCACGCCGCAGCGCCAGCACAGCGAGCGCGACTTCGACCCTTACGGCCTCGCGTGGCGCGCGGGCGCGTGGTACGCGGTGGGCTGGTGCCACCTGCGCCGCGACCTGCGCTCGTTCCGGCTGGACCGCATCGGCACGGTGCGGACGCTGGACGCCCACTTCGAACGCCCCGCCGGCTTCGACGCGCTGGAGCAGCTCGCCTTCAGCATCGCCACCCTGCCGCGCAGCATCGCCGTCGAAGTGCTGCTGCGCACCGACCTGCGCACCGCACGCGACGCCTTCTCGTTCGCCTTCGGCCTGCTCGAACCGGTAGCCGACGGCGTGCTCCTGCGCAGCAGCGCGGACGACCTGGACTGGTTCGCCCGCCAGCTGGCACGACTGCCGTTCGACTTCGAGGTGCGCACGCCGACGCGGCTGCGCAGTGCGCTCAGGCGCCACGCGATGCGCTTGCAGAAACTCGTCGCCGGCGATTGAGCAAGCCCCGCGCCTCACGCGGTACGGACGGCCCGCTGCCTATACTGGCGCGGTGGATCCGTCACCGGAGCCGGACATGGGATTCCTGCAAGCCGCCCCGCAACTGCCGCACCCCTGGCGCAGCGAACACCTGCTGCACGCGCTGCTGGAACGCGCCCTGCCCGCTGCGCGACGCGGCGCGCTGGAAGCCGATCTCGACGCGCTGGGCGACTACGCGCTGATGGCATGGCAGCGCGCCTCGATCAGCACGCGGCGCACGCCGGTGTTGACGCAGTGGGATGCGTGGGGGCGACGCGTGGATCGCATCGAGCTGACCGCGGCGTGGCAGGAAGGAGCACAGCTCACCACGCGCCATGCGGTGCTGGCGAGCGGCCACGAGGATCACGAACACGCGCGGCTGGAGGAGTTCGCGCGCGTCTACCTCTATCACGTGGCCAGCGAGTTCTACACCTGCCCGCTGGCGATGACCGACGGCGCGGCGACGGCGTTGAAGACCTCCGGCAACCGCGCGCTGATCGGGCGCGCGCTACCGCACTTCCTCAGCCGCGACGCGGACACGTTCTGGCTCAGCGGCCAATGGATGACCGAGACGCAAGGCGGCTCGGACGTGGGCCACACCGAAACCGTCGCGCGGCAGGACGCCGACGGCCAGTGGCGGCTGTACGGCCGCAAGTGGTTCAGTTCGGCGGTGGTGGGCGAGGCGGCGCTGGCGCTGGCGCGGCCCGAAGGTGCGGGCGACGGTTCCGGCGCACTGGCGCTGTTCTACGTGGAGACGATGGACGGCGCGCAGCGCAGGCCGGAACTCGTGATCGACCGCCTCAAGGACAAGCTCGGCACGCAGGAACTGCCCACCGCCGAGATCCACCTCGACGGCCTGCCCGCGTGGCCGCTGGGCGAGCTGGCGAACGGCGTGCGCCAGGTGGCGCCGATGCTCAACGTCACCCGCAGCTGGAACGCGATCTGCGCGGTGGCGCACATGGCGCGGGCGATCGCGCTGGCGCGCGACTATGCCGGGCGGCGCGAGGCGTTCGGCCGTCCGCTGATCGAACAGCCGCTGCACGCGCAGACGCTGGCCGACATGCAGGCCGAGTTCGAGGGCGCGTTCGCGCTGGCCTTCGAGGTAGCGCAGCTGCTGGGGCGCGTGGAGCACGGTAGCGCCGCGCCGCACGAGGCCGCGCTGCTGCGCCTGCTCACCCCGCTGGCGAAGCTGTGGACGGGCAAACTCGCGCTGCGCATCTGCTCGGAAGCGCTCGAATGCTTCGGCGGCCAGGGCTACATCGAAGACACCGGCCTGCCGCAGCTGCTGCGCGACGCGCAGGTGTACGCGATCTGGGAAGGCACCACCAACGTGCTGTCGCTGGATGCGCTGCGCGCGCTGGCGGTCGACGGCCTGGGCGCGCTGCGCACCGCCGTCGCCGCATGGCTGCAGGGCGGCGATGCGCACGCCGTGTTCGCGATCGATGCCGCGCTGGACGCCGCCGCCAGCCACCTAGATACGCCGCCCGCCGACCGCGCCACGCTGGAAGCCGGCGCGCGCGGCCTCGCGCTCACCCTGGCGCGCAGCGCGGCGGCGGCCCTGCTCGCGCGGCAGGCGGCGTGGGCGCACTCGCGCGGCGATGCGCGTCCCGCCGCGGCCCTGCGCCGTTTCCTCGGCCACGGCCTGCTGCGGCTGGCCGACACCGACGCGGACGACACGGCCTTGCTGCTCGGTTGTGGGCGCGGATCGCTGTTAAAGTAAGTCTCACGCAACGGAGTTCCGTGATGCCTACGGTATTGCGCGTTGACGGTTACCGTTTCTTCTTCTACAGCCTCGATCATCCTCCGGCGCACGTGCATGTGGAGCATGACGACGCGGTGGCCAAGTTCGAGCTTGAACCGGTTCGCTTGGTGAGCAATCACGGGTTTCGGGGGCGTGACGTCACGCGCTTACGTGCCTTGGTCATCGAGCATCGGGATTTGTTCAGGGAGGCGTGGCATGACCACTTCGGCGATCCAGTTTGATTCGACGGCGGTCGAGGTGGCGGTCGGCGCCGACGCGCTGTCCGTCACGCTGGCGGACGGCCGCGTCCTGTCCGTGCCGCTGGCATGGTTCCCGCGCCTTGCCGACGCGACGGCGGCGCAGCGAGGCAACTGGCGGTTCATCGGCCGCGGCCAGGGCATCCATTGGCCGGACGTGGACGAGGACATTTCGGTCGAAACGCTTCTTCGCCTGCATTGAGACTGGCGGATGTCTGCACGCAATGACGCCGCCCTGCTGCCGGGCGGTTAAAATGCCGGCTTTCTCCAGCGGCGCAGCGACCATGCAGCATCTCACCATCGTCACCACCGGCGGCACCATCGACAAGATCTACTTCGACGACAAGTCGGACTACAAGATCGGCGCGCCGCAGATCGGCGAGATCCTGGGCCAGCTCGGCGTGGCGTTCCAGTTCGACGTGATCCCGATCCTGCGCAAGGACAGCCTGCACATCACCGACGAGGACCGCGCGCTGATCCGCTCCACCATCGAGGCGCAGCCGCACCGCCACGTGCTGGTGACCCACGGCACCGACACCATGGTGGAAACCGCGCAGGTGCTGGCCGGCATCCCGGGCAAGGTGATCGTGCTCACCGGCGCGCTGAACCCCGCGCGCTTCCAGGGCTCGGACGCGGTGTTCAATATCGGCTGCGCGGTCGCCGCGGTGCAGACCCTGCCCGACGGCGTCTACATCGCGATGAACGGCCGCGTGTGGGATCCGGCGAAGGTGCGCAAGAATCGGGCGGAGAATCGGTTCGAGGAAGTGAAAGGCTGACCGGGGTCTTCTTTCCTCTCGCCGCGGGGGCTTGGCCCGCGCGCTTTCGCAAGCGATGAAGTGGTTTCGTTCGCCAGCGCGTTTTGCTCCCTCTCCCCGCTGGGGAGAGGGTTGGGGTGAGGGGCGGGTGCTCGCGATAGCCTTTCGATTCCGCGCCTTGGCTCGCCTGCGGCGGGCTTTCGGTCGCTTGCCGCAAGCGACAAGGCGGTTTCGGTCGCCTGCCGGCGCCCGAGTCACCTTTCTTTGCTGGCCCACGCCACCGCCGGGAGCGGTGGCGAACGGCGAAGCCGGCCCGAAGGGCGGAGGGCAGGATGCCCGGAGTCAAGAGAAGTGACCCAAAGAAATGGCCTGTTCAATCCGCCGACCCTACAAGCAGGCTGTGTCGAGGGGGGGTGGATCAACGCTCGCCGACACGTCGCCACACAGCAGCCACACCGCGACGTATCTGGAAACTGAGGGCTTTCAAGCTCGTCACCCCAGCGACCGCTGGGGCCCAGTGCCTTTGCTCTGAGCTTTGGCTTTGGCCGTTGCTTCTGCACGCAGGAGCGCACTGCTTTCCGGGGCCCCTCGGCGACGGTGTGGCGGGCTGTCGCCGATTTCGACCGCGTTGGCCGCAAGCTCGATGGCGTCACTCCCGGAGGACACCGCGATGCACGCAGGCCACGGTGTTCGCGCAACTCACGCAGAGCACCTGCCGCTGCACGCGTTTCCGCAGCCCTGCCGCCAGCCAAGAACCCGCGATTGAAGGCGGACGACTTCGCCACCATTTGGTTTGTCGTGCGTTTGTCCCGCACCCTCGACCGAAAGGAGCAAGACGTTCATGAACTTCACAGCGAACGGACTGGCCACCATCCTTGCCCGCCATTGGTGGGTGCTGCTGTTGCGCGGATTGATTGCCATCGCGTTCGGCGTACTGGCCTGGTTCCAGCCTGGAGTCACGCTCGCCGCATTGATCCTGCTGTTCGGCGTCTATGTTTTTGCCGACGGCATCCTCGGCGTCTGGACCGCCATCGCCGGGCGCAAAGCGCATGAGCACTGGTGGGTGCTGCTGCTCTGGGGATTGGTCGGCATGGCCGTCGGCATCCTGGCGTTCATGGCGCCCGGCATCACCGCGCTGGCGTTGCTGTTCTACATCGCGGTCTGGGCGGTCGCCACCGGCGTGCTCCAGATCGTGGCCGCGATCCGCTTGCGCAAGGAGATCGCGGGCGAATGGCTGCTGGTGCTCGGCGGCCTCGCGTCGGTGGTTTTCGGCGCCGTCCTCGTGGCCCGGCCGGGAGTCGGTGCGCTGGCCGTGATTTGGCTGATCGCCGCATACGCCATCTTGTTCGGCATCCTCCTCGTGCTGCTGGCTTTCCGGGTACGCGGGCTCCGCAGCAAGGGCGTCGGCGTGTAAGAGCCACCCCTTTCAAGGTGTTACCCGCCCCGATCTGAGCGCCCGCGCCGTCGCCACATGCGCTCGGGCGACAGCGCCGTCCACATAGTCTTTGGGCGCCTTCGGTTTGGGCTTGCGTATGCTGCTGGCCAAGGATTTGGGTTTGAGGCGTCTGGCCAAGGTCAGCAAGCGCTGCATGAGTTGCGGCGGCGACAGGCTGCCTGCGCAGGGGATGTGCTCTGCCGGCAAGGC
>OFIS01000162.1_pt1 | contig 68976 bp, 58 predicted proteins | sample 1775071 | NCBI WGS metagenome assembly OFIS01 (sample SAMN08195774, study PRJEB24354) | sludge metagenome | isolation source: sludge from phenol fed wastewater aerobic bioreactor C | place: India: Nagpur | collected 2016-09-17
CGAGGGGCTCGTCGGGGCGCCGGGCCGGCTCGACCGGGTCGGGGCGACCGCCGAGGGCGCGCCGGTCTTCGTCGACTATGCCCACAAGCCCGACGCGCTCGAGAAGTGCCTCGAGGCGGTCCGGCCCTATACGAGCGGCCGTCTGATCGTGGTGTTCGGCTGCGGCGGCGATCGCGACGCCGGCAAGCGGCCGATCATGGGCGAGATCGCGGTGCGGCTCGCCGACGTGGCGATCGTCACCGACGACAATCCGCGCTCGGAGGATCCGGCCGAGATCCGCCGCCAGATCCTCGCCGCCGCCCCCGGCGCGATCGAGATCGGCGATCGCGGCGAGGCGATCCGCCGGGGCGTGGCGATGCTGCGCGCGGGGGATCTTCTCGTCGTCGCCGGCAAGGGCCACGAAACCGGCCAGATCGTCGGCAAGACGGTGCTGCCCTTCTCCGACCATGAGTCGCTGCGTTCCGCTCTCGAGGATCTCGCCCGATGACCGCCCCCCTCTGGACCCTCGCCGATTTCGTCGCCGGATGCGGTGGTCGTGTCGTCGGCCGGCCGGGCGAGCGGATCTCCGGCATCTCCATCGACAGCCGCACGATCGGCACGGGCGATGCCTTCTTCGCCATCCTCGGCGACACCCGCGACGGTCACGACTTCGTGCCGGCGGCGCTGAAGGCGGGCGCGGCGGTCTGCGTGGTCGCCGAGGAGAAGCTCGCGACGCTGCCCGAGGACGGGCGTTACGTGGTGGTCGACGACGTCTTCGCGGGTCTGCGCCGGCTCGGCGTCGCGTCGCGGGCGCGGTCGCAGGCGCGGATCGTCGCGGTGACCGGCTCGGTCGGCAAGACCTCGACCAAGGAGGCGCTGCGCCACGTCCTCGCCGACCAGGGCGAGACCCACGCCTCGGTCGCCTCCTACAACAATCACTGGGGCGTGCCGCTGACGCTCGCCCGGATGCCGGCGAGCGCGGCCTATGCGATCTTCGAGATCGGCATGAACCATCCCGGCGAGATCACGCCGCTGGTCGCGATGGTGCGGCCCCACGTGGCGGTGGTGACCACGGTGGCGCCGGTGCATCTCGCCCAGTTCCGCGACATCGAGGAGATCGCCGAGGCGAAGGCGGAGGTCTTCTCCGCGCTCGAGCCGAACGGCGCGGCGGTGATCGACGGCGACGTCGCCCAGGTCGGGATCCTGGTGAAGGCGGCCGAGGCGGCGGGCGCGCGGATCGTGCGGTTCGGCGAGAGCGCCGGGCTCGAGGCGCGGCTCCTCCACGTCTCGCTCCAGGCGGACAATTCGACCGCCGTCGCCGAGGTTCTCGGCCGCGAGATCACCTACAAGATCGGCGCGCCGGGGCGGCACGTCGTCAAGAATTCGCTGGCGGTTCTGGCGACCGTGGTGCTGGTCGGGGGCGATCTCGCCCGCGCCGGCCTGTCGCTGGCGGCGATGGCGCCGCCGAAGGGGCGCGGCGAACGCCATGCGCTCCATCTCGGTCACGGCGAGGCGCTTCTGATCGACGAGAGCTACAACGCCAATCCCGCCTCGATGCGCGCGGCGATCGACCTGCTCGGCCAGACCCCGGTCGGGCTCAAGGGGCGGCGCATCGCGGTGCTCGGCGATATGCTCGAACTCGGCCCGCAGGGCGAGAAGCTGCACGTCGAACTGGCCAAGGCGCTGAAGAAGGCGCGCGTCGACCGGGTCTATTGCGCCGGTCCGCTGATGCACGCGCTGTGGCACGCGCTGCCGCCGGAGATGCAGGGCTGTCAGTCGCTGGTGTCGAGCGACCTCGAGGCGCCGCTCGCGGCCGCGCTCCAGCCCGGCGACGCGGTGATGATCAAGGGATCGAACGGCAGCCGGATGGGGCCGATCGTCGAAATGCTGAAGACCCGTTTCTCCTCCACCCGCGCCCGCGCCGACGAGCTCTGACAAGGGACGACCTTCGATGCTCTATATTCTCGGAGAACTCTCCGATCGGTTCATTCTCTTCAATCTGTTTCGCTATCAGAGCTTTCGAACGGGCGGGGCGATCCTGACGGCGCTCCTGTTCGTGTTCCTGTTCGGGCCGGCGATCATCGCCACGCTGAAGGTCAAGCAGGGCAAGGGCCAGCCGATCCGCGAGGACGGGCCGGCCTCCCATCTCCTGACCAAGAAGGGCACGCCCACCATGGGCGGGCTGATGATCCTGTCGGGCCTCGTGGTGTCGACGCTCCTGTGGGCCAATCTCTCCAACGTCTACGTGCTCGCCGTGATGGCGGTGACGCTGGGCTTCGGCGCGATCGGCTTCTGGGACGACTATCTCAAGGTCACCAAGCAGAGCCACAAGGGGTTCTCCGGCAAGCAGCGGCTCGCCTTCGAGTTCCTGATCGCCGGCATCGCGGTGGTGGTGATGGTGTGGTGGAGCAAGTCGCCGCACGCGATGGCGGTCGCCTTCCCCTTCTTCAAGGATCTTTTCCTCGATCTCGGCTGGTTCTTCGTCGTCTTCGGCGCGGTGGTGGTGGTGGCGGCCGGCAATTCGGTCAATCTCACGGACGGTCTCGACGGTCTGGCGATCGGCCCGGTGATGATCGCGGCCTCGACCTTCGCGGCGATCGCCTATCTGACCGGCCGCGTCGACTATTCGGCCTATCTCGGCATCAACCACATCGCCGGCGCGGGCGAATTGACGGTGGTGCTGGGGGCGGTGGTCGGGGCCGGGCTCGGCTTCCTGTGGTTCAACGCCCCGCCGGCGGCGATCTTCATGGGCGACACCGGGTCCCTGGCGCTCGGTGGTCTGCTCGGCTCGGTCGCCGTCGCCACCAAGCACGAGATCGTTCTGGCGATCGTCGGCGGTCTCTTCGTGCTCGAGGCGCTGTCGGTGATCATCCAGGTCGCGAGCTTCAAGATGACCGGCAAGCGGGTCTTCAAGATGGCGCCGATCCACCATCACTTCGAGCAGCTCGGTTGGAAGGAGCCCCAGGTGGTGATCCGCTTCTGGATCATCTCGGTGGTGCTCGCGCTGATCGGCCTCGCCACGCTCAAGCTGAGGTGAGACGATGATCGCGATCCAGGGTTTTCGCGGCGGCACGGTCGCCCTGTTCGGTCTCGGCGGGTCGGGGCTGGCGACGGCGCGGGCGCTGATCGCCGGCGGCACGACGGTGGTCGCCTGGGACGACGGCGAGGCCGGGCGCGCCGCCGCCGCCGGGGTCGAGGGGCTGCGGGTCACCGACCTCGCGGCGATCGACTGGCAGGCGGTCGAGGCGTTGATCCTGGCGCCGGGCGTGCCTCTGACCCATCCCGAGCCGCATTGGACGGTGAAGGCGGCGCAGGCCGCCAACGTGCCGATCATCGGCGACGTCGAGCTCTTCGCCCGCGAGCGGCGCGAGCGCTGCCGCGCCGCCGCCTTCGTGGCGATCACCGGCACCAACGGCAAATCGACGACGACGGCGCTGATCGACCACGTCCTGCGGACCGCCGGCCGCGACGCCCAGATGGGCGGCAACATCGGCCGCGCCGTGCTGTCGCTCGACGAGCTGGCGCCGTCGCGGACCTATGTGGTGGAATGCTCGTCGTTTCAGATCGATCTCGCCCCGAGCGTCGATCCGACCGTCGGCATCCTCACCAATCTCTCGCCCGATCATCTCGATCGCCACGGCACGATGGCGGCCTACGCGGCCATCAAGGAACGGCTGGTGGAGGCGGCGCAGACGGCGGTGATCGGCGTCGACGACGCGTTGTCCGAAGGGATCGCCGATCTCATTTCCGGCGAGGGGCACCGGGTAGTGCGGATCTCGGCGGCGCGGCGGCTCTCCGACGGCGTCTTCGCCGAGGGGACGCGGGTGATCGTCGCCGAGGGCGGGGTCGAGCGCGTCGTCGCCGATCTCGCCGGCATCGGCTCCCTGCGCGGCCGTCACAACGCGCAGAACGCCTGCGCGGCGGTGGCGGCGGTGCGGGCGCTGGGCCTCGACGAGGCGAGCATCGCGGCGGGTCTCGCCTCCTTCCCCGGGCTCGCCCATCGGATGGAGACGGTGGGGCGGCGCGGCCGCGTGCTCTTCGTCAACGACAGCAAGGCGACCAACGCCGATTCCACCGCCCAGGCGCTGGCGAGTTTCGACCGGATCCACTGGATCGTCGGCGGCAAGCCCAAGGCGGGCGGGATCACCTCGCTCGACGGCTTCTTCCCGAAGATCGCCAAGGCCTATCTGATCGGCGTGTCGAGCGACGACTTCGCCGCGACGCTCGAGGGCCGGGTGCCCTACGAGCGCGCCGAGACGATCGAGCGGGCGCTCGCGTCCGCCGCGGCCGCCGCCGCCGAGGACGGCGCCGAGGAGCCGGTGGTGCTGCTGTCGCCGGCCTGCGCCTCCTACGACCAGTTCAAGAACTTCGAGGTGCGCGGCGATCACTTCCGTTCGCTCGTGCAGGCGATGCCCGGCATCACGCTCCCGGGAGGGGATGGGCCATGAATCGTACCGACCGTTCGATCTTCGCCTCCTGGTGGTGGACCGTCGACCGCACCCTGATCGCGGCGGCGATGGCGCTGCTGGTCGGCGGGCTGGTGCTCTCCTTCGCTGCCTCGCCGGCGGTGGCGGAGCGGATCGGCGCCTCCGACAGCTTCTATTTCATCAAGCGCCATGCGGTGTTCTTCATGATGGCGCTGCCGGTGCTGTTCGGGGTGTCGCTGCTGTCGCCGCGCGACATCCGGCGGCTGTCGCTCCTGGTGTTCCTGGGCTCGCTGGTGCTGCTCGTGGCGGTGCTCCTCTTCGGCCAGGAGGTGAAAGGCGCGCGGCGCTGGATCACGGTGTTCGGCTTTTCGATTCAGCCGTCGGAGTTCGTCAAACCGGCCTTCATCGTCGTCACCGCCTGGCTCTTCGCCTCGCGCGAGCGGCGGCCGGAGATGCCGGGCAACATCCTGGCGATCGCCTCGTTCGGCCTCGTCGTCGCGCTGCTGATCCTGCAGCCGGACATCGGCCAGACCATCCTGACGTCGGCGGCCTGGGGGGCGGTGTTCTTCGTCGCCGGCATGTCGCTGTGGTGGATCGTCGGCTTCGGCGGGCTCGGCGTCGCCGGCGTGTGGGCCGCCTATACGTTCGTGCCGCACGTCCATGCGCGCATCAACCGCTTCCTCGACAAGGCGAACGGCGGCAATCACAAGGGCGCGATGACCGCCGACGGCTATCAGGCGCAGCAGGCCCACGACAGTTTCCTCAACGGCGGCTGGTTCGGGCGCGGCCCGGGCGAGGGCACCGTCAAGCGGATGCTGCCCGACAGCCACACCGACTACGTCTTCGCGGTGATCGGCGAGGAATTCGGGCTGATCATGTGCGGCGTCGTCGCCGGGATCTTCGCCTGGATCGTGTTCCGTGGGCTCAGCCACGCGGCGCGGGAGGAGGATTCCTTCATCCGCTACGCGATCGTCGGTCTGGTGGTGCTGATCGGCGTGCAGTCGGGCATCAACATGGCGGTCAATCTTCAACTGATGCCGGCCAAGGGCATGACCCTGCCGTTCATCTCCTACGGCGGCTCGTCGCTGCTGGCGGTCGCCTTCGAGATGGGGGCGCTGATGGCTCTGACCCGCCGCCGCCCGCAGGCGACGCGTTTCGCGCCGCCGATCCACATCGAACGTCACGAGGACGCGGCGGCGCAGGCCGCCTGATCCTCCGACGCAACGCGAGACCTGTCCCATGGGCGAAACCCTTCTGCTCGCGGCCGGCGGCACCGGCGGCCACCTGTTCCCGGCGGAGGCGCTGGCGAGCGAACTGGCGCGCCGTGGCCATGTCGTGGAACTGGCGACGGACGAGCGCGCCGACAAATACGGCCGCGCCTTTCCCGCGCGCGCCGTCAACATCGTGGCGTCGGCGACCTTCAAGAGCCGCAATCCGCTGGCGCTCTTGCGCACCGTCGCGGCGCTGGCGCGCGGCACCCTCCAGGCGTGGCGGCTGATGGGGCGGATCCGGCCGAAGGCGGTGATCGGTTTCGGCGGCTACCCGACCTTTCCGCCGCTGCTCGCGGCGCAGCTGCGCGGCATTCCGACGATCCTGCACGAGCAGAACGCGGTGATGGGGCGCGCCAACCGGGCGTTGGCGGCGCGGGTCAGCCGGATCGCGCTGTCGTTCCCGGCGACCAGCCTGATGGGCGCCTTCGCGTCCAAGGCGACGGTCACCGGCAATCCGGTGCGCGACATGGTGATCTCGGCGGCGCGGGTGCCGTTCGAGCCGCCGACGCTCGACGGGGTGTTCAAGCTTCTGGTGTTCGGCGGCAGTCAGGGCGCGCGCTTCTTCGCCGAGGTGTTGCCGCCGGCGATCGAGGCGCTGGCGCCGGAGCTGAGGGCGCGGCTCTCGATCGTCCATCAGGCGCGGCCGGAGGATCTGGTGGCGGTCCGGCTCGGCTACGAGCGGATCGGGGTCACGGCCGAGGTCGAGCCCTTCTTCATCGATCTGCCGGCGCGAATCGCGGCGTCGCATCTGGTGGTGTGCCGGTCGGGCGCGTCGAGCGTCACCGAGCTGGCGGTGATCGGCCGGCCGTCGATCCTGGTGCCGCTGCCCGGCGCGCTCGACCAGGATCAGGCCGCCAACGCCGCCCATCTGGAGGCGGCGGGCGGGGCTTGGACCATCCGTCAGAGCGAACTCTCCTCGACGCGGCTCGCCGAGGAACTGACCAAGGCGATGACCGATCCGGAGCAATTGGCGGAAGCGGCGGCGGCGGCGCGGGCGGCGGGACGTCCCGACGCGGTGGCGCGGCTCGCCGATCTGGTCGAGGCGGTGGCGGCGCGGCGGTGAGGCGGCGGGGCTCTCCGGCTCACGTCGGAGATCGCCACGCCCGCCCGAGCCGGCCCATGGTTGCAACGGTTCGACAATCCTGGGAAACCTGAGTAGACACGTCCGAATCGCGGCGATGGCCGTCGCGGCTCGCCCGACGCGGCGCACGACCCGGAAGGATCTCCCCCCATGAAGATGCCCTCGACCATCGGACCCGTCCATTTCGTCGGGATCGGCGGCATCGGCATGAGCGGCATCGCCGAGGTGCTGCACACGCTCGGCTTCAAGGTGCAGGGCTCGGACGCGGCCGACAACGCCAACGTCCAGCGCCTGCGCGAGAAGGGCATCTCCGTCTTCGTCGGCCAGAACGGCGCCAATCTCGGCGACGCGCGGGTCGTCGTCGTCTCCTCGGCGATCAAGCCCGACAATCCGGAACTGGTCGAGGCGCGGGCGCGCTTCCTGCCGGTGGTGCGGCGGGCCGAGATGCTGGCCGAGCTGATGCGCTTCAAGTCGGCGATCGCCGTCGGCGGCACCCACGGCAAGACCACCACCACCTCGATGGTGGCGGCGCTGCTCGATGCCGGCGGGCTCGATCCGACCGTGATCAACGGCGGCATCATCAACGCCTACGGCACCAATGCCCGGCTCGGCGGCGGTGAATGGATGGTGGTGGAGAGCGACGAGAGCGACGGCTCCTTCGTCAAGCTGCCGGCCGACATCGCGGTCGTCACCAACATCGATCCCGAACATCTCGACCACTACGGCACCTTCGACAAGGTCAAGGACGCCTTCCGCCACTTCGTCGAGAACGTGCCCTTCTACGGCTTCGCGGTGATGTGCCTCGACCATCCGGAAGTGCAGGCGCTGATCGGCAAGATCGAGGATCGCCGCATCGTCACCTACGGCACCAATCCGCAGGCGGACGTGCGCTACGTCATCCATTCGGCGATCGGCCAGCAGTCGCGCTTCTCGGTGACGATCCGCGACCGCATCGCCGGCACCGAGAAGGTGATCGACGATCTCGTCGTCAACATGCCCGGCGTCCACAACGTCTCGAACGCCACCGCCGCCGTCACCGTCGCCGATCAGATCGGCATCGCCCCGGAGGCGATCCGCAAGGGGCTCGCCGGCTTCACCGGGGTCAAGCGGCGCTTCACCCCGACCGGCTCGTGGAACGGCGTCTCGGTGTTCGACGACTACGGCCACCATCCGGTCGAGATCATGGCGGTGCTCAAGGCGGCGCGCGCGGCGGTGACCGGCGAGGGCAAGGGCGGCCGCGTCTTCGCGGTGGTCCAGCCGCATCGCTATTCGCGTCTCGCCGCGCTCTTCGAGGAGTTCTGCCAGGCCTTCAACGACGCCGACGCGGTGATGGTCGCCGACGTCTATCCGGCCGGCGAGCAGCCGATCGCCGGCGCCAGCCGCGACGCGCTGGTCGGGGGCCTGCGCGGGCGCGGCCATCGCGACGTGACGCCGCTCGAGCGTCCCGAGCAGATCGCCGAGATCGTCCGTGCCCAGGCCCGCGACGGCGACTACGTCGTCTTCCTCGGCGCCGGCAACATCACCCAGTGGGCCTATGCCCTGCCCAAGCAACTCGCCGCCCAGGGCTGACCCTCTCTCGACCGGAAGCGGATCCAAGATGTCGTCGACCGATCTCCTCGCCCGTCTCGATACCCGACGCGTTCGCGGCGCGCTCCTGCCCGGCTTCGCGCTGGGGGACACGACGTGGTTCCGGGTCGGCGGCGCGGCCGAACTCTACTATCAGCCGGCCGACGCGGAGGATCTCTCGGACTTCCTGAAGGCGCTGCCCGCGGACGTGCCGATCACGGTGGTGGGGCTCGGCTCCAATCTGCTGATTCGCGAGGGCGGCGTGCCGGGCGTGACGATCCGCCTGTCGCAGAAGGGCTTCGGCGGGACCAAGGTCGTCTCCGAGACGCGGATGGAGATCGGCGCGGCGATCGCCGACAAGATGGTGGCGCGCGCCGCCCTCGACGCCGGGCTCGACGGGTTCGCCTTCTATTTCGGCATTCCCGGCGGCATCGGCGGGGCGCTCAGGATGAACGCCGGCGCCAACGGCGGCGAGACCCGGGCGCGCGTCGTCACGGTGACGGCGATGAACCGCGCCGGAGAGATCGTGACGCTCACCAACGAGGAGATGGGCTATGCCTATCGCCATTGTTCCGCGCCGGACGATCTGATCTTCCTCTCCACGGTGATGGAGGGGGTGCCGGGCGATCGCGAGGCGATCACGGCGCAGATGGACGCGGTCACCGAGCATCGCGAGACGGTCCAGCCGATCCGCTCCAAGACCGGCGGCTCGACCTTCAAGAACCCGCCCGGCCATTCCGCCTGGAAGCTGGTCGACGCGGCCGGATGCCGGGGGCTGGCGATCGGCGGCGCCCACGTCTCGCAGATGCACTGCAACTTCCTGATCAACGAGGGCGAGGCCACCGCCCACGACATCGAGTTGCTCGGCGAGACCGTGCGCAGCCGCGTGCTCGCCTCCTCGGGGGTGCGGCTCGAGTGGGAGATCAAGCGCCTCGGGCGTTTCGCCGAGGGCGAGGCGATCGAGCCTTTCCTCGGCGCGTGAGCGCGGAGCCCCACCGGCGGGCGCCTTCGAGGGGCGCGACCAAATCTCCGAAGCCCCTGATGGCATGGTGACTTTCGCCGAGCTTCGATTCATGCTGGCGCGAAGCCTCGCCGCTTCGGCGGATGGATTCGGGCGCCCGGCCTCACGGGCGTGACGCCTCGGCGAGGGCGACGCGTTCAGTTCCTGCGTATCGGACATGTTCTTTCACGCCCGGCGGACCCTCCGCTCGGGCCGAAGCGATTCGGGGGCGCCACGACGGCCGCCCGCCAACTGGGATGAATGAGATGACCAAGCACGTCGCGGTGTTGATGGGGGGGTGGGACTCGGAGCGGCAGGTGAGCCTGTGGTCGGGCGAGGCCTGCGCCGCGGCCCTGGAGCGCTCCGGCTACCGGGTCACCCGTCTCGACGTCGGCAAGGACGTCTACGCCCGTCTGGAGGCGCTGGGGCCCGACGTCGCCTTCAACGCGCTGCACGGCCCCTGGGGCGAGGGCGGGGCGATCCAGGGCATGCTGGAGACGCTCAGGATCCCCTACACCCATTCCGGCATCCTCGCCTCGGCGCTGGCGATGAACAAGGACAAGGCCAAGATGGTCTTCGCCCAGGCCGGCATCCCGCTCGCGCGCGGGGTCGTGACGAGCCGCTTCGAGGCGGCGAAAGAGCATGTTCTGCCCGTGCCTTACGTCGTGAAGCCGGTGGCCGAGGGGTCGTCCTTCGGGGTGATCATCGTCAGCGCCGATCGCACCCATCCGCCGCAGGAGCTGCTGCGCGAGGACTGGCCCTACGGCGACACGGTGCTGGTGGAGAAATTCGTGGCGGGACGGGAGCTCACCTGCGCGGTGCAGGGCATCCCCGGGGCCGAGCGGGCGCTCGGCATCATCGAGATCCTTCCCGAGGGTCAGGCCTTCTACGACTTCGATGCGAAGTATCGGAAAGGTGGGTCTCGTCACGTCCTTCCGGCGCAAATTTTACCAGATATTTACCAAGAGGTCCAAATGCTGGCGGTCAGGGCGCATCGGGCGCTCGGCTGTCGCGGAGTGTCGCGAGCCGACTTCCGATACGACGATCGGGGCACCGGGGAACTCGTCTGTCTCGAGGTGAATACGCAACCGGGGATGACGGCGACGTCGTTGGCTCCGGAGATGGCGGCTCATTCGGGCCTCTCCTTCGAGGAGCTGGTCACATGGTTGGTGGAGGACGCGAGTTGCGATCGGTGAGGGACACTCGGCGCTGGGATCGTACGCCCTACGCTCGTGAAATGCCGCAGGACGCGGGATTTCACTGGCGCCGGGTCGTGCGGACCGTTCGGCGCTGGACCCGTCTCGCCGACCGGATGCTCTCGTCGGTGCGTCCGATGCAGGGCACCGTCGCCGCGCTCGCCTTCCTCGGCGCCTGGGGCGTCTACGGCATGGCGCTGTCGGGGGCGTGGCGCACCGCCGCCGACGCGCTGACCGCCGGTCTCGGCTTCTCGGTCGCCTCGATCGAGATCCGGGGCCTGTCGGAGGCCGATTCCACCGAGATCTCCGATCGGATCGACGTCACCCAGACGTCGTCGCTGCTGATGGTCGACGTCGAGAAGGCGCGCTCGCGCATCGCCGAGATCCCCTGGATCGCCGACGTCGCCGTGAAGAAGCTCTATCCCAACCGGATCGTCGTCAATCTGACCGAGCGCCGGCCCTTCGCCCTGTGGCAGGACGAGGGCAAGGTGCGGGTGGTCGACAAGACCGGCGCGGTGATGAGCGACGTGCTCGAGACGCGCAACGCCGGCCTGCCGCTGATCGTCGGCCAGGGCGCCAACACGCGCGTCGCCGAAGCGGTCGAGCTGATGAACGCCGCGCCGAGCCTCCGGTCGAAGATCCGCGCCGCCGTGTTGGTGGCCGAACGGCGCTGGAACATGATCACCGTCGACGGGATCGAGATCCTGTTGCCGGAGGAGAATCCGGCCGCGGCGCTCGAGCGCGTGGCGGTGCTCCAGGACTCCAAGAAGCTGCTCGAGCGCGACGTCGAAGTGGTCGACATGCGCGTTCCCGATCGGCTGTTCGTGCGTCTCTCCGACGCCGCGGCGGCGGTTCGGCGCGAGCAGATGCGAATCAAGTCCGGCGCCAAGAAGGAGGCTCGCGGATGACGACGCTTCCTCCCTCCGATCACACCGTGCCCCGGATGCGTCCGCTGTCGAACCGCCGGGCGAGCGTCGTCTCGGTGCTCGACGTCGGCTCGACCAAGGTCACCTGCATCATCGCCAAGCTGACCCCGCGCGCCCACGACAAGGTGTTGCCGGGCCGGACCCACGATCTGACCGTGCTCGGCTACGGCATGCAGCGCTCGCGCGGCATGAAGTCGGGCATGGTGGTCAATCTCGACGAGGCCGAGCAGTCGATCCGGCTGGCGGTCGACGCGGCCGAGCGCATGGCGGGCCTGACGATCGAGAGCCTGATCCTCAACATCACCGCCGGGCGGCTCCATTCGGAGGTCTACCGGGCGCATGTGGACGTCGGCGGCGAGGTGGTCGACGAGGCCGACATCCAGCGCGTGCTGGCGGCCGGCGCCTCCCATTCGCTGACCGAGGATCGCACCCTCATCCATTCGCTGCCGATCGGCTACGCGCTCGACGGCACGCGCGGCATCAAGGATCCGGTCGGCATGCTCGGCGAGAAGCTCGCCGTCGACATGCACGTGGTCGGGGCCGACTGCGCGCCGGTGCGCAATCTCGAACTGGCGGTCAATCGCTGCCATCTCGAGGTCGAGACGATCGTCGCCACGCCCTATGCCTCGGGCCTCGCCACCCTGGTCGACGACGAGGCCGATCTCGGCGTCGCCTGCGTCGACATGGGCGGCGGCACCACCTCGATGTCGGTCTTCGCCGACGGGGCCTTCTGCCACGTCGATGCGATCGCCATCGGCGGGCATCACGTCACCATGGACATCGCGCAGGGGTTGTCGACCCGGGTCGCCGACGCCGAGCGCATCAAGACGCTGCATGGTTCGGCGCTCGCCACCTCGTCCGACGATCACGAGGTGATCGGCGTGTCGTCGGTCGGCGCGGAGCGCCACGACATCGTCAACGTGCCGCGCGGCGCGTTGACCCGGATCATTCGGCCCCGGGTCGAGGAGATCCTGGAGCTGACCCGCGACCGGCTCGCCAAGTCGGGCTTCGCGGGCCGCGTCGGCAAGCGGGTCGTCCTGACCGGGGGAGCGAGCCAGCTCACCGGCGTGGTCGAGGTCGCGCGCAGAATTCTGGGACGGAACGTCCGTCTCGGCCGGCCGCTCGGCATCGCCGGGCTGCCGCAGGCGGCCAAGGGCGCGGCGTTCGCCGCCGCCGTGGGCCTGTTGATCTATCCGCAGGTGGCTCAGATCGAACAGTTCGATCTGCGCAACCAGCGTCGGCCCTCGGCCGCTTCGGGGGGGCACTACCTCTCCCGCGTCGGCCAATGGCTGAAGGAGAGTTGGTGAGTGGGTCCGGGCGCCTCGCTGGAGGCGCGACCGGATCGTTCGGTGACGATGAAGACGACGACCGCCCGGCGCCCATGGGTGGGACAAGCGAGGATGCCATGACGCTCAATCTGAAGATGCCCGACATTCGGGAACTGAAGCCGAGGATCACCGTGTTCGGTGTGGGTGGTGCCGGTGGCAACGCCGTCAACAACATGATCCAGGCCGGATTGAAGGGCGTCGACTTCGTCGTCGCCAACACCGACGCTCAGGCGTTGACCCTCTCCAAGGCCGAACGCATCATCCAGATGGGTGTCGCGGTCACCGAGGGGCTGGGCGCCGGCTCGATGCCGGAAGTCGGCCGGGCCGCCGCCGACGAGGTCCTCGACGAGATCAACGATCACCTCACGGGCGCCCACATGGTCTTCATCACCGCCGGCATGGGCGGCGGCACCGGCACGGGTGCGGCGCCGGTCATCGCCAAGGCGGCGCGCGAGATGGGCATCCTCACCGTCGGCGTCGTCACCAAGCCGTTCCAGTTCGAAGGCGCCCGGCGCATGCGCGTCGCCGGTGACGGCATCACCGAGCTGCAGAAGAGCGTCGACACGCTGATCGTCATCCCGAACCAGAATCTGTTCCGCATCGCCAACGAGCGGACCACCTTCGCCGACGCCTTCGCGATGGCCGACCAGGTGCTCTATTCGGGTGTCGCCTGCATCACCGATCTGATGGTCAAGGAAGGCCTGATCAACCTCGACTTCGCCGACGTCCGCTCGATCATGCGCGGCATGGGCAAGGCGATGATGGGCACCGGCGAATCCTCCGGCGACAAGCGCGCCCTCCAGGCCGCCGAGGCCGCGATCGCCAATCCGCTGCTCGACGAGACCTCGATGAAGGGCTCCAAGGGCGTCCTCATCTCGATCTCGGGCGGCAAGGATCTCACCCTGTTCGAGGTCGACGAGGCCGCCACCCGCATCCGCGAGGAAGTCGATCCCGACGCCAACATCATTCTCGGCGCCACCTTCGACGACAGCCTCGAGGGCGTGGTCCGCGTCTCGGTGGTCGCGACCGGCATCGACCAGGAGGTCAAGACCGAGGTGACCCAGCAGGAAGCGCGGATGGCGGATCTCGCCAACCGTCTGCGCGCCGCCGGCCGTCCGGTTCCCGCCGCGCTCGAGCCGCAGCGCGCCGCCGCCGCGGCGCCCGCGCCGAGCGCCGCCCATGCCCATGCCCATCACGCCCCGGCCGCTCCGGCCCCGGCGCCCGCTCCGGCCCCGGCGCCGGCTCCGGTCCACGCCGCCCCGGTGGCGGCGGCCGCGCCGGTCCGCTCCGAGGAGATGGTGCGCGACGCGCTCGCCGCCCGCATGGAACTCGACATCAAGGCCGTCGCCGCCTCGGCGATGGAAGCGCCCCAGCCGATGCCGCAGCCGGTGACCCAGGCGGCGGCCGACCCGGCCGTCACCATCCAGCGCTACGAGCCGGCGGCGCCGACCTACGTCCACAAGGACCCGATCCAGGAGATCGAGCAGCCGACGATGCGGGCCGAACCGCAGGTCGATCGCAGCCCCTACATCCCGCCGACCGCCGAGCGTCCGACCGCCCAGACCCGGGTGCCGCGCATCGACGAGTTCCCGCCGATCGCTCAGCGCCAGATGGCGAAGCCCGAGGAGAGCCACGCCGAGGAGTCGCGTCCGCGCGGTCTGCTGCAGCGTCTCGCCCATGGTCTTGGCCGTCGCGACGAGCACGACGAGGCCCCGGCGGCGGCGCGCGAGCCGACCTTCCAGCAGCCGGCGCCGCGTGAGGCCTCGGCCTATCGCTCGGCTTCTCACGAGGACTTCGCCAAGCGTCCGGCGCCGCGCGCGCCCGAGCCGACCCACCGTCCGGCGGCGGGTCATCTCGACCCGATGGGTCGTCCGAGCGTCGCCTCGCGGGCGAGCGAGGAGGACAACCTCGAGATTCCCGCCTTCCTGCGGCGTCAGGCGAACTGACGCGGCGTCCTTCGCAACGTCTCTCGAACGGGGTCCGTCACATATGTGGCGGGCCCCGTTCTCGCATGTGCGAGGTGATCTGGGATCTCATTGAAAAACATGAGAAATTCGAAATCCAATCGTGGTAACAATGTGTAATCAAGCGTGATTTCGCTTCGCGGTGCATGACGGGTAGTGTGCAGTCGAAGCTCCTCTCGGACGATCGCTTCGCCCCGCTCTTCGGCGGGACGGGGAACCGAAACGGGGGTAGCCGCATCATTTCCTCGAGTTCGGTCACGAGCAGGGCGGGGATCAACGGATGAAGACGATGGCGCGCAACACGGCGAACTTCCAGACGACGATCGGCGACACGGCTCGGGTCGTGGGGATCGGCGTCCACAGTGGTCTGCGCGTCTCGCTGTCTCTGCATCCCGCCGACCCCGACACCGGCATCGTCTTCCTGCGCACCGGCCTCGAGGGCGGGCGCGACGTCGAGATCCCCGCGGCCTGGAAGAACGTCTCCGCCACCGACCTCTGCACCATGGTGGGCGATCCGCGCGCGGCCTCGGTCGCGACGATCGAACATCTGATGGCGGCGCTGCGCGGCCTCGGCATCGACAACGTGATCGTCGAGATCGACGGCTCGGAAGTCCCGGTGATGGACGGATCGTCGGAAGCCTTCGTCGAGGCGATCGATCAGGTCGGTCTGGTCCGTCAGGCGGTGCGCCGCCGCGTCCTCAAGATTCTCAAGCCGGTCCGCGTCGAGAACGGCGCCGCCTGGGCCGAGCTGCGCCCCCACGAGGGATCGCGCTACGAGGTCACCATCGACTTCACCAATCCGGTGATCGGCCGTCAGTCGATCGGCGTCGATCTGACGCCGGCCTCGTTCCGCAGCCAGATCTCGCGGGCGCGCACCTTCGGCTTCGTCTCCGATCTCGAGAAGCTGCTGCCGATGGGTCTGTGCCAGGGATCGAGCCTCGAGAATTCGGTGGCGATCAAGGACGATCGCATTCTCAACCCGGAAGGCCTGCGTTTCGTCGACGAGTTCGTACGGCACAAGCTGCTCGACGCGATCGGCGATCTGGCGCTGTCCGGCGCGCCGATCCAGGGGCTCTATCGCTCCTACAAGGGTGGCCATCGCCTCAACTTCATGACCCTTCAGGCGCTTTTCGCCGATCCGACCGCCTGGGCGCTGGTCGAGGCGGCGAGCCGTCCGGCGACGCCGGCGGCCGAGCTCGGCACCGCCATGGTGGCGCCCGCCTTCCGCGCCGAAGTGGCCTGAGCCTCCCGACGATCCGTCGCGTCGCGCGTCCGATTTCGGCGTCCGCCACAAAAACGGACCAATGCCTTCTCACGAAGATGACGGCGAACGCTCGACGCGGTAGAAGGTCGAGCGAGGTCGCCGTCGTGTCGAGCGCGGCGGATGCTCGAGGTACAGCGGACGAGATGCGGGTTCGGCACGGTCGATCGCGTGAGCATGGGGATGGCGAAGTGATGGGCATGGGATTTTCGACGAACCCCGTCGCGGTGCTTCGGCGCATCGGTTCACGCGGGCGGGTGGGCTCGGCCCTGGCTCTGTCGCTGCTGCTCGCGTCCTGCGCCTCGCAGAAGGACGATCTGCTCGAGAACGCCACGCCGGCCGACCAGCTCTACAACGAGGGTCTGGTGCAGCTGCAGGCGGGCAAGCGCGCCGACGCGGTGAAGAAGTTCGACGACGTCGACCGGCTCCACCCCTATTCGGAATGGTCGAAGAAGGCCGTGCTGATGCAGGCCTATACCCAGTTCGAGCGCGGCGCCTACACCGACTGCATCACCTCGGCGCAGCGCTTCATCACGCTCTATCCGACCAGCCCGGACGCGGCCTACGCCCAGTATCTGACGGCGGAGAGCTACTACCTGCAGATCCCCGACGTCAGCCGCGATCAGGCGCGCACCGCCAATGCGCTCGCCGCCTATGACGAGCTGATCCAGAAATATCCGACCTCGCCCTATGCCGAGGACGCGCGCAAGAAGATCCTCAGCGTCAAGGATCAGCTCGGCGGCAAGGAGATGGACATCGGCCGCTTCTACCTGCGCAAGCATCAGTATCTGGCGGCGATCAACCGCTTCAAGACGGTGGTGTCGCAGTATCAGACGACGCGTCACGTCGAGGAGGCGCTGGCGCGTCTGGTCGAGTGCTACTACGCCATGGGCGTGGTCAACGAGGCGCAGACGGCGGCGGCGGTGCTCGGGCACAATTTCCCGGACAGCCCGTGGTACAAGGACAGCTACGACCTCCTCAAGAAGGGCGGCTACGAGCCGAGCGAGGACACGTCGAGCTGGATCTCGCGTTCGCTGGCGGGCGTGAAGCTCCTCTGAGGTCGATCTGGCCGGTGGGGGCGGGGGCGTGATCGTCCCGCGCGCGGCGTGAGCGGCGTCGGGGGGTTCCGATTCGTTCTCACTGCGGCTATCGTCCGACGACGCTCCCGGAGAATCACGGACACCCCATGCTCGCCGCCCTGTCGATCCGCGACATCGTTCTGATCGAACGGCTGGAGATCGATTTCGCGCGTGGTCTGACGGTGCTGACCGGCGAGACCGGCGCGGGAAAATCGATCCTGCTCGACAGCCTGTCGCTGGCGCTCGGCGGGCGCGGCGACGCGGGTCTGGTGCGGCACGGCGCCGCCCAGGGCCAGGTCACGGCGGTGTTCGACGTCGCCGGCGATCATCCGGCGCGCCGGCTCCTCGCCGAAAACGACATCGAGGCGAGCGGCGATCTGATCGTCCGCCGGGTGCAGAGCGCCGACGGGCGGACCCGCGCCTTTCTCAACGACAGTCCGGTCTCGGCGACGCTGCTGCGTTCGGTCGGCGAGCGGCTCGTGGAGATCCACGGCCAGCACGACGATCGCGCGCTCATCGACGAGCGCGAGCATCGCCGTCTGCTCGACGCCTTCGGCGGGCTCGAGGGGCAGGTCGCGACGCTCGGGAGCGCGTGGAGCGCGTGGCGCAAGGCGATCCGCGAGCGCGACGGCCATCGCGCCCGGATCGAGGCGGCGCGGCGGGAGGCGGACTATCTGCGCGCCAGCCTCGAGGAACTCGACGTGCTGAAGCCGGAGGTGGGGGAGGAGACCGAACTCGCCACCCGCCGGCACAAGATGATGCAGTCGGAGAAGGTCGCGGGCGATCTCTCCGAGGCGGTGGAGACCTTCGAGGGCAGCCATTCGCCGATCCCGGTGATCGTCACGCTGATGCGGACGCTGGAGCGCAAGGCCGGCGCCCTGCCGGGGCTGGCGGAGAGCGCGCTGAAGCCGATGGGCGAGGCGCTCGATCTGCTCGAGGCGGCGCGCGGGGCGCTGGAGACCGCGTTGCGCGAGGCGGATTTCGATCCGCGCGAGTTGGAGCGCACCGAGGAGCGGCTGTTCGCGCTCAGGGCGGCGGCGCGCAAACATTCCTGCGCGGTCGACGCGCTGGCGCCGCTCCGGGTTCGGATGGCGACGGATCTCGCCGATCTCGATCACGGCGAGGAGCGGCTGGCGGCGCTGGAGACGGCGGTCGAGGCGGCCGAGGCGGACTATCGCGCCCAGGCGCGGGCGCTGAGCGCGGCGCGGGAGACGGCGGCGCGGGCGCTCGAGGTGGCGGTGGCGGCGGAACTGCCGGCGCTGAAGCTCGAGCGGGCGCGGTTCCTGATCGACCGCAGCGAGGACGCGCCGGGGGCGGAGGGCGTCGACCGGATCGAATTCCACGTCCAGACCAATCCGGGCACCCGGGCAGGGCCGATGATGAAGGTGGCGTCGGGGGGCGAGCTGTCGCGCTTCCTGCTGGCGCTGAAGGTGTCGCTGGCGGACAAGGGCTCGGCGCCGACGCTGATCTTCGACGAGATCGACACCGGGGTCGGCGGCGCCGTCGCCGGGGCGATCGGCCAGCGCCTGGCGCGGCTCGCCGAAACCGTGCAGGTGATGAGCGTGACCCATGCGCCGCAGGTGGCGGCGCGGGCCGACACGCATTTCCTGATCTCCAAGGAGCCGGTCGCCGGTGGCGAGGACCGGGTGGTGACGCGGGTGGTGGAACTCGACGCGGACGCCCGCCGCGACGAGATCGCCCGCATGCTCTCCGGCGAGACGATCACCGCCGAAGCCCGCGCGGCGGCGGAGAGCCTGCTCGCCGGATGAGGCGCCGCGGGCGGAAGCTCGCGCCAACCCAATCACGAGGACGTCGATGTCGAACGATCGAACCGCGATCGCGCCGGACCAGCTCTCCCCCCTCGAGGCCGCCGCCGAGATGGCGCGGCTCGCCGAGCGTGTCGCGGCGGCGGATGCCGCCTATCACCGCGACGACGCGCCGATCATGTCGGACGCCGACTACGACGCGATGCGGCGGCGGTTGGTGGCGCTCGAGGCGGCGTTCCCGGCGCTGAAGCGGGCGGATACGCCGACGGCGGCGATCGGGGCGGGGCCCTCGGAGAAGTTCGAGAAGGTGCGGCACGTCGTGCCGATGCTGTCGCTCGACAACGCCTTCACCGACGAGGACGTGGGCGAGTTCGTGGCGCGCGTCCACAAGTTCCTCGCCACCCACGGGCAAGCGATCACCTTCACCGCCGAACCGAAGATCGACGGTCTGTCGCTGTCGCTGCGTTATGAGGCGGGGCGGCTCGTCTCGGCGGCGACGCGCGGCGACGGAGCGGAGGGCGAGAACGTCACCGCCAACGTGGCGACGATCGCCGAGATCCCGCGAGTGCTGTCCGGCGACGTGCCGGAGGTGCTCGAGGTGCGCGGCGAGGTCTACATGGCCCATGCCGACTTCACCGCGCTCAACGCCAAGGCGGAGGCCTTCGGCGGCAAGGTCTTCGCCAATCCGCGCAACGCCGCCGCCGGATCCCTGCGCCAGCTCGATCCGAAGATCACCGCCTCGCGGGTTCTGAAGTTCTTCGCCTATGCCTGGGGCGAGATCGTGCCGGAGTGGGAGGTCGCGACCCAGTTCGAGCGGGTCGAGGCCTTCGGGCGCTGGGGCTTCCCGATCAATCCGCGCATGGTGCGCTGTTCGTCGGTCGAGGAGATGCTCGCGGTCTATCGCGGGCTCGAGGCGGATCGGGCGAGCCTCGGCTACGACATCGACGGCGTCGTCTACAAGGTCGATCGGATCGATCTCCAGACGCGGCTCGGCTTCGTGTCGCGCTCGCCCCGCTGGGCGATCGCCCACAAGTTCCCGGCGGAGAAGGCGCGGACGGTCCTCGAGGGGATCGACATCCAGGTCGGCCGCACCGGGGCGCATACGCCGGTGGCGCGGCTGATGCCGGTCACGGTCGGCGGGGTCGTCGTCACCAACGCGACGCTGCACAATGCCGACGAGATCGCCCGGCTCGACGCGCGCGTCGGCGACACGGTGGTGGTGCAGCGGGCCGGCGACGTGATCCCGCAGATCGTCGAAGTGGTCGACGACGGGGCGCATGCCGCGCGTCCGGCCTTCGAGTTTCCGCATCTGTGCCAATGCGATCTGAAGACGGCGCTGATCCGCGAGGAGACCGCCTCGGGCGAGGAGGGCAAGATCCGCCGCTGTACCGGCGAATTCGCCTGTCCGTTCCAGCGCCAGGAGCACCTGCGCCAGTTCGTCGGCCGCAAGGCCTTCGACATCGAGGGGCTCGGCGAGAAGCAGATCGAGTTCTTCTTCGCCGATCCGGATCTGCCGGTGCGGGAGCCGGCCGACATCTTCACGCTCGCCGAGCGCAATGCGGCGAACCCGCTGAAGAAGCTCGAGAACAAGGAAGGGTTCGGTCCGGTCTCCGTCGCCAAGCTCTTCGCGGCGATCGAGGCGCGGCGGACGATCTCGCTCGAGCGTTTCGTCTTCGCGCTCGGCATCCGCAACGTCGGCGAGACCACGGCGCGGCAGTTGGCGCGCGCCTACGGCTCGTGGGCGGCGTTCCACGAGGCGGCGGAGAAGATCGTCGCCGGCGACGCGGTGGCGCGCGAGGAGATGGACGCGATCGATCAGATCGGCGAGACGGTGATCGACAGCGTCGCCGCCTATTTCCGCGAGCCGCACAATCGGGCGATCGTCGAGAAACTGGTCGCGGAACTCAGCATCGTCGACGCGGAGAAGCCGAAGTCGGACACGGCGGTCGCCGGCAAGACCGTGGTCTTCACCGGCAGCCTCGAGAAGATGACTCGCGACGAGGCGAAGGCGATGGCGGAGCGGCTCGGCGCCAAGGTCGCCGGATCCGTCTCGGCCAAGACCCACATCGTCGTGGCGGGGCCGGGGGCGGGATCGAAACTCGCCAAGGCGCAGGCGCTCGGCGTCCAGGTCATGACCGAGGAGGAATGGCTGGCGCTGGTCGGGGCGGGGTGAGGGCCGGCGGCCGGCCGGTCGACGTCGCATGAATTTGCATGACGGGCATGAATTGCCATTCCTGCCCGCATATCGTCATAGTCGGATGTGATCTTGGTCACAACGACAAGCGGCGCGCCCGATGGAGGCGCGCCCGAGGGAAGAACGTCGAGCCGAGTGGGCCTGTCAGGATTTCGATCAGGAGACCACCATGACCCGACTCATCGCGCTCGCCGGACGGCTGTTCCGGGGCGACTTCGGCGAGGCCGACGCGGCCGCCGAGCACGACGACAGTTCGATGCGGATCGATCTGGAGCTCTCGCACCGGGAAGCGGCGCGCGAGGGGACCCGCACGCGTTACGTCCTCGGCGGCGCCTGCCGCTGGTGACCTCGCCCGGGGACGGCCGAGGGCCGTCCCGGCGACCGAAGGCCCTCAGGTGATCACGTTCGGCGCGTCGCGGCCGGTGCGTTTCTCGATGCCGGCGATGGCGTCGGCGGCGTCGAGAACGCCGGCGAGCACCATCTGCGGGTCGAGATCGTGGCGGGCGGGATCCGCCTCGAAGAGCTCGACGTAGAGGCGCAGCGTCGCGCCTTCCGTGCCGGTGCCGGAGAGGCGGAAGATGGCGCGGCTGCCGTCCTCGAAGCCGATACGCACGCCCTGTTTCGACGACACCGAGCCGTCGGTCGGGTCGGTGTAGGCGAAATCGTCGGCGCTGGTGATGAGCAGGCCGGCGAAGACCTTGCCCGGCAGGGTCGCCAGAGACGCCCGCAGGTCGGCGAACATCGCGTCGGCAACGTCGGTCGGCAGGGCCTCGTAGTCGTGGCGCGAATAGTAGTCGCGGCCGTAGGTCTTCCAGTGATCGTGGACGATCTCCATGATCGACCGGCGCCGCGTGGCGACGATGTCGAGCCAGATCAGGATCGCCCAGAGGCCGTCCTTCTCGCGGACGTGGTCGGAGCCGGTGCCGGCGCTCTCCTCGCCGCAGATCGTCACCTTGCCGGCATCGAGCAGATTGCCGAAGAACTTCCAGCCGGTCGGCGTCTCGTACATGCCGACGCCGAGTTTGGCGGCGACGCGGTCGGCGGCGCGGCTGGTCGGCATCGAGCGGGCGATGCCCTTCACGCCGGCCGTGTAGCCCTTGGCGAGATGGAGATTGGCGGCGAGCAGCGCCAGACTGTCGGAGGGGGCGACCGAGATGCCGCGTCCCAGAACGATGTTGCGGTCGCCGTCGCCGTCGGAGGCCGCGCCCATGTCGGGCGCGTTCGGCCCGAACATGATGTCGAACAGTTCCTTGGCGTGAACCGGATTGGGGTCGGGATGGTGGTGGCCGAAATCGGGCAGCGGAGTGCCGTTGACCACGGTGCCCTTCGGCGCGCCCAGTTCGCCTTCCAGGATGGCGGTGGCATAGGGTCCGGTGACGGCGCTCATGGCGTCGAAACGCAGGGTGAAGCCGGAGGCGAAGAGGGCGCGGATGCGGTCGAAATCGACGAGATCGCGCATCATCGCGACATAGTCGGCGACGGGATCGACGATCTCCACCACCATGCCGGCGAGGTCGAAGGTGCCGAGCGTCTCGATCGACGGGGCGGCCTCCTCGACGATCGCGTAGGTGGCGATGGTCTTGGTCGCCTCGAAGATGGCGTCGGTGATCGGCTCGGGGGCGGGGCCGCCGTTCGAGACGTTGAACTTCAGGCCGAAGTCCTCGTCGGGGCCGCCGGGATTGTGCGAGGCGGAGAGCACGAAGCCGCCGAAGGCCTTGCGGATGCGGATCAGGTTGGAGGCGGCCGGCGTCGACAGAATGCCGCCCCGGCCGACGATCGCGCGCTTCGCCCCGTTGGCGGCGAGCATGCGCAGGATCACCGCGATCGCGGTGTCGTTGTAGAAGCGGCCGTCGCCGCCGACGACGATCTCGCGATCCTTCACGCCGCCGACGCCCTCGATGATCGCCTGGACGTAGTTCTCGAGATAGCCCGGCTCCATGAAGATCCGCGTCTTCTTGCGCAGTCCCGAGGTGCCCGGCTTCTGACCGGCGATCGGACGGGTGGGGACGGTCGAGACGGCCATGACGAGGCTCCTTGGCAGTGCGCGGGGCGGCTCGCCATCCCTAGCCCGACGGCGGGCGAAATTCCATACGCGCTCGACCGAAGAGGGTGACGTCGCAGTCTCGGCGGGGAGCGCCGGCGCGGCGCCTTGCTGCAACCGCATGGCTTTCATGCACGAAATTGCGAAGATGGATCGTCGGTGTTGCGGCGCAATATGATAGGCTTCGAGCCACAATGAGAGTGCGGGGATCGAACCGCAGGCGAGGAGGGACGCGCGACCGAGGGCTTCGAGGCAGCTTTCTACCGACGAAGGAGGGTTCCATGGTCGGTCTTCTCGAGGTTCTGCGCCGCACCTTCGGTCTCACGGTCGCGCCGACGCGGCCGCGGTTCCGTTCGACGGCGGACGAATGCGGCATGCGCGAATACAGCCGCCACGCCGGCCTGCGCCATCGCTGGATCGATCACGACTGATCGATCGCGAGTTCGTCCTCGGCCGGTCGGGTTCGCCGATCGGTTTCCAGCGGCGTCGGGTCGCGGCGACGCGGCCCCGGTGGCCGCGCATCATCGCGACGCCTTCCGTCGTCTCGATCGTCCGGAGTTCCGCGTGTCCGATCATCCGCCCGACAGCGCCCCCGTCATCCGCACCATCGCCATGCCGGGCGACACCAATCCGGCCGGCGACATCTTCGGCGGCTGGCTGATGGCCCACATGGACCTCGCCGCCGGCAATGTCGCGACCCGGCGGGCGCGTGGGCGCGCGGCGACGATCGCGGTCGAGGGGATGGCGTTTCTGAAGCCGGTTCTGGTCGGCGACGAGGTCAGTTTCTACGGGACGATCGTCGGCACCGGCCGCACCTCGATGCAGATCCTGATCGAGGCGTGGCGCCGTCCGCGCGAGGGCGACGAGATGGTCAAGGTGACCTCGGCCGTCTTCACCTTCGTGGCGATCGGCGAGGATCGCAGGCCGAGGCCTCTGCCGGAGGCGTGAAGGGGACGCCGAACGAGGCCCTCCTCGGGGGCCTCTCAGGGCGCCGGTTCGAACCGGAGAATCCCGGCCACTCTGGGGCCGGCGTTCGAATCGGAGGGATGGGCGACGCCATCCATGACCGGAACCTCCGGGAAGTCGAAGGGGCTGATGCCTTCGATACAGGCGACGTTGATGCCGAATTGGCTCGGGTTCGAACGGCGCTGGTGGTGGGTATAGATGCCGCAGGTCTTGCAGAAGTAGTGCTTGGCCGTGCCCGTGTTGAATCGATAGAGCGTCAGATTGTCTTCGCCTTGGACGAATTCGATGTCCGAGAGACTCGCGGAGACGGCGATCGCGCCGCGCATTCGGCAGTAGGAGCAGGAGCAGCGGCGGATCGAGCCGAACCCGTCCGTCAGCCGAACGCGGAACCTCACGGAACCGCAGTGGCAGGCCGCCTCGTGCCGAGGCCTCGCGTCGCTCATCGTCCGATCCTCGTCGTTCACTTCGGCTTCGAGGGCATCAGCTCCCACGGACCCTTCCAGCCGGGCAGCGCGGCGAGGCGCTGGCGCCAGGCGTCGATCGCCGGGAACATCGTCCAGGGATCGAAGCCGACCTCCTCGTCGTAGAAGACGTAGCCCGCGAGCGAGAAGTCGGCGATGGTCGGGCGGCCGCCGACCAGCCAGTCGGTCACCTCGAGCTGCTTCTCCACCACCTTCCAGGCGTCGATCACACGGCCGCGCAGGAACTCCGTCACCGGGCTCTCGGGCATCTTCTTGATGCCGAGCATGAAGCGCAGGGTGGCGAAGTAGCTGGTGAACTTGTGATTGTCGAAGAGGATCCAGCGCAGGATCTCGCGCTTCTCGTCGGCGTCGGCGCCGCCGAACCGGCCGGTCTGCTCGACCAGATAGTCGAGGATCACGCCGGACTGGGTCAGGACGCGCGAGCCGTGGATCAGGACCGGCGCCTCGCCCATGGCGTTGATCGTCTCGCGCCATTGCTCGGAACGGGTCGCGCCCTGGAAGAAGGGCACCCACAGCGGCGTCCAGTCGGAGCCGGTCAGTTCCAGCATCAGGGCCGCCTTGTAGGAATTGCCGCTCTCGCCGAAGCAGTGAAGGCGATAGTCGCTCATGGGGGCCTCTCGAAGGGCGCCGACGGCGGTGGCCGTCTCGGGGGTGGGAACGGCCGGGGCCGTTCGGGGTCAGCTGCGGGAGGAGCGGCCGAGCGGGCGGGTCGCCTGCTCGAGCCAGGACCGGGTGGTCGCGTCGAGATGCGGGCCGACCGCCGCGCGGACGCGGGCGTGATAGGCGTCGAGCCAGGCGATCTCGTCGCGGGCGAGCAGGCTGGTGTCGACGAGGCGGGTGTCGATCGGGATCAGGGTCAGGGTCTCGAAGCCGAGCATCGGCCGCTCGCCGCCGGCGATCGCCTCGGCCGGCATGACCAGCTCGAGGTTCTCGATGCGGATGCCGAACCGGCCGGTGCGGTAGTAGCCGGGCTCGTTGGAGACGATCATGCCCGGGCGCAGCGGCACCGCGCCGGTCTTGGCGATGCGCTGCGGCCCCTCGTGGACGGAGAGGAACGAGCCGACGCCGTGGCCGGTGCCGTGGTCGTAGTCGAGGCCGGCCTTCCACAGGGCGATGCGGGCGAGCGTGTCGAGGGCGGCGCCGGAGGTGCCGACGGGGAAGCGCGCCGAGGAGATCGCGATGTGGCCCTTCAGCACCAGGGTGAAGCAGCGGCGCATCTCGTCGGAGGGCGTGCCGACGGCGATGGTGCGGGTGACGTCGGTGGTGCCGTCGCGATACTGGCCGCCGGAATCGAGCAGGAAAAGACTGTCGCGATCGATCCGTCGATTGGTCTGGCGGGTGGCGTGATAATGGACGATCGCCCCGTTGGGGCCGGCGCCGGAGATGGTGCCGAAGGAGAGGTCGATCAGTTCGCCGCTCTCGGCGCGCAACGCCTCGAGGCGCTCGCAGCAGCCGATCTCGTCGCCGGTGTGGCCCTCGGCGTCGAACCAGGCGAGGAACCGCGCCATGGCGACGGCGTCGCGCAGATGGGCGGCGCGGGTGCCCTCGATCTCGGCGGCGTTCTTGCACGCCTTGGGCAGGATCACGGGATCCTCCTTCTCGACCACACGGGCGCCGGCCGTCTCCAGGCGGCGCACCAGGATCTCCGGGGTCCAGGCGGGATCGAGCGCGACCGAGCCTCCGGCGAGGTGGTCGAGGGCGGCGAGCAGCGCGTCGCGGTCGGCGACGTCGACGTGGGGGGCGAGATGGGCGCGGACCTCGGCGTCGAGCTTCTCCGGCGCGACGAAGAGGGTCGGGCGGCCTCGCGCCGGCACCAGGGCGAAGGCGAGCGGGATCGGATTGTGGGCGACGTCGCGGCCGCGAATGTTGAAGAGCCAGGCGATCGAATCGGGCTGGGTCAGCAGCACGGCGTCGGCGCCGAGATCGGCGGCGATGCGGGCGATCTTGGTCTCGACGGTTTCGCCCGCGAAGGCGAGCGGCTGGACCGAGATCGGGCCGGTCGGCGGGGCCGGCCGGTCGCTCCAGATGCGATCGACGAGGTTCTCCTCGACCGCGACGAGCTCGGCGCGGCGCTTGGCGAGGCCCTCGATCAGGCGCCGGGTCTGGGCGCGGGTGTGGAGCCAGGGGTCGAAACCGATGCGGCCACCCTCCGGCGCGTTCTCGGCGAGCCAGTCGTGGACGGGCGTGGCGACGCCGTCGACGGGGGCGAAGGCGGCCGGATCGACCTCGGCGCGGATCTGCAGCGTGTAGCGGCCGTCGGAGAGGACGGCGGCGCGCTCGGCGAGCGCCACGGCGATGCCGGCGGAGCCGGAAAAGCCGGTCAGCCAATGCAGCCGCTCGGCCGAGGGGGGCACGTATTCGCCCTGGAATTCGTCGGCGCGCGGCACGAGGAAACCATCGAGGCCGACGCGCGCCATCTCGGTGCGCAGGCGGGCGAGGCGGGGGGCGCCGAGGGTGGGGTCGGCGAGGGTGTCGAAGCTCTGGAACATGGGGCGCGAGTGTAGCGTCGCGCCGCGTTCCGGCAAGCGGTCTCGCGCGCAGAGCTCCCCGGCGCCGTCCCTCGAGGGGCGCGAAACAGGGGCGCGAAATGTCGAAGGCCGCGCCGGTTCTCGCGAACCGGCGCGGCCTTTCGAGCGGGATCATCTTTCGGTCGCCGCCACGAACGCGCCAGGGGGAGGGGCGTGTCCGTGAGCGGGGGGTCAGCCGGCGGCCAGCAGGATGGTCTCGATGTCGGCGATGGTGTGGCGCGTCAGGTCCTTGTCGATTTCGGCACGCAGACGCGCCTTGGCCTCGCCGGAGAGGTCTTGGCGCAGCTCGGCGAGGATGCGCGGCGGCGCCACCACGATCAGGTGGTCGTAACGGCCGTCGTGAGCGGCGGCGTTGAGATCGGCGGCCAGGCTGGCGGCGAAACGACGCTCTTCCTGCTCGTGCCAATCGGTCTCCTCGACGCTCGAGCGCATCGCGCCGACCGAGGCAAAGGCGCGGCCGGGCGCGTCGCTGCCCTGCTCGCGGGTCGGAGGATTCGCGGTCTCGCGGCTGGCGATGCAGTGGAGGTTCGGCGCTTCCGCCAGACCGTCGTTGCGCAGGACCATGGCCCTGCGACCGTCACCGACCAGGATCCAGGTTCCATTGGCGATCTTCATACGGGGCATGATGTCCCTCCCACTGGTCAACGGGTTCGGGATCCGTCATCGCACTTTCGGTCTCCGATACCTCCATGGCAAATGTAGGTATCAAGTCGTCGCGCGGTCAATAGCGAGTCTTACGACTACACGTTAGTTTGAGGGTCGCGAATGCGGGGTGTATGCAATGATGCGGTGCATTCGTATTATTTTAATTTATTCCAATCGAACGCGATATAGACTTTCGATGATTTCCAGAAACATGAGATATGACGCGGGCCTGCGAGAGTTTTCGGCACGATTCGGAGGTCACGCGAGGTGGAAGACGATCGCGACCGAACGTCGAGACTCGCTTTCACTCCGGTCGAGCGAAACAATCGGCGAGCGCGCGCGTCGATCGACGCGGCAGACCGTCAAAAATACGGAGAGCGAATACGTCTAGACGGCGATCAGCGATCACCCGTCTCGAGCACCAGAGCGAGCCAACCGTCGCGCTCGACCTCGAAGGCGAGGCGCAGGCCCTGCGAGGTCCAGGCGGCGAGCACCAACTGCCGTTCGATGGTGCGCAGCCCGGAGAGAATCACGACGGACCGGCGCGCCAGTTGCGCCGCGACGGGGAAGGCCAACTTGGTCAGGGGGCGCGCCAGAATGTTGGCGAGGACCAGATCGTAGGGGCCTTCGGTGTCGAGGAGGCGCGCCTTCATGCCGTCGGCGACGATGCAGCGGACTTCCGCGCCGACGCCGTTCAGATGGGCGTTGCGGGCGGCGATCCGCACGGCGACGGGGTCGATGTCGGTGGCGATCACCGGGACGCGCAGGACGCGGGCGGCGGCGATGGCGAGCACGGCGGTGCCGGTGCCGAGATCGAGCGGGCGCTCGAAGCGGCGCGCCTTGAAGAGCCGGTCGAGGGCCATCAGGCAGCACCATGTGGTGGCGTGGTGGCCGGTGCCGAAGGCCATCTCGGCGTCGATCTCGATCGAGATGCCCGAGGGCGGGCGGCGATGGCGATCGTGGCTGCCGTGGACGTAGAAGCGGCCGGCCTGGACCGGGTGGCGGATCTCCTCGCTCATGGCGATCCAATTGGCGTCGAGATCGAGCACCGAGGTGGTGAGCGGCGCGGTGAAGGCGTCGGTGCCGAGCGCGTCGCGGACGAGATCGGCGGCCTGTTCCTCGCTTTCGGCATCGAACACCAGCGTGTCGACCGACCAGATCTCCGAATAGGGCACCGTCTCCTCGCGGGTGACGGGATAGCCCTCGTCCTCGAAGGCTTCGCCGAGGAGGCGCTCGAGGCGTTCGGATTCGGGGCCTTCGGCGACGAGGCGGACCTGGACGGCGGGCATGGGAAACTCCGTGAGGGCGTCAGGGCTTCTGGAAGGTGAGCGAGGCCCATTCCTTGATCGACCGGCGCGAGACGAGACGCAAGCCCCGGGCGCGATAGGCGTGCTCGAGCCGGCTCTGTTCGCCGATCCTCAGGCCCGCCACCACCAGGAAGGCGCCCGGCGCCATCAGCGGCACCAGCGCTCCGGCCATATGGCAGAGCGGATCGGGCAGGATGTTGGCGAGGACCAGATCGAAGGGCGCGGCGCGGGCGATGCGGGCATCGGTCAGGCCGTCGGCGGTCAGCGCCCGGAAGGCGCGGTCGACGCCGTTGAGACGGCGGTTGCGCTCGGCGGTGGCGACGGCGTGCGGGGCGATGTCGGTGGCGGTGACCGGGACGGTCGGGGCGAGCCGCGCGAAGGCGAGGCCGAGAATGCCGGTGCCGGTGCCGAGATCGAGGACGTTTCTCGGGCGGGCGAGCTTCAGGATCTCGTCGAGACCGGCGAGCGAGAGCTGGGTCGAGGCGTGATCGCCCGAGCCGAAGGCGGAGGAGGCCTCGATCAGCACGTCGGCGCGGGCGAGGCTCTCCGGGCGATTGTGTTCGCCGAAGACGCGGAAGCGGCCGGCCGCGATCGGCGGCAGCGCGTCGAGGCCGATGGCGGCCCAATCGGCGCCGTCGAGCGGGCGCTGGGTGGCGCGGGCGAGGGTGGCGAGCGCGGCCTCGCGGGAGACGATGCCGTCGGCCTCGAGCAGGTCGGCGAGGCTCTCGGCGAGGTCGGTCTCGTCGAGCGCCTCGGGGAAATAGGCCTCGACCCCCCAGGTGCCGTCGCCGTGGTCGAAGGCGCCGGCGGCATCGGCGAAGGCGAAGACGAGTTCGCCGTCGCCGAGCGCGTCGGCGACGCGGGTGGCGATCGAGCGGGTGGTGGTGAGGCGATAGACGTGGGTCGGCATGGCGCGCGGCATAGCACGGGCGCGCCGGCCTGTCGCGGGCCCGTGTGCGTGTGCGCCGGCTCGGATCGGTCGGCTCCGAGCGGCCCGGCCCGTCGCGGCTTCGCCCTTCGAGGCCCGGCGATGCCGGGCGCCTCGGGGTGAAGCCGAACGATGGCGGGCGAGCCTCATGCGTCGGCTCGTACTCCGGCGAGAAGCCGTTCCCGCTCGGCGCGCGAGCCGGCCATGCGGGCCTTCGCGGTGGCGAGGATCTCGGGCGCGGCGGTCGCCGGGGTGCCGTCGCCGAAGGGCGGGGCGGGGGCATATTCGAGCGTCAGCTGGATGGTGCGGGCCTCGGTCTCGCCGATCAGTTCGGCGACCACCGCCAGCGCGAAGTCGATGCCCGAGGTGACGCCGCCGGCGGTGAAGAGCGTGCCGTCGCGCACCACCCGCGCCTCGACCGGGATCGCGCCGAAGGCGGGAAGGAAATCGACGGCGTTCCAATGGGTGGTCGCTTTCCTGCCGCGCAGGAGGCCGGCGGCGCCGAGCACCAGCGAGCCGGTGCACACCGAGGTGACGAAGCGCGCGCCGGCCGCCTGACGCCGCAGGAAATCGAGCGTCTCCTCGTCGCCGAGAAGGGCGTTGACGCCGCCGCCGCCGGGCACGCAGACGACGTCGAAGCGTGGGGCGTCGGCGAAGGTGAGGTCGGGGGTGAGGACGAGGCCGGTGGCGGTCGTGACCGGCTCGAGGCTCTTCCAGACCAGATCCACCTTCGTGCCGGGGGCGGAGGCGAAGACCTCGTAGGGGCCGGTGAGGTCGAGTTGTTGGACGCCGGGGAAGACGAGAAAGCCGATGCGGAGGGTCATGCGCGGGTCTCCTGGTTGCGGGTCTCCTGGTTGACGGGGGGAGCCTAGCGGGCGACGATCCGGCGAGATCGCCATTCATCCCTCGGTTCACGCCAAAATGCCGCGCCGCATCGAAGTGCTCGCCTTTCCGGACTGCCAATTGCTCGACGTCGCCGGGCCCCTGCAGGTCTTCGCCTCGGCGAACGACCGGGCGCGGATCGCCGGCGAGCCGGTGCCTTACGAGGCGGTGGTGGTGGCGGCGGAGGCGCGGGTGCGGACCTCGTCGGGGCTCGAGCTTTCGGCCGCGCCGCTCGCCGCGACCGAGGCGCCGCTCGACACGCTGATCGTCGCCGGTGGGTTCGGGGTCTACGGGGCCTGCGAAGACGTTGGGTTGATCGACTGGATCCGCGCCCGGGCGGGTGTCGCGCGGCGAGCGGCGTCGGTGTGCAGCGGGGCGTTCCTGCTCGCCTCGACCGGGCTTCTCGATGGGCGGCGCGCGGTCACCCATTGGCATCGCTGCGACGAATTTCGGGCGCGTTTCCCGAAGGTTCGGCTGGAGCCCGATCCGATCTTCATCCGCGACGGCGACGTGTGGACCTCGGCCGGGGTCACGGCGGGGATCGATCTGGCGCTGGCGATGGTCGAAGCGGATCTCGGCCGGGCGGTCGCGCTCGACGTGGCGCGGCAGTTGGTGGTGTTCCTGAAACGGCCGGGCGGGCAGTCGCAGTTCTCGGTGGCGCTGTCGTTGCAGGACGCGAGCGGACGCTTCGACGATCTCCACGCCTGGATGGCGCTCCATCTCGACCGGCCGCTGACGCTCGCCGACCTCGCCGACAAGGCGGCGATGAGCGCCCGCAGCTTTTCGCGCCACTATCGGCAGGCGACGGGGCGGACGCCGGCGCGGGCGGTGGAGGAGATGCGGCTCGAGGCGGCGCGGCGGATGCTGGAAGAGGGGCGGGCGGTCGCCCGGGTGGCGCGGCGTTGCGGCTTCGGCGCCGAGGAGACGATGCGGCGGGCGTTTCTGCGCCGGTTCGGGATCGGACCGCAGGCCTATCGCGAGAGATTTTCGGCGGAAGGCGAATAAAGGCGCGGCCGCCTTCGTTCGTTCATACTTTCTTCACGATATGGGTGTTTGATGACGTCCATGGTGGTCCGGAGCCGAAAGGCACGGATCTCAGGGAGCCTTCCCGCCATCGGGTCGACCACGGATGTACTGGCGGACGACGGAACAGGTGAAGGCATCCCGTGGAAGCCCCGGTCGTCGAGACGGAAGTCTCACCGCCGGGGTTTTTTGCGTCTGTGGGGGGTGGGTAAGACGTGCTGCGGCCGGGGCTGAGGTCGAGGCGGGCCAGCGACCGATCGGTGGCGGGAGCGGTCGTTGAGTTTCAGCTATGAAGCAGACATTGGTGAACTCGCCGGCGCGTTTCCACCCTCCAATTCCCGCTTGATGGAGCAAGTCTGAAAATGTGCTCTTGCTGCGCAAAAGCCAGGGACCGAAGTTGCTCTTATCTCCGCTTTACGCTGTAGTGTCCTAGCGGACTCCCTGGTCCGGGATATCGTTGGGATGGAAGGCGCTCCGTTTGCTTACCAATCTGTTCAGGCTGGACGGTACTCCGGCAATTCTAAACGCTGGAGAAGTGCCGCCGATGTCTCCTGGTGACACAGTTGCCAACGCGGTGTTTCCGCCCGGCGAATGGACCTCGCCAAATCGCAAAATCAAGGGCGTAACATTCAAAGGTGTTTCGTTCTCCAAGACGAATATCTCGCAGGTCACATTTATCGACTGTAAATTTGAGGACTGCCTTTTTATTGGGACTAAGCTCATCGAGGTCGAGTTTCACGGCTGTGATTTGGTCAACTGCAACTTTTGGAAGATTCGATTGACCCGCGTCTACCTGCACCCCGGCAAGGTGAGGTTCGCCCCCAGGTTCCGCAAGGAGGCGGCAAACGTCGGCATCTCAATTTTCCAGGAAATGCTCTCTAACTTTGCCGAGGAGCGCCAGGACCAGTTTTTCATGCTGGCCGACATCGAGTTCCGTCGCTGGAAGCGTTACCAAATCGGGCATGATTTACGGCGCGAAAGAAAGACGCGAAGGGAGGCTTTGTGGGAATGGGTATCAAGCATCGTGTATGAATACCTCGCAGGGTTCGGGTATCGCCCACTGCGATTTTTCATCTGTACTGTGATTCTTTTTAGCACCGTCTCCTACATGAACTACATCGTCCTCGGCGATGCGATCCAGGTTGCCGGTATGGTGGTTGCGCCAGGGGGCACCGCCCACGCCTCATTCATAGATACGTTTTTCTACTCATTCTCGGTGCTCACAGTCCTCGGCTTCTCAACCGTTACGCCGTCATCTGACTGTGCGAAGATGATAGCGGTGCTTGAGGCGTTGGCGTCGATCGGTTGGCTTGGTATGTTTACGGCTGTCCTGGTGAAGAGGTTCCTACGTTGATGCTCCCGGACACATCGATCCGCTCAGCATCTGCTGAGGCGCTATTCGGCTCCGCAGCACGCGGAGATGCGGATGCGTTAAGTGACCGCGATGTTCTTATCGTCGACGACGACCTCGAAGTGCTCGTCGCACGATCGGCGGAGCTTGAGGCGCAGGGCGCGTCTGTTGCCCCTTACACATTCGCCAAGCTCTCCGCACTCGCGACACAGGGGGCGCTCTTTCTCCAGCACCTTAAGCTTGAAGCACAGGTCATCCGGGACAAAGGTGGCCGGTTAGCGCGGCTTCTCGCGGATTTCTCGCCACGCTCGGATTATTCGATGGAGATCGCCGACAACGCCGCGCTCTCGGCCCTCGCAGGCTCCGTGCCGACCGGCGCCAAGGGCATCCTCCTCGCCGCCGACATCCTCTATGTTAGCGTGCGCAACCACGGGGTGCTCAGCCTCGCGGAACGCGGTGTTCACGCCTATGCGTTCGACGCGGTCACGAACGGACTTGAAGCGGAAGGGCTTATCGCTCCGGGCGGCGCAAGGGCTCTCGGCTCGCTGAGGTTCCTCAAGTGTCTGTATCGAAGCGGAGAAACCTTCCGCAGTGACGCCACGCGAGAGGCAGTCGAAGCTGCCCTCCGCGTGCTCCCGTCGACATCTTTCCCGACGAACGTCAGGGTACTGGCTCCTCGCCGCGTTATAGCGGCCCCCAGTCCGGTCAGCGCCGCCTCCTATGTCGTTCTTCGTGATCTAGAGCGCCGGATCGTGGCACTTCAAGCGCTCGGACACGATCCCGCCGTTGATGCGAACCTTGCGCGCCTCTTCCGCTGGATAAGCAATCCCCGAGCCTACGCTCCGATCTCGCGCCGGCTCGCACCTCTCCTTCGGACCGCCATCGAGGAACTTGCGGACAGCAGCTCCCCGACACAGTCAGCAGAAGCAAGTTAAGTGTGACGATGTTGCGCCGCCGAAAGTCAAATAAGTGATCGTCTTATGCGGCAAGGTCTCGTTTGAAGCAGTGGTCTGTTCATGAAGACTACATCAACCAAGCTGCGAAGCGCCGCAAGCTGACCTTTGTGAGGTCCGTTTCGGGTCGGAAACTGACCGCCAACTTCTTGCTACCTTCCCAGCCTCTCGTATAGTCCTGGGTATTCCTAGCTCGTCGACGTTCACCCCAACCCCTTCACCCCGCCATCGTCACGAAGCCGTCCAGCACCCGCTTTCGTCCGGCCCTGTCGAAGTCGATCGTCAGTTTCTCGCCTTCGACCTCGGCCACGTTGCCGTTGCCGAACTTCTGGTGGAACACCCGGTCGCCGACGGCGAATTTCGGCGGGGCGGCGGTCACCGATTTGGCGATCAGAGCGCCCTCGATCACCTTGATCTTCTTCTCGTGGATCGGGTTGCCCCAGCGGTCGCGGGCGGGGCCGCGGTCCATGCGCTCGGTCGAGCCCGACCAGCGGCCGCCGCGCTCCTCGAAGCCGGTGGGGCCGTTGCGGCCGCTCGCCTCGCCGAAGCGATCGCGGCCGGCGCCGCCCCAGCCCTGGTCGGTGCCGGCGCGGGTGGCGGCGGATTGGTCGAAGTCGCCGTCGTCGGCGCCGTAGCCGCGCGCGACGCGGGCCTGTTTCTGCGCCTGCGCCCGCTGCCAGCCCGGCGTCGCGTAGGTCGAGCCGAAGGGTTCGGCCTGATCGAAGCGGGAACGGCCGTAGCCGCCGTAGCTCGAGCCGGTCTCTCGGATCTCCACATGCGGCTCGGGCAATTCGTCGAGGAAGCGCGAGGGCAGCGACGACTGCCACGAGCCGTGGATGCGGCGGTTGGAGGCGAACCAGAGATAGGCGCGCTTCTTCGCTCGGGTGATGCCGACATAGGCGAGGCGGCGCTCCTCCTCGAGGCCGGAGCGGCCGCCTTCGTCGAGGGAGCGCTGGTGCGGGAAGAGGCCTTCCTCCCAGCCGGGCAGGAACACGCGCTCGAACTCGAGGCCCTTGGCCGAATGGAGCGTCATCAGGTTGACGGCGTCGACCGATTTGTCGCTCTCGGTGTCCATCACCAGGGCGACGTGCTCGAGGAAGGCGGGGAGGCTCTCGTAATCCTCCATCGCCTTGATCAGTTCCTTGAGGTTCTCGAGCCGGCCCGGCGCCTCGGCCGACTTGTCGTTCTGCCACATCTCGGTGTAGCCGGCCTCGTCGAGGATGAGGCCGGCGAGTTCGCCGTGCGGCAGCGCGTCGAGCTGGTCGCGCCAGCGCGTGAAGTTCTGGACGAGCGCCTTGAGCGTCGCGCGGACCTTGGGCTTCAGCTCGTCGGTCTCGACGATGCGCCGCGCCGCCTCGAGCAGGGGCACGCCCTGGACCCGGGCGAAGGCATGGACCTGTTGCAGGGTGGCGTCGCCGAGGCCGCGCTTCGGCGTGTTGACGATGCGCTCGAAGGCGAGATCGTCGGCCGGCTGCGCCGTGACCCGGAAATAGGCCATGGCGTCGCGGATCTCCATGCGCTCGTAGAAGCGCGGGCCGCCGACCACCCGATAGGGCAGGCCGAGGGTGACGAAGCGATCCTCGAACTCGCGCATCTGGAAGGAGGCGCGCACCAGGATGGCGATCTCGTCGAGGGGGGTGCCCTTGCGCTGGAGGCTCTCGATCTCGTCGCCGATCGAGCGCGCCTCCTCCTCCGAATCCCAGGCGTTGGCGACCAGGATCTTCTCGGCGTCGGGGTGATCGTCGTCGGTGAAGAGCGTCTTGCCGAGCCGGCCCTCGTTGTGGGCGATGAGGTGGGAGGCGCTCGCGAGAATATGCGTCGTCGAGCGATAGTTGCGCTCCAGCCGGATCACCAGGGCGCCGGGGAAGTCCTTCTCGAAGCGCAGGATGTTGTCGACCTCGGCGCCGCGCCAGCCGTAGATCGACTGATCGTCGTCGCCGACGCAGCAGACGTTCTTCGTCCCGACCGCGAGCAGCCGCAGCCACAGATATTGGCAGACGTTGGTATCCTGATACTCGTCGACCAGGATGTAGCGGAAGCGGCGCTGCCAATCGGCGAGCACGTCGGGGCGGTCGCGCCAGATGCGGATGACGTGCAGCAGGAGATCGCCGAAGTCGCAGGCGTTGAGCGTCAACAGCCGGGCCTGATAGGCGCGGTAGAGCTCGACGCCCTTGCCGTTGCCGAAGGCGCGGCCCTCGAGCGGCGGCACCTGATCGGGGGTGAGGCCCTTGTTCTTCCAGCCGTCCATGAAGGCGGCGAACTGGCGCGCCGGCCAGCGCTTCTCGTCGATGCCCTCGGCCTGGATGATCTGTTTGATCAGGCGGATCTGATCGTCCATGTCGAGGATGGTGAAGTCGGAGCGCAAGCCCACCAGCTCGGCGTGACGGCGCAGGATCCGCGTGCCGATGGCGTGGAACGTGCCGAGCCAGGGCATGCCCTCGACGCGCTCGCCGACGAGCCGGCCGATGCGCTCCTTCATCTCGCGCGCGGCCTTGTTGGTGAAGGTCACGGCGAGGATCTCGCCGGGGCGCGCCCGGCCGGTGGCGAGGATGTGGGCGATGCGGGTGGTCAGCACCCGCGTCTTGCCGGTGCCGGCGCCGGCGAGCACCAGGACCGGACCCTCGGTCGCCTCGATCGCCTGACGCTGTTCGGGATTGAGGCCGGTGAAGAACTCGGCCGAGGGGGCGGCGAAGTTCGCAGCCGCCGCGCGGGCGGCGATGCCGCCCGCCTTCATGCTGGGCGCGTCTGGCGACGCGCGGCCGGCGATGCCGCCGGGGGCGTAGGGCGGGGCAGGTTCGAAGGGGCGGTTCGCGGCACCGGGCAGGGGGATCGGGCAATCGTCGTCGAGATCGGCGGGCAGGGGGGCGCGGGCGCCGCTCGCGGGGCCGGGCGCGAAAGGATCGTCGTCGCGGTCGAAACCGTTGATCATACTGGTCGTCGTCTCGGAATGGGGCAGGCCGCCATCCGGGCGCCGGCCGTGATTCTCACTTCGTTCCCCTCCACCATAGCATGGATGTGGGCGCGAGGAGGGCGGAGCGACGCGGAGGGGCTTCGGACCCGATCCGCCGCAAGTGACCCGTCGGCCGGATCCGCCGCCCTCGGGGTGTCGATCTGCGTCGCCGAGGCGGGTCGCGAGCCTCGGCCGTCGATCCGGGCCGCCGACCCGATCCGCCGACCTCGGCGTCATCCCCGGCGCGCCGCCGGCGCGGGAAGGGGATCCATGGACGGTGACCCGGGCGTCCGGCGTTCGTCGTTGCGAGCGCCGCTCTGGATCTCCTTCCCCTCCGCTTCGCGTCCCGCCGAAGATGACGGAGGCGCGTGATCGCGACACGCTTGCGCGACAAGGAGAACTCGCGCGAGGATCGCGGGCATGAGTGATGATGAAGCGTCGATGAGCGATACGGTTCCGCCCGAGTCTGCGAAACAGGTCTACGATCAGGTGTTCTTTCTGGATCTCGCTCGTCCAAAGCCGGGTGAGACGCAGGAGCAGGTGCGCGAGCGGTGGAACGCGTGGCGGCGGGATCCGGCGAACGCGGATGTGGCGGTCACGTTCGAGGGGGTGGATTTTCGGACGGAGGGCAATACCGGGATCTCGTTCGCGGGGTTCGAGTTTAGGGATTGGGCGAAGTTCAATGACGCGGTTTTCGGAGATAAGACGTCGTTTTTTGGCACGGTGTTTGGCTCCGGCGCCCTGTTCATTGGTGCTGTGTTTGGCGATCTTACAATGTTCCATGGAACAATTTTCGGCAGCTTTGCGAATTTTGGTGGCGCTAAATTCGGACGTTGGGCTGAATTCATCGAGTGTTCTTTCGGTGAATCGGCTGAGTTTGCCGGAGCTACGTTCGGTCCTGAGGCAAAGTTTATCCGATCTAATTTCGATGATTACGCGTGGTTTGCGGGAGCCACTTTCGGCGAAGGAACGCAGTTCGACGGTGCGACGTTCGGCGATGTGGCGTCCTTTGCCGGGGCGGCGGGCGACCGGGATGTCGAAGCGCTGCGAAAGTATTGGGCGACCCTTGAGGAGACCGCACGGGCCACCGAGGAAGCGGCCTATCGCAAACGGCGCGAGGAGGAAGGATTCGGTTCGGCGAAGGTCTCATACATCTCCTTCTCCGGAGCACGGTTTCGCGGGTCCGTCTCCTTCGCCCGCCGCTCGTTCGAGCGACCGGCCGACTTCACCGGTGTCCGCTTCGACCGGCCACCTGACTTCGACGGCGCAACCAACCTCCAGCGTATCGACTTTACGGGCGCGCGCGCCGGATTCGCGCCCGCCGAGCGGCCATGGTGGACGCCCGACTGGACGACCGACAGTACCATCGCCATCCGCCTGCGTGCCCTGCGTTCCCAAATAGAAGCCACCAAGAACCACGACTTCGAGCGCGATCTCTACATCGAGGAGCGCAAGGCGGAGCGGGGGATCTATTTCGATCGTCATCTGAAAGAGCGGCGCTGGGCCGCGCTCGCGAGCCATCTTCTCTGGATCGGCGTCATGGCCGCCTATTGGGCGTTCGCTGACTACGGCCGTTCCTGGCTTCGTCCCGCCGCATGGCTCGCCGCCAGCATCCCCGCCTTCCATCTCCTCTACGCCCATCTCCTCGCCGATCGGCGCGAGATCGCCGTCGCTTCGGCGCGGGAGGCGGTGACGAAGACCGGCGAGGGCAAGGACGCGCTCGACGTCGTGAAGGGGTGGCAGGCGGCCGAGGGGCGTGTCCTCGCCGACTACGATGCGACGGTCGGGCAATTGGCGGTCTCCAATGCCGTGCCCTTCGTCGGGCCGCTGACCATCGACGGCGACGCCAAGAAGTTTCTCTATTGCGGCGTCTGGCCGACGGGGAAGGGCGAGACGGTCGCGGGGGGCGTCGTCGAGCCGTGCCGGCCGATCCCGCCGCCGGGGTTCCAGGCGGCGATGATCTCCCAGAACCTCCTCTCGATCCTCCTCGTCTTCTTCATCGGCCTCGCGCTCCGGAACTACTTCCGGGTCAAGTGACCGATCGTTCGACCTCCACCGGCACCGGCTCCACCGTCCCGGCGGCCGCGTCGCCCGCCTCCTCCCTTGCCGCCCATTCCGCCACGCGCGGCTTCTTCGGGCGGGCGTGGTCGGGGAGCGGCAGGGGGTAGACGTGGCGGGGGGGCAGGCGGTGGGTGACGATCGCCACCAGCACCAGGATCAGCGAACCGACGATCACCGGGGCCGCCAGGAACGACCAGTGCGGATGGGTCAGCATCACCACCAGGGCGGTCGCGCCGGCCGGCGGGTGGGTGAGGCGGATGAGCCCCAAGAGCGCGATGACGCCGCCGACGGTGCCGGCGAGGTTGAGCGGGCCGCCGGGCAGGAGATGGTCGGTCAGAAGCGCCACGGCGGCGGCGATCGCGTGGCCGCCGATCACGTTGGCGGGCTGCGACAGCGGACTGTCGGGCACGCCGAAGAGGAGCACCGCCGAGGCGCCGAAGGGGGCGACGATCAGGCTCGCGCCGGTCGCCTCGCCGAGCAGCCAGATCGCCAGGAAGGCGATCGCCGTGCCGAGCCCGGCCTTGATCCACCGCGCGGCGGGCGCGCTCGGCTGATGGCGATGCAGAAAACGTCGCGGCATGGTCCCTCCCGGAAATGCGGACGACTTCATGGCCGTCTTCTGCCCGGAAAATGAGCATAAGGCCGTTGCCCTCGCAACGCGGCTCGCCGTCACGGCGCCGTCATGAGAGTCTCGCGATAGAAGGCGCCGAAGCGAGAGAGGCGAGGGACGTGATGGATGCGGGTGATCGGGGCGATCTGGACGCGGCGGCGGGGACGCCGGGCGAGGTCTTCCTCGCCTTCCTGCGCCAGGGGGTGACCGCCTTCGGCGGGCCGATCGCCCATCTCGGCTATTTCCGCGAGGAGTTCGTCGGGCGCCGCAAGTGGCTCGACGACGGGGCTTACGCCGATCTCGTGGCGCTCTGTCAGTTCCTGCCGGGGCCGGCGTCGTCGCAGGTCGGGATGGCGCTCGGGCTGATGCGGGCGGGCCGGCTCGGGGCGCTCGCGGCCTGGGCCGGGTTCACGTTGCCCTCGGCGATCGCGCTCGTTCTCCTCGCGCTCGGCATCGCCTCGTTCGGGGCGGGGGCCGGCGCGTGGTTGCACGGGCTCGAGATCGCGGCGGCGGCGGTGGTCGCGGCGGCGTTGCTCGGGATGATCCGTGGCCTCGCGGCCACGCGGGAGACGGCGACGATCGCGGTCGCGGCGATGGCGGCGGCGACGGTGCTGCCGGGCGCGGGCGGACAACTCGCGGCGATCGCGCTCGGTGGCCTCGCGGGCGCGGCGGCGGGGCGGTTCGGTCTCCTCGGGTCGCGCGGGGAGGCGAGCGGCGCGCCGGGGCGCGGGCTCTCGGCGGTGATCGGGCGCGGCGAGGCGGTGGCGATGCTGGCCGTCTTCGCCGGGATTTCGGTCCTGTTGCCGCTGGCGGCGGCCGGATCGGGCACGCTCGGGCTCGCCGATGCCTTCTGGCGGGCGGGGTCGTGGGTCTTCGGCGGCGGGCACGTGGTGTTGCCGCTCCTCCAGGCGGAACTGGTGACGACCGGCCGCGTCGACGGCGCGGCCTTCCTCGCCGGCTACGGCGCCACGCAGGCGGTACCGGGGCCGCTCTTCACCTTCGCCGCCTTCCTCGGCGCGGTCGCGAAGATCGGGCCGGGTGGCGTCCTCGGCGCCGGGGTGGCGCTCGCGGCGATCTTCCTGCCGTCGTGGTTCCTGGTCGCGGGCGCGTTGCCGTTCTGGCGGGACCTGCGGGGGCGGGCGGCGGCGCGGTCGGTGCTCGCCGGGGTCAATGCCGCGGTGGTCGGGCTGTTGGCGGCGGCCTTCTTCGCGGTGGTGTGGCCGCGGGCGATCCTGGCGCCGGGCGACGCGGTCGTGGCGGCGGCGGCCTTCGTCGCGCTGGTGGCGTGGAAGGCGCCGCCCTGGGCGGTGGTGGCGGTCTGCGCGTCGATCGGAGCGGTGATCGCGGGGTGAGGCGGCGCGGACGGAGCGTCGTCTTGCTCGTCCAGATCTTTTCGCCGGCGTAGCGACCGTGTCGTCTCCACTTGACTTGACGTATCGTCATCTCGAACCGGAAAGCATGACGCAACGTCATTATTTGTGGTAGCCTGTAACTCCGGCCGGATATATTTCCGGATCGTCGAAATCAAAACCAATGATAAAGGATTGCACCCCCAAATTGCGGCGAGACCGCCAATCGGGGATTTCGGTAATGATGGGTCTTTCGAAGCTCGGCCTGCGCCTTCAGGTGGGCAGTATCGTCGTCGTCGCCGTCTCGTGTCTGGCGGTGGTGGCCGGGCTCTATGTGCGCGGCGAGGCGCGGATGTCGGCGATCCTCGGCGAGGTCGAGGCGGTCCGATCGGTCACCGACCGGGTGACGCGGCTCGAAATCGACTTCCTGCAGATGCGACGCTTCGAGAAGAACTTCCTGATGCGTCTCGATCCCGGCGCGGTGAGTGAGCACGGCGCCGCGCGCGGCCGCGCCGACGAGACCATCGCCTCGCTGAGCCGGGATCTGAAGGCCTCCGGCCGGAACGATCTGGCGTCGCGCGCGGGTGAGGTCGCCGACGGGTTGACCGCCTATGGCGGCGCCTTCGACGGGCTGGTGGAGGCGCGCACGGCGCTCGGCCTCACCCCGGACACGGGTCTCGAGGGGGTGTTGCGCCGGGTGGTGCACGATCTCGAGAAGGCGGTCGGCGAGTTGAGCGATCCGAGCCTGCAGGTTCTCGTGTTGCAGATGCGGCGGAACGAGAAGGACTTCATGCTGCGGCGCGATCCGAAATACGCGGACGCGGTGGTGGCGCGGGCCAAGGAGCTGAGCGACCGGCTCATGGCTCTCGACCTCCCCTTGATGACCCGCATCACGCTGACGCAGACGATCGAGGGCTATCGGGTCCGGTTCCTCGCCTGGGCCGAGGGCGAGCGCAAGGTGCGCGAGGCCGAGGCGGCGATGCAGAAGGTGCACCGCTCGATGGAACCCGTCATGGCCGGGCTCGCGTCGGCGACCTCCGATCTGCGGCGCGGCACCGAGGCGACGGCGGAGGCGACCAAGGTCTCGACCGAGCGGTCGCTCCTTCTCGCCATCGGCGCGCTCCTGGTGTTGTTGACCGGCATTTCCGCTCTGATCGGCCGGGCGATCGCCAAGCCGATCGTCGGCATGACCGAGGCGATGAGCCGGCTCGCCGACGGCGATCTCGCGGTGGCGGTGCCGGGGCAGGGGGCCGGCAACGAGATCGGGCGCATGGCGCGCGCGGTCGAGGTGTTCCGCGACAATGCCCGCGAGCGGCAGGCGCTCGAGGCGGCGCAGCGCGGCGAGGCGGCGCGGCTCGCCGCCGACCGGCGCGCGACGATGGCGGCCTTGGCCGATCGGTTCGACCGGCAGGTCGGCGGTGTCGTGGCGATGGTCTCGGCGGCGGCGCGCCGGTTGGAGGCTTCGGCAGGCACGCTCAGCGCGGCCTCGGAGGAGGTCTCCGCCCAGTCGACGGCGGTCGCGGCGGCGTCCGAACAGGCGAGCCGCAACGTCCAGAGCGTCGCGGCGGCGACGGAGGAACTCTCCTCGACCGTGACCGAGGTCGGCCGGCAGGTCGCCCGCTCGACCGAGATCACCGCCGAGGCCCAGACCGCCGCCGAGGGCGGCGTGGCGCAGATGCGCGGGCTCGCGGCGGCGGCCGAACAGATCGGCACGATCGTCCAGATGATCACCGAGATCGCGGCCAAGACCAATCTTCTCGCCCTCAACGCGACGATCGAGGCGGCGCGGGCGGGCGACGCCGGACGCGGTTTCGCGATCGTGGCGCAGGAGGTCAAGGGGCTCGCCGAGCAGACCACGCGGGCGACCTCGGAGATCGGCGTGCAGGTGGCGGCGATCCAGGGCTCGACCCATCTCACCGCCGAATCGATCACCTCGATCGGTCGGACCATCGGCTCGATGAACGCGGTCGCCGGCTCGATCGCCGCGGCGGTCGAGGAACAGGGGGCGACGACGCTCGAGATCTCCCGCAATCTGCAGGAGGCCGCGCGCGGCACCGCCGACGTCAACGCCAACATCGACGGCGTCAGCACCGCCGCCATCGGCTCGAGCGAGGCCTCGACCGAGGTCCTGTCCTCGGCGACGGATCTGGCGCGGCAGGCGGAGACGCTCAGGGCCGAACTCGCCCGGTTCCTGGCGGACATTCGCGCGGCGTGAGCCGGGAGCGCGGCGTCAGCCGGGCTCCGGCGCGAACTTCGCCAAGAGGCCGGCGAGGTCCGGTTCCTCGACCATGAGGGCGGCATCGTTCGGGGTCATCCAGCGGACGTCGCGCTGGGTGCTCTCCTTGAAGGTCTCGAGCTGGCGCTCGACCTTCAGCGCGTAGACCTCGACCCGAACGAAGTGGAAACGGTCGGACATCCGCTTCCAATAGGTGAAGGCGCCGATCGGCGTCTTGCCGACCTTGCCGGTGACGCCGGCCTCCTCCTCCGCCTCGGTGCGGGCGGCGGCGCGGGCGGTCAGCCGCTTGATCGGCCAGCCCTTGGGGATGGTCCAGCGGTGGGTCTCGCGGGTGGTCACCAGACAGACCTCGAGACGGCCGTCGACGATCCGCCACGGCAGGGCGGCGATCTGACGGCGCGGCTCGTCGAGCTCGGCGGTCGGCGACTTCGCCATCACACGAGGCCCACCAGCCACCAGGTCGCGGCGGAGATGATCGCGGCGGCGGGAATGGTCACCACCCAGGCGACGACGATCGAGGAGGCGACGTTCCAGCGCACCGCCGAGGTGCGCCGGGCCGAGCCGACGCCGACGATCGCGCCGGTGATGGTGTGGGTGGTCGACACCGGCACGCCGAGCCAAGTGGCGAGGAACAGCGTCAGCGCGCCGCCGGTCTCGGCGCAGAAGCCCTGCATCGGGGTGAGACGGGTGATCTTGGAGCCCATGGTGTGCACGATCCGCCAGCCGCCGAGAAGCGTGCCGAGGCCCATCGCCGCCTGACAGGAGATCACCACCCAGAACGGCACGTGGAACTCACCCCCCAGATGACCCTGCGACCACAGGAGCACCGCGATGATGCCCATGGTCTTCTGCGCGTCGTTGCCGCCGTGGCCGAGCGAATAGAGCGAGGCCGAGACGAACTGCAGCGTCCGGAAGCCTCGGTCGACGGAGAAGGGCGTGAAGGGGCGGCAGACCCAGGCGACGATCGCCATCAGCACCAGCGCCAACAGGAAGCCGAGCAAAGGCGACAGAACGATGGCGACGGCGGTCTTGAGGAAGCCCGACATCACCACCGCGTCGACCCCGGCCTTGGCGAGGCCGGCGCCGATCAACCCGCCGACCAGCGCATGCGACGACGAGGAGGGAATGCCCACCACCCAGGTGACGATGTTCCAGACGATCGCCCCGCTCAGCGCGCCGAAGACGACGCGCGGATCGATCACGTTCGCCTCGACGATGCCCTTGCCGAGGGTCTGGGCGACGTGGAGGCCGAAGAACATGAAGGCGATGAAATTGAAGAACGCCGCCCAGGCGACCGCGTATTGCGGGCTCAGGACCCGCGTCGAGACGATCGTGGCGATCGAATTGGCGGCGTCGTGCAGGCCGTTCAGAAAGTCGAAGGCGAGCGCGACGGCGATCAGTCCGACGAGGAGGGGTAGGGCCAGGGTGGCGTCCATGGGATCGGTTCGGCCTCGGGCGGCAAGGGGCGGATGCCCGGGTCAGACGTGTTCGATGACGATGCCGGAAATCTCGTTGGCGACGTCCTCGAAGCGGTCGGCGACGCGCTCGAGGTGGCCGTAGATCTCGGCGCCGACGGTGAAGGCCATCGGGTCGGTGTGGCGATGGGTCAGGAACAGCGCCTTCAGACCCTGATCGTGCAGCTTGTCGACCTTGCCCTCGAGATCGGTGATCGCCACCGCGTAGGTGTTGAGGGCGCCGGCGTTGGTGCCGACCTTGCGCAGGAGCGGGATCGCCCGGACCGTCATCTCGGCCGCCTCGACGGCGATCGCCGCCATCTCGCGCATCGGCGCCTCGAAGGTGGTCACCTCGAACAGGGTGATCGCCTTGGAGGTCTGATGCATCTGGTCGATGGCGTCGTCGAGCGACTCGATCAGATCCTTGATGTCGACCCGGTCGAAGGGCGTGATGAAGGAGCGGCGCACCGCCTGGAGCACCTCGGCGGTGATGTCGTCGGCGCGCTTCTCGTGGCGCTTGACCTCGGCGCAGGCGGTGGCGATGTCGGCGGAGCCGTCGAAGAGCGAGCGCAGCGCCAGCGCGCCCTCGAGGAGAACCTGCGAATGGGCCTCGAAGAGGTCAAAGAACCCGTCTTCCCTGGGCATCAGGGCCCGAAACCAGGACAACATGGAAACCCCCGTCCGTGTCGTGACGGGCGCGGTTTATGACAGTTCGGTGACGAAGGCGAGTCCGAACAGGTCCGGACCCGGTCTTCCGCCTCGGCCCGGCCGCCCGGCCGACCCTCGGGGACGGCGCCGATGCGGCTTGACCCGGACGAGGCGGCGTGGTGCATCGGGAACGAAGGCGAGGGGCGATGCGATCGAGCGAGGCGACGGTTCGGGTGATGCGGTGGGCTCTGCTCGCCGCGCTGTCGCTTCTCCTCGCCTGGGGTCTCGAGGAGATGCGCCTGCCGGCGGCGTTCCTGATCGGGCCGCTGGTGGCGGGCATCCTCGTGCGGCTCGCCGAGATGGCGCCGAAGGTGCCGCGTCCGGCCTTTCTCGCCTCTCAGGCGGTGGTCGGGGCGATGTTGGGCTCGGCGCTGACGCCGTCGATCGTCGCGACGTTCCGCGCGGATTGGCCGATCCTTCTCGGTACCGTGGCGGTGATCGTGGCGGCGGCGGGCCTCTCGGGCTTTCTCCTGTCGCGATTCGGGGTGTTGCCGGGGACGACCGGGGTGTGGGGCGCCTCGCCGGGCGCCGCCTCGGCGATGGTGATCCAGGCGGCGGCGCACGGCGCCGACGTGTCGCTGGTCGCCTTCATGCAATATCTCAGGGTGTTGTTCGTGGCCTCCGGGGCCTCGGTGACGGCGCGGCTGTGGATCGGCGTCGACGCGATGCCGCCGCCGCCGGTGATCTTTCCGCCGCTCCATCCCGGCCCCCTGGCGCTGACGCTGGCGATCGTCGCGGTCGCGGCCGGGCTCGGCATCGTCTCGCGGATCCCGTCGGGCGCGATGCTCGGGCCGCTCCTCGCCGGGGCGGTGCTGCACGGGTCCGACGTCTTCGTGTTCGATCTGCCGACCTGGCTGCTGATCGCCGCCTATGCCGGGGTCGGCTGGACGATCGGGCTCGGCTTCACCCGGTCGGCGGTGGCGCACGCGGCGCGGGCGCTGCCGTGGATCGTCCTGTCGATCCTGTTCCTGATGGTGGTGGCGGCGGGTCTGTCGGTGGTGCTGGTCGAGCGGCTCGGGGTCGATCCGCTGACCGCCTATCTCGCGACCTCGCCGGGCGGCATGGACACGGTGGCGATCATCGCCGCCTCGACCCCGGTCGACGTCTCCTTCGTCCTGGCCCTGCAGGCGGTGCGGTTCTTCGTTCTGGTGGGAATCGGGCCGTGGTTGTCGCGGCGGGTGGCGGCATGGTCTTCGAAGAGCTGAGGCGCCTCGCCTCGACTTCTCCGCAGCCGTGCGGGCTGCTAGGGTCCGGCTCCGAGTTTTCCATGGGGAGAGGCGAGCATGAGTGAGCGGACGCGCAACGAGGCCGGAATCGCGGCGACGATCGAGCGATTGATCGAACGCTTCGGCGAGCGGGTCTCGACGTCGGCGTCGATGCGCGAGCAACACGGTCACACGCTCACCTGGATCGCCAATCAGGCCCCCGACGCGGTGGTCTTCGCAAAGAGCGAGGCGGAGGTGCAGGAGATCGTGCGGATCGCCGCGGCGAACGACTGTCCGCTGGTGCCGTTCGGGGCGGGAACCTCGCTCGAGGGGCATCTCAACGCACCCTACGGCGGCATCTCGGTCGACGTCTCGGCGATGGACGCGATCGTCGCGGTCCATCCGGACGATCTCGACGTGGTGGTGCAGCCCGGCATTCGCCGCAAGGCGCTGAACGAGCAGCTGCGCGACACCGGCCTCTTCTTCCCGATCGATCCCGGCGCCGACGCCACCCTCGGCGGCATGGCGGCGACGCGCGCCTCCGGCACCAACGCGGTGCGCTACGGCACCATGAAGGACAACGTGCTGGCGCTGCGCGCCGTCACCGCCACCGGCGAGGTGGTGACCACCTCGCGCCGGGCCAAGAAGTCCTCGACCGGCTACGACCTCACCCGTCTCTTCGTCGGCTCGGAGGGCACGCTCGGCATCATCACCGAGCTGACCATCCGCCTCTCCGGCATTCCCGAGGCGATTTCCGGCGGCATCTGCCCCTTCCCGAGCGTGCAGGCGGCGGCCGACGCGGTGATCCTGACGATCCAGTCGGGGATCCCGGTCGCCCGTATCGAGCTGCTCGACGAGGTGCAGGTGCGCGCCTGCAATCTCTATTCGAAGCTCGATCTGCCGGAGACGCCGCTGCTGCTCGTCGAGTTCCACGGCACCGAGGCGTGGGTGGCCGAACAGTCGACCCGCTTCGGCGAGATCGCCGAGGATCTCGGCGGCGGACCGTTCACCTGGACGACGAAGCCGGAGGAGCGCTCGAAGCTCTGGGCGGCGCGCCACGACGCCTATTGGGCGGGGCTGGCGCTGCGTCCGGGCTGCCAGACCTTCTCCTCCGACGTCTGCGTGCCGATCTCGCGGCTCGCCGAATGCATCGCCGAGACCAAGGCCGACATCGAGGCGACCGGCCTCGTCGCGCCGATCGTCGGTCACGTCGGCGACGGCAACTTCCACACGCTGCCGCTGTTCGATCCCGCCGACGCGGACGAGGTGGCGCGGGTCAAGGCCTTCGTCGGGCGACTGGTCGAGCGCACGCTCGCCATGGAGGGCACCGCCTCCGGCGAGCACGGCGTCGGTCAGGGCAAGATGAAATATCTCGAGGCCGAACACGGCGCCGCCGCCCTCGACATGATGGCGACGATCAAGCGGGCGCTCGATCCCAAGGGCATCCTCAATCCCGGCAAGATCGTCGCGATCCGGTGATGCGGGGCCGGCGGCGGACAGGACGGAGGGCGCGTTGAATTCGCTCTACATCGGTGTCGGCGTCGCGATCATCCTGGCGCTGGTGACGGCGCTGGTCGGGCCGCTCTTCGTCGATTGGGGCACCCATCGGGCGGTGTTCGAGGCGGAGGCGAGCCGGATCGTCGGCCTGCCGGTGCGGGTGCTCGGCGACGTCGACGCGCGCCTGCTGCCGAGCCCGCGCGTGCGTTTCGGCGACGTCGTCGTCGGCGATCTCGCCCGTCCGGTGGCGCGGGTCGGCCGTTTCGACCTCGATCTCGACGTGGCCGGGCTGATCCGGGGCGAGACGCGGGTCTCCGATCTCGTGCTCGATCGTCCCGCCGTCGATCTCACCATCGAGACCGACGGCCGCATCGTCGGCCTGCCCGAGCACGGCGCCGATCTCACCGACGTGCACATCGAGGCGATCCGCTTCGTCGACGGCCGGGCGCGGCTCACCGATCTGCGCTCCGACACCGACTGGACGGCGACCCGGCTCGAGGGATCGGGCTCGGTGGAGAGCCTCGGCGGGTCGTGGCGGCTCGACGTCGCCGGGCAGTCGCAGGGCCGGGCGCTGAGCCTCCGCTTGGCGGCGCGCGGCAGCGGCGAGGCGCGGCAGTTGCGGACCGTGCTCTCGCTGCCGGACCTCGGGGTGACCGTCTCGGGTGATCTCACCGCCGGCGACCCCGCGACCAGGCCCGGTCTCGCCGGCCCGATCACGGTGGAGAAGCGCGACGACGCGGCGCTGCCGATCACCGCGACGGCGGCGATGGCGCTCGATCCCGACGGCATGCGGCTCGACGATCTCGCGGTGGTGATCGGCGATGCTGTCGAGGGCGCGCGGTTCGAGGGGCGGGCGAGCGCCCGCTTCGCCGCCGCGACGACGCTCGACGTCGATCTCTCCGCCAAGCGGCTCGATCTCGACGGAACCGCCCCGGCGCCCGGTGGCGCGGGGGCGCGGCTCGCCGGGCTCGGCGAGGGCGTGCGTGGCGCCGTCGGCCGGCTGGCGCTTCCACGCGCCACCCGCGTCTCGCTCTCGCTCGGCTCGGTCGCCGTGGCGGGCGGGCTCGTCTCCGACGTGGCGCTGGAGGCGCGGGCGCGGCCCGGCGGGTGGACCCTCGATCGGCTGGCGGCGCGGCTTCCGGGCGAGACCCGGCTCGATCTCAGCGGGCGGATCGGCCTCGCCGAGGGGGCGACGCTCGACGGACGCGGGTCGATCGCGATCGGCGCGCCGGAGACGCTCGCCGCGTGGTGGTCGGGCGAGCCGGCGGGCGAGGCGGCGATCGGCGCCTTGACGCTCGACGGTGGCTTTTCGCTGTCTCGTGACGGGTTCTTCGGCCCGGATCTGGCGGTGACGCTGGCGGGGGCGCGGGCACGCGGGCGGGTCGAGAAGCGGGCCGACGGCGCGTTGCGGCTCGGGCTTTCGGCCGACCGGCTCGACGGCGCGCGGCTGGCGCGGCTCGGCCGGCGCCTCGGCGTCTCCTCGGCGATCGGGCGCGGGCTCGATCTCGACCTCGACATGCGCGTCGTCGATCTCGGCGCGGCGCGGGCGGACGGCGCGCGGCTGGCGCTGCGGCTCACCGGCGACACGGTGGCGATCGATCGGCTGAGCGTCGCCGATCTCGCCGGCGCGCGGATCGAGGGCTCCGGCCGGATCGCCTCGGCCTGGACCGCGCCGAGCGGATCGCTCGATCTCGCCGTCGCCTCGGAACGCCCGGCGGCGGCGGCCAAGGCGCTCGCCGGCCTGATCTCGCCGGAGGCGGCGGAGGCGGCCGAGGCGATCGGCGCGGCGGCGGGGCCGCTCGATCTCAAATTGACGCTCGCGGGCGGAGGCGAGGCGTTGCGTCTCGGCATCGGCGGCCGTGCGGCCGGCGGCACGCTCGCCGTCGCCGGCACCTGGACCGGGCGGCTCGACGATCTCGCCCACGGCCGGATCGAGGCGGAGGCGAACCTCGCCGGGGCGAAATTGACGCCGGCCGCCGCCCGTCTCCTCGACGCGAAGCCGGGGGAGGCGTCGGTCCTGAGCGGGACGATCCGCGGTCGAGCGAACGACGGCATCGCCTTCGCGCTGCGGGCCGGGCTCGGCGGGCGCCGGGCGGAGGTCGCCGGCACCCTGTCGCGGCCGGACGACGGGCCGGCGAAGGCGGCATTCGAGGCGAAGCTCGCGGCACCGGACGTCGGGCTCCTCGCCGGGCTCGCGGGGCGGCCGGGGCTCGCCTTCGAGCGGCGGCTTCCGGTCGATCTGAAGGTGACGGCGGCGGGCTGGGGCGACGATTGGCGGATCGCCGATTTCTCCGGCACCATCGCCGAGACGCGGGTGACGGCCTCGGGCGCGCTGGCGCTCGCCGGACCGCGTCCCAAGGCGACGGGCCGGCTCGGGCTCGATCGGGCCGATCTCGCGGTGCTCGCGGACACGGCGCTCTCGATCGGCGTCGACTTCGATCTCGCGACGACGATCGATCGGCTCGACGACGACGAGACCGAGGTCGCGACTTCGGTCGCCGGGCGGGCGATCGGCGAGCCGGGCGCGGCGCGTCTGATCGATCTCTCGGCGCGGGTCGGGGCGGCGACGATCGGCGGCGAGATCCGCGCGCGGCGCCCCGAGGCGACGCGGACGCTGGTCTCGGGGCGGCTCGAGGCGAAGGGCGTTCCGCTCGCGATCGCGCCGGAGACCGGACGGCCGGGTCTCCAGGGGCGGCTCTCCGGCGACGTGGTCTTCGAGGCGAGCGGCACCGATCGCGCCGCCACGATTGCGTCGCTGACCGGCAGCGGTCACCTGCGGCTCGACGACGGCCGGCTCGGCGGGGTCGCGGTCGACGCGCTGAAGGCCCCGGCGGGGGACACGGAGGTTCCGGCGGAGCGGGTGCTGCGGGCGATGGCGGGGCGGACGACGGCGCTGCCGGCGATCGACGTGCCGGTGCTCGTCGACAAGGGCGTGATCCAGATCCCGCGCTTTCAGGCGGCGCTCGACGGCGGACGGCTCTCGGGGCGGGCGACGATCGATCCGGTCGCCGGCACGCTCGACGGGCTGATGACGATCGAACCCGTCGGCGAGGGCGATCTGCGCCGGACGACGGCGGTGTCGCATGCGACGCCGTCGCTCGATCTGGCGCTGTCGGGGACCTGGGAGACGCCGCGTCTCGCCTTCGACACCACGAGCCTTTCGGCCTTCCTGTCGCTCTATCGGCTGGAACGGGAGATCGAGGCGGCGGAGGCTCTGCGGCAGGACCGGATCGAACGACTGCGCTTCTCCACCATCCTCAAGCGGATCGAGGAGAAGCGGCGCGCGCGCGAGGCGGAAGCGGCGGCGAAGGCCGCCGAAGCGGCCCGGGCGGCGGAAGCGGCGAGGGCGGCGGAAGCGGCGAGGGCGGCCGAGGCAGCGGCCAAGGCCGAGGCGGCGAAGGCTGCGGAAGCGGCGCGGACACAGGCGCCGTCGTCGCCGACGGTGACGCCGCTCGGAGCGATCCGGCCGGCGGCCCCGGCCCCCGCGCCCACCGCGCCGGGCGCCGTTCAGGCGCGGCCGTCGCCGTCGACACCGGCTCCCTCCGGCGCGCCGGCCGGGGCGGGAGCGGCGGCGCCGTCGCTGGCGCCGATGCGGATCACGCCCGTGGTTCCCCCCGAGGCGTCGAGCCCGCCGCCGGGGATCCCGGCGGGCGAGGGCGAGCGGTCCGGGGCGCCGACGATCCCGTGAGGATCAGCCGGCGCGCGTCTTTCGGGAGAGATGGGCGAGAACCGCGACGCGGATGGCGGATGCGAGATTGCGGTCGGGGGTGCGGGCGCCGTCGATTTCGGCGACCAGGGCCGCGAGGGGCAGGGATCGTTCCGTGGCGAGCGCTTCGAGCGACGCCCAGAACTCCGGCTCGAGGGCGACCGAGGTGCGGTGGCCGGCAATGGTCATGGAACGCTTGTCCATGGTGGCCTCCTCGGACTTCACCCGTGCGGCGTATCGGTCTCCTCCGACGGAGGGATCTCGTCGCGACGGTGGGCTTCGAGGCGGCGGCGATCGAGGCTGCTCGTCAGCTCGGCAGTTTCGCGCTCGGCCCGGGTTCGGCCGAATTTCGCGCGATTTTCTTCCGCACGCCGGCGGTCCTCCGCCCGTGCGCGGGTCTTGCGAGCCTTGGAGAGCGACAAGATCTCGGTCATGGCCGCCTCACGGTACCCAGGAGATCACTTCTTCCGGAACTTGTCGAGCGAGACGACCGTCGCACCCGTGTCGGGGGCGGGGGGCTCCTCGGCCGGTTCGGCCGGGCTCGCCTCCGGTTCGGCGGCGGTCTCGGCCGCGACGTCCGGGACGGGCTGGATCGGAATGGTCGAGGGTTCGGTCGGCACCAGGCGGGGGCCGTCGGTGGCCTCGGCCTCGGTGCCCTCGGTGATCACCTCGAACTGCAGGCCGAATTCGACCGAGGGGTCGACGAAGCCCTTCACCGCGTTGAACGGCACGTGCATGCGCTCGGGGATGCCGGAGAAGGAGAGGTTCACCTCGAAATACTGATCGGTGACCTCGAGATCCCAATATTGATGCTGGAGCACCACGGTCATCTCGGTCGGGTAGCGCTGGCGCAGGCGGCCGGAGAGGCGCACGCCGGGGTGACGCGTGTCGAAGGACACGTAGAAATGGTGTTCGCCGGGCAGGCCGGTCTTGGCGATCTCGCCCATGACCTTGCGGACGACGCCTCGGAGCGCCTCCTGCACCAGCACGTCGTAACGGATGAGATCCTGCGTCATGGTCGTTCGCTCACGGGTCGCACGGAAGAGTCGTTCCCTTCTGTTTAGCCCAAGCGAAGGCCGATGACCACGAAGGCGTGTCGGACACGGGCGGAAAGGGAGGAAGTGAGGGCTTCTGTTGCCAGGTGCCCCCGAACCCCGCCTAGACGCTGCTACACGTCAGGACTTTTTGACCGGAGTCAGAGACCGCTCACGCGGCCACTGCAACCGGAGCATAGTTGTCGTTGGCAACTATAATTTTGACCCGATGACGGCGGTATCATGCCGGGCGAAAGACCAGTCTTTAGACCCTCGTCGATCCTGGTTCGCCCCCGCCGGAGCCCATCGGCGAGGGGCCGGTGGGCTCGGGTGGAGGCGCCGGGTACTGCCCCCGGGTCCGATAGGCTTATTACACAGTTCGTTTATCGCCATATCCGTCTTGCGACGGCAGAGCCAATATAGGGGGCCGGGGCCGCGACGAAAAGACCCCGGCGAAAAATCGCCCACAGCGGACGCGCCGCCTCGGTCAATCGATCACCCAGCGGTCGCGCAGGATCCGGGCGCGGGCCGCCCGCGCCAGACGGCGGGTCTCGGCGAGCGGGTCGGCGACGGCCTCGCGCGGGCCGAGATCGCCCGGAACGAGGCCGATGTCGGCGAGGCGGTCGGCGTCGAGGCGCTCGAGATGGGCGAGGGCGCGGGCGGCGGCCTTGCGGCGGCGCATCAGCGCGGGGAGCTCGCGCAGGGCGGCGATCGCGCGGGCGGCGAGGGAGGGCGCGAAATCGTCGCGTCCACGGGCGAGGGTCAGAGCGGCTTCACGCATGAGTATGGTCTCCCGTTGCCGGAAGCCGGCTCTCGCGCGGCCTTCCGGGTGATCACGTCTTCGTCGGTGGGGGCGAGAAACGCATCTCGCGAGGGTCACTCTGTGGGAGATGGATTGATCAGACAATCGAAAAGATCTAACGTCACGCATCAGGTTTTCTGAATTGTCCGGAGGGCGCGATGACCGACGTGGGCAGTGAGCAGGGGGCGAGCTTCACCGGGGCGGCCTCGCTCGAGATCGATCTCCTCAAGACCTTCGCGGCGATCGCGCGCACCGGCTCGTTCAGCCGCGCCGCGCAGGCGGTGTTCCGCACGCCCTCGGCGGTCTCGATGCAGATGAAGCGGCTCGAGGAGATCGTCGGCCGCCCGCTCTTCGCCAAGGACGGGCGCACGGTGGTCTTCACCGAGGCGGGCGACGATCTCCTCGGCTACGCCCGGCGGATCCTCAGGCTCAACGAGGAGGCGCTGGCGCGCTTCCGCTGCGCCGACACCGCCGGCATGGTGCGGCTGGGCACGCCCGACGACTATGCCACCAAGTTCCTGCCGAAGATCCTGGCGCGGTTCGCGGCGAGCCATCCGCTGGTGCAGGTCGACGTGGTGTGCCGGCCGTCGACCGAATTGGCGCAGCGGCTCGAGGAGGATCAGATCGACATCGCTCTGATCAGTTCCGGTCTCGGCTGCACGCTGCCGACGAGCGGCACCATCGTCCATCGCGAGAAGCTCGTCTGGGCGGGGGTGCGCTACGGCGAGGCGCACGAGCGCCGGCCGCTGCCGCTCGCCGTCTCCGGCACGACCTGTTCGTGGCGGACGCGGGCGATGGACGTGCTCGACCGCCTCGGGGTCGCCTATCGGGTCGCCTATTCGAGCCAGCACTACGTCGGGCAGATGGCGGCGGTGCTCGCCGATCTCGCGGTGGCGCCGCTGCCGTCGAGCGTCATCGACGGCGAGTTGGTGCCGATCGACGAGCGGATCCTGCCGCCGATCGGCCATTACGAGATCCAGATGATCCGTTCGGCGCGCGCGGCCGGAGCGGCGGTCGACGCGCTCGCCGGCCACATCGTCTCCTCCTTCGAGATCGAGGAGGGGATGCTGCCCGATCGAGCGGCGGCGGAGTGAGGCGGGCGGCGGTTCAGCCGACGATCTCGATCAGGGCGCCCTCGGGCGAGCGGATCACCGCCTCGTAATAGCCGTCGCCGGTGGTGCGCGGCGGCGAGACCAACGCGCCCTCGGCGGCCAGCGTCGTCGCGAGCATGTCGACCGCCTCGCGCGAGCCGAGATCGATCGCCACATGGGTCCAGCCGACGCGCTCGGCCGGGTCGGCGCGATCGCCGTCGAGCCAGGGGCCGGTCATCAGCTCGAGCGCCGGGCCCTCGGCGAGGCGGACGAAGCGCGAGCGGAAACCCGGGCGATTGCGGCTGACGTATTCCTCGCCGACGACGGCGCCGAAATGGCGGGCCCAGAAGGCGGCGGAGGCGTCGAGGTCGGGGGTCCACAGGGCGACGTGGGCGATACGGGCGGGGGCGAGCCGGGGGGACGCGGGACGCATGAGGGCCTCCATCGGGTACGAAAAGTCGGGGACCACGGCGAGGTCCTCGGTTGAACGGTCATCGCGGCGCGAGTAGGGCAGGGGAAGCGTTGCGCGACGGGCGGAGCGGTCCCATGCTCGCGCTTCGCCGAGGGGCGAGTCGAGAGCGGAGAGGGAATTCGATGCGAGCCTATCTCGATCTGATGCGGCGGATCCGCGACGAGGGCGCCACCAAGACCGATCGCACCGGCACCGGCACGCGCTCCGTCTTCGGCCATCAGATGCGTTTCGATCTCGCCGACGGCTTCCCGGTGCTCACCACCAAGAAGCTGCATCTGAAGTCGATCATCCACGAACTCCTGTGGTTCCTGGCCGGCGACACCAACATCAGATATCTGAAGGACAACGGCGTTTCGATCTGGGACGAGTGGGCCGACGAAAACGGCGATCTCGGGCCGGTCTACGGCCACCAGTGGCGCTCGTGGCCGAAGCCCGACGGCGGCACGATCGATCAGATCGCCTGGGTCCAGAACGAGATCCGTCGCAATCCCGACAGCCGCCGGCTGATCGTCTCGGCGTGGAACCCGGCCGACATTCCGCGCATGAAGCTGCCGCCGTGCCATCTCCTGTTCCAGTTCTACGTCGCCGACGGCCGGCTCTCCTGCCAGCTCTATCAGCGCTCGGCCGACGTCTTCCTGGGCGTGCCCTTCAACATCGCCTCCTACGCGCTGCTGACGATGATGATGGCGCAGGCGACGGGTCTGAAGGCCGGCGACTTCGTCCATTCCTTCGGCGACGCCCATCTCTATCTGAACCATCTCGATCAGGTGGAGACGCAGCTCGCCCGCGAGACGCGGCCGCTGCCGACGATGGCGATCGATCCGGGGATCACCGACATCTTCGACTTCCGCTTCGAGCATTTCCGGCTCGAGGGCTACGATCCCCATCCCCACATCAAAGCGCCGGTAGCGGTATGAGCGGGGGCGTGATCCGGCCGGCGAGGCCCGGCGAGGCGGGGGTGGTGCTCTCCTTCATCCGGGCGCTCGCGGTCTACGAGAAGCTCGAGCACGAGGTGACCGCGACCGAGGCGATGATCGACGCGGCGCTGTTCGGCGAGAACCCGCGCGCCTTCTGCGATCTGATCGAGGAGGCGGGGCGGCCGGTCGGCTTCGCGCTGTGGTTCCACAATTTCTCGACCTTCGAGGGGAAACACGGGATCTATCTGGAAGATCTCTTCGTTCTCCCGGAGGCGCGCGGGCGCGGCTACGGCAAGGCGCTGCTCGCTCATCTGGCGCGGCGGTGCGTCGCGGAGGGGCTCGGGCGGCTGCAATGGTGGGTGCTCGACTGGAACACGCCGTCGATCGATTTCTATCGCGGGCTCGGGGCGCGGCCGATGGACGAATGGACGGTGATGCGGGTCGACGGCGACGCGCTCGTCCGGCTGGCGGAGGCGGGCACATGAGCGGGGTCGAACTCTTCTGCGTCGTGGCGGCGGCCCGCAATCGGGTGATCGGCCGCGACGGGACGCTGCCCTGGCACATCCCCTCCGACCTGAAGCACTTCAAGGCGGCGACGCTCGGGCGGCCGATGATCATGGGGCGGCGGACCTGGGCCTCGATCGGCCGGGCGCTGCCGGGCCGGACGACGCTGGTCGTCACGCGCGAGCCGGGCTTTTCGGCCGAGGGCGCGGAGGTGGTCGCCTCGCTCGAGGCGGCGATCGCGCGGGGCCGGGCGATCGCGGCGCGGGACGGGGTCGACGGGGTCGCGATCGTCGGCGGCGGCGAGATCTACGCGCAGGCGCTGCCGCTCTGCGACCGGGTCGAGCTGACCGAGGTGCGGCTCGAGCCGCCGGTCGAGGGGGCGGTGCTCTTTCCCGCGCTCGACGCGGGCACCTGGATCGAGACCGCGCGGGTCGCGGGGACGCGCGCGGAGCGCGACGACGCCGACTTCGACTTCGTCACGCTGCGGCGGCGCGATGCGGCCTGACGCCGCGATCGCGATCCGATTTCGGCTTTCTTTCCAGCGGTCGCGTTGAAACGCCCCGTCGCGATACCTATAAAACGGGGAGTGCTACGGCGCGACACGTCTCGGGCCCGCGGTTCTTCGTGCCGTGGAACCCGTCATCCGACAAAGGAAAAGACATGCCTTGGAGCAACCAGAACGGCGGCGGCGGAAGCGGCGGCGGATGGAAGGGCGGCGGCGGCGGCCCATGGGGTCAACCGCCGCGCGGACCTTCCGGTGGCGGCGGCAATCAGCCCCCCGATCTCGAGGAACTCCTGCGACGGAGCCAGGAACAGCTGCGCAGCTGGCTGCCGGGCAGCGGCGGCGGCTCGGGCGGCGGCGGTCTCGGCGGGATCGGCCTCAAGGGCCTCGGTCTCGGCGCGGTCGCGGCGCTGGCGCTGTGGCTGGCGACCGGCTTCTACCGGGTCGAGCCGGACGAGCTCGGCGTCGAGCTGGTGCTGGGCAAGGTGGTGTCGCAGACGACGCCGGGCCTCAACTACAATTTCCCCTATCCGATCGGGCAGGTCTACACGCCCAAGGTCCTGGCGGTGCGCGAGCTCTCCGTCGGCCAGCGCGACGGCGACGGTCTGCGCGGCATGTCGCAGCGCGACGGCTCCGACGAGAGCCTGATGCTGACCGGCGACGAGAACATGATCGACGTCTCGTTCAAGGTGCAGTGGGACGTCAAGGACGCGACCGCCTATCTCTTCAACATCCAGAACCCGGAAGCGACCGTGAAGGCGGTCGCCGAGAGCGCGATGCGCGAGGTGGTCGGTCGCAACACGCTCGACTATCTGCTCACCGAGAACCAGGTGGTGGTGCAGAACGAGGTGCGGCGGCTGATGCAGAAGGCGCTCGATCAATACGGCGCCGGCATCGAGATCCGTCTCGTCAACATCAACGGCAACGGCGCCAACCCGCCGGTGCAGGTCATCGACGCCTTCCGCGACGTCCAGGCGGCGAGCATCGACGCGGTGCGTCTGCAGAACGAGGCGCGCTCCTACGCCAACAAGATCGTGCCGGAAGCGCGCGGTCAGGCGGCGGCGATCACCGCCCAGGCGCAGGCCTATCGCCAGCGTACCGTGGAAGAGGCGCGCGGTCAGGCCGACCGCTTCTCGGCGGTGCTGACGGAATACAAGCTCGCTCCCGACGTGACGCGCGAACGGCTCTATCTCGAGACGATGGAGCGGGTGTTCGGCGGGATGGACAAGGTCATCGTCGATCAGGGCAAGGGCGAGGGATCGGTCCTGCCCTATCTGCCGCTCGATCAGATCGGCCGTAAGGCCCAGCCGCGTACCGGCACCGGAGGTCAGTGATGAAGAACGGATTCATCGGGCTCTTCGCCGTCGTCGCGGCGGTGGCGATCGCCTTCGTCACCGGCGTCGCCTTCGTGGTCACGCCGACCATGCAGGTCCTCGTGCTGCAGTTCGGTCAGGTCAAGCGGGCGGTCGTCGAGCCGGGCATCTACTTCAAGATTCCCTTCATCCAGAACGTCGAATATCTCGACAAGCGGATCCTCGACATCGACCTCAACCCGCAGGAGCTGATCGCCTCCGACAAGAAGCGGCTGGTGGTCGACGCCTTCGCGCGCTACCGCATCATCGATCCGGTGCAGTTCTACCAGTCGGTTCGGACGATCCAGGGCGGCAACCAGCGCCTCAACACCTTCGTCTCCTCGGCGGTGCGCGCGGTTCTGGCCGACGCCACCTTCTTCGAGGTGGTGCGCGACGATCGCGCCGGGCTGATGGACAAGATCCGCACCCAGGTCGACGGCGAGGCCAAGGGCATCGGCGTCAAGATCGTCGACGTCAAGCTGCGCCGCGCCGATCTGCCGCAGAAGAACTCCGAGGCGGTGTTCCAGCGGATGCAGACCGAGCGTCAGCGCGAGGCGACCGAGCTGCGCGCCAAGGGCGCGGAGGAATCGAGCCGCATCCGCGCCAAGGCCGAGGCCGAGAAGGAGATCCTTCTGGCGGAGGCGAACCGCGACGCGGAACGGGTTCGCGGCGAGGGCGATGCCGAGCGCATCAAGATCTTCGCCGACGCCTTCGGCAAGGATCCCGACTTCTTCGCCTTCTATCGCTCGATGCAGGCCTACGAGGCGTCGATGAAGGGCTCGGACACCCGGGTTCTCCTGTCGCCGAACTCGTCCGACTTCTTCCGCTATCTGACCGACCCGAAGGGTACGGCGAGCGCGGGAGCCAAGTGAGGTGACGGCGGGCCCGGGCACGCGCGACTTTCTGGCGGCGCTCGGGCTGCTGCTGGTGTTCGAGGGGGTGCTCTACGCACTCGCCCCGGGCGCCCTGAAACGGATGTTCGAGGCGGCGCAGACGCTCGACGACGGAGCGCTCAGGATCGGCGGCGTGCTCGCGGTGGCGGCCGGAGTGGCCGTCGTGTGGTGGGTGCGCGGCTGAGGCCCCGAGGCCGTCGGATCACATCGCCGCGAGGCGAGACGGGGCGGGCACGGTTCCGCCCCAATCCGTCGTTTGTGTCGACACGCGATGACATCACCCGGACCGGCGCCAGACGGAGCGGCCGGTAAACGAGAAGGACCGACGTCCCGATGACGATGCCTGCCCCCTCCGGTTCGACCCTGGCGCGGACGCGTCTTCTTCTCGGCGCGACGCTGGCGGCGACGCTCGTCGCCGGCACCGCCTTCGCCCAGACCGCGACGGCGCCGCTCGCGGCCCCGGCGGCCCCCTCGGCGGCCGCGTCGCAGCCGACCCGGCACGGCCCGGCCTCGGTCGCCGATCTCGCCGACGCGCTCTCCGGCGCGGTGGTCAACATCTCGACCACCCAGACGGTGGCGGCGGAACGGCCGATCCAGATCCCCAAGGCGCCGGACGGATCGCCGCTGCAGGAGTTCTTCGACGAGTTCTTCAAGAACCAGATGGGCAAGAACGGCGGCGCGCCGCGCAAGATCCAGTCGCTCGGCTCGGGCTTCGTGATCGACGCCTCCGGCCTGATCGTCACCAACAATCACGTCATCGACGGCGCCGACGAGATCACCGCCAACTTCACCGACGGCACCAAGCTGAAGGCGGAGCTGATCGGGCGCGACAAGAAGACCGATCTGGCGCTGCTGCGCGTCAAGCCGGTGAAGCCGCTGACGGCGGTCAAGTTCGGCGACAGCGACAAGGCGCGGGTCGGCGACTGGGTGATGGCGATCGGCAATCCGTTCGGCTTCGGCGGCACGGTGACGGTCGGCATCGTCTCGGCGCGCAACCGCGACATCAATTCCGGCCCCTACGACAACTACATTCAGACCGACGCGGCGATCAACAAGGGCAACTCGGGCGGCCCGCTGTTCGACATGTACGGCGACGTGATCGGCATCAACACGGCGATCATCTCGCCGACCGGCGGCTCGATCGGCATCGGCTTCGCGGTGCCCTCGAAGACCGCGGCGGCGGTGGTGGCGCAGTTGAAGCAGTACGGCGAGACCCGGCGCGGCTGGCTCGGCGTGCGCATTCAGGGCGTTTCCGACGACATCGCCGAGAGCCTCGGCCTGAAGGAGGCCAAGGGCGCGCTGGTCGCCGGCATCTCCGAGAAGGGACCGGCCGAGAAGGCGGGGATCCAGGCCGGCGACGTCATCGTCAAGTTCGACGGCAAGGACGTGCCCAACGTGCGCGAGCTGCCGCGCATGGTCGCCGATACGCCGATCGACAAGATCGTCGACGTGGTGGTGCTCCGGAAGGGCAAGGAGGTCTCCGTCAAGGTCGAGCTCGGCCGGCTCGAGGAGGGCGAGAAGCTCGCCGCGACCGGCAAGCCCGGCGCCAAGCCCGACACGGTGGTGCCGGTGACCAAGACGATCGCCGGGGCGACGCTGGCGCCGCTCGACGCGGAGGCGCGGGCGAAGTTCAAGATCAAGGATCAGGTCGCCAAGGGCGTGGTCGTGACCGAGGTCGCGCCGGGTTCGGCGGCGGCGGAAAAGCGCATCCAGCCGGGCGAGGTGATCCTCGAGGTCGGCCAGGAGGAGGTCGCGAGCCCCGAGGACGTCGTCAAGAAGTTCGAGGCGCTGAAGAAGGACGGCCGCAAGCGGGCGCTCCTGCTGATCGCCTCCGCCGAGGGCGAAATGCGCTTCGTGACGCTCGCCTCGGCCGAGTGAGGCTTCTTCTCGCGTGACGAGATCGGACGGCGTCGGAGCGATCCGGCGCCGTCTTCGTATTCGGGGGGCCTTCGCTCCAGGCACGGCTTTCCCTTCTCCCCTCGTGGGAGAAGGTGGCCCGCAGGGCCGGATGAGGGGGCGCGCGCGGAAGCGCGCAGCCGCGCTCGATCCCGGCCTCGTGTCGAGAGGAAGCCTCGAGACCCCTCATCCGCCCTTCGGGCACCTTCTCCCGCAAGGGGAGAAGGGAAGGGCGCGCTTCTCACCCGGCGACGAATTCGCCGTGGCGATAGCCCTGGATATAGAGGAGCGCGGTCAGATCGCCGTGGTCGATGCGGGCGTGGGCGGCGGCGGCCACCTTGGGCTTGGCGTGATAGGCGACGCCGAGGCCGGAGGCCTCGATCATGGCGAGGTCGTTGGCGCCGTCGCCGACCGCGAGGGTCAGGTCCATCGGCACCTTCTTTTCCGCCGCCAGCTCGAGGAGCGAGGCCTTCTTGGCGTCCTGGCCGAGGATCGGCTCGGCGACGGTGCCGGCGAGCTTGCCGTCCGCCTCGATCAGGAGGTTCGAACGGTGCTCGTGGAAGCCGATCATCTTCGAGATCGGGCCGGTGAAGACGGTGAAGCCGCCGGAGACGAGCGCGGTATAGGCGCCGTTCGCCCGCATGGTGCGCACCAGCTCGATGGCGCCGGGGGTGATGCGGATCCGCTCGGCGATGACCTTGGCGACGACGCTCGCCGGCAGTCCGGCGAGGAGGCCGACACGCTCGCGGAGAGCGGGCTCGAAGGCGATCTCGCCGCGCATGGCGCGTTCGGTGATCGCCGCGATCTTCTCCTTCAGCCCCAGTTCGGCGGCGAGTTCGTCGATGCATTCCTGGCCGATCATGGTGGAATCCATGTCGGCGATCAGCAGGCCCTTGGCGCGGGCGCCGATCTTCTGCACGACCACGTCGACCGGGGCGGCGAGCGCCTGCCGCAGGTCCTCGGCGACCGCCTTCTCGGTGCCGGGCTCGGCGCGGAAGTGGACGTCGGCGGCGATGCCGCTCGCCAGCGTGTCGATCGAGGTGCCGGCGAGCCGGGCGCGGGCGGCCTCGGCCAGCGCCGCGTCGACGGCGGGGGTGGTCGGCGCGGAGATCAGGGTTGCAACATGAGTCATGATCGAGAACAAGCTCCTGACCGGGGCGAGGCGACGAGCGAGGGCGGCGAATGAGCGAGAAGAGGGCGGCGCCCGCGCGCGCGGTGCTTATCGCAGGACCGACGGCGAGCGGCAAGTCGGCGCTGGCGCTCGATCTCGCCGAGGCGCTCGACGGGGTCGTGATCAACGCCGACTCGATGCAGATCTACGACGGCCTGCGCATCCTCACCGCGCGGCCGTCGCCGGCGGAGGAGGCGCGCGCGCCGCACCGGCTCTATGGTCACGTCGATCCCGCCCGCGCCTTCTCGGTCGCCGAGTGGCTCGCCGACGTCGGTCCGGTGCTCGCGGAGACATGGGGCGCGGGGCGGGTGCCGATCGTGGTCGGCGGCACCGGGCTCTATTTCGAGGCGCTGCTCGAGGGGCTGGCGCCGGTGCCGGAGATCGACGAGGCGGTGCGCGCCCATTGGCGCGCGCGGGCCGACGCGGTCGGGGCGGAGGAGATCCACCGCGATCTCGCGCGGCTCGATCCGGTGATGGCGGAGCGGCTCCGGCCGTCGGACACGCAGCGCATCACCCGCGCGCTCGAGGTGATCGCCTCGACCGGCCGCTCGCTCGCCGTCTGGCAGGAGGAGCCGCATTCGCCGGCGCTGCTGGCGCGCGAGGCGACGGTGCGGATCGTGCTCGAGCCGGAGCGGGCGGTGCTCCACGAGCGGATCGCGCGGCGGTTCCGGGCGATGGTCGCGGAGGGCGCGATCGAGGAGGCGGCGGCGCTCGCGGCGCGCGGCCTGTCGCCGCGTCTGCCGGCGAGCCGGGCGATCGGGGTTTCGGCCCTGGCGGAGGTCGCCGCCGGGCGCATGGCGCTCGAGGACGGCATCACGCGCGGCATCGTCGAGACGCGACAATATGCCAAGCGCCAGTCGACGTGGTTTCGCGGGCGGATGGGCGATTGGTTGCGCGGGGAAGCGGCCGATCTGCGGGCGGCGGCGATCGCCGCGATCGCAGGCGGGGCGTGAGCGACGATTTCGTCGAAGTTCGACGCGAAATCGTCAAAACCCTCACTTGACCGGCCGGAAGTCGATCGCTAACGTCCCGGCCATCGATCAACCAGAGGATCTGCGCCGCCATGTCGCGCATCGACATTCTCGTACTCGTATCGCGCGCCGCCGCCGGGACCCGCTGAAGGGGTTCCCGAACGAGAGCGAGCGCGCGGATCCAGGCCCCCAACGGGGCCTTTTTTATTACCCGAACCAGACCATCGACAATCGGAAGAGGCGCCCGGACGGGCGGCCGAGGAGCGGAGAAGACCCCATGTCACGGCAGATGACCGGAGCGGAAATGGTGATCGCGGCCCTGCAGGATCAGGGTGTCGAGGTGCTGTTCGGCTATCCCGGCGGATCGGTGCTGCCGATCTACGACGCGATCTTCAAGCAGGAGAAGATCCGCCACGTTCTGGTTCGCCACGAGCAGGGCGCGGTCCATGCCGCCGAGGGCTACGCGCGTTCGACCGGCAAGGTCGGCGCGGTCCTCGTCACCTCCGGCCCCGGCGCGACCAACGCGGTCACCGGCCTCACCGACGCGCTGATGGATTCCATCCCGCTGGTCTGCATCACCGGGCAGGTTCCGACCCATCTGATCGGTCAGGACGCCTTCCAGGAGTGCGACACCGTCGGCATCACCCGGCCCTGCACCAAGCACAATTGGCTGGTCAAGCGGATCGAGGATCTGCCGCGCATCCTGCACGAGGCCTTCCTGGTCGCCAAGTCCGGCCGTCCCGGCCCGGTCGTCATCGACATTCCGAAGGACGTCCAGTTCGCGACCGGCACCTACGTCGGCCCGAAGAACATCCAGCACAAGACCTATCGTCCGAAGATCAAGGGCGACATGGACGCGATCCGCAAGGCGGTCGAGATGATCGGCAAGGCCCATCGGCCGATCTTCTATACCGGCGGCGGCGTCATCAACTCCGGCCCGGCGGCCTCGCAGCTGCTGCGCGAACTGGTCAAGGCGACCGGCTATCCGATCACCTCGACGCTGATGGGCCTCGGTGCCTATCCCGCCAAGGACGATCAGTTCCTGGGCATGCTGGGCATGCACGGGACGCTCGAGGCCAACATGGCGATGCACGAGTCGGATCTGATCATCTGCGTCGGCGCGCGCTTCGACGACCGCATCACCGGCCGTCTCGACGCCTTCGCGCCGCATGCCAAGAAGATCCACATCGACATCGACCCGTCCTCGATCAACAAGATCATCAAGGTCGACTGCGCCATCGTCGGCGACGTCGCCCATGTGCTCGAGGACATGCTGCGCGTCTGGAAGCAGACCCAGCCGGAGATCGACAAGAAGGCGCTGAAGGCCTGGTGGGGCAAGATCGAGGCCTGGAAGGCGCGCAAGTGCCTCGCCTACAAGGGCTCCGACGAGATCATCAAGCCGCAGTACGCGATCCAGCGTCTCTACGAGATGACGAAGAAGCACGACACCTACATCACGACCGAAGTCGGTCAGCACCAGATGTGGGCGGCGCAATTCTTCAAGTTCGACGAGCCCAATCGCTGGATGACCTCGGGCGGTCTCGGCACCATGGGCTACGGCATTCCGGCGGCGGTCGGCGTGCAGATGGCGCATCCGAAGTCGCTGGTCATCGACATCGCCGGCGAGGCCTCGGTGCTGATGACCATGCAGGAGATGTCGACGGCGGTGCAGTATCGCCTGCCGATCAAGATCTTCATCCTGAACAACCACTACATGGGCATGGTCCGGCAGTGGCAGGAGCTCCTGCACGGCGGGCGCTATTCGGAGAGCTATTCGGAGGCGCTGCCCGACTTCGTCAAGCTGGCGGAAGCCTTCGGCGGCGTCGGCATCCGCTGCGAAAAGCCGTCCGAACTCGACGCGGCGATCCAGCAGATGATCGACTGTCCGAAGCCGGTGATCTTCGACTGCATCGTCGATCCGGCCGAGAACTGCTTCCCGATGATCCCGTCGGGCAAGGCGCACAACGAGATGCTGTTCGGTGACGCGGTCGAGGACATCGGCTCGGTCATCGACGAGAAGGGCAAGATGTTGGTGTGAGGCGATCGCGGCGCGGGTGATCGCCCGCGCCGTCGCTCCTCCGTTTCAGGTTTTCTCAGACAACGACGGTTCTCGCCATGAACACCTCGCATTATCCTTCCCAGCACATCTTCCAGGCGCCCGAAACCCACACGCTCTCGGTGATCGTCGACAACGAACCGGGCGTTCTCGCCCGCGTCGTCGGTCTCTTCTCCGGCCGTGGCTACAACATCGAGAGCCTGACGGTCTCGGAGACGGAACACGAAGCCCATCTTTCGCGCATCACCATCGTCACCACCGGCACGCCGATGGTCATCGAGCAGATCAAGAACCAGTTGGCGCGGTTGGTGCCGGTCCACCGGGTGGTCGATCTGACCGTGACCGGCCGGGTGCTGGCGCGCGAGCTGGCGCTGATCAAGGTCAAGGGCAAGGGCGAGGCGCGCGTCGAGGCGCTGCGTCTGGCCGATGCCTTCCGCGCCCGCGTGGTCGACGCCAACACCGAGAGCTTCGTGTTCGAGCTGACCGGCAAGTCCGACAAGATCGACGAATTCGTCGGTCTGATGGGGCCGCTCGGTCTCGTCGAATATTCGCGCACGGGCGTGGCCGCGATCTCGCGCGGACCCGACGCGATGTGAACCACGACGGCGGGGCGGCGTTCGGCGATGCCGGCGCGTCCCGCCGCGTCCGTGATTCCGTGACGGCTTTCGTCACTTCGTCGCAGCGTCGATTTCCCCTATCGTCCCGTCGCGCGAGGCACGTGCGGCGGGACGAACGTCATGATGGAATGGGGACTTCGGGCGCTCGGCGCCTTCTGGATCGTGGGTGGCGCGGCGACCCTGATCGCGCTGTGGCGGTCGCGGCCGTTCGACCGGCTTCTGGCCGCGCTCGGCGGCGGTTGGCGGTGGCGCGACCGCATTCGCGCCGGTCTTCTCGGCCTCGGCGCAGTGTTGACGCTGGCGTCCGGCGCGGGCCTCGCAGCGCTCGATCGCGCGGCACCCGGTCTCATGGTCGCCAATGCGCTCGTCCAGGCGGTGTGGCTCGTCTTCGCGGCGCGGGCGTTTCCGCCGGAGGACGACGACGAGGCGCTCGGCCGCCGGCGGGTGGTGGCCTTCGTGCTCTGGTGTCTCGCCACGGCGGCCGTGGTCGCGGCGGCGCTCGGCGAGGCCGTGAGGTTCGCGGCTCTGCCGCCGTTCGAGGTGGGGCTCGCGGCCCTCTCGCTGGCTCTGGCGGCGGTCGTCGGATGGAGCGCGACGGCGCGCGCCTGGGACGGCCGCGCGGCGGACGAGGAGATCCGGGTCGACGGCGCGGAGCCGATCGTCGATCCGACGGTGCCGCATCGTTGGATGTTCGCGCCCAACATCGTGACCGCGTCCATGCGCGACGTCGAGACCGACCGGACGTTCGAGCCGGCGGCCCTGAAGCTGCCGGCGGCGCTGACCGAGCGGCTGGAGGCCTTCGAGATCGAGGTCCTCGAGCATCTGGTGGAGAGCCGCGACGACCCGGAGGTCTACGTCCTGCCGGCGCGGATCCGGCGCGACCTCGAGGCGCGGATCGTCGACCTCGCCGAGGCGTTGAAGCCGTATGCGCTGAACGGCGAGGCGTCGTGGTGGTTGCCGCCGGGCGAGGAGCCCGAGCCGACGTGATACCGAGCCCGAACGGGCGTCGGCCCGTCGGGCCGCAACCACAGGGCCTTCCGACTGCTCGGAAGGCCCTGTGATCGGTATGACGAGCGCCGAGCGAGGTGCATTTCGATCACGCTCGAGAACTATTCGAAAATTTCCGTGGGCGCGGATTCGCTTCGTCACGAAAACGGCGTAGATCGCGGAGAAAGACGCTGGCTCGAGATCGCGCCGCGCCGTCTCGCCCCGATTGAACGTCCATTCCTGTCGTTCGGACCCCCATGACCGTAGATCAAAGCCATGCCCCGGAGGCGTGCCGCGTCCCGCCCGCGCGAGCTCGCCTCGTCGACTTTCTCCTGACTCACGAATTCTCGGTCGCCTTCTGGCTGCTGACGGTGCTGGTGGTGACGCCGGTGTTCCTGGTCGGGGTGCCGCCGCTCGCCGACTACGTCAACCACCTCGCGCGCATGCGGGTGATCGCGGTCCAGGGTATCGATCCGTCGCTGACGGCCTTCTACAAGATCGACTGGCAGCTGATCCCCAATCTGGCGATGGATCTGATCGTGCCGGTGCTCGACCGGATGCTCGACATCTATCGGGCCGGGCAGATCTTCACCGCGCTCACCGTGCTGTCGATGGTGACCGGGCCGATGGCGGTGCACAAGGCGCTGTTCGGGCGGATCAACGCCTTCCCGCTCGTCGCCTTCGTCGTGGTCTACAACGGCATCTTCCTGTTCGGGATGATGAACTATCTGCTCGGCGTCGGTCTGGCGATGTGGGGGCTCGCGGCCTGGATCGCGCTGAAGGAGCGGCCGGTCATCCTGCGGATGATCGTCTCGGCGGTGTTCTGCTTCCTGCTCTACGTCTGCCATCTCTACGCGGTCGGGCTCTACGGGCTCGCCATCGGCTCCTACGAACTGTGGGCGTGGAGCCGCCGGCGCTTCGCCCTCGACCGGGCGCTGATCGTCGATCTCGTCGCGCTGATCGTGCCGGTGCTGCCCTTGGTGCCGCTGCTGATGGGGTCGTCGACCTGGGGGCTGGTCAAGGAATACGCCTGGGCGCCGCAGAGCAAGATGGAAGGGCTGGAACTGATATTCCGGACCTATGTCGACACGCACGACCTCGCGCTGATGGGGCTCGGCGCGGTGGCGCTCGGTTGGGCGCTCCATCGCGGCATCCTGTCGGTGCACGGGGCGATCTGGCCGCTCGCCTTCTTCGGCTTCGCGGTGTTCCTGGCGATGCCCTACACCCTGTTCGGCTCGGAAATGGCCGACCAGCGGATGCCGGTGGCGCTCCTCCTGATGTTGATCGGCTTCGTCCACCTCGATCCGGACGACAAGTGGTCGAAGGCCGGGTTCCTGGTGCTGGTGGTCGGTTTCGCGGCGATGCGGGTCGGCGACGTCGCGGTGCATTGGCTGAAGATCGACGCGATCTATACCGACATGCGCGCCTCCTTCGCCTCGATGCCGCGCGGCTCGAAGATCCTGGTCTCGGTCGCCGACGATCCCAAGGGCGCGCAGGCCGAGCAGGACGCGATCAGCCATGCGCCCTGTCTCGCCATGATCGAGCGCTCGGCGCTGGTCTCGACCGCCTTCACCGTCAAGGGCAAGCAGATCATGACGGTGCGCAAGGCGTTCCGCGCCCAGGTCGACACCGAGGACGGGGTTCCCCCGGCGATCTCGCAGTTGGTGGCGACGTCCTACGTCTTCGACGACGACGAGCCGCGCGAGCACTTCTGGGACAAGTGGACGGAGGAGGACGACTACGTCTACGTCCTCTACACCGAGAAGGAAGCCGACAACCCGGATCCGAGCA
>OFIS01000163.1_pt1 | contig 68823 bp, 62 predicted proteins | sample 1775071 | NCBI WGS metagenome assembly OFIS01 (sample SAMN08195774, study PRJEB24354) | sludge metagenome | isolation source: sludge from phenol fed wastewater aerobic bioreactor C | place: India: Nagpur | collected 2016-09-17
CCATTCCCTCGGCATGTCCGAGGGAGGAAGACTTGTCCCCGCGAAGGCGGGGAGGAAGGCAGGCCGCCCCGGGCCTTTAAAGAGCAGGGGCGATCAATCACGACCGCTGTTTGACAATTGAAAATAAACGAGACGCGCGGCGATACCGCATGCGCGCTTCTTGTCCCTCCCCCATAGCCCGTCGAAGACGGGCGTAAACGCTCATATGACCGGGAGGAATAAGCGCAAAAAAGCCGGAGCGTGGCCCCGGCTTCCATCGGTTCAGCGATATTGCTTCCTCAGCCGCGGAACGCCGGCTTGTGACGGCGCCGATCATTGGCCGGCTGGAACGCCATGCGGCAGTGCGAGCCGCAATAGGGCTGGTCGTCGGCCGCTTCACCGCCGCAGAAGAAGAAGTCCGGGCCCGACGGGTCGCCGACCGGCCAGCGGCAGGTGCGCTCGTTGAGCTGCAGCAAGGTCTTGCGCTGCTCGATCGGGATCTCGAGAAGCTCCGGTTCCGGCTCGACTTCGTAGTCATAGGCGAGCGCGGTATTGCCCCGCACCTGCGGCCGCTGCACCCGGATCATGTGGCCGGAGGAGCGGGCCTTGCGCGGGCGCGGCGCGCTCGACGACGGGCTCTTGGCCCGGCCGGACAGGCCCAGGCGGTGAACCTTGCCGATCACGGCGTTGCGGGTGATGCCGCCCAGTTCGGCCGCGATCTGACTGGCCGACAGGCCGTCGGACCACAGTTTCTTCAGATGTTCGACCCGCTCATCGGTCCAGCTCATGCGGCATTTCCCTCGGCAATCCAGGCCTTTGGACAGAATCCATCCCCGTCGCCCGGCACGGCTTTACCGCGCCTGAACGTTTACGCTTCAGGGATGGACCAGAATTAGCTGGCGGCACGCACGATATGTCGTATCGCCTGATCAAAAAACTACACTATGGGTTGACTCGGCCGCAAGCTTTTGCCTCCCGCCAAAGTGCGCCTCCCACAGGTTTTCCTTTAGAATCCGCAACTGCGGTCATTTTGAGTCGCGAATCGGGGGCGGCGTTTCGTTTGACTTGAGGCCGGGGTGGCCTAAAATATTCAAAGTGCCGCCCGGCGAGGCGGCACATTTCGTTTCGGGCGCAGCCAGCCGGGAAAGCGCTCAGTCCAGGGGCCGGGTTCTTCGCACCCGGAGGCCGGGACGAGTTAAATCGGCGATGAATTGTCGAACGCCCTCGGTTTTTACCGCCGGGGCGTGTCGGCGTTTCTGAAACTGGCGCCCGATTGGCGTTTCGACTGTTATTGGAAAGAGACTGGCCGTGAGCTCGCATCTGTTGCCGACCTATGCCCGTGTCGACCTCGCTTTCGAGCGGGGCGATGGTGTCTGGCTGGAGGCGACCAATGGCAAACGCTATCTGGATTTTACCTCCGGCGTCGCCGTCAACGCGCTCGGCCATTCGCACCCGCACATGGTGGCCAAGCTGACCGAGCAGGCCGGCAAGCTGTGGCACACCTCGAACCTCTACCGCATCCCGGAAGGCGAGAAGCTCGCCGAGCGGCTGTGCCAGCACAGCTTCGCCGATTTCGTGTTCTTCCAGAACTCCGGCACCGAGGCGATGGAGTGCTGCATCAAGATGGCGCGGCGCTACCAGTACGCTTCCGGCAAGCCGGAGCGGAACCGCATCATCACCTTCGAGGGCGCCTTCCACGGCCGCACGCTGGCGGCGCTCGCCGCCACCGGTAACAAGAAGTATCTCGAAGGCTTCGGCCCCAACATGCAGGGCTTCGACCAGCTGCCGTTCGGCGACATCGAGGCGGTCAAGAAGGCGATCACGCCGGAAACCGCCGCCATCATCACCGAGCCGCTGATGGGCGAGGGCGGCGTGCGCGTCGTTCCGCATGACTTCCTGCGCGCGCTTCGGAAGTTGTGCGACGACAACGGCTTGCTGCTGATCTTCGACGAAGTGCAGACCGGCGTCGGCCGCACCGGCGACCTGTTCGCCTATCAGCACACCGGCGTCACCCCCGACATCATGGGTCTCGCCAAGGCGCTGGGCGGCGGCTTCCCGATCGGCGCGTGTCTGGCTACCGCGGAAGCGGCCAAGGGCATGACCGCCGGCTCCCACGGCTCGACCTTCGGCGGCAACCAACTCGCCATGGCGGCCGGCAATGCCGTGCTCGACATCGTCGCCGACAAGGCGTTCCTCGATGAGGTGAAGCGCAAGGGCCTGCTGCTGAAACAGCGGCTCGCCGAGATCAAGGACCGCTATTCGTCGGTGCTCGCCGAAGTGCGCGGAGAGGGCCTGCTGGTCGGTCTGCGCATGGTGCCGCCGGTCGGCGAGATGGTCGATGAGCTGCGCAACGAGGAGATGATCACGGTCGCCGCCGGCGACAATGTTGTCCGTCTCCTGCCGCCGCTCATCATCAGCGACGACGAAATCGGCGAAGCCGTGAACCGCATCGAGCGTGCCTGCGCGAAGCTGGCGAAGGCGCATCCGCGGCAGGATGGAAAGCCGGGAGCCGCCGCATGAGCGAGGCCAACAATCAGGTGAGGCACTTTCTCGATCTGACCGATATCCCGAAGCCGACGCTGAAGGAGATGATCACGCACAGCCGCGCCATGAAGGCGGCGCAGAAGCGCGGGCAGGGGCCGCGGCCGCTCGAAGGCAAGACCCTGGCGATGATCTTCGACAAGCCTTCGACCCGCACCCGCGTATCGTTCGATGTCGGCATGCGCCAGCTTGGCGGCGAGGCGATCATGCTCACCTCGCAGGAAATGCAGCTTGGCCGCGGCGAGACGCTGGCCGACACGGCGCGCGTCCTGTCGCGCTTCGTCGACGCCATCATGATCCGCACGCTGAGCCATGAAGAGGTCGCCGAAATCGCGGCCAACGCCACCGTGCCGGTGATCAACGGTCTGACGCGGCGCTCGCATCCCTGCCAGGTGCTGGCCGACGTCATGACCTTCGAGGAACATCGCGGGCCGATCACGGGCCGCACCATCGCCTGGACCGGCGACGCCAACAATGTCTGCGCCTCGCTGATGCATGCGGCCGAACGCTTCGATTTCGAATTGCGCGTGGCCTGTCCGCCGGAGCTCAAGCCGAAGAAGTGGCTGGTGGACTGGGTCAAGGCGTCCGGCGCGAAAATAAAGATCGGCGACGACCCGGAGGCGGCGGTCAAGGACGCGGACTGCGTGTTCACCGATACTTGGGTGTCGATGGGCGACCGCGAGGCCAAGCATCGCCACAACGTGCTCAAGCGCTACCAGGTCAACGCCGCCCTGATGGCCAAGGCCAGGCCGGACGCGCTGTTCATGCACTGCCTGCCGGCGCATCGCGGCGAGGAAGTCACCGACGAGGTGATGGATGGGCCGCAGTCGGTGGTGTTCGACGAGGCCGAGAACCGCCTGCACGCGCAGAAGGGCTTGCTCGCCTGGTGCCTGCACGCCGAGAACGCTTAACTATCCGTCATTCCGGGGCGCTCGCGCAGCGAGCGAACCCGGAATCCAGACGAAGGTCGCCAGAGAATGTCTCTGGATTCCGGGTTCGCGCGTTCAGCGCGCCCCGGAATGACGAGATCCAAGGGACTCGCGTTTCCTGCGTCGCGCCCTACATAACCCCGCATGACTGAAACCAGTTTAGATCTCATGGCCAATTCCCCCGACATTTCCCTCCCCGAGCGTGCCCCGTCCGCCGTGTCGATCGACGACGCGGTGACGCCGTTCGAGGTCGCGAGCCTCGATCTGCGCGGCCGCCTCGTGCGGCTCGGACCGATGGTCGACGAAATCCTGTCGAAACACGCCTATCCGCTGCCGGTCGCCAAGTTGCTGGGCGAAGCCATCGTGCTGACGGTGATGCTCGGCTCGGCGCTGAAAATGCAGGGCCGCTTCATCCTGCAAGCCCAGACCGACGGTCCCGTCGGCCTGCTGGTCGTGGACTACACCACCCCCGGCCACGTCCGCGCCTGCGCCCGCTACGGCGCCCCCGGTGTCGAGGCGTTGGTCGCGGCGGGCGAAGCCACCTCCGGCAATCTGCTCGGCAAGGGCCATCTCGCCATGACCATCGATCAGGGCGAGAACACGCAGCGCTATCAGGGCCTCGTCGCGCTCGATGGCGCCTCGCTCGAGGACGCCGCGCATGAATACTTCCTGCGTTCGGAGCAGATTCCGACGCGCGTGCGTCTCGCGGTGGCCGAAGAGATCAAGCCGGGCACCGGCGCCGGCAGCCATCGCTGGCGCGCCGGCGGCGTCATGCTGCAATTCCTGCCTAAGTCGCAGACGCGCGCCCAAACGGATTTGCACCCGGGCGACGCCCCGGAAGGGCTCGAGGTCGCGCCGGTGATCGAGGATGAGGCCTGGGTGCAGGGCCGCGCGTTGCTCGAGACCGTCGAGGACATCGAGCTGATCGATCCGGACCTGTCGAGCGAGCGTTTGGCCTACCGGCTGTTCAACGAGCCCGGCGTGCGCGTGTTCAATGCGCAGGAGGTCAAGGCGAAGTGCTCGTGCTCGCGCGACGCCGTCGAGGCCATGCTCAAGAGCTTCTCGCAGGACGACCGCGACCACATGGTCGAGGACGGCCGGATTTCGGTGACCTGCGAGTTCTGCAGCTCGACCTATGTGTTCCAGCCGGAAGACGTCGGCGCCAAAGCCAACTGATCGGGCAATTAACTCTGCGCGCGCATTAACCTTGCGGTGGATGCGATAAAACGGCCCGACTCTCGGTCAGAGAGTTGGGCCGATGTTTTTTCCATCCACAGAACTCCGCTCACCCCCGCGAAGGCGGGGGTCCAGAAAGCGAAATAACTGGGTCCCCGCTTTCGCGGGGACGAGCGGGCTATTGATGGCAGCGCTCTTCGTATCCTCGCCGACGCTCGCGCAAACCTGCCCGGCGCCGCTCGCGAATGCACGCAAGCTCGTGCTCGTCACGCCCGTCACTCTGATAAGCACATCCGCAACGATGCGGCGCTATACGCGTTCGGCAGCCGGCGCGTCCTGGCGTGCCGATGGCGGCCCGATCACGGCGACCATCGGCCGTAACGGCACGGCGTGGTCCAACGCGTTTCGCAACTACGCCGTTGCCGGCGAGCCGGTGAAGGTCGATGGCGACAAGCGCGTGCCGGCCGGCATCTATCCGCTCGGCCGCAGCTTCGGTTTCGCCCCGTCGCGGCTGCGCGGCTACATGCGTATCGATGACGGCATGACCTGCGTCGACGATCCGTCTTCGCCGGCCTACAACACCATCACCTCGCGCGCGAAGGTCGGCTGGAAAGTCAGCGGCGAGAACATGTGGCGCATTCCCGAATATCGCCGCGGCCTGGTGGTCGATTATCCGACCGACCGCGCGGCCAAGGCCGGCTCCTGCATCTTCATTCATGTGCGCAAACCTGGCGCGCCCGGCACGGCCGGTTGCGTATCCCTGCCGGAAGCCGATGTCGAAGGTCTGCAGCACTTTGCCTCGGGCGGCGCGGTGCTGGCCATTGTGCCGCACGCGGCGCTTGGCCGCTTCGCGGGTTGCTTGCCGATCGAGGCGTTGCCGAACTAGTTGAGAATGCGCTTGCCGCTGTGCGGCGCGTCGAGCGAGAATGCGGGGATGTCGATGTCGAAGGGCCGGCCGTCATCGGTGATCATGCCGTAGGAGCCTTCCATGAAACCCGAAGGCGTCGGCAGCGGCACGCCACTGGTATATTCATAGGATTCACCGGGCTTGAGCACCGGCTCTTCGCCCACGACGCCGGGGCCTTTCACTTCCTGCAGCCGGCCGTGGGCGTCGGTTATTCTCCAGTGCCGGGTCTTGAGCTGCACGGTCTCGTCGCTGCCGTTGACGATGTCGATCGTGTAGGCCCAGAAAAAATAGCCGCTTGCGGGCGAGGACCGGTCGGGAAGGAAGCGGGGCGTGACGGTCACCTCGATCTTGCGGGTTACGGCGCGGTACATCTATATGCCTTAATTCGATACGACGATTGTTATGGCCGTTCGCGCGACTCGCGGCGATTATGGCCGAAGCAATGGACGAAAGAAAAGCGGTCTATGGCCCCGACCTCGAGCGAACGAGACCTGCGCCTCGACCTGTTCCGCGGGCTCGCCCTGTGGCTCATCTTTCTGGACCACATCCCCGCCAATGCCGTGAGCTGGGTCACGATCCGCAATTACGGCTTTTCCGACGCGACCGAAATTTTCGTCTTCATCTCCGGTTACACCGTGGCCTTCGTCTACGGGCGGGCGATGCAGATCAACGGTTTCATCGTTGCAGGTGCGCGCGTGCTCAAGCGTGCCTGGCAGATCTATATCGCGCACGTTTTCCTGTTCGCCATCTATCTGGCCGAGATTTCCTACATCTCGCACTCGTTCGAGAACCCGCTCTTCACTGAAGAAATGGGCGTGCTGAACTTCCTGCAAAATCCGGACGTCACAATCATTCAGGCGCTGCTCCTGAAATTCAAGCCGGTAAACATGGACGTTCTGCCGCTCTACATTGTCCTGCTGGTGTTTTTCCCGCCGTTCTTGTGGCTGCTGCTGCGCTCGCCGGGCCTCGCGCTTCTGGCGTCCGGCGCGATCTATGCATTGGCCTACATTTTCAACTGGAACCTGCCGGCCTGGCCGCAGGGCGATTGGGTGTTCAATCCCTTCGCCTGGCAGTTCCTGTTCGTGTTCGGCGGCTGGTGTGCGCTGGGCGGCGCGGCCCGGTTGTCGCGCGTGATCAGTTCGCCGATCACGCTGGCGCTTGCCGTGCTCTATTTGCTGTTCGCCTTCGCCATCGTCCTGACGTGGTATTTCCCGCCGCTCGGCGCCTACGTGCCGGACATCATCAGCGACAACATCTATCCGATCGACAAGGCCGGAATGGATATCCTTCGCGTCCTGCATTTCCTGTCACTGGCCGTCATTACGGTGCGGCTGGTGCCGCGCGACTGGCCGGCTCTGAAGTCGCCTTTCTTCAGGCCAGCTATTCTGTGCGGCCAGCATTCGCTCGGCATCTTCTGTCTCGGCGTATTCCTGTCCTTCGCCGGGCACTTTATCTTCACCGAGGTCTCCAACCGGATCCCGGTCCAGTTCCTGGTCAGCGCTGCGGGCATTCTCATTATGGCCGGCGCCGCTTGGCTGATTTCGTGGTATAAACGCATCGAAAGACAGGGGCCGCGACCGCCGGTAACGAAGCCGGGTTTCGCGGGGGGCGAGTGATGAAAGGACGGCAAACCGCTGTGAAAGCCGTGTCGGCTTCGGCATGCCTTGCCGCGCTATGGCTTATTGTGGGCCCCGGCGCGATGGGCGCGGCCTGGGCGGGTCCGCCGCTGAGCTGCCGCGTCGACGGCATTCCCGGCGACATGGCGTTCCCGCTGAAATTCGTCAAACAGGCGATCGGCAATAAAAAGCTATCGATTCTCGTCGTCGGCACCGGTTCGTCTCAACTCGGCGGCGCGGCGCAGAATGCCTATCCTGCGCGGCTGCAGGTGGCGCTCGCCAAGCTGCTGCCGGAGGTGGCGGTGACGGTGGCCGTGGACGTCGCCCAGAGGCGGACTGCGGCCGACATGGTTAAAACCCTGCCACCGGCCCTGGCAGCCTCGGACCCCGATCTGGTCCTGTGGCAGACGGCGACCGTCGATGCGATCCAGGCCGTAGACCCCGACCAGTTCAGCCAGGCTCTCGACAAAGGCGTCAGGCTGGCGCGCGCGGCCAAGGCGGACGTCATTTTTATAAACCCGCAGTACAGCCCTCGCACCGAGCTGGTTTTAGCCCTGGGAACCTATGTCGAAAACATGCGGTGGGTGGCGGTTCGCCAGGAAGTTCCGGTTTTCGACCGGTTCAATCTGATGAAAGCCTGGTACGAGCAGGGCACGTTTGACCTCTATTCGACGACCAAAAAACTTGATATGGCTGGTCTTGTACATGACTGCCTCGGGCGCCTTCTGGCCGATCTCATCGTCGACGCCGCGAAGCCGGACCCGGCCGTCATCGAAAAGGGCAAATAAACTGCCGCTGGGACCCAAATCGTGACCTACCTCGATTTCGCCGGCCGGGCGATGACATCGCTTGCCGCCGCGCTCTTGCTGTTTGTTACTCCGGCCCAAGCCGAAACAACCAAGCCGCCTTGCCGAACGCAGCAGGATCTCATCCGTCTCGGCGGATCGCTCTCGCATGTCGCGAGCAAGATCGACGCCGGCAAGCTTGTGACCGTCGTCGCCATCGGCTCGTCATCCACCGCCGGCGCCGGCGCGACATCGCCGGCCACGAGTTATCCCAGCCGCCTCGCCGTCGAATTGCAGCAGCAATTCCCGAAAGCGCGCTTCAACGTGATCAACCAGGGCGTCAACGGCGAAGAGGTGCCGGAGATGCTGCGCCGTTTCGACGAAGCGGTCATCGCCAACAAGCCTGATCTCGTGCTCTGGCAGCTTGGCACCAATTCGCTGATCCGCGATCATCAGATGGGCGACCGCGGCGCGTCGATCCGCTCCGGTCTCGAGAAGATCCGCAACGCTGGCGCCGACGCGGTGCTGATCGATCCGCAATATGCGCCGAAGGTCATCGCCAAGCCGCTCGCGCCGCAAATGGTTGACTTCATCGCCGAGGTTTCCAAGGCGGAGAATGTCGGGCTGTTCCGTCGCTTCGAGGTGATGAAGCACTGGAGCGAAGTCGAAGGCATTCCATTCGACGCCTTCGTCATCGCGGACGGCCTGCATATGAACGACTGGGGTTATTCGTGCATGGCGCACAGCCTCGGCGTCGGCATTGCCGAGGCGGTGCAGCGTCCGATCGTGGCGGCCAAGGCCGTGGCGACGAAGACCGCGGCGCCTGCGGTGCTCGCCCCGTAGGGCGGGCGTCGCGTCAGACCTTTTCCAGCGCGGCCAGCAGGTCCTCGGCGATGTCGTCCGGGTGTTCGAGCCCGCATGACAGCCGCACGAGGCCGTCGCCGATGCCGAGTTCGGCGCGCTGATCCGGCGTCAGGCGCTGATGCGTCGTCGTCGTCGGATGCGTGATCAGACTCTTGGCGTCGCCGAGGTTGTTGGTGATCAGGATCAGATTGAGCGCGTTGAGGAAGCGGAACGCGCCTTCCTTGCCGCCCTTGATCTCGAAGGCGATCAGCGTCGATCCGGCCTTCATCTGCTTCTTCACGATATCGGCCTGCGGATGGTCGGCGCGACCGGGATAGATCAGCCGCGTCAGCTTGTCGTGGCCGGCGAGCTTGTCGGCGACGAACGCCGCGGTCTTGGTCTGGCGCTCGACACGCACGCTGAGCGTTTCGAGGCCCTTGAGCAGCACCCAGGCATTGAACGGCGGCAGGGTCGGGCCGGTCTGGCGCAGCAGGTTGTGATAGTGGTCGGCGATGATTTTCTCGCTGGCGAGAATGACGCCGCCGAGCACGCGACCCTGGCCGTCAATGTGCTTGGTCGCGGAATAAACGACGACATCCGCGCCGAGCTGCAGCGGGCTCTGGTACAGCGGCGTCGCGAACACGTTATCGACGACCAGCCTGGCGCCGGCGCCATGCGCGATCTCGGCGATCGCGGCAATGTCATAGACCTCGAGCGTCGGATTGGTCGGCGTTTCCAGGAACAGAACCTTGGTCTCCTTGCGCACCGCCTTGCGCCAGGCGTCCAGATCGACGCCATCGACCAATGTGAAAGTGACGCCGAAGCGCGACAGCCAGTCCTCGATGACCCAGCGACATGAGCCGAACAAGGCCTTGGCGGCGACGATGTGATCGCCGGCCTTGACCAGCCCCATCAGCGCGTTGGTCACCGCGGCCATGCCGGTGACGGTGGCGCGTGCGGCCTCGGCGCCTTCCAGCGCGGCCATGCGCTTCTCGAACATGTCCATGGTGGGGTTCGAGTAGCGGGAATAGACGTAGCCCGGGATCTTGCCGGAGAAGCGCGCCTCGCAGTCCTCGGCGCTCTCGTAGCGGTAGCCCTGCGTCAGGTAGATTGCCTCCGACATCTCGTTGTACTGCGAGCGCAGCGTGCCGGCGTGCACCAGCCGGGTTTCGGGGCGGTAGTTCTTGGGATCGTTCGACGCCGACATTGTGGGCTCCTTCGGCCGGACGCGACGGGCGTATGGCCAATAAAAAACCGGCCGGAGGAAAGTCCTCGGCCGGGCCCATTTTGTCCTCAAGGATTGCGGAGATCCCGGGGCATCATGTTCGCGGCCTTTTAGCGAGTTATTTAACGTGGCTGCAAGCCGGCCGGCTCAAATGACCACGGGATAAGGGGCTTTTAGCGGGCTCCGCGGCTTCCCGTCAAGCGGCCGGTTGGGTTAGATCGACCCTCAGCCTCATCCTGAGGAGCGCCGAAGGCGCGTCTCGAAGGATGGGCGGCGGTCGGCCTCGTCCTTCGAGACGGCCGCTATCGCGGCCTCCTCAGGACGAGGATTTCGGTGACACTCGCCTTCGCCAAGAACGACAAGGGCATTCTGCCCGACACGATGATCGAGCAGCTCGCCGCCGACGGCGCGATCCGGCGCGAGAAGGATTTCGCGTCCGACCAGATCCAGCCGGCGAGCCTCGATCTGCGCCTCGGCGCGATGGCTTACCGCGTGCGCGCCTCGTTCCTGCCGGGCACCGCCAAGGTGTCGCAACGTATCGACGAGCTGACGCTGCACCAGTTTCCGCTCAAGGACGGCGCCGTGCTGGAGACGGGCTGCGTCTATATCGTGCCGCTGCTCGAAAGTCTGGCGCTGCCGCCCGACGTTTCTGCCGCCGCCAATCCGAAAAGCTCGACCGGCCGTCTCGACGTTTTCACGCGAGTCATCGCCGACGAGATGCGCGGTTTCGACCGCATCGAGGCCGGTTACACCGGCCCGCTTTATGCCGAGATTTCGCCGCGCACTTTTCCGGTGCTGGTGCGTGAAGGTTCGCGCCTGTCGCAGATACGCTTCCGCCACGGCCGCGCGCAGCTCGATGCCGAGGCGCTGAAGGCGCTGCACAAGGAACAGCGTCTGGTAGATAGCGACGACGCCGATCTGTCGGACGGCATCGCCGTGAGCGTGGATCTGTCCGGCACGATTGCCGGCGAGGGCAGGGCAGGCATCGTCGGCTACCGCGCCAAGCGCCACACCGCGGTGGTCGATGTCGAGCGCCGCGCCGGCTACAACGTCGCCGATTTCTGGGAGCCGATCGATGCGCGGCCCGATCAGCGCCTCATCCTCGATCCGGACGAGTTCTACATCCTTGCTTCCAAGGAAGCGGTGCAGGTGCCGCCCGGCTTCGCCGCCGAGATGGTGCCTTTCGATCCGTTGGTCGGCGAATTCCGCGTCCATTATGCGGGCTTCTTCGATCCCGGTTTCGGCTATGCCGGCGCTGGCGGCAAAGGCTCGCGCGCGGTGCTCGAAGTGCGCTCACGTGAGGTGCCGTTCATTCTCGAGCACGGCCAGATCGTCGGCCGCCTCGTCTACGAGACGATGCTCGGCATGCCGAAAACTTTGTATGGCCAAGGCATTGGCTCGAATTATCAGGCGCAGAGCCTGAAGCTGTCCAAGCATTTCAAGGTCTAGGCCTGCGCTGCGCCCGCGAGGAACCCGGCTCTTTGCCCCGGCTTGGTTCCGGTTAGCAGGAGATTTGCGCATGAGCGAACGCCGGAAAATGGTGGCGGGCGAGCTCTACGACCCGATGGACGACGAACTCGTCGCCGCCCGTATTCGCGCGCGCAATCTGTGCCAGTTGCTGAATGCCACGGCGGAGGCCGATCAGGATACGCGCCGGCGCATCCTTCAGGAGCTGTTCGGCGCCGGCGGCGATTCCGTGTGGATGCAGCCACCGTTCTATTGCGACTACGGCAGCAACATCGAACTCGGCGAGCGCGTGTTCTTCAACTTCAACTGCGTTGTGCTCGATGTGTGCCCGGTGCGGATCGGCAGCTTCACCCTGTTCGGCCCGTCGGTGCAGATTCTCACGGCGATGCATCCGATGAATGCCGAACAGCGCCGCAAGAAAGAGTTCGCCAAGCCGATCGAGATCGGTGCCGATGTCTGGGTCGGCGGCGGCGCCATCATCCTGCCCGGCGTGCGCATCGGCGATCGCGCCGTGATCGGCGCCGGCAGCGTTGTCACCCGCGACATTCCGGACGGCGTCTTCGCGGCCGGCAATCCGTGCCGGGTGGTGCGCGAGATTACGGACGATGACGAACGGCCGAACGGCATCGCGCACCCGGCGCGGGGCGCGTGACCGATATCAGCCTTGAAGAGATGGGCCCGGACCGGGCTACCGACCTGCGCATCAATATTCGGGACCGTCGTAACCGAGCAGTTCGACATTCGTGGCCGAGCAACGGCTGCAGGTGATATCCATCTTGCCGCCGCGCTTCAGGACGTGGATGTGCTGCTCGCTGCCGCCCAGATATTTGCGGACGTAGTCGTCGCCGTGCTTCGAGCGGCCCGACTGAAACAGATCGAAAAAGGTCAGCACTTTTCCGCAGTTCGAACAGGCGACTTTTTTCCATACGGCATAGTCGCCGGCCTTGCGCGACTTGCCGAGGAACGCGTTCAACTCCTGCAACTCTTCGGCCGAAACCTTGACGGCGTTCTTCGGGCGACGCCGCAGGCACGACCTGAATACAGGCTTGCTCACCTTGAAGAGCAAATCCTCGGCCTGAGGTTTGGCGACATGAGCTTCAACCAGACTTTGCGCAGCGGCCGGGATGAGGCGGCTGAGGTCGACGTGAACAGTCACGACACTCTCCCTTGCTATGATCGACAGAGACGACCCGGGATTATGGGCTCATCGCGAGGGTGTCGGAGCGGCATGATGATGCCGCTGGGCCGGGCCGGCAGGAGCCGAATCCCGGCGACGGGAGCCCCCGATCGCGGAAACAAAGTTCCGCCTGCCGCGTTAGAGGCGTGACCAACCGCAGGGGGCATCCATGAGCATCATCTGGACGATCATCATCGGCTTCATCGCCGGCGTCGTGGCCAAGTTCATCTCGCCCGGCCCGAACGAGCCGTCCGGCTTCATCCTCACGACCGTGCTCGGCATCGTCGGCGCCTTTGTCGCCACCTGGCTCGGCCAGCAGATCGGCTGGTATCAGCCGGGACAGGCGGCCGGCTTCATCGGCGCCGTGGTCGGGGCGATCATCGTGCTGACGATCTGGGGCATGATCTCGGGCCGCCGGCAGGGCTAACTGCCCCGGCGCTGACAACGACCGTTTAACACGATGGGACAGTCCGAGGCTTTCCCGGCTGCGTTGGGGGCGTTCGGCCTGCCGATCTGGCCTCATCGGTCGACATCATCCGCGACTTCTCCCCTTCCTTTTTACCCAACCCATGGTTGCGGATGGCGTGATCGTGTATTTTCATTTGGTGGAATCAGTGAGGTGCAATCGACGTCTCGGCTTTGAACGAGGGGTTTCCCCATGTCAGAAGCGATGTACCGTCTCGACCCGGACCTTCCGCCGACCCCTGAAGAGCTGCAGAACAGGCCTCTGACGCCGGCCGAGCAGATATCGCTGCGGCGTCAGGTGACGCATCAATTCCGCGGCGGTGTCACGCCCTATCTGAGTTCGCTGATCAAGTCCTCCGAAGCCGTCCGCAAGCAATTCGTTCCCGATTATCTGGAGGGCCTTACCTTCGGCCGCGCCGCGCCCTTCGAGGAGGGCAAGGAAAACAACGGCATATATGGCCTGGAGCGCGTCTATGCCGACCGGGCGGTGCTGACCCCGTATTTCGATTGCGCCGCCTATTGCCGGTATTGCTTCAAGAAGACGCGCACCCTCGCCGGCGACGGCCGCGTCATGACGGAAAACGATATCCAGCGGGCGCTCGCCTTCATCGCTGCCGATCGCCGCCTCGATACCGTGTTGATTACAGGCGGAGATCCGCTGGCCCGGCCGGCCATGCTGGAGGGAATACTCGACGGCGTTTCACGCATCGAGCACGTCACCAAGATCCGCATTGGCACACGGCATATCCTGTTCGATCCGGCGCAGGTGACCGATGCGCTGTGCTCGCTTCTGGCGCGCTACAACGGCGTCAGCGTAACCGACCGCTGGCGCGGCCGCAGCGTTTCCGTCGGCGTGTCGCTCAATCATCCTGACGAACTGACGCCGGAAGTGGTCGCCGCCCTGCAGCGCATCATGCGTGCGGGCATTTCCATTCGCGGTCAGGTGGTGCTGCTCAAGGGCATCAATGACGATGCCGGCACGCTGGGCGAACTGCTCAACCGCTTCGTGATGCTGGCGATCGTGCCGTACTATCTGTTCCACTGCATGGACGTTCTCGGCACTTATCATTTCCGTACGTCGGTGCAGAAGGGCGCTGACATACTCGCGGCGCTGGCGGCGCGCTCCGGCGTATATGCGCCAACCTATGTCTACGTGACTCCGGTCGGGAAGCATCGCGTCGGCCCCGGCACATCGTTTGATTACCGAACGATCGACGGGCGGCGCTACATCCGCGCGGTCTCGCCATACCAGGCTGCGGATTTCCTTGCCTTCTCGGGACGGGACCGCTTGCCACCGCTGCATGAGCGGGGGCCGGACGGCCGTATCGTCTCCCATTACCTGGACGGTAACGATGATGCCGTGGCGTGAGCCCAGCTCCGCGCAGGCGCCGTCGTCCACGAATGTATCCACATCGGAAAGTAGCTATTGCTTGAAATATATCTTTTTAGTTGCATGATGAGGTTGCGGTAAACCTGATGATTCGAGAGAGGAACACATGGTTGAAGCACAGACGAGAAAGCTGAAGAAAGGCGTGAAGCGGAAGAAGAAGAGCAAAGCCAAAAAGAAGAAAAAGAAGCTCTAGTTTCTGACGTCGCTGCTCCTGACAAGGTGACGCATTCGCTCCGGCAGAGCGGTCCTGCTTACCGACCTCCAAGCTCGATCGTTCTGCCGGGCTCTTGAGTGCCGAGAATGCCGATCGCGACGCGATCGATCCGGCGGTTCGCGCCGGACGTGGCGCAGGCCGCGGTTTAGCGGCGCCGTATCAGGTCACATTCCAGAAGCCCATGAGCAAACGGCCGCCGCTGATCGTCTATATCGACGCGCTTGGCGCTGGGCTTTCGGAGTCGATTGCCGAAGCGGCCGCCGCGCGCGGCATTGCGACGGCGGTGATCTGTCCGCCAGGCGAGATGCGCGGCCGGCGCCAATTCGTTTGGCGCGTGATCAGGACGCGCGATTTCAGCCTCGACAATCTGCGCCGTCTGGTGGCCGCGATAGAGCGCAGCCACAGCATTCGCGGCTTCTATTCGCTGTTCGGGCCGTTTCGCCGCGACGGATTCCTCCATGGCCATGTCGCCACGCTGGCGGCCGAGCGGGGCCTTTCGCATTCGCCGCCTTCGGCGCTGGCGGCGGCCACCAACAAATTCTTCGCGCGCTATTGCATCGGCGCCGCCGGAGTGCCGGACGTGCCGTTCGGCCTCGCCTTCGATGAAGCCTCGGCGCTGAGCGTCGCGCGCGGCATCGGCTATCCCGTCGTCCTCAAGCCGCTCACGGGCGTCGGTTCGAGCCTGATCTTCAAATGCCGCAACGATGCCGAACTGCGCAGGTTCTGGCACAAGGCCAGGCGCGAATTGCCGCGCGCTCACTACGCGCAACTTCGGATGGCCCCGCACAGCATCGCGGCGCCCTGTGGCGCGGTCTTCACGTTCGATCCGGCCCGAATGATGCTGGTCGAACGCTATCTTCCGGGTCGCGAGGCCAGCGTTGAATGCATTGTCGTCGGCGACAACGTCACGCCTCTGGTCGTCCATGACAAGCTCGACGTCGAGGAGATCACCGGTTCGGTGCTGGAGCATCTGCTGGTCGCGCCGCCGCTGCGCTTCACGCCGCGCGAGGTGAAGGCGCTGCGCAGCCACGCCGCCGCCGCGATCCGCGCGCTCGGGCTGCGTAACACTTTGTGCCACGTCGAGCTGCGCTGGGTCGATGGCGAGGGACCGCGTATTCTCGAAATCAACCCGCGCGTCGGTGCCGGCTGCGTTGCCGACAGCATTGCCACTTTCACCAATGTCGATGCCGATGCCGCGCGGCTGTCGCTCATCCTCGGCGAGCGCCCCCCGCCGGTGCGCCGGCGCAAGGCGCCGCGCCACGCGATGGTGTTCCTGTTCACGCCGCGCAGCGGCACGATCACCCGGCTCGAGGGGCTCGAGGCGGTGAACGACTGGGACGACACCGCGGTCGTCCGGGTCATGCAGGAGGTGGGCAATCGCGTCGGCGGCGACCTCGAAGAGGGCTTCGTCGCGAGCATCTGGCTGGAGGCCAAGAATGAAAAGCAGGCGCGGCAGGCTTATGCGCGCATCCGGCGGCGGGTCCGCATCGTCGTTCGTTGATGGCGGCGATATCCTCCGCACGCTGTTCGGTGTGAAACGCGACGCGTTCCTGCGGCGGTTCGGCGGCCGGCGGCATGTCTGCCGCCACGGTCCGCGCCGCCGCTTTCTGGGTCTGCTTGGCGAGGCGCTGGTTCCCGATATGCGCGCGCTGGCGAAACTGGCGCTGCCCTATGGTCGCGATCTCGGCGCCATCATCTACGACGATCGCGGCGTGCTCGGCATGCGCGGGCTCGGCCGCCGCGAACGGGCGCGGATCGACACGCCGGGCGGCATCTATTTTTTCCGGAAATTCGACGAGCGGTTCGAGGAGGTACAGCGCCTGCGCAGATCGCTGTGCGATGCGCTCGGCTCGCGGCCGAGCGGCGCCCGCATCAGCGCGACGCTGCAGAACCGCAACGCGCTGCTGCCGCGCCACTGCGATCGCACCGACGTCTTCATTCTCCAGCTCTTCGGAAGCCGCCGATGGCGGTTGCAGCAGAACAGCGATCCGCCCGCCGGCCTTCACGCGCTGGTGCGCACGCCGGCGCACCTGCGCAAGGGGTGGAGCGCGGATTTCAAGGGCCCGAGTCCGGTAGTGACGCTCAAGCCGGGCTCGGCGCTATATGTACCGCGCGGCTGTTGGCACGAGACGCAGTCCTCGGGCCCGTCGCTGGCGCTGGTCATCACCGTTTCGCCGCTTGGAAAGCGCGGCCGCTAGCCCCGCGCATCGGTCGGCGCCCTTGCCGCGCCACCCCGGCTTTGGCTATGGTCCCGCCCGACGCGGGCGTAGTTCAATGGTAGAACGGCAGCTTCCCAAGCTGCATACGAGGGTTCGATTCCCTTCGCCCGCTCCAGCCCGGCTTAACCTCTCGTTTGCCGTCCGCCGCTACCATCGCGGCATGTATGCGCGCGTCGCCATCATTGTTGCCGCTCTCATGGGCTCCGTCGGCGTTGCCTCGGCGGCCGATCTCGCCGCCGACGCCGGTTTCGGCGACTGCAACTGCGGCTCCGACATGATCGTGGTCTACGATTCCGAGCCGGGCGTCGTCACACGCCGGTGGAAGTCGGATTGCGATTGCCGCTATGTGCGGGATCCGCAGCGACCCTATCGCATGGCGGACCCTGGCCCGCGCTACGAGTCGCTTCGGGACCCCTGGCGGCGCTAGGACGCTTAGCTGAAGTTCGCGGCAGCCACGAACCGTCCATCCAGCCCCGCGTCGCGCACCGGCGCCGGCCTCGGTGCATCCTCGCCCAGGGCGATCAGAGCCCTCAGCGGCGCCTGCGCATCCGTGACCAGCATCATGCTGCGATTGTCGAGAATGAGCCATTCGCCGTCGATGCGCGCCGCGGCGACGGCGTGGTCTTCGCCGATGCGGGCATCATGGACGATGACGAGCCTGAGGTCGGCGGCGCTCATGCCGGCCTCGCGCAGGGCCGCATACTTGGCGATGGCGTAATCCTCGCAATCGCCGCGGCCCGACGCGAAGGTCATCAGGGGCGACTGCCAGACATCGGCAAGGCCGAACTGCGCGCTGTCGCGCGTAAAGCGGATGGCCAGATTGACGGCGCGGTTGATCAGCGCGGCGCGGGTGCGTCCGGTCTCGCCGCGCACGGAATCGACGATCGACAGAAAACGCGCGGTCGAAGACGGGCAGACCTCCGGCATCCGCCGGCACATCGTAATGGCGCGCGCCTCGACAGTGATGAGGGCCTGCAGGCTCTGCCATTTTACGGCCATGGCCTGCGCCGACGGCTCGGGAAGCGCCGGGCGCGTCAGGCCGAAAGGCGCGGCAACCGTGGCGGGCGTCTCGGCCGGGATGTCCAACGGCGCCAGCGCCGTCTGCAAAGGAAGCGCGACGGACTCCGCGCGCGCCTTTTGATGACACGCGCAGAACACAATCACGCCAAGCACGGCGACCAGAAAAAGCCAGGCCCGCCACTGCGACCGGACAACCATCGAACGCCCCTGTCGGAGCGCCGCGCCGGTTGTTGTTGGCCGGTGTCGGTCCGCTCCCGGGACCAGCGATAAAAGGTGAGGCTCTGCAGCCCGGTTAAATACAAAGTTCCGGCGCGAATACTTTGAGGCGCAGCGTCAATACGGGCGCACGGAATTGTCTCAATTTTTAAACAACGGCAACGAAAGATTCATCGTGAAGAAACGGCAAACGCGCGCGCCGCGGCCGGCTTCAAAGATCGATGATCTGCCCCTCACGCGCGGTCAGCGTGCCGGGGCGGGCGTCGGCGGCATCGGCGGCGAGCGCATCCATGAAATCGTCGTCATGCGAGGGATCGTGGTGAAACAGACAGAGCGTCTTGGCGCCGGCCTCGTTCGCAAGCTTGACGCCGCGATTCCAGGTCGAGTGGCCCCAGGTCTCGCGCGTCCTGATTTCGTCCTCGGTGAAGGTCGCATCGTAAACGATGAGGTCCGCATTGCGCGCCAGCGCCACCAGTTCGCGATCGCGCTTGCCGGGAAAGCCGGACGTGTCGCTGATCAGCGCGAACACCTTGCCGTTGTATTCCAGGCGATAGCCGCTGGCGCCGTCGGGATGATCGAGCGGCGCGGTGTGCAACGTGATGCCGGGATGCGGCCGGAGCACGTCGCCGGAGACGAAATCATGATAGGCGATCCCGGCCATGAAAATCTCGACTTCGACCGGAAACAGCGGCGAACTCATGATCTTGCGCATCACCTGCTCGACGCTGCCGTCGGGCAGCAGGTTGCCCGCCCAGATGCCCACCTTGTAGCCATCGACGAAGAACGGCGCGAAGAACGGCAGGCCGGTGACATGGTCGAGATGGCAGTGGGTGAGGAAGATGTCGGCCTGGCGGCGCGCGGCGTCCTTCACCAAAGCATTGCCGAGCGGCCGAAGGCCGGTGCCGGCGTCGAAGATCAGGAGATGGTCGCCGCAGTGCACCTCGATGCAGGGTGTATTGCCGCCGTAGCGAATGGTGTCGGCGCCCGGGCAGGCGATGCTGCCCCTCACGCCCCAGAACCGCACGCGCATGGAGTTCGCCGCCCTTCCGTCGTTTCTTCGAATCGTTGGCCCCGCATCCTAGGCGGAACACTCAGGAGCCGCGAGGTGACGATGGCGACTGTGCCGCGCGACGGCCCGCCGCGATGTGACCCCCATCCTTGACAGACGGCCGCCTGCATGCACGTCGGCGCGACGGCCCGTGGAAAATGGCGCCGCAGGCGGCCGCATCGGCGCCGGCGACCAGGATCCTCATAAGTTGCGGGTTTCGGCGCCTGCGCGCGCGGTTCCCATTTGGTCAGGATCGCGCCGTTTGCCTCGCCAATTAATGATATTTCGGCGATTTCGGGGATTTTTCACGCGATTTCACGGCGGATATACTATAAACAACTTCCTAACGGGCCGGCCTGCGGGCGTCCTCCTGCGAGGGACGTACGCGAGAAGGATGGTATTCCAATCTATTGGTGGCCGGCGGGGCGGTCAGGGGCATGTTACGCGAAACCGACGTGTTCGACGCGCGAGGCTTCTCGTTTGCCGAATTCGGCGAACAGAAGGCGCCGGCGCTTGTCACGGTGGCGCACGGTCCGCAGGGCGCATCCGCCACGATTGCCGACGCGCATCTGCTGTTCAATTCGGACTTCACCCGCAGCGGCAACGATCTGCATATTGACGGCCGCGACGGCGACCGCGCCATCGTGCGGGACTATTTCGGCAGCGGCGAACGTGTCGCGCTTTTGTCCGGCGACGGCGCCCGCATCTCGCCCGATCTCGTCGAGGCGCTGACCAGGTCGGTCGCGCCGCATCAATACGCGCAGGCTGCGGCGCCGGTGCCTGCCGCCAGCGATGCCGTCGGCCGCGTCGTCACCGCCAGTCCGGACTCCACCATCCTGCGCAACGGCGTGCCTGTTGCGGTAGGCCCCGGCGATCCCGTGCTGCGCGCCGATGTGCTGCAGACCGCGCGCGGCACCATGGCCGTCACCTTCAACGACGGCTCGACGCTGAACCTGACCGCGAACACGCGCATCGTCGTCAGCGAATTCATCTACGCGCCGAACGGCACCGGCAACTCGCAACTGCTCGATCTGGTGCAGGGCTCGCTGACCTTCATTTCCGGCGAGGTCGCGCACAGCGGCAACATGAGCATCGGCACGCCGGTCGCGACGATGGGCATCCGTGGCACGGTCGGCGGCGTCACCACGGCGAGCGACGGCACCGTGCAGTTCTACGTGTCGCAGAGCGCGACCGGCGCGGTCATCATCAATCAGCAGGGCCAGATCATCGCCAATGTGGTGCAGGACGGCCCGCTGATCGTCATTCGTCCGGTCGGGCCGCTGCAGATCATCGCCGAGGAGATCCAGAAATCGCCGGCGCAACTGGCCGTCGAGCTGCAGGCGCTGCAGCAGATCGTCAACATCAAGGCGGTCGGCGACCAGCTTCTTCAGCAGTTCTTCCAGCCGCAACAGCAGCAGCAGGGTCCCAACCCCCAATCGGGCGGACCGCACACGACCATTCCGTCCGACGACAAGCTCAAGATCACTTTGTTCACGGACGATGCCACGGGCGGCAACGGCCCGACGCCGCCGGCGACCCATGCGGTCATCGAGCAGGTTCTGCACGATCATGGCGCGCCGCCGGTCAACGTCAGCGTGCCGCTTCCCGTCAACCTGCCCCCGGTCACCTTCGCGCCGCTGTCGGTGACCACCGCGGAAGACACCCCGCTTGTCTTCAGCGGCGCCAAAGCGATTTCCGTCATCGACAATGACAGTTCGACGCTCACGGTCACCCTGTCGGTGACCCATGGCGTGCTGGCGCTCGGCAGCCTTGCCGGCCTGACGTTCAGCGCGGGCGGCACCGGCCTCGCCAGCATGACCTTCAGCGGCTCGCCGGCGGCGATCGCCGCCGCGCTCAACGGCCTCACTTACACGCCGTCGCAGGACTATTTCGGCCCCGCGGCCCTGAGCATCACCAAGACCGACGGCAATTCCGCGCCGACCACGACAACGGTGGCGCTCGATGTCACGCCGGTCAACGATGCGCCGGTCTTCGATTCCGGGACTTATAATTTCTCGATTACGGGGAATCTGTGTGCCGGTGCAACGGTAGGCACCGTCAACGCGACCGACGTCGATAGCGCTACGTTGGTGTACGCAATCGTGTCCGGCAACGACGATGGTCTGTTTTCGGTCGACAGCCATGGCCACGTCGTCACGACCGGCCCGGCCGGCTACTATTCACTCGGCAGCCGCGATCTCGTGGTTTCGGCGACGGATTCCGATGGGCTGTCCGCCACGACAGCCGTCCATATCGGCATCGATTTAACCGGCAATCCCGTCTATCAAACGTTGGCGTCGAGCGAAGGCACCTCGGTCAAGATTTCGCAGTATGGTGCGACCAACGGGTTCGAATTCGCCGGCGGTGGAAATGTGACGACGCCGGGGACCCCGGAAGACCGCATTGTCCTCGGCTTCACCTTCGACAGCCAGTCCTACGTCGTTCATCAATCGCCGATGATGGATGACGCGACGATGACGCCGGTGTCGGCCCATGCTTATTCGCAGGACAACGTCAATTATTTCTCGACGACGTTATCTGCCGGTCATGGTGTGACTCTGACCCAGACGATTGGGCTCGGCACGAACGCCAACTACTTCACCACCGATATCGTCGTTTACAATGGCAGTGGCTCGGCGTTAAGCGATCTGCGTTTCTTGCGCAATATCGATCCCGACCAGGACGTTGCCGGGTACGGCAGCTTTTCAACCTCGAATGACGTGCTGCAAAATCCGACAAACGGCGCTCCCGTTGCGGCGGTATCCGCCGTCGGCCCGTATTCCCACGTGTCGGTTGTTCTGGTGGCGGACGGGAGCGGCTGGCGTGCTTCAGCGCCTCCAGGCCTCGTCCATTCCGATCCGTATGACAGCAGCGTGTATTCCAACCCTGCCGATCCGAACGGCGCAATCGGAGACCGCGGCATCACGCTCGTCTACGACGGCGGCACGCTGGCGGCTGGGGCCAGCCTTCACGTGAGCTACATCACGACCGCCAATGTGGCGACCACGGGCGCCAACGCGCTGGTGGGTACGGCCGGCAACAATGTCATCGACGGTCTCGGTGGTGGCGATCTCATGTTCGGGCTTGCGGGGGCGGACACCTTCGCCTTCAAACCAAGCTATGGTGCGGCGACGGTCGCCGACTTTTCCGGTCATGCCGGGCAAGGCGATGTCATCGACCTCAGCGGCTTCGCATTCGCCGACTTCAACGCCTTCACGGCTGCGGTGACGATCCACGATATCGGCACGGGTGGCGACCACAGCACAAAGATCGATTTTGGCAATGGCGACACGCTGACTCTCGCCCACGTCGACCCAACGCACCTGACGGCTGCCGATTTCATCTTCCACCCGTTAGTATAATATCGGCTGATGCAAGCCGGACACCGGTCACCCAAACCCCGTTCCGAACTCTCGGCTGCGCTCGCGGCTTGCCGCGGCGCATTCATCGGCACCGGGCTGATCTCGGGCATGAGCAACATCCTCATGCTCACCGGCGCGCTGTTCATGCTCGAGGTCTATGACCGCGTGCTGCCGAGCCGCAGCGTGCCGACTTTGGTCGGCCTCCTCGTCCTCGTCGTGGTGCTGTTCGCGGCGCTCGGCGTGCTCGATGCGATCCGCGCCCGCATTCTCGCCCGCGTCGGCGCCGCGCTCGACGAATCCCTGAGCGGCCGCGTTTATGACACCCTCGTGCGCGTGCCGTTGCGCATCGGCACGCGCGGCGACGGCAACCAGCCTCTGCGGGACCTCGACGCCGTGCGCTCTTATTTGTCCGGGCTCGGTCCGGTGGCGCTGTTCGACCTGCCGTGGATTCCGCTCTATCTCGTCATCTGCTTCATCTTCCATCCGCTGATCGGCCTCACCGCGCTCGTAGGCGCGCTCATCCTCATCGCGCTGACCGTGGCCACCGAGATGCTGACGCAGGCGCCGTCGAAGGCGACGATGGAAGCCGCCGCCGCGCGCAGCAACATCGCCGAGGCGAGCCGGCGCAATGCCGAGGTGCTGATCGCCATGGGCATGCTGCCGCGCCTCGCCTCGCGCTGGGCCAGGGCGAACCGCGACTATCTGGCGAACCAGCAGCACACCAGCGACATCGGCAGCGGTCTCGGCTCGGCCTCGAAGGTGCTGCGCATGCTGCTGCAGTCCGGGGTGCTCGCGGTCGGCGCCTGGCTGGTCATCAACCAGCAGGCGACGGCGGGCATCATCATCGCCGGCTCGATCCTGAGCGCGCGGGCGCTGGCGCCGGTCGATCTCGCCATCGCCAGTTGGAAAGGTTTCGTTGCCGCGCGGCAGAGCTGGAAGCGGCTGAACAATTTGCTCGAGGCGATGCCGGCGCAGCCGCCGCCGATGGCGCTGCCAGCGCCGTCGCACCGGCTGGCCGTGGACGGCATTGCCGCCACCGCGCCCGGCACCGGCAAGGTGCTGGTGCAGGAGGTCGCCTTCAAGCTGGAGGCCGGGCAGGGGCTCGGCATCATCGGCCCGAGCGGCTCGGGCAAGTCGTCGCTGGCGCGGGTGCTGGTCGGCGTCTGGCCGTCGGCGCGCGGCAAGGTTCGCCTCGACGGCGCCGCGGTCGACCAGTGGTCGCCGGAGCAACTGGGGCCGCATATCGGCTACCTGCCGCAGGACGTCGAACTGCTCGCCGGCACCGTGGCGGAGAACATCGCGCGCTTCGAGGACAAGCCGGACGCCGAAGCCGTCATTGCTGCCGCCAAAGCCGTCGGCGTCCACGACATGATCGTCGCGCTGCCGCAGGGCTACGAGACACCGGTCGGCGAGCACGGCGACGCGCTGTCGGCGGGGCAGGCGCAGCGTGTGGCGCTGGCCCGCGCGGTCTATCGCGATCCGTTTCTGGTGGTGCTCGACGAGCCGAACTCGCATCTCGACTCCGAGGGCGACAGCGCGCTCACGCGCGCCATCCTCGGCGTTCGCGAGCGCAAGGGCATCGTCATCGTCATCGCGCATAGGCCGAGCGCGATCGCCGGCGTCGATCAGATTCTCGTGCTCAATCAGGGCCGCGTGCAGGCGCTCGGCCCGAAGGACGAAGTGCTGGCGAAGGTGCTGCAACGCCCGCCGGGAGTAACGGCAGCAACGCCGCTTACGGCTCGCTCGGAAGGCGGGGCCAGCGCATGAACACGCAGCCCGTGACGGATTCCGCGGCGCGCGCCTCGATCCGGCGCCACCTCGTCGTCGGCCTGATGATCGTCATCCTGCTCGGCGGCGGCGTCGGCGGCTGGGCGGCGACGGTGAAGCTGTCGGGCGCGCTGATCGCGCAAGGCTCGGTCGTGGTCGATCAGAATGTGCAAAAGGTGCAGCACCCCACCGGCGGCATCGTCGGCGAGTTGCGCGTGCGCGACGGCGACCACGTCAAGGCCGGCGACGTCCTGGTGCGGCTCGACGAAACGGTGATGCGGGCCAACCTCGCCATCGTCTCCAAGGGTCTCGATCAGCAACTGGCGCGCAAGGCCCGGCTCGAAGCCGAGCGCGACGGCGCCGACGCCATCGCCTTCGCGCCGGATCTGGTCGCGCGCGGCAAGGATCCCGATATCGCCGCCACGCTGGCGAGCGAGCAGAAACTGTTCGAATTGCGCCGCACCGAGCGCACCGGCCAGAAGGCGCAGCTCGGCCAGCGCGTCGCGCAGCTCGAGCAGGAGATCGGCGGCATTGAGGCGCAGCAGGCCGCCAAGGCGCAGGAGATCGATCTGATCGGCCGCGAACTGGCCGGCGTTCGCGATCTCTACAACAAGAACCTCGTGCAGCTCTCGCGCCTCACCCAACTCGAGCGCGAAATGGCGCGGCTCGGCGGCGAGCGCGCGCAACTGCTGGCGGTGGCGGCGCAGTCGCGCGGCAAGATCGCCGAGATCCGCTTGCAGATAATCCAGATCGACCAGAACCTGTCGAGTGAGGTCGCCAAGGAACTGCGCGAAACCGACGGCAAGATCGGCGAGTTCGTCGAGCGCAAGATCACCGCCGAGGACCAGCTCCGCCGCATCGACATTCGCGCGCCGCAGGCGGGCTTCGTGTTCCAGCGGGCGGTGCATACGATCGGCGGCGTCATCACGGCGTCCGACCCGATCATGTACATCGTGCCGGATAATGACCGGCTGCAGGTCGAGGCCAAGGTGCAGCCGCAGGACATCGCCCAGGTCAAGGTCGGCCAGCACGCGGTGCTGCGCTTCTCGGCCTTCAACACGCGCACGACGCCCGAAATCGACGGCGAGGTGACGCGCGTGTCGGCCGATACCTCGACCGACCAGCGCACGGGCGCGAGCTATTACACCATCCGTATCGGCCTGCCGCCCGAGGAACTGAAGAAGCTCGGCGAATTGAAGCTGCTGCCGGGCATGCCGGTCGAGGCTTTCGTGCAGACCGGCGAGCGCACCGTCATTTCCTATCTGATGAAGCCGCTTTACGATCAGTTCATGCGCGCTTTCCGCGAGAAGTGAGCATGAGGATCATCCGCCGCTTCGGTCGCTGGTTCGGCGTCGGCCGCGCGGTCAGCTTTGTCCTGCTCGGCGCGCTCGTGATGCTGCGCATCGCCGACCCGGCGCCGCTCGAGGCCCTGCGCAGCCGCACTTTCGATCTCTACCAGCGCATCAAGCCGCGCGAGGCGGCGCTGCGGCCGGCGGTCATCGTCGATATCGACGAAGCCAGCCTCAAGGCCCATGGGCAATGGCCGTGGCCGCGGACCCTGCTGGCCGATCTCAACACGAAGCTGACGCGCCTCGGCGCGGCGGTGATCGCCTACGACATCATCTTCGCCGAGCCGGACCGCATGTCGCCGGGCATCGCCGCCGGCAGCTTCCGCAATCTCGACCCGGCGACGCGCGAGGAATTGCGCAAGCTGCCCGACAACGACGCGGTGTTCGCCGAGGCCATGCGCGCTTCGCGAGTCGTGCTCGGCGAGTCGGGGCATCATCTGCCGGACGGCGCGGCCAAGCCGCCGCCGGTCGGCTTCGCTATGATCGGCCCCGATCCGCGCCGCGTGCTGCTGAACTATCCCGGCCTCATCGGCAATCTGCCGGTGCTGGAGCAGGCGGCCGCGGGCCGCGGCATGCTGACCATGCAGCCCGAGCCCGACGGCATCGTGCGCCGCGTGCCGATGCTGATGATCGCGCAGGACACGCTGATGCCGGCGATGACGCTGGACATGCTGCGCGTGGTGACGCGCGCGACTGCGTTCCGCGTCAACAGCGACGCCGCCGGCGTGCGCAGCGTGGCCATTCCCGCGCTGGACATCCCGACCGACGGGCAGGGCCAGCTCTGGCTTCATTTCGCGCCTTATGACGCCAATCGCTATGTATCGGCAAAGGACGTGCTCGACGGCCGCGTGCCGCCCGAGCGCATCGCCCGCAAACTGGTGCTGGTCGGCACCTCCTCGGTGGGGCTGCGCGACATCAAGGCGACGCCGATCGATCCGGCGATGTCCGGCGTCGAGGTCCATGCCCAGGTGCTTGAAAGCATCCTGTCGAAATCGGCGCTGGCGCGGCCCGGCTACGCCATTGGCGCCGAACTGGTGACCGCCGTGCTGTTCGGGCTCGCCATCATCGCGCTCGGCCCGATCCTCGGCGCGGCGACCATGGTCGGTCTCGGCGCGCTGGTCTCGGCCGCGATCCTGGGCGGCTCGTGGTACCTGTTCGCGCAGCAGCGCATGATGCTCGATGCCACCTTTCCGCTGCTCGCCACGTTTCTGATCTACCTGACGCTGATTTTCACCAACTACTTTCGCGAACAGTTGCAGCGTCACCGCATCCGCACCGCATTCGGGCAGTATCTGTCGCCGGAGCTGGTGTCCGAACTGGCGCAGTCGCACGAGACGCTGACGCTCGGCGGCGAGGACCGCAACATGTCCATCATGTTCTCGGATGTGCGCGGCTTCACCACCATTTCCGAGTTGTACAAGGACGATCCGCAGGGCCTTACCACCCTGATGAACAATTTTCTCACGCCGCTGACCAACGCCATCATCGATAATCACGGCACCATCGACAAATATATCGGCGACGCCATCATGGCGTTCTGGAACGCGCCGCTCACCGACAAGGACCACGAGGTCCATGCCTGCGCCGCCGCGCTGGAGATGCTGCGCCGTGTCGAGGTCCTGAACGAACAGCGGGAGAAGAGCGCCGCCGCGAGCGGCCAGCGCTTCATTCCGATCAAGATCGGTATCGGCATCAACACCGGCCGCTGCGTTGTGGGTAATATGGGCTCGGACCTGCGCTTCAACTATTCGGTGCTCGGCGATTGCGTCAATCTCGCCTCGCGCCTCGAGGGCCAGTCCAAGAATTACGGCGTCGGCATCATCATCGGCAGCAGCACGGCGAAAGCGATCGGCGATAATTTCGCTACGCTGGAGCTCGACATGATCACGGTGAAGGGCAAGACCGAGCCGGAAACGGTCTATACCGTGCTCGGCGCCGCCGACGTGGCGCGCAGCGAAGCCTATCTGCAAGCGCGGGCGGTGTTCGGCGAGATGCTGGCGGCCTACCGCCAGCAGGATTTCGATGCCGCCGAAAAGACGATTCTGCGCTGCCGCGAGGCCGCCGGCCCGTTCGGCCTCGACCGGCTGGTCGATATTTACACCTTGCGCATCGCCGGCTTTCAGAAGGAAGCGCCCCCGGCGGACTGGAACGGCGTCTTCGCGCTGGAGACGAAGTAGGGCGGGGTGGGTCGTTATCGCCCGCGAAAGCGGGCGATCCAGTAATCACACCCTTTGAGAAAGTGCTGGATGCCCCGCTTTCGCGCGGCATGACAGGTCCGTGCGCCTTAACGCGCGGCGCCCCCAATCTCCGCAATCTCCACCTTCGGCAATAGCCGCTCCACGTCGCCGGCGCGGCACAGTTCGGTGCCGGGGCTCATTACCGCGGCGGTGCCGGCGGCGACAGCCACACGGAACGCCTCGCCCTCCGATTGCCCTTGCGCCAATGCCCAGACAAGGCCGCCGAGAAAGCTGTCGCCGGCGCCGACCGCGCTGACCACTTCGATCTGCAGCGGCTTCGATTTGAGGGCGCGCTCTTTCGTCACCAGCATGGCGCCGTCGCCGCCGAGGGTCAGCGCGACCATCTTCACGCGGCCGTCGTCGATCAGCGCACGGCAGGCCGCGACGCAGGCCGCATCGCTGTCGAGCTTGTGGCCGGTGAATTCGCTCAACTCGTTGAGGTTCGGCTTGATGATGTCCACGCCGTCGGCGATCGACGCCTTCAGCGCGTCGCCGGACGTATCGACCACGGAGCGGGCGCCGAGCTTGCGCGCCTCACGAAAGACGCGGGCAAAGAAATCGTCGGGCACGCCGGGCGGAATGCTGCCGCTGGCGACGACGAAGGACGGCTTGCGCTCGAGCGACGTCAGACGGTGAAGGCAGGCCTCCCATTCGGCGCGGTGCAGCGACGAGCCCGGCAGCACGAAGCGAAACTGGTCGCCGCTCGTGGTTTCGTAGGCCGTGAAATTCTCGCGCGTTTCGACATGCGACGGCGTCGCGATGCTGGGGATGCCCTCGCGGTCCAGCAGCTTCTGCAGCAGCTTGCCGATGGCGCCGCCGGCCGGATAGATCGCCGTCACGTCGCCGCCCAGTCGGCAGGCGACGCGCGCGACATTGATGCCGCCGCCGCCCGGATCGCGCTTGGGCGACGTGCAGCGCATCTTCCGCGTCGGTTCGACGCGCTCGACGTCGACAAAGATATCGACGGCGGGATTGATGGTGACAGTCACGATGTCGGGCATGACGAGGCCTCGTGCTGGCGGGACAGCGACGAAACGCCGGGCGCGATCCGTCATGCGGTGCAGATAGGCACTGCCTCACGCTTCGCCAATCGCGTTGTCTGGGCCGGCGCGCGGCGTCTGCCGCGCATCAACGTCAAGCGGCGGCCTTGCGTTCCGCGGCATGACCGCGTCCCGGCCGCCCGAAATCAGTCGAGGCTGGCCTGGGTGCTTTGCTCGGCGTCGTAGATCGACACCTGGACCACCGGAAACGACTTCTTGATCGCCTGGCCGGCGCGCTGCGCATCTTCGAGCGCCGCGAAAGTCGCCTTGGTCTGACGGTCAACCTGGAGCCGATAGCGAGCCATGGCCGGCCGCGCCTGACCTGCGCGCGTCACTTCTGGCTCGGGCGCCTTGTCCTTCTTCGGCATGTTGATCGTGGCTGGCCGCGTCACGTCTTTGGTGGCCCGGAGCGGTTTCCGGACTTCTGCTTCCATCGGGTAGCCCCTGTTGTTCGGAGGAGGCCTCGCGGGGACGATTCGATCTGCGGGCCTGAACGGAGTCTGCGCCCAATCGGCGGTTAAAGGCAAGCGGCCTGCGCGGGGCTATCCAGAGGCGCGGGCGCGGCGTGGTCGCGGCCAATCTGTGCCAAAAAAGGAACCGGCCGCGCCTTTGCCGAGCGCGGCCGGTTCCGATCGAAGCCGATCCGCGCGCGAGGCGGGATCAGTTTTCCTTGATGGTCTTGATCACGCTCGACATCGGCAGGGCGTTCTCCATGCCGCCGCCGATTTCCTTCATGACCATGTCGACATATTCCTTCTTCGGCTCGGTCGGGGTCTTGCCGGTGATCTGCACGACCTTGTAGCCGCCGTCCTTGAGACGCTTGAGCAGTTCGGGAGTCGCCGCGGCGGTCGCCGGCTGGAAGTCGTGCATCAGGATGATGCCCTTGCCGGTCTTCTCGAGCTTCTTCATCACATTGGCGATGACCTGCTCCGGCTTGCGCGTGCGGAAGTCGAAGGAGTCGAGGTCGGTCGAGAACATGCTGACGTTGCGATCGGCGAGGTACTTCATCATTTCCGGCGGATGACGCAGAGCCGGGAAGCGGAAGAACGGCGGCACCGGCTTGTTGCCCAGCGCGATGCTGACCGCGGCGAGGCCCTTTTCGAACTCGGCGACGGCTTCTTCCTGAGTCATGCGCGACAGGTCCTTGTGCGACCAGGTGTGCGAGCCGATGGTGTGACCTTCGGCGGCAACGCGCTTGAGAATTTCCGGATGCCAGCCGGCGTGCTTGCCGATGGCGAAGAACAGCGCCTTCGTGCACTGGTCGGCCAGCGCCTTCAGCACCGCCGGCGTGTGGCCCGGCCACGGACCGTCGTCGAAGGTCAGCACGACTTCCTTGTCGCGCAGGAAGTCATAAGCCTTGAAGTGCTCGAAACCGAAACCCGGCGCGCCCGTGGTGTCGATCTCGACGACACGGGTGACGCCCAGCGCATTCGGGTTGTCGCATTTCGCCGCCGTGGCGGCCGGCGCCGGGGCGTTCTGGGCCCAGGCCGCCGTGCCCGTGGCGGACAAGGTAGCGGCGACGAGAAGGGCCATGGCGGTACGCATAGACAGCTCCATAGGGAGAGAATTACTTAATGATGCCGAAGGGCATTCATTGCGGCTTTAACCTTTTGAGTCAACGGAACTGCCAAAAACCCGCCATTTTTGCGCCCCGCGAACGCAACATGGTTAATACGAGGCGCGTCCGCCCGCCTCATTGCGGGGAGCGGCGATCCGCAATATGTAATTTGGTACCGCGGACGGCCATTTCGAGTGCCAAATGAGGATTTGGTTTCGAGCGGTGTTCCGATAGGGGCCGATATGCCGGTGACTGCGACAAGCTCGACGATTCCGTGGTCCGCGCTGGTGCTCGCACTGGCCGGCGGCGTCCTGCTCGCCGCCACCATTGGCCTGTGGGTTTATTTCGGTAGCGCCGTTTTCTTCGAGATGGTGCGTGCCGGTTTCGCGGCATGCTTCTAGAGCAGGCCCGATCCTCTCTTTCACGGAAATTTCATCGCCGATGACGACGTCCCGCTCCACTCACCTGCTGCTCGTGCTGGCTGCTTTTCTCACGGGCTTGTGCGTCTTTCTCGGCGCGCTGTGGTACGCGACCGGCAATTTCGGCAACAATGCCGTCGCGACCGCGTCGGCGGTCGGCGGCCCGTTCAAGCTGATCGATCAGAACGGCCAGCCGATTACCGACGAGAATTTCAAGGGCAAGCCGCTGCTGGTGTTCTTCGGCTTCACGCATTGCCCTGACGTCTGCCCGACGACATTGTTCGAAGTGTCGGAGATGTTCCGCGCGCTCGGCAAGGATGCCGATCGGGCCAACGCCTTGTTCATCTCGGTCGATCCCGAGCGCGATACGCCGGCGATCATGAAGGACTATCTGTCGAGCTTCGATCCGCGGCTTACCGCCGCGACCGGTGACCGCGCGTCGATCGAGGCGGCGGAAAAGGCCTACCGGGTCTATTCGAAGAAGATCCCGACCAAGGGCGACGACTACACGATGGATCACACCGCCATCGTCTATCTCATGGACAAGCAGGGCCGCTTCGTCGCGCCGTTCAACCTCAAGCGCTCGCCGCAAGAGGCGGCCGACGATCTGCGGAAGTTCCTGTAGCCCCATTGATCGTCGGCAGGCGGCCGTCTCTCTTGGCCGCGCCAAGATCGCGGTCGAGACCGGCCAGCGCCTGCGCCACGCGCGCGGCGCGATGCGAGGCGCGCGCGAGACCATGCTCGGTCTTTTCCCAGGCGAACGGCGCAGCGAATAACTGATACAGCGCGCGCCAGGCCGCGAGCGACAGCAGCAGCCAGTGCAGCGGCGTCAGCGCCAGCACCCAGGCCGACGCGCGCAGGCCGCGGCGCGACAACCCGACCCATCCGATCGCGACCGACGTCAGATAACCGAGTGCCGCCGTGGCCGCGTAAAGCGTGATGGCGAGGTGATCCACGCCCGATGCCCCGAAGAGCGTCGATGCGATGAGCGCCGCCGCGAACAGCGGATGCATCAGCGCCGCCAGCACATTGCCGCCGACGACGAGATGAAAGCCGGCAAAGCCCGCCGGCCCGAGCTGCCGCAGCAGCGTCGCCGGCTTGCGCGTATGCACCAGCCAGGTCTGCATCCAGCCTTTGAACCAGCGCGAGCGCTGGCGCAGCCACGGCTTGAGCCGCGCCGGTGCCTCCTCGTACGTGGTGGAGTCGATCATGCCGGTGCGATAGCCGAGCCGCGCCAGCCGCATGCCGAGATCGGCGTCTTCGGTGACGTTGAAAGGATCCCAGGCTCCGGCCTCGCGCAGGGTCTTGGTGTGGAAGTGGTTGGATGAGCCGCCGAGCGGCAGCGGCAATCCCATCGTCGCCAGGCCCGGCATGAACACGTCGAACTGCCCGGCATATTCGGCGGTGAAATAGCCGGAGAGCCAGCCGTCTTCGGTATTGTCGACGCATAGTCGCGCCTGCACGCAGGCCAGGTTTGCCGGCCCGGCCAGAAAGGCCTGCAGCGCCACGCGCAACTGACCCGGATCGGGCCGGTCTTCGGCGTCATAGATCACGGTGTAGGTGCCGCGGGCAAAGGGCAGCGCGACATTGAGCGCCTTGGGCTTGGTGCGGGGCCCTTGCGGCGGCACCGGCAGGACGGTGATCGGAAATTTCGGCTTGGCGGTGTCGAGCGCGGCCCGGGTATCGCCGTCGTCGGCTTCCACCGCGACGACGACGTCGAGTTTTTCCGGCGGGTAATCCAGCCGCCCGATCGCCGCCAGCAGCCCGGCGACCGACGCAGCTTCGCGGTAGAGCGCGGCGATGATCGTGTAAACCGGCAGGGCGCTGTCCGGCAGGGGGCGTGGGGGCGGCGGCGCCCGCCCGCCGATGATGGCGCCGGCGAGGCGCAGCGCCAGCCACGCCCCGAATACGGACGACAACAGGACACCTGTCGCCATTGTCGCGGCCGCCGGCGCGGCAACCATCGCCGCCGCGACAGGCACGATGGCGGCGGCCAGCACGAAGCCGCAGCGGCGGCGCAGGCCCCAGCGGGCCGACTGCATCGGCCGGCGCGCGGCGAGGTCGCCGGTTGCGGCCTCGACCAAGGCCGGCCCGGCGCGCAGCAGGAAGCGGTTGAAGCGATCGGTCGTGGTGATGCGAACCCGCGCGGCCGCTGCCGGATCGCGTCGGGCAAATTCGATCAGCCTCCCAATCGCCGGTCCGCGGGGTGCGATAACGAGAACCGGCGCGCCGTCATCGCCGCGCAGCGGCAGCAGGCCCGTGGCCGCCGCGGCGACAAAGGACCTGTCGTCGTGCGGGCAGTCGGCGCGCGGCGTGGCGTCGAGCGGCAGAAAGGCAATGCCGATATCCGCCGCCAGGGCGCGCAGGCGGCTTTCCTCGTCGCCGGCGAGCCTGTCAGGCGCCGCCTGCGCCCGGCTGGGCGCCCGTATCCCGAGAGCAGGCGTCATTGTCCCCCACGCACGTAACACACGCCACAATCGGAATTACCACGAATACAACCTTTTGGCGAGGGTCTGTGCGGTGCAGTCGGAACCGCTCTGGCCCCCACCGGGGCGGGGTGGTAAGAGGCCGCACCATGTCGGATTTCCTCTCCCATTTCGCCGTTCCCGCCGCGATCATCGCCGTCGGGGTCGTGCTGGTGCTCGGCCTCATCAACATGATGAGGGGCGGCTCGCCGAACCGCTCTCAGAAGCTGATGCGGCTGCGCGTCCTGCTGCAATTCGTCGCCATCGTTGTCATCATGGCGACAATCTGGGTGATGCGCGGCTGAAGCGCCGCCCTGTCGTCCACGATCCGATGAGAGGGCTCGAATGGTCGTCCTGAACCGCATCTACACCCGCACCGGCGACGACGGCACGACCGCGCTCGGCTCCGGCGACCGGCGCAAGAAATACGATCTGCGCGTCGAGGCTTATGGCACGCTGGACGAGGTCAATTCCGTCATCGGGCTGGTGCGCCTGCACACCGCCGCCGATCCGGCGCTCGATGCCGGTCTTGGCCACATCCAGAACGACCTGTTCGATGTCGAAGCGGATCTTTGCCTTGCCGAGAAAGGGCCGGGCGGGGCGCGGCTGACGGTGACCGATGCGCAGGTGGAATGGCTCGAGCACGAAATCGACCGGCTCAATGCCGATCTGGCGCCGCTCAAATCCTTCATCCTTCCCGGCGGCAGCGCGGCGTCGGCTTACCTGCACCTTGCGCGCACCGTGTGCCGGCGCGCCGAGCGCATCATGGTCGAGCTGCGCGACACCGATCAGGACGGCGTCTCGGAACCTTCGCTGAAATACGTCAACCGGCTCTCCGATTATCTGTTCGTGGCCGGCCGCTACGCCAACGACAAGGGCGCCAGCGACGTGCTGTGGGCCCCCGGCAAGAACCGTTAGGGCGGATCGATAATTGCGCCTCGGCCAGCCATAACCGCTGAGACGTTGACAGGCCAATACTGCGGCCATTAGCTAGCGGCCGCATTCCACCAGATGGCTCCGACCGGGAAAGACACAATGAAAATTCTCGTGCCCGTTAAGCGGGTTGTCGACTACAACGTGAAAATCCGCGTCAAGGCGGACGGCTCCGGCGTCGAGCTTGCCAACATCAAGATGTCGATGAACCCCTTCGACGAGATCGCTGTCGAGGAAGCCATTCGCCTCAAGGAAGCCGGCAAGGCCGCCGAAATCGTGGTGGTGTCGATCGGGCCGCAGCAGGCCTCGGAGACCATCCGCACCGGTCTTGCCATGGGCGCCGATCGCGGCATCCTGGTGAAGGCCGACGGTGTGGTCGAGCCGCTCGCAGTCGCGAAAATCCTCAAGAGCATCGTCGAAGCCGAGCAGCCCGGTCTTGTGATCATGGGCAAGCAGGCGATCGACGACGACTCCAACCAGACCGGCCAGATGCTCGCCGCCTTGCTCGGCTGGTCGCAGGGCACTTTCGCCTCCAAGCTCGCCATCGACGGCGACAGCGTCTCCGTGACGCGCGAAGTCGACGGCGGCCTGCAGACCGTGAAGCTCAAGGGCCCGGCCATCGTCACCACCGATCTGCGTCTCAATGAGCCGCGCTACGCTTCGCTGCCGAACATCATGAAGGCGAAGAAGAAGCCGATCGAGGAAAAGACCGCGGCGGATTACGGCGTCGATGTGAAGCCGCGCCTCGAAATCATCAAGACCGCCGAGCCGTCGGGCCGCAAGGCCGGCGTCAAGGTCGGCTCTGTCGCTGAACTCGTCTCCAAGCTCAAGAACGAGGCGGGAGTTATCTGATCATGGCCACGCTTCTTCTCGCCGAGCACGACAACAAGTCGCTCAAGGACGCTACCCACAAGGCGCTCACCGCAGCCAAGGCGCTGGGCGGCGACGTCCACGTTCTCGTCGCCGGCAAGGACGCCAAGGCCGCGGCCGACGCCGCGGCCAAGCTCGACGGCGTGGCCAAGGTGCTGCTCGCCGATGCGCCGGCCTACGAGCATGCGCTCGCCGAGCCGCTCGCGGCGCTGATCGTGTCGCTCGCCGGTTCGTACGACGCCTTCGTGGCGCCGGCCACGACCTCGGGCAAGAACGTGATGCCGCGCGTCGCCGCGTTGCTCGACGTCATGCAGATCTCGGAAATCACCAAGGTGATCGCGCCCGACACCTTCGAGCGCCCGATCTATGCCGGCAACGCCATCCAGACGGTGAAGTCGCTGGACGCCAAGAAGGTCATCACCGTGCGCACCTCGACCTTCCAGGCGGCGGGCGAGGGCGGCTCGGCTTCGGTCGAGAGCGCCGCGGCCGCGGCCGATCCGGCGGTGTCGTCTTTCGTCGGCGAAGAGTTGTCGAAGTCGGATCGTCCGGAACTGACCTCGGCCAAGGTCATCATCTCCGGCGGCCGCGCGATGCAGAACCGCGAGAACTTCACCAAGTATATCGAGCCGGTTGCTGACAAGCTCGGTGCGGCGATGGGCGCCTCGCGCGCCGCCGTCGATGCCGGCTATGCTCCCAACGATTGGCAGGTGGGCCAGACCGGCAAGGTCGTGGCGCCGGAACTGTACATCGCCGTCGGTATCTCGGGCGCGATCCAGCATCTGGCCGGCATGAAGGACTCCAAGGTCATCGTCGCCATCAACAAGGACGAAGAGGCGCCGATCTTCCAGGTCGCCGATTACGGCCTGGTCGCCGACCTCTACACGGCGTTGCCGGAATTGGCCGAGGAACTGGGCAAATCCGGCCGTTGATGAGACGGCCGCCGCCGTTTTCGGAATGCGTGTTCAGCGCCGGGTCATGACGGCTATGGTCCCCTTGGGGCTGTGGCGTCTTGTTCCGGTGGCGCCGCGCCCCGGTTCGGCGTAAATACGGGACTGGATGGGGTTGCCCCGCCGGGCACAACAAGAAATCGGATCAGCAATGGGCGTCACTATCAAGACTGTCGGGGTAATTGGTGCGGGTCAGATGGGCAACGGCATCGCCCATGTCTGCGCGCTCGCCGGCTTCGACGTGAAGCTCAACGATATCTCGCCCGATCGCATCAAGGCCGGCATGGCCACGATCAACGGCAACATGGCCCGTCAGGTCTCGAAGAAGACCATTTCGGAAGACGAGCGAAAGGCCGCGCTCGGCCGCATCGGCGCCGCCGAGACGTTCGAGGATCTCGGCGCCTGCGACCTCGTCATCGAATCGGCGATCGAGAAGGAAGAGGCCAAGCGCAAGATTTTCGCCGACCTGTGTCCGGCGCTGAAGCCCGAGGCCATCGTCGCCTCCAACACGTCATCGATTTCGATCACGCGGCTGGCGTCCTCGACCGATCGGCCGGAGCGCTTCATCGGCATCCATTTCATGAATCCGGTGCCGCTGATGGAGCTCGTCGAGCTGATCCGCGGCATCGCCACGGATGACGGCACCTTCGAGGCCAGCAAGACCTTCGTCTCCAAGCTGCACAAGACCATCGCGGTGTCGGAAGACTTCCCGGCCTTCATCGTCAACCGCATCCTGCTGCCGATGATCAACGAGGCGATCTACACGCTGTACGAAGGCGTCGGCAACGTCGAGGCGATCGACACCGCCATGCGCCTCGGCGCGCATCATCCGATGGGCCCGCTCGAATTGGCCGACTTCATCGGCCTCGACACCTGCCTGTCGGTGATGCAGGTCCTGCACGAGGGCCTCGCCGACTCCAAGTATCGTCCGTGCCCGCTGCTGGTGAAGTATGTCGAAGCCGGCTGGCTCGGCCGCAAGACGCAGCGCGGTTTCTACGACTACCGCGGCGACAAGCCGGTCCCGACGCGCTGAGTTTTTCAGTCGCTGCTTCGCGATCCGCGCCGTAGTATCGCGCGGGTTAGCTCTGGGGGCTTCTGTGCCGGTCATGTTCAGGCCCGCGCGCGCCGATGAACTGCACCGGCTGCAGGCGCTGGTCGTCGCCAGCATCAACGATCTCACCGTGCGGCACGGATTCGGCGAACTGGCCTCGGTTCGTCCTCCGACTTTTCAGGAGTTCATGTTCAACGACGATCCCGGCGGTTTTTTCGTCGCCGAGGACGACGGCGACATTGTCGGTTACGCGTTTAGCTGGGCTTGCGGCGATCTCTGGTTCCTGGCGGAGTTATTCATCGCACCACGCCTGCAGGGGAGCGGCATTGGACGCGAACTGCTGCGGCGGACGCTTCGGCACGCCGATCAGGCGGGTGCGACGATGCGCGCGCTCGTTACGTTCACCTTCAATACGGTCTCGCAAGGTCTTTACATCCGGCACGGCATGTTTCCGCGCCTGCCGCTCTCCATGTTCACCGTTGAGCGCAAGACGCTGACGAAATCCGTTTCCGGCAAACAACTCGAATTCAGGCAAGCTGGCCCGACGGACGTGGTCGTCATGGCCAGCTTCGATAAAAGCGCCTTGGGCGTCGCCCGCGAAAATCACCACAGGTGTCTGCTCAACGATCCGGCGATGCGCGGGTTTCTGCTCAGCGACGGCGGTACATGCGTCGGCTATGCCTATGTCGCGCAGACCGGGCATGTCGGTCCTCTGGCTGTAATCGACAGCCGGCTCATGGGCCCGGCTTTTGAGGGTGCGCTCAGAATTGCGGCCGATGGCGCATGGGCCCAGTTGTCTGCGTTCCTGCCCGGCTCGTGCGAGGCTTCGCTTCGCATTGCCGCCGAGCACCGCATGCGGATCGCGCTCCCCATGGTGCTGGTGTCAAATCGCGCGTTCGGTGCGTGGGACCGCTACCTGCCGCGCAACCCCGGTTTTCTGTGAGCGCCGGCGGTAGGTTTCTCCTCACGCCGCGGCGGACGCTCGTTGCGGCGCGGCGTCTTTCCAGCACGGCAGCGCCGTGACGCGGCCGAACCAGTCGGCCAGCTTCGGATAATCGGCTAGCGGCATGCCGGCGGGCTCGAAATAGACCAAAGGTCCGGCGACCGAGAAGTCGGCGAGCGTGAGCGCATCGCCGACGATGTAACGCTGTCTGCCCAGATGCGCGTTCAGCACCCTGGCGTCGCGCGCGAAGTTATCGAGCGCGCGCGCCACCGCCGCCTCGTCCGGCGGGCCGAGACCGACGACCTGCTTGACGAGGCGTTCGAACACCAGCGGCACGCAGGAATCCTTCTCCCAATGTGACAGCGTCCAGCTTTGCCAGCGCATGATGTCGGCGCGGATGCGCAGGTCGTCGGGCCACAAGGCGTTCGGCTTGCGCCCGGCGAGATACTGGATGATCGCCGTCGTCTCCCACAGCGCGAAGTCGCCGTCGACGAGCGTCGGCGTGCGCCCGGTCGGGTTGATCGCCAGGTAGTCCGGCGCGCGCTGTGCGCCCTTGGTCAGATCGACGATGTCGAGCGCGAGCGGAATGCCAAGCTGCGCGGCCACGGCGCGCACCACCCAGGTGCGCGGCGATGGAGCAAATCCGTAAAGCTTCATGTCCGTCTCCTCGTTCACATCGGCTTTGGCGTCAGCCAGGCGACCACCGCGCCGCCCGGCTGCTGCAGCACGGCCATGCGGCCGACGCCGGGAATGTCCTTCGGCGGCCGGCCTTCCCCGGCGCCCGCTGCCAGGGCGGCCTTGAGCCGCGCATCGACGTCATCGACGGCGATGTAGGTGAGCCAGTGCTCCGGCGCGCCCTTGCACTGCGGGTCGGCGTTCAGATCGAAGATGCCGCCGATGCGCTCGTCGCCCTTCTTGATGATCCAGTAGGTGAAGTCCGGCATCGGGCTGGCTTCAAAGGTCCAGCCGAGCGTCGTGCCGAGGAAGCGCTTGGCGCCTTCGACGTCATGTGTGTTGAGTTCGTTCCACACGAACTTGCCATGCGGCGGCGCCATGCCGTCGGTGTGCAGGAAGGTTTCCAGCTTGAGCAGCGTGCCGGTCCAGCCCTGGTTGTGGCGGTCGCGCGCGGCTTCGTCGAAGAACTGCTCGTGCAGCAGCGTCATCAGCGAACCGTCGCCGTCCGGCTTGATGGTTACGGTGACGAGCGACTCGCGCTCGGGCGTCGAATGCCAGGCCCAGGTGAAGACGAGTTTCTCGTCACGCACGATGGTGCGATAGACGCCGCCGACATTGTGCTCCTCGCCGTCGGCGATCATCCGGATGTCGTAGCGCCCGCCTTCGCGTAAGTCGGCGCTGGCCTCGCAACGGGTCACGTTCGCCGGACCCATCCAGCGAATCATTTTTTGCGGGTCGGTCCATGCGGCGAAGACTTTCGCCGGGGCGACGCTGAAGCGGCGCTTGATGGTGAGGCTTGGCGCGCTAGCTGATCTGGGGGCGACGGCGGTGTCCATGCATCGTTCTCCAATAAGGCTTCGAGTTGATCGAGGCGCTCGGTCCAGAACCGCTGGTAGCGGTTGAGCCACGCATTGGCTTCCTGCATCGGCCCGGCATTGAGGCGGCACGACACGACGCGGCCGTTCTTCTCCCGCGCGACGAGGCCGGCGTCCCTGAGCACGTCGAGGTGCTTCATGATCGCCGGCAGCGACATGGCGAAGGGCTTGGCCAGATCGCTGACGCTGACCGCCTCGCTTTCGCTCAGCCGCGCCAGCAGCGCGCGCCGGGTGGGGTCGGCGAGGGCGGCGAAGGTGCGGTCGAGCGCGGCGGGTAAATACTGAACCATGTGGTTAAGTATAGGTGCGTGAGCGGGTGCGTCAAGAGGGCGCGGTAGGTTGTGTCGCCGTGAAAATTCCCGTTTACCGCTACGGTCTAGGCTTGCCTTCGCTCGCAAAGGAGGCGGCATGGTCAAGTTCGGTGTGCAGTTGGGCTGGAATACGCAGGCGTCGGCGTATCAGAACATCCAGGCGCAGCGGGCCAGCATGGCGCGCTACCTCGGTTCGGCGCAGTCGTCGATCAATGCCGTCGGTTCGGCGCTGGCCGGCGCGGCCACGAACCAGATTACAGGCCTCGCCAATATCGCCGCGCAGCGGGCGATGAACCGCATCAAGGCACAGTTGCAGACCGTGATGATGTCGCGGGACAAGCAGCTCGCCGATGCCCAGGCGACCTTGCAGGCGACACAAAAGACGGCGAATTCGACCCCGTCGCTCCCCGGCAGCGTGCTGAATATGTCGGCCTGAGCCGCGCTCAGCCGCCTTGCTTGGCGCCTTCCTTGGCGCCGGCGATGGCGGCGTCGATCATCCTGATCGCATCGTCGCTGGCCCAGTGGGCGGGCCCGGCCAAAGTGCCGATTTCGCAGCCCTTGCTGTCGATCAGCATGGTGGTCGGCATGCCGAAGGCGCGGCCTGCGGCCTTCAATTCCTGAAACGCGCGGGCTTCCGGATCGGCGTAGTAAGCGAGGCCGTCGATGCCGACTTCCTTGAGCCAGGCTTTCGGCTTCTCCGGATCGCGGGTGTCGATATTGACCGCCACCACCTGGAAATCGCCGCCGCCCTTCTTCTTCTCCAGCGCCTCGAGCGTCGGCATTTCCTCGCGGCAGGGCGTGCACCAGGTCGCCCACAGGTTCAGCAGCACGGTCTTGCCGCGGAAGTCGTCGATGGTTTTTGTCGCACCGGAGGCGTCCTTGAACGCGAAAGCCGGCACCTTGAGCGGCGTCTTGGCCATGCTCACGGCTGCGACCTCGCCGCGCGCCAGCGGCGTCATCTGGCGGGCCAGATCGACCGTGGCCTGGCAGGCCGCATTGGCGCCGGTGGCCGCGGACGGGGCTTTGTTGCCTATCAGGGTGCTGATCCCGTATATCCCGCCCAGCCCGACGGCCACGCCGGCAATGCCTCCCGCCAGAACCAGGGCGACGCGTTTCTTGGCGAGGGTGCGGGCGGCTTCTGTCATGATCGGCTTCGCATTCGGCAGGTTGGTTATGACGTCACAGCGCAGAGTTTAGAGCGACACAGTTTAGAGCGGCACAATGAGCAACAAAATGTGGGGCGGGCGTTTTACCACGGGTCCCGACGCCATCATGGAGGAAATCAACGCCTCCATCGACTTCGACCGACATCTCTACCGCCAGGACATTGCCGCCTCCAAGGCCCATGCGGACATGCTGGCCAAGCAAGGCATCATTGCGGCGGACGATGCGCAAAAGATCGCTCACGGTCTAGACACGATCCTGTCAGAAATCGAGGGCGGCAAATTCGCCTTCAAGCGCGCGCTCGAAGACATCCACATGAACGTCGAGAGCCGGCTCACCGACATGATCGGCGCGCCGGCCGGCCGCCTGCACACCGCGCGCTCGCGCAACGATCAGGTCGCGACCGATTTCAAGCTCTGGGTCCGCGACACCATCGACACGCTCGATGCGGCGCTGACCCTGTATCAGATCGCGCTCGCCGAGCGGGCGCTCGAGCACGCCGCGACCGTGATGCCCGGCTTCACGCATCTGCAGACCGCTCAGCCGGTCACCTTCGGCCATCATCTGCTGGCTTACGTCGAGATGGCGGGCCGCGACCGCGGCCGCTTTGCCGATGCGCGCAAGCGTCTCAATGAATCGCCGCTCGGCTCCGGCGCGCTCGCGGGCACCTCGTTCGATCTCGACCGCGACATGACCGCGGCCTCGCTCGGTTTCGACCGGCCGACCGCGAACTCGCTCGATGCCGTGTCGGATCGCGACTTCGCGCTGGAGACGCTCGCCGCCGCCTCGATCACGGCGATGCATCTGTCGCGTTTCGCCGAAGAGATCATCATCTGGACCTCGCCGCTCACCGGCCTCGTCAAGCTGTCGGATAAATTCACGACCGGCTCGTCGATCATGCCGCAAAAGCGGAATCCGGACGCCGCCGAACTGGTGCGCGCCAAGACCGGCCGCATCATTGGCGCGCTCAACGGCCTGCTCATTGTCATGAAGGGCCTGCCGCTCGCTTATGCCAAGGACATGCAGGAGGACAAGGAAGGCGTGATGGACGCTCTGTCCGCGCTTTCCCTCGCCATCGCGGCCATGACCGGCATGGTCAACGATCTCGTGCCCGACGCCGCGAAGATGAAGAAGGCCGCCGGCGACGGATACGCCACCGCCACCGATCTTGCCGACTGGCTGGTGCGCAGCTTCAACATACCGTTCCGCGAGGCGCATCACATCACCGGCAAGATTGTCGCCGCCGCCTCGGCCAAGGGCGTGCCGCTGCACCGCCTGTCGCTCGAGGAGATGAAGGCCGTCGAACCGAAGATCACGGACGACGTGTTCAGCGTGCTGTCGGTGGATCGTTCGGTGAAGAGCCGCGTCAGCTACGGCGGCACCGCACCGAAAAATGTGAAGGCCCAGGCCAAGAAGTGGCTGAAGAAGCTGGCCAAAGAACGCGCCTGAGGAAGAGGCGGCCCAGATTGGCCTTGTTTTGCCGATTTGCTATGGTCGCGCCGTGTCGAGGAGTGAATGTCTTTGAAAGCTTTGCCTTTGAGCCTTAAGTCCGAGCGTGCCTATCTTCGCCTTGCCCTCGTCGGCGCGCTGGTCGCGTCGCTGGGGCTTGCCGCCTGCGGCCGCAAGGGCCCGCTCGATCCGCCGCCGAGCGCCTCGGCCGCCGATGTGCCCGCGGAGCAGCCGAAGCAATCGACGCTCAACCCGATGACTGTGTCGCCGATGGGCGGCTCAAGCCAGGGCGGCGGCAACATGCTCGAGACGCCGAAAGGGCCGAAGAAAAGCATTCCGCTCGACGTCCTGTTGAACTAGTTGCCGCGCGCCCGTCAGCCATGAACCATTTCGATTACCGCGACGGCGTCCTCCACGCCGAGGACGTCAACCTCGTGACGCTGGCCGCCGAAGTCGGCACGCCGTTCTATTGCTATTCGACGGCGACGCTCGAGCGTCACTACAAGGTGTTCGCGGCCGCCTTCGCCGATACCGACGCGCTGATCTGTTACGCGATGAAGGCCAATTCCAACCAGGCCGTCATCAGGACGCTGGCCAAGCTCGGCGCCGGCGCCGATGTCGTCTCCGGCGGCGAATTGAAGCGCGCCCGCGCCGCCGGTATTCCGGCCGACAAGATCATGTTCTCCGGCGTCGGCAAGACCGCGGACGAGCTGGCGCTGGCGATCGACGAAGGCATCTTCTGTATCAATGTCGAGTCCGAGCCCGAGCTCGATCTCTTGTCGCAGGTCGCGGCGTCCAAGGGCCGCACCGCGCATGTCTCGGTGCGCGTCAATCCCGACGTCGACGCCAAGACGCACCACAAGATCGCGACTGGAAAGTCCGAGAACAAGTTCGGCATTCCGATCAGCCGCGCGCGCGATGTCTATACGCATGCGTCGAAGCTCAAGGGCATCGAGGTGTCCGGCGTCGACATGCATATCGGCAGCCAGATCACCGACCTCGATCCGTTCAGCAATGCCTTCGCGCTGATGGCCGAGTTCGTGCGCGAGCTGCGCGCCGACGGCCACACCATCTCGCATGTCGATTTCGGCGGCGGGTTGGGCATTCCCTATCGCGACGACAACGAGCCGCCGCCGCTGCCCGACGCCTATGCCGACGTGGTCAAGCGCGCGGTCAAGAATCTCGGCTGCCGTTTGATTTTCGAGCCGGGCCGCCTGCTGGTCGGCAATGCCGGTATCCTCGTCACCAGCGTGCTGTTCGTGAAGCACGGCGAGGCCAAGCACTTCGTCATCGTCGACGCGGCGATGAACGATCTCATCCGCCCGACCTTGTATGAGGCCTATCACGCTATCCGCCCGGTCACCGCGCCGGGGGCCTCGGCCAGGCGCATCCGCGCCGATATTGTCGGTCCGGTCTGCGAGAGCGGCGACTTCCTCGGCCTCGACCGCGAAATGGCCGAGCCGCGCAGCGGCGACCTCATGGCGGTGATGACCGCCGGCGCCTACGGCGCGGTGCAGGCGGGAACCTACAATACGCGGGCTCTGGTGCCCGAAGTGCTGGTCAAGGGCGCCGATTGGGCCGTGGTTCGTCCCCGCCTTGAAGTTGACCAAATAATCGCGCTCGATCGCGTTCCGGGCTGGCTCTGACCGCCGATTTGCCGGCTCCGGCCGCGTGAAGCGCCTGACATTCTTGTTACCTGGCGCGGGCCTTGCTTGCTGATAGGCTCCGGGAACGTGTTAGCCTCGTCGCTGACGAGATTCTTTGGCCCCGGTAGCGACACGGAGCGCCTTTGGACGAACAGGACTCTTCGAACGCGAGGGACTCTGCAAAGGGTCACGACGCGTCGCACCCGGCGCGGCTGATGCTGGCGCGCGCCGTCAAGCGCGCGCGGGGCAGCCTGCTGTGGGAGCGGGTGTGGCCGGCGCTGGCGCTGCTGGCGACCGCGCTCGGCCTGTTCCTCGCATTGTCCTGGGCCGGCCTGTGGCTGGCGCTGCCGCCGCTCGGACGCATCATCGGCCTTGTCGTCTTCGCGCTGCTGTTCCTCGTCGCCGCGGTGCCGCTGCTGCGGCTGCGCACGCCGAGCGAGCGCGAGGGCCTGCGCCGTCTCGATGCCGGCAGCGGCGCCGTGCATCGCCCGGCCACCTCGATCGCGGACCAGATGTCCGCCAACCGCGACGATCCGGTCGCCCAGGCTTTGTGGCAGGCCCATCTCGAACGCGCGCTGCTGTCGGCCAAGTCGCTGAAGGCCGGCTGGCCGCAGCCGAAATTATCGCTGCGCGATCCGATGGCGCTGCGCGCGCTGGTGCTGCTGCTGGTCGCCGCGACCTTCGTCTCCGCCGGCAGCGAGCGCGTCAAGCGCGTCACCGCCGCCTTCGACTGGAAGGGCGCGGTCGCGCCGGCCAATTTCCGCATCGACGCCTGGGTGACGCCGCCGAACTACACGGGCCGTCCGCCGGTGATGTTGCCCGGTGTGCGGCCGGGCGAAACCGCGCCGGTCGATCTCGCCGCCGCGCCGATTTCGGTGCCGGCCGGTAGCCAGCTCGTCGTTCGCTCGACCGGCAAGGTGTCGTTCGACATCGAGCGCGCCGGCGGTATCGAGGACGTGCCGCTCGATCTGAAGACGGCGCTGCCCGCCGGCACCGAGGAGCGCCGCTTCGTCATCAAGACCGACGGCAAGGTGACCTTGCACGGCGCTTCTTCGACCGATCCGGTGTGGAGCTTCACCGCCATTCCCGATCGCGCGCCGACCGTGGAATTGACCAAGGATCCGGAGCGGCAGGCGCGCGGCGCGCTCCGGCTCGATTACAAGATGGAAGACGATTACGGCATCGTCGAAGGCAAGGCGATCTTCGCGCTCAAGGAAGACAAGGCCGCGGAAGGCGACAACCCGCAAACGAAGCGCCGGGCGCTGTTCGATGCACCGCAGTTTCCGCTGACACTGCCGCAGGCGCGCACGCGCGCCGGCACCGCGCAGACGACGCAGGACCTCACCGAAAATCCATGGGCCGGCAGCGCCGTGACGCTGACGCTCACCGTGCGCGACGAAGCGGGCAATATCGGCGAAAGCCAGCCGCGCGATGTCACATTGCCGCAGCGCGTTTTCGTCAAGCCGCTGGCGCGCGCGCTCGTCGAGCAGCGCCGCATCCTTGCGCTCGACGCCAACGACCGGCCGCTGGTACTGGCCGCGCTCGATGCGCTGGCGATCGCGCCGGAACGGTTCACGCCGGAGGCCGGCGTCTATCTCGGCCTGCGCTCGATCTATTTCGATCTGCGAAACGCCAAGTCGGATGACCAGTTGCGCGATGTCGTCGGCCGGCTGTGGCAGATGGCGCTGCAGATCGAGGACGGCAATGTCAGCCAGGCCGAGCAGCAGTTGCGCCAGGCGCAGGACGCGCTGCGCGAGGCGCTCGAGCGCGGCGCCAGCGACGAAGAACTCAAGAAGCTGATGGATAATCTGCGCGCCGCGATGGACAAGTTCCTGCAGGCGCTGGCCGAGGAGATGCGCAAGAATCCGCAGGCGCAGCAGCGCCCGCTCGACCGCAACACGCAGATGCTGAGCCAGCGCGATCTCAAGAGCATGCTCGATCGCATGGAGCAGATGGCGCGGCAGGGCAATCGCGACGCCGCCAAGCAGTTGCTCGATCAGTTGCAGCAGATGATGGAAAATCTGCAGATGGCCCGTCCCGGCGCCGATCAGGACCAGGGCGATCAGGATATGAATTCCGCGCTCGACGAACTGAGCGACATGATCCGCAAGCAGCAGCAGCTCCGCGACAAGACCTTCAAGGAAGGCCAGAACCAGCGTCGTCCGCAGCGCGGTCAACGCGGCCAGCAAGGTCAGCAGGGCGACCGCCAGATGGGCGATCTGCGCCAGGACCAGCAGGCGCTCAAGGATCGTCTCAACAAGCTGCTGGAGCAATTGAAGCAGCGCGGCATGGGCCAGCAGCCGGGCCAGAAGGGTGAAGGCCAGGAGCAGGGCGATCAGGATGGCCCCGGTCAGCAGCTCGGCGATGCCGGCGAGGCGATGGGCGAGGCCGAGGGCAATCTCGGCGAGGGCGACGCGGACGGCGCCGTCGACAGCCAGGGCCGCGCGCTGGAAGCGATGCGCAAGGGCGCGCAAGGTCTGGCGCAGCAAATGCAGGAAGGACAGGGCCAGGCAGGTCCCGGTCCCAACGGCCAGCCCGGCCGCGGCCGTCAGCGCGCCGAGCAGAACACCGATCCGCTCGGCCGTCCGCTGCGCGGCCGCGACTACGGCGACGACACCACGGTGAAGGTGCCGGGCGAAATCGATACCCAGCGCGCCCGCCGCATTCTCGAGGAGTTGCGCAAGCGTTTCGGCGAGGGCTTCCGCCCGCAGCTCGAGCTCGATTACATCGAGCGCCTGCTCAAGGATTTCTAGTTGCCGAAGGCGGTCATCGTCCGCTTTCGCGGACGATGACGGACGAAATTACTTCCCGCCGGCGGCATCCTGCGCCGTGAAGAAGCGCACCAGGATATCGGCGGCGTTGGCCGGCGGCGCCGCCAGCCGGCTGGTGAAGGCGGCGCTTTCGCCGGGGCCGAGCAGCGAGCGCGGCGGTTGCATGGTCCAGGTATAGACTTCCTGGCCGGTCGCGGTGCGCGCGGCAAAGCGCAGGCGCGGGACATCGACCGCCTTGCGCGACGTGTTGACGATGCGGCCCTCGACGATCAGCATCGAGACGCCGTCGCTCGTCTCTTTCGAGATGGCGATGCCTTCGAATTCAAGGTTGCGCAGATTGACCGGCAGGCCGATCGCCGCGAACAGCGACGCCGTCTGCGGCAGGTGGCGCACGATCTCGCTGCGGCCCCCGATGATGGCGATGTTGAGCGCGAACAGCGCCAGCACGATGACGACCCAGCGCGACTTGCGGCTGTCTTTCTTGAGCCTGGACTTGAGCCGCGCGCGGCGCGCGGTGAAGCTGGCGCCGTCCTCGGCGTCGTGCGGCTCCGGGCCGCTGAGGAAGGCGTTGCCGCCGTCGGTGTAGGCATCGTGATCGTGCGGCGCCAGTGGCGGCGCGTCGCCGATGGTGATCGTGTCGGGCAGGGCGGTGCCAGGCTCGAAGGCAGGCTCCGCATGCGCGATGTCCGGCGGCGGTGCTTCCGCGTCGAACGAAGGCGGCTCCGCGGTGAAGGGCGACTCGGCGCGCGGCAGATGAGCGGGCGGGGCCGGTGCTTCGTCGAAGGCCGGCGGTGGCGGGCTGGCGGGGCCTTTGGCCTCGGCTTCGGCCTCGGCGATGACACTGTCCACGAAAGCCGACACGCTCGGCGGACCGGCCGGCTTGCTCGGGCTGGCGAACCAGGTCGCCTTGCAACGCGCGCAGCGCACCGCGCGCCCGGTCGGGCCCACCGAGGCCGGGTCGATCATGTAAGACGTTGCGCAGGTCGGACAGACGATCAACATACGTTTCTGCGGCTTTTCGTGCAGTTCCGACCCTACCAGCCGACCGTTAATGGACCGGAAACCATGCGATACCGCGGGGCAGGGCCTGGGCCCCTAAAAGCCCGGGCCCTGGCCTATGGCGGCGCGCTGATTCTCCTGTAAAACGTGGAGTTATCGGGACGCGACCGGCCCTCGGGGGCTGGCAGGCCGGTCACAGGACCTATCGGGCCGGGCTGAAACGCCGCCGGCGGCGGCAGAAGAATCAGAAGCGGAGGCCGGTGTGGTCCGATTCGAAAATGTGGGATTGCGCTATGGGCTCGGCCCCGAGGTTCTGCGCGACCTTACCTTCCGCATTGAGCCGCATTCCTTCCAGTTCCTGACCGGCCCCTCAGGGGCCGGCAAGACCTCGCTGTTGAAACTCCTGTTCCTGTCGCTGCGGCCGACCCGCGGCCTCATCACGCAGTTCGGCCACGATGTTGCGACACTGTCCAAGGACGCGGTGGCGACCTTGCGCCGGCGCATCGGCATCGTGTTCCAGGATTTCCGGCTGCTCGACCACATGACGACCTACGAGAATGTCGCGCTGCCGCTGCGCGTGATGGGCCGCCCCGAGGAAAGCTACCGCGACGAGGTGATGGAGCTCCTGAACTGGGTCGATCTCGGCGATCGCATGTGGGCGCTGCCGCCGGTCCTGTCCGGCGGCGAGAAGCAGCGCGCCGCCATCGCCCGCGCCGTGATCGCGCGGCCGCAACTGCTGCTCGCCGACGAGCCGACCGGCAATGTCGATCCGCCGCTGGCGCAGCGCCTGCTGCGGCTCTTCATCGAGCTCAACAAGTCGGGCACGTCGGTCGTGATCGCGACGCACGACATCGCCCTGATGGATCAATACGACGCCCGCCGTCTCGTGCTGCACGACGGCCGGCTGCACATCTACGATTGATGCCCCATGGCCGTCGCTGACAACATCGATGCCGGGACGACCGCGCCGCCGCGTTTCGCGGTGCCGATGCGGCCGCGCTACGAGACGCCGCTGGTGCCGCGCAATTCGATCGCCGGCCGCGCGCTGATCGCGGTCGTGGCCATCATGACGTTCCTGGCGTCGCTGACGACTGGCGCCGTGATCCTGGTCGGCCAGGCGGCCGGCGAATGGCAGGCCGACGTCGCGCGCGAAGTCACCATCCAGGTGGTGCCGGCGCCCGGGCGCGATACCGATGCGACGGTGGCCAAGGCGGCGTCGGTTGCGCAATCCTTTCCCGGCATTGCCAATGTGCGCGTGTTCTCGAAAGAAGAGTCGTCCAGGTTGCTCGAGCCGTGGCTCGGCAGCGGTATGAGCCTCGGCGATCTGCCGGTGCCGCGGCTGATCGTGGTGCGGCTCGCATCTGGCGAGAGCGTCGACATGGCGCGGCTCAGAAGTCAGCTCGCCGAGCAGGCCCCCGGCGCGACGCTCGACGATCATCGCGGCTGGATCGAGCGCATGCGGGCGATGGCCGGTACGGTCGTCGGCGGCGGCATCGTCATCCTCGTTCTGATGCTGGCGGCCACCGTCCTGTCGGTGACATTCGCGACGCGCGGCGCGATGGCGACCAACCGCAACGTCATCGAGGTGCTGCATCTGGTCGGCGCCAAGAACAACTTCATCGCCGGCAATTTCCAGCGCCACTTCCTGGTGATGGGCCTGCAGGGCGGCCTGATCGGCGGCGGCGCCGCGGTGGTACTGTTCGCCCTCGCCGCGCTGATCGGCTACTTCACCACCGGTACCGCCGGCGGCGATCAGAGCGCGGCCTTGTTCGGCTCGTTTTCACTCGGACTTTTCGGGTATCTCGCGGTGCTCGCCCAGATCGCGCTCAGCGCCGTCGTGACCGCGCTGACATCGCGGCACACCGTCAACAGCACCCTCGAGGCGATCGACTAGATTTCGAATGTATCTGCGCCGGTTTTTGCGCGTGGATTGCGGCCCGCCATAGTGCTATGCCGTCCCCGGCCTGAATGGATTTCGAGACGCTATGTTAGCTGGCTTCGTCCGCTGGATCGGCTTCCTGACCGTCACTGTCGCGATCGTCGGCGCGATCGCGCTGACCGGTGGCTTCTTCTGGTTTGCCGCCAAGATCGCGGATGGCGAGGTCACGCTCGACCGCAAGGCCGAAGGCATCGTCGCGCTGACCGGCGCTGCCGCCCGCATCCCGGACGCCATCGAACTCCTGGCGTCCGGGCGCGGCAAGCGCCTGCTCATCACCGGCGTCCACCGCGCCACCTCGGCGACCGAGATTGCGCGATTGACGCCGCTCTATTTGAAGTATTTCGACTGCTGCATCGACCTCGACCGCTCGGCGCTGAACACTTTCGGCAACGCGCTGGAGACCAAGCGCTGGACGCGCGAGCACAATTTCACGTCACTGATCATCGTGACGTCGAACTGGCACATGCCGCGCGCCTTGGCCGAGATCGCCCATCAACTGCCGGACGTGACGCTGATCCCCTATCCGGTCATTTCGGAGAAGGTGCGCACCGAGCCGTGGTGGGAAAGCGTCAGCACCGCGCGCTTTCTCGTCGCCGAGTATCTGAAGTATCTGTTCGCGCTGGCGCGTATGGGCCTCGACCCCGATCCCAACTCCTAAGGACACCCGGCCCGTGCTAATCATCCGCTCGGTACTGTTCAACGTCGCGTTCTACCTGAACACGCTGATCCTGATGATCATCGCGCTGCCGACCTTTTTTATGCCGTACTGGGGCATCGTCGGGATCGCCAAGATCTGGGGCAAGATCAATTTGTGGCTGCTGCGCGTCATCGTTGGCATCAAGGTTGACTTCCGCGGCCTCGAGAAGATTCCGAAAGGTCCGTTGCTGGTCGCCTCCAAGCATCAGTCCGCCTGGGAAACCTTCGTCATCCTGTCGCTGTTCGAGAACCCGCTCTACATCCTCAAGCGCGAACTGCAGTGGATCCCGATTTTCGGCTGGTTCACCATCAAGGCCCGCAGCGTGCCGGTGAACCGCGGCGGCGGCGCCGCGGCCCTGCGCGCCATGACGGCCCGGGCCCGCCACGAGATCATGCAGAACCGGCAGCTCATTATTTTTCCGGAAGGCACCCGGCGCGCCGCCGGCGCCGAGCCACGCTACAAGTTTGGCATCGCGCATCTTTATGCCGGCGCCAATGTGCCGTGCCTCCCCATCGCGCTGAATTCCGGCCTGTTTTGGCCGCGCCGCACCTTTTTGCGCTATCCGGGCACGGTGATCGTCGAGATCTGCGATGTCATTCCGCCCGGACTCGATCAGGATACGTTCTTCGCCACCTTGCAGGACCGCATCGAAACTGCGACCGCGCGGCTGATCGAGGAAGGCCGGCGGGAGCTAGGGGCAGATCCCGTAATCAGCCGCCCTTGAGCTGCTGCGCGAGGAGGTGAAGGCCGCGGTCGCGCACGCCCATGGTCTCCAGCTCTTCGACGGTGGCGATGACGTAGTCGCGGTTGGCGCCTGAGCGGCCATGGCCCTGGCGGCAATAATGCAGTTGCTCGGCGGTGGTGAGATTGCCGGCATATTGCTCATGGCCGCGATCGACGATGTAGCACAGCGCGCGCACGTTCTGGCGCGGATCGTCGTCGAGCCAGACCTGCCGCCAGGCTTCGAGATAGACCATGGTGACCTGCTCGCGCTCGCGCAGATAGGCGACGGTCTGCTCGCGCTTGTCGGCGGCCACGCGGTAGGCGATGCCGCGGCAGTTGCCGCCGCGATCGAGCCCGAGCACAAGGCCCGGCTTCTCTGGTGTGCCGCGATGAACGAAAGAATAGACGCAGAGTGCGCGGTGGGCGCCGACGAGGCGCGCCTTGCGCCGCTCCAGCGCGTCGAAGCCGGGCCGCCACATCAGCGAGCCGTAGGCGAAGACCCAGAGATCGCCGCTGTCGGGGGAGGGCGCCGTCATCTGCGAGGGTGTACCGCAAGTGGTTCGAACCGGGGCGGGCGCGTAGCAGTCTGCCGGTCCGGGCGCAATGGGGGCGTCCTGCCCGAAACTTTAGGCGGTGCGGCGCGTTCGCCCCTTGCGTTCGCGTCCGATCCTGCGCACAACGGCCGCTGCGGTGGCTCACGCGCGAGGCGTTAAACCGCCGCAATTTACAGGTTTTTCGATCCTGCCATGACCCTCGACTCGCCCCCCCGCCGTTCGTCGTCGCGGCGCTATGTCGTGATGATCGTTCTGGTCGCCCTGCTGATCGGCGGCTGGTCCGTGTTCTGGTACGTGGCGGCGGGCAAGGCGCAGGCGACGCTCGACGGCTGGCGCGCCCGCGAGGCCAAGGCCGGCCGCACTTTCGCCTGCGGCGCCGAGGATTTCGGCGGCTTCCCGTTCCGCTTCGAGTTCAGGTGCAGCGACGCGCTCGCGCAGGTGAAAAGCAGCCGCATCCCCTTCGAGGCGAAGACCAAGGGCGTGACCCTGGTCTCCCAGGTCTACGACCCCACGCTGCTGATCGGCGAGTATCAGGGGCCGCTAACGTTATCCGCCCCCGGCGGTCCGGCCGAGTTGACCGCCAACTGGCAGCTCTTTCAGTCCAGCTTGCGCGGCACGCCCACCCGGCCGGAGCGGCTGTCGCTGTCATTCGAACGGCCCGCCTTCGACGTGCTCGACGCCGGCACTGCGCGTCCGGTGCTGCGCGCCGAACATCTCGAGCTGCACGGCCGTCTGGCCGAGGGCATGGTCACCAGCAAGCCGGTGGTCGAGGTGGCGCTGAGCACGCGGGGCGCCTTCGCGCCGGGCGTTCGCGCCTTCTCGGTCCAGCCGGTCGATGCCGTGGTCGCCATGACCTTGCGCGGGCTCAACGACTTCACGCCGAAGCCGTGGTCCGAGCGCTTCCAGGAAATCGCCGCCAATGGCGGCAAGATCGACATCACCGACGCGCGGCTGGTCAAGGGCGAGACCCTGGCGGTCGGCTCCGGCACGCTGACCGTCGCCGCGACCGGCCGCCTGCAGGGCGAGCTGAAGCTGACGGTGGCCGGCCTCGAGCCGTTCCTGAAATCCATCGACGCGCAGAATCTGGTGCAGGCCGCGCCGACCATGGACAAGCTGGCCAATGCGCTCGACCGCTTCTCGCCGGGGCTCGGCCAGGCGGCCAAGCAGCAGCTCGGCGCCAATCTGTCGACCGGCATCAACATGCTCGGCCAGCAGACCACGCTCGAAGGCCGCCCGGCGGTGGCGCTGCCGCTGCGCGTCGACGCCGGCCGCGTCTATCTCGGCCCGATCCCGATCGGCGAGACGCCGCCGCTGTTCTGATTATTCGTCCGCTGCGTAGGGCTTGGGCAGCGGCTCCGGCGGCAGGTTCTGATGGCTGCGGCCGAAATCCGGCGCCGGCGAATCCTGGCCGATCTGCACGATGCCCTTGCGGATCGCGCGCGTGCGCGTGAAGTGCTCGAACAAGGTGTCGCCGTCGCCGTTGCGGATCGCCTTGGTGAGCAGGGCGATATCCTCGTTGAAGCGGCCGAGCATCTCCAGCACCGCGTCCTTGTTGGTGACGAAGATGTCGCGCCACATCGTCGGATCGGACGCCGCGATACGCGTGAAGTCGCGGAAGCCGCCGGCCGAGAATTTCAGCACTTCCGAGCGCGTCACGGTCTCGAGTTCGTCGGCCGTGCCGACGATCGTGTAGGCGATGAGATGCGGCAGATGGCTGGTCACCGCGAGCACGAGGTCGTGGTGGTCCGGCGCCATGGTTTCGACATTGGCGCCGAGCAGCTTCCAGAACGCCGCGAGTTTGTCGACCGCGGCCTGATCCTGCCCCGGCGGCGGCGTCAGGATGCACCAGCGGTTGACGAAGAGCTCGGCGAAGCCGGCATCGGGGCCCGAATACTCGGTGCCTGCGACCGGATGCGCCGGCACGAAATGCACGCCTTTCGGAATATGCGGGCCCATGTCGCGCACGATCGAGCCCTTCACCGAGCCGACGTCGGACACGGTCGCGCCGGGCGCGAGATGTGGCGCGATCTCCTTCGCCACCGCGCCGCAGGCGCCGACGGGAATACAGACGATGACGAGGTCGGCGCCCTCGACCGCGGCCGCCGCCGTCTCGACCACCTGATCGACGAGGCCGAGTTCGGCGACACGCTTGCGTGTCGCCTCGGAGCGGGCGGTGGCGACGATCGAGCCGACCGCGCCCTGCGCCCTGGCGGCGCGCGCAATCGACGAGCCGATCAGGCCGACACCGATGAGGGCGAGGCGATTGTAGAGAGGCGCCGGTTTGTTCACGCCGTCTTCCCCGTGAACTCCTTGAGCGCGGCGACAACGAGCTTGTTGGCTTCCTCGGTGCCGATGGTCATGCGCAGGCAGTTCGGCAGGCCGTAGCCGGCGACGCGGCGCAGAATGATGCCGCGCCTGGTCAGGAACGCGTCGGCGTCGGCCGCGGTCTTGCCTTTGTTCTCCGGGAAATGGATCAACACGAAATTGCCGACGCTCGGCGTCACCTTCAGGCCGAGCTTGGCGATTTCTTCGCTGACCCAGCCGAGCCACTGGTTGTTGTGCGCGACGGACTTCTCGAGATGCGCGGCGTCTTCGATCGCGGCGACGCCGGCCTTGATCGCGGCCGAGTTGACGTTGAACGGGCTGCGCACGCGGTTGAGCACATCGACGATGTTCTCGGGGCCATAGAGCCAGCCGAGGCGCACCGCGGCAAGGCCGTGGATCTTCGAGAAGGTGCGGCACATCACGACGTTTTCGGACGTCGCCACCAGTTCGATGCCGGCCTCGTAGTCGTTGCGCTGCACGTATTCGGCATAGGCGGCGTCGAGCACGAGGATGACGTTGCCCGGCAGCGCCTTGTGCAGGCGCTTGACCTCATCGAACGGCACATAGGTGCCGGTCGGGTTGTTCGGGTTGGCGAGGAAGACGATGCGTGTACGCGGCGTCACGGCCGCGATCATGGCATCGATATCCGCGGTGAAATCCTTCTCCGGCACCGCGATCGGCTTGGCGCCGCGGCTGAGCGAATAGATCGGATACATCAGGAAGCCGTATTGCGAGTACACGACTTCATCGCCGTCGGTCAGGTAAGCCTGCGCCAGCATGTTCAGAAGGTCGTCGGAGCCGGCGCCGCAGACGAGGCGTGCCGGATCGAGCCCGTAAACGCGGCCGATGGCGTTGCGCAGTTCGGTCACCGAGCCGTCCGGATAATCCTCCAGTTTGCTGCCCGCGGCCTGATAGGCGGCGAGCGCTTTCGGCGAGGGGCCGAGCGGGCTCTCGTTCGACGACAGCTTGTAGATCTTGTCCACGCCGGGCGCGCTGCTCTTGCCGGGGACATAAGGCGCGATGTCGAGCACGCCGGGACGCGGAACGGGACGGTTTGCAGTCATGGTCAGCCTCAATTTTCGTCATGCCCCGCGAAGGCGGGGCATCCAGCAAGTGCCTTAAGAGCTGGGTTGCCCGCTTTCGCGGGCAATGACGCCGTGGGTATTGTCAGGCCTTGTCGGCGGCAACCGTATAGCGGGTTGCGTGGCTGCCGACGAGAGCCATCGAACGGACGGTGGCGCCGGCCTTGCCGAGGTGCTGGGCGACCTCATGGATGGTGCTGCCGCCGCTCGGCAGGGTGACGAGCAGCGCCGCGCCGTCGAAGGCGCGGTCCGGCACCGCCAGGAATTCGGCCAGCGTGGTCAGGGTCTGCGCCGCCTTGGCGCTCCAGCCGGACACGCGGACGCTCCAGACCTCGACCTCGGTGGCGCGAGCATCGTCGGCGACGCGGGAAATAACGAACACCGGCAACGCCGCCGGGTGGTCATGGCGCTCGACGAAGGGCAGGCGGGCGATGATCTTCGGCGCCGCGTCGAATTCGAGCGCGGTCCACCACGCACCGGCGCTGACCGACGAAATCACCGGCACCAGACCGAGATCGCCGCGCGATTCCGACACCGCGGCGACGACGCCGGCCGCGCCCATATGCGGGACCAGCGGCACGGTGAAGCCAAAATGAAAGCGCGCGGAGTCACGCATCTGCGCGTCGCCGGCCGAGAAGTCGGCATGGGCGGCGAAGTTCTGCTGCACGTAGGTGAAAGTCGCGATGATGACGCGCCAGATGCTCTCGACGGTATCGAGCGGCAGGATGCCTTTGTGGCGCTCGGCCAGGCGGCGCATCATCTGCGCCTCGCGCATCGGGCGGAAAGCCGAGCCGCTCTCCTGACTCTTCTTGACCTCGATCAGCCGGTCGATGATGTCGCCCCGCTCCATCAGGAGCTGGTGCATGGTCTCGTCGATGCGGTCGATCTCCTGCCGGAGCGCGGCCAGGTCGATGGGTTTGGGCGGTGTGCTCATGGGCGGCATTGATAGGAAAGACGGGCCAGAAAGGCAAAGAAAACATGAACTTGTTGGGACGAAGGCGGCCGCCCACCCGGCCTTGCGGTGGCGGTCCCGGCTTGACGCGGCGGGGGTCGGGGAATAGGTAAAAGGCACTTCGTGGTCATTTGAGCCGGCCGGCTTGCAGCCACGTTAAACAACTCGCTAAACAGGCCGGGGAACATCAAGGGTCCCGGCCGAACCTTCGTTCAGGCCGGGTTTTTTATGGCCTGATGTGTCCGGGAGGCTGCCCCCGCGGCGGCCGTGTTCAAGAATGAACGTCAAGCCTGACGAGGCGAATCTGGCGCGCGATCAGATCGTCCGCGATGCCGACAATCCGCGTGACTCCATCGTCGCCCGCTTCGGCGCCGACAAGCCGCTCAAGCTCGATGCGGGCGTCGATCTGTCGCCGTTTCAAATCGCTTACACGACTTATGGCACGCTGAACGCGGACCGCTCCAATGCGGTACTGATCTGCCACGCGCTGACCGGCGACCAGCACGTTAACAATGTCCACCCGGTGACCGGCAAGAATGGCTGGTGGGAGACCTTGATCGGCCCCGGCAAGCCGATCGACACCGAGCGCTACTTCATCATCTGCACCAACGTGCTCGGCGGCTGCATGGGCACCACCGGACCAGCCTCGACCAATCCGGCGACCGGCAAGCCCTGGGGCCTCGATTTTCCCGTCATCACCATTCGCGACATGGTGCGCGCGCAGGCCATGCTGCTCGACCATCTCGGTATCGAGACCCTGTTCGCCGTGGTCGGCGGCTCGATGGGCGGCATGCAGGTGCTGCAATGGGCGGCGAGTTATCCGCAGCGCGTCTTCGCCGCATTGCCGATCGCCACCGCGACGCGGCACTCGGCGCAGAACATCGCGTTCCACGAAGTCGGCCGCCAGGCGATCATGGCCGACCCGGAATGGAAGGGTGGGCGCTATCACCTCGAAGGCGCCAATCCGCGCCGCGGCCTCGCGGTCGCGCGGATGGGCGCGCACATCACTTACCTCTCGGACGCGGCGCTGCATCGCAAGTTCGGCCGCAATTTCCAGAATCGTGAGCGGGCAACGTTTTCATTCGACGCCGACTTCCAGGTCGAAAGCTATCTGCGCCATCAGGGCATTTCCTTCGTCGAGCGCTTCGACGCCAACTCCTATCTCTATCTGACGCGCGCGATGGATTACTTCGATCTCGCCGCCGACAATGGCGGCGTGCTCGCCCATGCTTTCAGGGACACGCCGACGCGCTTCTGCGTGATCTCCTTCACCAGCGACTGGCTGTTCCCGACGCCGGAATCGCGGGCCACCGTGCACGCGCTGAACGCGGCGAAGGCGCGCGTATCCTTCGCCGAGATCGTCACCGATAAGGGTCACGACGCCTTCCTGCTCGACGAGCCGGAAATGTTCGGCATCGTGCGCGGCTTCCTCGACGGCGCCGGCAAGGCGCGCGGGCTGCCCTGGATTTCGGCGAAGAAATAATCCGGCAAGATCGGAAAAAGATCGGCACACGTCATGAGCGACAGAAAATTCACCCGGCAGAATGGCAACGGCGCCGTCGCGCGCGTCGATCTCATGCTGGTCAGCGAAATGGTGGAGCGCAACGCCAAGGTGCTGGACGTCGGCTGCGGCGACGGCGAGCTGCTGCAGATCCTCGCCGATATCCGCAACGTCGACGGCCGCGGCATCGAATTGTCGCGCGAGGGCGTCAACGAATGCGTCGCCAAGGGTCTTGCCGTGATCCAGGGCGACGCCGACACCGATCTTGCCGACTATCCGGACGATGCCTTCGATTACGTCATTCTGTCGCAGACGCTGCAGGCGACGCGACAGCCGCGCGTCGTGCTCGAACACATGCTGCGCATCGGCCGCAACGCCATCGTCTCGTTTCCGAATTTTGGGCACTGGTCGGTTCGCATGCAGTTGCTGTTCGAGGGGCATATGCCGCGCACCGACATCCTGCCCTATAGCTGGTACGACACGCCGAACATTCATCACTGCACGATCAAGGACTTCGTGCAGCTCTGCCAGACCGTCGGCATTTCGATCGACAAGGCGGTGGCGCTGAATGCCTGGGGCTCGCCGCTTCGCCTCAACGCGCCGTGGTGGTTCTGGAACTTGTTCGGGCAGCAGGGCGTGTTTCTGCTCAGCCGGAAGGGCTGAACAGTCCGTTGTCATCGTCCGCGAAGGCGGACGATCCAGCTTTTTTGACGACCGGAACGTGCTGGGTCCTCCGCCTTCGCGGAGGACGACAGGGTCACACGCATGGTTAAACCGCGCGCGTTCACCATCCCGCTTCACCATGTCGTTTCACCGTTAATTCAAACGGATCATTTGCTGAAAATTGTTCGTGCTATTCCCGAGGCACGAGTCAGCGCGGCATGCCGCGCCAAGAACATTTCGGGGAATGACGTCATGCGTAACCTGCGGATGGTGCTCGCGCTCGGCAGCGTCGCGCTCGTTGCATTCTGCGAACCGGCTCTCAGCCAGCCTCAGGGCAAGCCGAAGGCCGCGCAGCAGCAGGCCAAGCAAACCAAGAACAAGGCGCTCGCCCATCGCGCGCAGCGCGAAGCCAATGCCAATCGTCTGCGCAGCACGGCGATCTCCGCGCCGCCCAAGGCGCCGCTCACCGGCTGGCCGGCGCTGGTGCGCGAGGCGCGCAAGTATATGGGCACCAATCCGACCGCGCGTGACCGCTTGTGGTGCGCGACCTTCATGAACATGGTTCTGGCCAAGGTGGGATACAGCGGCACGAATTCGGACGCCGCGCGCTCCTTTGCGCAGTATGGCCGGCGCATTCACGAGCCGCGTATCGGCGCCATCGCCGTGCTCACGCGCGGCAAGAATGGCGGCCATGTCGGCGTCGTCTCCGGTATGGACCCGAGCGGCAACCCGATCATCATTTCCGGCAATCACGGCCGCAAGGTCGGCGAGGCGATCTATCCGCGTTCGCGCGTCATCGCCTACGTCATGCCGACCGACGAGCGCGCGCCGACGCAGTTCGCCGCGCGCAGCGCTGCGCCGAAGGCTGACGACAAGGAACTGGATTCTCCCATCGCCGAACTGCTCGCCGTGATCGAGTCGGAATACAACGCCAAGGGCCGCCCGCAGGGCACGGGTCCGCAGCCGCGTCCGGTGCCGCCGTCGCAGGCGCGCCGCGATGTCCACCTCGATCCGGCGCTCGCCGAGTTCCTCGGCCTCAAGGAACGCGCGCCGGCGGGCAAGCCGCGTCCGGTGCCGCAGCCGGAGACGGCGCGTCCGCAACCCGTGCCCCAGGTCTCGCGCATGCCGGTGATGCAGCGCCCTGCGCCGACGCAGCCGCGTGAATTGCGTGTCGAACAACGCGCGCCGGGCCGTGTGGCCTCGAACGGCCTCATGGTTGCGCGCTGAAATTGCTTCAGTCATTCCGGACGCCGCGACAGCGGCGATCCGGAATCCATACGCCGCAGCACCGGGGATATGGATTCCGGGCTCGCGGCCTTCCGGCCGCGCCCCGGAATGACAGGTCAAAGCAGCGCGTTGACTTTCAACGCGTCGCCCTCGGCGATGTCGCCGCCCTCCATCACCTCGGCGTAGACGCCGCAATCCATGTGATTGAAGTTCTGCATCAGCGCTTTCGGGATATTGAGGTCGCGCGCGGCGGCGACCGGATCGACATTGGTCGCGGCGCAGCGGACGATGCGCTTGACCACCTTGAGCCGTGCCTTGGGCCCGATGGCGATTTCCTGGTTGAGCAGGTCGAATTCGCGCCAGGCCGGCCAGCCGGTGACATGAAGGTTGCCGCGGAAGCGCAGCGGGTCGATCGGCTGCCCGATCGCGCTTTCGATGGCGGCGACCGAGGCGAGGTTGATGATCGAGACCACCTTCTTGGCGACGTCGGAGAAACTGTGGGGGCCGCCCGGCGCGCCTTCGCCGGACTGCACCTTGGGTGGGCCGTTGAGTTCCGCCGGCATGAACCTGCGGAAAAAGGCCTCGACGGCCAGCCGGCCGTCCTTGGTCCGTAGGTCGGCGCGGACCGCCTCGCGGCCCTCGTGCTGGATGGTGAGGGTGTGGGTCGCGTCGTCGTAACGCGTGCGCAGGCTGGCAAGCCGCTCGTTGCGCATCAGCATCAAGAAGCGCGTCTTGGGGAAGTAGGACGGCGCGGCGGGGTCGAAACCGGTCGGGCCGTTCTCGATGGCGAAGAGCCGGTCGCCGGGCAGGGTCAGGCCCGGGGTCAGGTGGACTTGCGGCAATTTCTGCGGCGACAGGCCTTTAACGGGATAGCGGTAGATGGCGTTTATAACGGCCTGATCGCTCATGGAATTCTTCCGAGAAAACCGGTGTCGCCGGAAAGGGTTAAGTCTGACCTATATCAAGCCGCGGGGCTCTTCAAACCGGCAAAATGGCACCCACATATGGTTCAACAGGCCGCCGTCAGGGGCCTGAAGAAGCATGACCCCGAAAGTGGATACCGGTTTTCGGATCAGGTCATGCTCGTCAAAGAGCCGGCGCCTTCAAGGGCCGAGGGAGTTAGACGATGAACTACGAGAAATATACCGACCGTGCCCGCGGGTTCGTGCAATCCGCCCAGTCTCTGGCCCTGCGCGAGGGCCACCAGCAATTCGCCCCCGAACATCTTTTGAAGGTCCTGCTCGACGACCCCGAAGGGTTGGCGGCGGGCCTGATCGACCGTTCAGGAGGCAATTCGCGCCAGGCCCTGCAGCAGACCGAGGCGGGGCTGGCCAAGCGCCCAAAAGTGTCCGGTGCTGGTGCTGGCCAGGTCTATCTCGACCCCGCTCTGGCGCGGGTCTTCGACGCCGCCGAAAAGGCGGGCGAGAAGGCCGGCGACAGCTTCGTCACCGTCGAGCGCCTGCTGCTGGCGCTGGCTGTCGAGAAGGACAGCGAGGCCGGCAAGGCCTTGTCGCGCGCCGGCGTGACGCCACAGAATCTCAATGCCGCCATCGAAGCCCTGCGCAAGGGCCGCACCGCCGACTCGGCGTCCGCGGAAAACGCCTATGACGCGCTGAAGAAATATGCTCGAGACCTGACTCAGGCGGCCCGCGAGGGCAAGATCGATCCGGTCATCGGCCGCGACGAGGAAATCCGCCGCACCATCCAGGTGCTGTCGCGGCGCACCAAGAACAACCCCGTCCTGATCGGTGAGCCCGGCGTCGGCAAGACCGCCATCGTCGAGGGGCTCGCCCAGCGCATCGTCAATGGCGACGTACCGGAGAGTCTTGACGACAAGAAGCTCCTGTCGCTCGACATGGGGGCGCTCATCGCCGGCGCGAAATATCGCGGCGAGTTTGAAGAGCGCCTGAAGGCCGTGCTCAACGAGGTCACCTCGGCGGAGGGCGGTATCATCCTGTTTATCGACGAGATGCACACGCTGATCGGCGCCGGCAAGGCCGATGGTGCGATGGATGCCTCCAACCTGTTGAAGCCGGCGCTGGCCCGCGGCGAATTGCACTGCATCGGCGCGACCACGCTCGACGAATACAAGAAGCACGTCGAGAAGGACGCTGCCTTGGCGCGGCGCTTCCAGCCGGTGTTCGTCTCCGAGCCGACGGTCGAGGATACGATCTCGATCCTGCGCGGCCTCAAGGACAAGTACGAGCAGCACCACGGCGTGCGCATTGCGGACAGCGCGATTGTCGCCGCGGCAACTTTGTCGAATCGCTACATCACCGATCGCTTCCTGCCCGACAAGGCCATCGACCTCGTCGACGAGGCCGGCGCACGGTTGAAAATGCAGGTCGATTCCAAGCCTGAAGAACTCGATTCGATTGACCGCGAAATCGTGCGGCGCAAGATCGAGCAGGAGGCTCTGAAGAAGGAGACCGATCCGGGCTCTCAGGACCGATTGAAGAATCTCGAGGTCGAGCTGGCCTCGCTCGAGAAGCAGTCGGCGGATCTCACCAGCCGCTGGAAGGCGGAAAAGGAAAAGCTCGGCTCCGCGACTGAATTGAAGAAGCAGCTTGACGACGCCCGCAACGAACTCGCCATTGCCCAGCGCAAGGGCGAGTATCAGAAGGCGGGCGAACTGGCCTATGGCCGTATCCCCGAGCTTGAAAAGAAGCTGAAGGACGTCGAGGCGCGCGGCAACCAGGGCGCCATGGTCGAAGAGACCGTGACGGCCGATCACGTCGCCGGCGTCGTGTCGCGCTGGACCGGCGTGCCGGTCGACAAGATGCTCGAGGGCGAGAAGGACAAGCTGCTGCGCATGGAAGAGGCGATCGGCAAGCGCGTCATCGGCCAACGGGAAGCCGTTGCCGCCGTGTCGACCGCGGTGCGCCGCGCCCGCGCCGGCTTGCAGGACCCGAACCGGCCGATCGGTTCGTTCATGTTCCTTGGCCCCACCGGGGTCGGCAAGACCGAGCTGACCAAGGCGCTCGCTGAGTATCTGTTCGACGACGAGAACGCGCTGCTGCGCATCGACATGTCCGAGTACATGGAGAAGCACGCGGTGTCGCGTCTCATCGGCGCGCCTCCGGGATATGTTGGTTATGACGAAGGTGGCGCGCTCACTGAAGCGGTGCGGCGCCGGCCTTATCAGGTCGTGCTATTCGACGAGATCGAGAAGGCGCATCCGGATGTGTTCAACGTCCTGTTGCAGGTGCTCTACGATGGCCGCCTGACCGATGGTCAGGGCCACACCGTCGATTTCCGCAATACCTTGATCGTCATGACGTCGAACCTAGGCGCGGACTATCTGGTGAACCAGCCGGAAGGCGAGGACACCGATGCGGTGCGCGATCAGGTGATGGGTGTGGTGCGCTCGGCGTTCCGGCCGGAGTTCCTCAACCGCGTTGACGAAATCATCCTGTTCCACCGTCTGCAGAAGTCGGAGATGACGTCGATCGTCGATATCCAGATGAAGCGGCTGCAGAAGCTGCTCGACGATCGCAAGATCGTCATCACGCTGGAGCCGTCGGCCCGCGAATGGTTGGCGAACAAGGGCTGGGATCCGGCGTACGGCGCGCGCCCTTTGAAGCGCGTGATCCAGAAGTCGGTGCAGGATCCGCTCGCCGAGATGATTTTGTCCGGCACGGTCAAGGATGGCGAAACGGTCGTCGTCTCGGGCAGTCCGCTCGGCCTGTCGTTCAACGGGCGATTGGCCGCGGCGGCGTAAGACTCTGTCGTTCCGGGGCGTCGCTCTTGCGGCGAGCCCGGAACCCATAACCCACGTGTGTGAATATGGATTCCGGGCTCGCGGCCTTGCGGCCGCGCCCCGGAATGACGGTGTTCTACTTCCACATCCCCCGCATCTTGGCACCGAGATCGACCGGCGCGCGCTGCGGCTGCGCGCCTGCTGCTGCCGCACGAGGCGGCGGCCAGGAGCGGTTATCGAAGTGCTTCAGCATTGCATTGGGAATGAAGCGGGTGCGCTGGGCATAGACGTGGCGGTCGCCGCTTGAATGCTGGCCGTGGGTGAAGAAGCGCTGCGGCACCATCAGGTGCAACTGATCGCGTGCGCGTGTCATTGCCACATAGAGCAGGCGGCGCTCTTCCTCGATCTCGGTCGTCGAGCCGGTCGATAAATCCGACGGCAGGCAGCCATCGACGGTGTTCAAAAGATAAACCGAATTCCATTCCTGGCCCTTGGCCGAATGGATGGTCGAGAGGATGAGATAGTCCTCGTCGAGCAACGGCGTGCCGGACTGGTCGCTGGTGGCGTCCGGTGGATCGAGCGTCAGCTCGGTGAGGAAGCGTTCGCGGCTCGGATAGCTGGTGGCGATCTGTGCCAGTTGCTGCAGATCGGCTTCGCGCGCTGCGGCGTCCTCGTGGATCCGTTCCATATGTGGCGTGTACCAGCGCACGATGGCGCCGATGTCGTCCGGCCAGCTGACGGCATTGCGCGACAGCATGCCGAGCGTATCGTCAAATTCCTGCCAGCATTCACGAGTCGCCGCCGGCGGCTTGAATTCGGACAGCGCGCGCATCGGATCGCCGCTCGCCGCCATTTTGTCGAGTAATTTGCCGGCGGTGCCGGGTCCGATGCCGGGCAAGAGCTGGGCGGCGCGGAAGCCGGCGACACGGTCGCGCGGGTTCTGCACGAAGCGCAGCACCGCAAGCACATCCTTGATATGCGAGGCTTCGAGGAACTTGAGGCCGCCGAACTTCACGAACGGGATGTTCTTGCGCGTCAGTTCGACCTCAAGGCCGGCGCTGTGGCTCGAGGTGCGGAACAGTACCGCCTGCTGTTTGAGCGCGATGCCGGCCTCGCGGTTCTTCAGGATGCTGGCGACGATGTAGCCCGCCTGCGCCACGTCGTCGGCGACATTGACCACGGCCGGCTTGTCGGCGGATGCGCGGTCCGACCAGAGGTTCTTGGTGAAGCGTTCGCTGGCGAGTTCGATCACGGCATTGGCGGCGGCAAGAATGGCTTGGGTCGAGCGGTAATTGCGCTCCAGCGTCACCACCGTCGCGCGCGGCGAGAAGTGGCCGGGAAAGTCGAGAATGTTGCGCACCGTGGCGGCGCGGAAGGAATAGATCGACTGGGCGTCGTCGCCGACCACAGTCATGCCGCGGCCATCCGGCTTCAATGCGAGCAGGATCGATGCCTGCAGCCGATTGGTGTCCTGATATTCATCGACCATGACATGATCGAAGCGCGAGGCAATCTCGGCCGCGAGCGCGCTTTCCAGCATCACCTGCGACCAGTAGAGCAGCAGGTCGTCGTAATCGAGCACGTTCTGCCTCTGCTTGGCCTCGACATAGGCGGCGAACAAGGTGCGAAGTTCGCCTTCCCACTCAGCGCACCACGGAAAGAAGTTGCCGAGCGTCTCGTCCAGCGGGGCGGTGGCGTTCACGGCGCGCGAATAGATCGACAGGCACGTGCCTTTCATCGGGAAGCGCTTGTGCATGTTGGACATGCCGAGCTCATGCCGCACCAGGTTCATCAGGTCGGCGGAGTCCTCGCGATCGTGGATCGTGAAGGCCGGATCGAGGCCGATGTCGCGCGCATGCTCGCGCAGCAGCCGCGCGCCGATGGCGTGAAAGGTGCCCGACCAGGACATCGCGCCGGCCATGCCGCCGCCATTGGCGCCGAATACCTGAGCGGTGATGCGTTCGACGCGGCGCTGCATCTCGGCGGCGGCGCGGCGCGAGAAGGTCAGCAGCAGGATGCGGCGCGGATCGGCGCCGCTGACAATGAGATGCGCGACGCGATGCGCCAGTGTGCCGGTTTTGCCGGAACCGGCGCCTGCGATGATCAGGAGCGGCGCCGAGTCGGAGAGCGGCGCATCCGCTGAGATGCCATGCTCGACCGCGCGGCGCTGTTCGGCGTTGAGCTTGTCGAGATAACCGGTGGTCGCGGCAATGATCGGCGTCGCGATGTTCATGCCTGTACAAAGCATGAACGAGATGATTCGTCGATTGCGAGATCGACGGTCGGGCGCCCGGAATCAGCGGTCTCGCTGTCTAGCGAGCGTTTGTCGCCAAGCGCGCCGGCTTGCGCGCCATGATGGCGTCGAGGCGCTCGCGCTCCTGCTCGAACGCCATCATCATCGATCCGGCCAGTTCGCGGCCGCGAGGCAGCTTGATGCGCATGGGATCGACGAAGCGGCCGTTAACGCGAATTTCGTAGTGCACATGGGCGCCCGTCGAGAGGCCGGTCGAGCCGACGAATCCGATAACCTGACCCTGACGGATACGCTTGCCCGCCTCCATGCCACGAGCAAACGCGCTCATGTGGCCATAGGCGGTCTCGTAGCCGTTGTTGTGCTTGATCAGGATGAACTTGCCGTAGCCGGATTCCCAACCTTCCTTCTCGACCACGCCGTTGCCCGCGGCGTAGATCGGTGTACCGGTCGGCGCGGCCCAGTCGACGCCGGTGTGCATCTTGGTGTAGCCGAGAATCGGATGGCGGCGAATGCCGAAGCCCGATCGCATGATGCCGGCAACCAACGGCTTGCGTACCAGGAACTTCTTCGCGCTTTTGCCGGCCTCGTCATAGTAATCGACGAGGCCGTCGTCCGGCGACTGGAAGCGATAAAACTTCTTTACTTCGCCGCCGACGGTCAGCGCGGCGAACAGAACGTCGTTGCGGCTCTCGGCCCCCGGCGTTTCATCCTCGCCGGCGTAGAGCACTTCGAACGAGTCACCCGGCTGTACTTTGCGCTGGAAGTCGACATCGTAGGAGTAGATCTTGATGAGTTCGTCGATCAGCGGTCGCGGAATCTGGTTGCGCAACGCGGTCTCATAAACGCTCTGATAAAGCCGAACGCCGGAGCCGTCGTCGTTCTCCTCGTCGTTCTGGTCCGTGTTTTGCGCGACCTCGCTATCGACATTGCGCACGTCGACGGCGACGAACTTGCCCATGTCCGACAGCGCGGCCACGGCTTCCACCGCGCCGGTATCGCTGGCAACGATGACACGAACCGGACGCTGGGCCGGCGATCCCGGCACCGGCGACATCAGGACGCGAAGCTTCTGGCCGTCACGCAGCGCATCGCGGCCCTTGGCACCGAGCGTCGCCGTGATAGCGCCAATGTCGGCGGCGGCGGTGCCCATCTCCTTGAGAACGGCGCTGACGGTGTCGCCTTTCTTGGCAAGCACGACTTTCTCGTTGAACGCATTGCCGCCGGTTGTTTGATTGGTGGTCTTTGGCAGCAGCGTAATGTTTTCAGGAACGATACGGGCTTCAAAGCCGGCATAGGGATCTGGCGCCGCGGGGCCGGCGTAGGCGAGTTTGATGCCGGTGATGTTATTGGAGCCGGCCAGGTGAGTAGCCGATTTGTCGCTCCACTCGGCGGCTTCCTTGACTCGCGCCGTCACCTCGTCGGCGGGCGTCTGCAAAGCGATCTTCAGGCGCGGCATCATCGGTTCGAGGTCGCGCATCACGAAGGATACTTCGGCGTCGGGCTCGGCCGCAGGTGCGTCCTCGGGGATGGCTCCGCCACCCGGGGTGCTCTCGGCCAGCATGGCCTGCGGGTTGAACGGCGGAATGTCAGCCGACAGATTGCTCGTCGATAGCGCCAGATTCCCGGCGACACGAACAAAGGGCCGCACCCGCACGACTTCGTGATTGCCGACCCGATTGGTCGTCGAGACCCGAATGACCTGCCTGGCGAAGGACGGTTCTTCCGCGGTCGGCAGGCGGTCGCCCTTGCGAGCGCCAAGGCGTTCGGCAGCGGGAGTAAGTGCGCCCCGCAGCGCGACTTCAACGCGCTCGGGGAGGGTGGCGAAATTGGCTTCGCCGTCGAGCGATGTGAAAACGGCGCCGCCCATGAGAGCAGCGCCGCATAACGCGGTCAGAATCGTGCCGGCGAACCACTGGACGGACACGCGACGGCGGTCGACGAACGCGGAATCGCCGCCGTCGACCGACAGCGGCGGCTCATGACCGAGTTCGATCGCGTCGTGCGGTTTCGATCGGTTCGCGCTGCGTGACCTGCTCTCGTCCAAGTCCTCTAGCCCTCTCGCGCCACTCTTACGGCAATCGCCATTGCCGTAAGAGTCTCTGCTCGTGCCGGCCGACCCTGTCTGGGAAGACCTGTTGGTGTCGGAAGCAACGGCCCGGATCAGCGCCGAATTCGCCGGCACGATGCCTGCCGCCGTTGGGCCCGTCAACGACCGCAGCCGCCACCTAACACCGCACTGTTGGAAGTTCGGCGATGCGTCCCGTTGCCCTCTCCGGTGCCCTTGGAAATCGCCAAATATTTTCTGTGTCCAACAGGGCCCGCGAATATGGCTTGAGTGCGGCGTTTGCCAGGAATGGAGTGAAACTTAGGGTACGTCCCCATTTTTCCGCCCGTTCGAGGCCAATTTCGGCCGAAACGGGGTTATCCGCGAGCTGTCACAAGAACGTAGTTTTTGCGGTTGACACGGGGGAGCGCCCTAACCTATATACCCACCCATCGGCGCGCCGCACCGCACTTTACGGCCTGACGGCGCGCCTCCGAAATCCTCACTGGGTCAGTGAAAATGCTTCCGACAGTCATCGGCGGCACTAAGGGTTTTCGGCGCTTTTCTGCCATCCGGGCCACCGGTTGGATGGGATCTCAGGATCCCGGGCTGTTTGACAAGTGAATCTGAAGAAAGAGAAACGTGGACGGCGGGGTCCTTGCGGACCGCAGTTCGGGTTGAAGCAATTCAGCACGGCTACGGTCGGAAGAGACTTCTGACGGTCTACGTTTTCAAAGGTACATCGCTGGTCAAGCAATTGATCAGTGGGTGGACCTCGTCAAAACGTGAGAACTTTGCGCAAGCAAAGCTCGACCAGTCAGTTTCAAAAATCTCATCCAACTTGAGAGTTTGATCCTGGCTCAGAGCGAACGCTGGCGGCAGGCCTAACACATGCAAGTCGAGCGCCGTAGCAATACGGAGCGGCAGACGGGAGAGTAACACGTGGGAACGTGCCCTTTGGTTCGGAATAACTCAGGGAAACTTGAGCTAATACCGGATAAGCCCTTCGGGGGAAAGATTTATCGCCGAAAGAGCGGCCCGCGTCTGATTAGCTAGTTGGTGAGGTAATGGCTCACCAAGGCGACGATCAGTAGCTGGTCTGAGAGGATGATCA